>Ga0066662_10000394_pt1 | contig 19330 bp, 14 predicted proteins | sample GraSoiAngelo_111_FD_133939 | JGI IMG/M metagenome (GOLD analysis project Ga0066662, IMG submission 133939) | Grasslands soil microbial communities from the Angelo Coastal Reserve, California, USA - 14_0903_12_40cm | ecosystem: Environmental > Terrestrial > Soil > Grasslands | place: USA...
GAGGACGAGATGGTGCTGCGCATGCGTGCCGTGGATATCGTGGAGGATGCCGGGTTCCGCGCGGTGGAGGCGGTCAATGCCGACCAGGCGATGTCGATCCTGGAGTCGCGCTCCGACATCTCGCTATTGTTCACCGACATCCAGATGCCGGGCAGCATGGACGGGCTGAAACTCGCGCATGCGGTGCACGACCGCTGGCCCGCCATCAAGATCATCCTGGTGTCGGGCCAGGTGAACCCCTCCGACGCCGAACGGCCGGCGGACAGCCGGTTCTTCGGCAAGCCGCTCAGCGTGGAGCAGATGATCGGCGAGCTGCAGGCCATGGTCGGCGCCGGCACGCTGGTCCTCCAGGGCGGCGCCAACGTCCCCGGCGAGCGTCCGGCGGCGCACGCGCCATCCCGCTCCGCCCAGGAAGTCGTGCTGTCGGCGCAAAACGACAGCCTGCGGCTCTTGCTCGAGCAGGCCGGCATCGACGCCGAGGCGCTGCTCAAGCAGGCCGGCATCGACGCCGAGCAGCGCGAGGCCGCCGACCGGCTGCAAAAGCTGATCCTCGGCGAGCTGCATCACCGCATCAAGAACACGCTCGCAACCGTCAGCGCGATCGCCTCGCAAAGTTTCCGCACCGCGACCAGCATCGCCCACGGCCAGAAGGCGATGGAAGGCCGGCTGGTGGCGCTCGGCCGCGCCCATGATCTGTTGATGCAGGTGAGCTGGTCGAACGCGAGCCTCACCGATACGCTGAGCGGCGCGACCGAGCCGTTCGACAATCAGGGCGCGCGCCGCTTCCATTTCAACGGCCCCGATATCAGCATCACCTCCGGCGCGGTGATCGCGCTCGCGATGACCTTCAACGAGCTCTGCACCAACACCACGAAATTCGGCGCGCTGTCGCTGCCCACCGGCCGCGTCGACGTGTCGTGGACGACCGACGATGACAAGCAGCGCCTCCGCCTTCGCTGGACCGAACGAGGCGGCCCGCCGGTCGCGCCCCCCGCCCGCCGCAGCTTCGGCACCCGGATGATGGAGTCGCTCGGGCAGCAGTTGAACGGCGAGGTGCAGCTCGCCTATCGGCCAAACGGTTTCGTCTACGCGCTCGACGTGCCGCTGGGTTCGGTGATGGCGCCGGGGTGAGGAGGCGCACTCGTAGCCCGCATCTCTTCCGCCCGCGGAACTAAAGTTCCTTATCAACGATGCGTTGAATTGTTGCGCCGTTGATGTTAATGGAGGCCGCCGCTGATGATGCGATATTTGGCAGTCAGTGTTTGAGAGAATCGGTTTCGGCCGAACGGCTCCCGCCTCTTTTCAGTCAGGGAGCAACTCGTGGATACAACCGTCCTCGTGCTCGTCGTCGAAGACGACCCAATGCTTCACGACCTCCTCGGCGAGGCGTTGAGCGACGGCGGGTTCGCCGTTGCACAAGCCTTTAACCCGCACGACGCAATGCAGATGATCGAAGCGCCGGACGCTGGCTACCGCGCCCTGGTGACCGACATCAATCTCGCGCCCGGACAACAGACCGGTTGGGAGATCGCCAAGCGCGCGCGAGAGATCAACGCAGACCTTCCGGTCGTCTACATGACGGGCGACAGCGGCCATGAATGGGCCGCGCGCGGCGTTCCGAACAGTGTCCTGCTCACCAAGCCATTCGCGCCGGCACAACTGACGACGGCCGTCGCGCAACTGCTGAACGACGTTCCTGCCACTACGTAAAAACACTTCGACCGAGCGCCACTCGCCGCTTACAGCAGATTTTCGCCGAAACGAAACAGCAAAATCCCGCTCAATTGACGCCGAGCTTCTTCTGCAGGCTGGACGACGACGTCGTGTATTGAAACACCAGGCGCTTGTCGGGGTAGACGTAGCGGTGCGCCTTTTGCGCCATCAGCGCGCCCTCGTGGAAGCCGGACAGGATCAGCTTCAGCTTCCCCGGATAGGTGTTGATGTCGCCGATCGCAAAAATTCCCGGCACGCTGGTTTCGAACGACGCGGTCTCGACCGGCACGAGATTGTTCTCGAGCTTGATGCCCCAGTTCGCGACCGGTCCGAGCTTCATCGTCAGCCCAAAAAACGGAAGCAGCGTATTGCATTCGACCTTGCTCACCGCGTTGTCGCTGCCCTTCACTACCGCGGCGGTGAGCGCGCCGCCTTCGCCTTCCAGCGCGGTGACCTGGCCGATCTTCAAATCCATCTTGCCGTCGCGGACCAGCGCGCGCATCTGCTCCACGCTATGGGGGGCGGCGCGAAAATCGTCGCGACGATGCAACAGCGTAACGCGCCTGGCGATCGGGTGCAGGTTCAACGTCCAGTCCAGCGCCGAGTCGCCGCCGCCGACGATCAACAGATCCTTGTCGCGGAATTGCTCCATCTTGCGCACCGCGTAGAAAACCGAGGTGCCTTCATAAGCCTCAATGCCCGGCACCGGCGGCCGCTTCGGCTGGAACGATCCGCCGCCTGCGGAGATCACTACCACCTTGCATTCGAAGATCTTGCCGGCGTCCGTGGTGACGCGAAAACCGGGCTCGCCGATCTTCTCGATGGTGTCCACCATTTCGTTCAGATGAAACGTCGGACTGAACGGCTTGATCTGCTCGAGCAGCGAATCCGTGATGCCCTGCCCCGTCACGTATGGAATGCCGGGAATGTCGTAGATCGGCTTTTCCGGATAGAGCTCGGCGCATTGGCCGCCGATCTTGTCCAGGATGTCGACCAGATGCGCCTTCATGTCCAACAGCCCGAGCTCGAACACCGCGAACAGTCCGCACGGGCCCGCGCCGATAATCAGCACATCGGTTTTGATCGCTTCGCTCATCGTCCAAATTCTTTTCGCTTGAAGCGGCCTCGCAAAAGCTGCGAGAGGCCATTTTGCTGCGCCTGTCTAGCCAGAACGGCGTGGCGAGGAAAGCCATAAATATGCGATCCGGGGCCGCTTCCAGCCCTTGCCGGGCTTCGGCAAACACGCTGTAACAGCCTGTAATTCGAAGGATCACGCCGTGAACGCACCGACCGACATCGACAAAGCACCGAGGCTGGAGGACTTTCCCTACCGCCTGACCGACAATGTGCGTTTCGCCGATCTCGATCCGAACAACCACGTCAACAACGCGGTCTACGCCACCTATTTCGAGACCGGCCGCGTCACGCTGATGAAGGATACGGGCTTCGGGCTGATGCCCGACGGGCTCGCATGGATCATGGTGCGGCTCGACATCCATTTCCGCGCCGAATTGAAATGGCCGAACACCATCGAGATGGGGCTCGGCGTGTCGCGCTTCGGCCGCACCTCGGTGACGTTCGACCAGGTGGTCTTTAGCGAAGGCCGCTGCGTGGCGTCGTCGCAATCGGTCTCGGTCTTGATCGACGAGACGACGCGCCGGCCGGTGCCGTTGACGGACGAGATCAAGACCAATTTCGCACGCTGGTGGCGGCGCGGCTTTGCGCCGGCCTAAGCCTGCCGCTCCGGCGTCGTCACCACGAGGCCATCGAGCTCGTCGGTCACCTTGATCTGGCACGACAGCCGCGAGTTCGGCCGCACGTCGAAACCGAAATCCAGCATGTCCTCTTCCATCGGCGAGGGCGAACCGACCTTCTCGCGCCACGCCTCGTCGACATAGACGTGACAGGTGGCGCAGGCGCAGGCACCGCCGCATTCGGCCTCGATCCCCGGAACGGCGTTACGGATCGCCGCTTCCATCACGGTAGCGCCGTTCTCGACGTCGATGGTGCGGGTTTCGCCGGTGTGGTCGACGAAGTTGATTTTTGTCATGATCGCTCGTGGCTGCCGGAATCGATTTTCCAAGGTTCGGGCTGTCCTATAACGGGTCAGTCCGGCTGGCGCCAGTCAGGAACGCAGCAACGCTTCGATCTCCAAGCGGGCCTCGGCGACCGCGGATTTGAGCGCGCTCAAGGCCTGCGCCGGCTCGCCGCCGTGCCGCACCGCGCTGTGAACGCCCTCGGCGGCCTCCGCCACCGCGAAGGCGCCGACGGCGCGCGCCGATCCGCTCAGCGTATGCGCGAGCTGCAGGGCCTCCGCAGGCAGTCCCGCCAGCGCCTCGGCCAGCCGCGCGGCCTGCTTAACGAACATCGTCAGGACCTCGCGCTCCAGCCCGGCATCGTCCAGCGTCATGCGCTTGAGATGCGCGAGGTCGATTGGACCATCCTCAGGCACGAGCGGCGGCGATGGCATCCAGCTGATCCGTTCGAGGTGAAGCGCCATGGGCTTTCCATCTGCCCGGTGCCGGACGATTCCGTTCGCCCCGGGGCTAAAGCCAATCACGGGAATGGTTAACGGACCGTTTTGGCCAAAAGCCCCAAGTTCGCCGCCTTTTTCCAGGAAAGTTCCGGCCAAGCGGTGGCGGCCGGGGTATTCCGCTTCGGGGCGGGGCCGCGGCCGGGCCCCCATTAACGATGATTAAAATTGTATTAATCGCAACCATTTCATTCGCATCGCCAAGCCAATAGGATGTTTGCGGATGTAGCGGACAAGCCGGTCGGGGCCTTGAGGGTCCCGCTCGCGCCGCTGAAGGCATGGTGGGCGGTCGAAGCTTGCGGTCGCGCGAAAGCTTCGCTGGGGATGCGAACAAGAGGGCTTAGGCTGAACATGGCGAACAACCCAAAGAAGGTCAAAGATCCGACCGAGGTCGCGCTTTCTGCCATCCAGGAAGCCCTCAATATCACCGAGCCCAATGTCGATCCCAACCGCTCCTCGGGCCGCGCCGACGCCGCGCCGGAGCAAAGTGCGATGGCGGCCTTCGAAGACGCCCCCTTCGACTTCCGCTCCGCGCCGTCGGCGCCGTCCTTCGAGCCGATCGCCGAGGAGCCGCGCGCCCCGCGCCGCGCCGCCAATGACGATCGCGAGACCATCGGGCAATTGTTGCAAGCGCTGCAGAAGGGCCGCCCTGCGCGTAACGTCTATACCCTTGCCACGCTGTTTGCAGGCGTCTGGCTGCTCGGCGCAGCACTTCTGACCATCAGCTTCCTGCCCTCGCTGCAGGCGACGCTTGGCCAGGGCAGCGGCGGCACGCTGGTGCTCGCCGGCCTCGCCGCGCTGTTCTTTGCACCGGTGCTGCTGTTCTATTTCCTCGCCAGCCTGTCCTGGCGCGGCCAGGAGCTGCGCATGATCGCGCAGTCGATGGCCCAGGTCGCGATCCGCTTCTCCGAGCCGGAAGGCGCGGCAAGCGATTCCATGGTCACCGTCGGCCAGGCGATCCGCCGCGAGGTCGCGGCGATGGGCGACGGCGTCGAGCGCGCGATCGCGCGCGCCGGCGAACTGGAAACCCTGGTCGCCAACGAGGTCGCCGCACTCGAGCGCGCCTATTCGGATAACGAAGTGCGCATCCGCGCGCTGTTGCAGGACATCGCGCACCAGCGCGACAACCTTGTCGGCCAGGCCGAACAGGTGCGCAGCGCCATCTCCGGCGTGCAGATCGACCTCCGCCACGACATCGCTTTGATTTCGGACGCCATCGCATCGCGCGTCGACGAGGTCGCCAAGAGCATCACCGGCGCGCTGGAAGAGCGCGGCGCCCATATCACCAGCGCGCTCAGCAACGCCGGCGACAACATGATCCTCGCGCTCGGCGAGCGCGGCGGCGACCTGCTCGACCGCCTCGAGGAGGCCAGCGCCGAAACCACGCGCGCGGTGCTCGACGCCAGCGAGCGGCTCACCACCAGCCTGAATTTCAAGACCGGCCATGTCCACGACGAGTTCGTCGACCTCGCCGAGCGCGTGCACGAGATGCTGAACGAGCGCATCGACCGCATCACCAGCGAGTTCGAGCAGCGCTCCGCCACCATCGTCGACGGCATTTCCGACCGCACCGAGCAGGTCCACGATTCCTTGAAGAACTCCAGCGACTCGCTGTTGCTCGAGCTCGAGCTGCGCAGCGGCGACCTGGTCAACCGGATCGACGAAGCCGGCAACCGCCTCGCCACCCAGATCCTGACCAGCGGCGACAAGGCAAGCGAAGCGCTCGACGTCACCGTTAACACCCTGGTCGGCAAGGTCGTCAGCCAGACCGAGAACGCCCACGACTCGCTCGCCTCGCAGATGACCGCGTTCGACGAGCTGGTAAAGGACCAGGGCGCCACGCTTGCGGAAAAATTCGCGCGCGACAGCGGCACGCTCGGCGCGCTGATCACCCGCCACATCTCGGAGTTCGACCGCACGGTCAAGACTTTCGGCGGCGAGATCGTCGACCGCATGGGCCAGCGCACCCAGGACATCGCGGAAAGCCTGAAGACTTATGTCGACACTTTCGACAACCGCGTCTCTTCGAGCAGCGGGCAGATTATCGGCACGCTCGACCAGCGCCTCGTGCAATTCGAGACCACGCTGGGCACCCGCGTGGCCAACCTCGATGCCTCGCTGGATACCCGGATCAAAGCGCTGGACGAGACCGTCGATGGCCGCCTGAAAAACCTCGACACCACCTTCGATACCCGCACCAGGTCGCTGACCGAGACCGTCGATACCCGGCTCAACACGCTGGCCAGTTCGCTGACCACCGGCGCCACCCAGGCCGTCGAGTCCATCAACCAGCGGCTGACGCATTTGACCTCCGCGTTGACCGATGGCGCGGTGCAGGCGATCCACTCGATCGATAGCCGCCTGTCCCACCTCACCTCGTCGCTGACCGACGGCACCGCGCAGGCGATCGATGCGATCGACCGGCGCATCATCCACGTGACCGACACCATCGACGGCCGCAGCGTCCGTCTCGCCGACACCATCACCGCCCGATTCCAGGAAATCCATCAAGGCATCGAAAGCCGCGCCGGCGCGGTGGCCGGCGAAATCGAGATGCGCATCGGCCAGTTCGAGGACCTGCTCGGCTCCCGCGTGGAGGCCGTTGCCGGTCGCATCGAGACCAGTGGACGTCAGGCCAGCGAAGGCCTGGTGGCGCGCGCCGAGGAATTGTCGCGCGGCATCAAGTCGCACGTCGAGGACGCGCAACGCTCGCTGACCAATCTCGTGGTCAATACCACCGACACCATCCAGACCACCACCCGCGCCGCACAGGAGACGATGCTATCGGTCGCGACCGACGTCGGCGCCCAGCTGAAGCTCGCTTCGGCCGACGTCGAGGGCGCGCTGACCGCGGTCGGCAGCAACGCGGCGGCATCGGTGCTGAACAGCGCCCGGGAGGCGCATACCACGCTGATCACGGCGTCCGCCGACGCCGCCAACCAGATCAAGTCGCTGTCTGCCGACGTCGAACGGACGTTGTCCGCCGCGGGCTCGGCGACGGCGACCTCGCTGATCGGCGGCGCGCGCGAGGCGCAGAATACGCTGGTGGCGACGTCGACCGAGGTCGCGAACCAAATCCAGTCGCTGTCCGCCGACGTCGAACGCACGCTATCCACCGCGGGCTCGGCAACCGCGAGCTCGCTGATCGGCGGCGCCCGCGACGCGCAGAATACGCTGGTGGCAACCTCGAACGAGGTCGCCAACCAGATCCGCTCGCTATCGTCCGACATCGAGCGCACCCTGCAGGCGGCCGGCACTGCCACCGCGGATTCCTTCGTGACCGGCGCGCGCGAGGCGCAGGGCACGTTGATCGCCACCTCCACCGAGGTCGCCGGCCAGATCCAGTCGCTGTCGTCGGACATCGAACGCACGCTGACGGCCGCCGGGTCGGCCACCGCGGATTCCGTGGTGTCCAGCGCGCGCGCGGCGCAAAGCACGTTGATGGCGACGTCGACCGACGTCGCGAACCAGATTCAGTCGCTGTCCTCCGACATCGAGCGCACGCTGTCCGCGGCCGGAGCCGCGACCGCCGAATCCGTGGTGTCGGGAGCGCGCGCGGCGCAAGGCATGCTGGTCACCGCCTCGACCGATGCCGCGACCAACGTCAAGTCGCTTGCAAGCGACGTCGAGCGCACTTTGTCCATGGCGGGCTCGGCCACGGCCGAATCCATTCTCACCAGCGCGCGCGAAGCGCAAAGCACCTTGCTGGCGGCGTCTTCGGATGCGGCCAACCACGTCAAATCGCTGTCCGCCGACGTCGAGCGCACCTTGATCGCGACCGGCACCGCGACCGCGACCGCGATCCGTGATGGGGCGAGCGAGGTCCAGGCCAAGCTCGTGGCGGCGTCCAGCGACGCGGCCCAGCATGTCAAATCGCTGGCCGGCGACGTCGAGCGTACCCTGACTTCGGTCGGCGCGGATACCGCGGCGACCATCCTGAACAGCGCGCGCGAAACGCAGGCCACGCTGGTTGCGGCATCCGCCGACGCCGCCAGCCATGTCAAGTCGCTCGCCGGCGACGTCGAGCGCACCCTGACCTCGGTCGGCGCGGACACCGCCGCGGCGATCCTCGGCAGCGCCCGCGAGGCGCAGCAATCCCTGGTGGCGAGCACCGGTGAAGCGGCCGCGCAGATCAAGTCGATTTCCGCGGATGTGGAGCGGTCGCTTGCCGCGGTCAGCGCCAATACCGCCGACGCCATCCAGTCGAGCGCGCTGGGCGCACAGAACGCGCTGGTGGCCGCGTCCAACGAGGTCAGCAGCAAAATCAAGACGACCTCGACCGACGTCGAACGCTCGGTGTTTGCCGCCACCGGCAACTTCAGCTCGACGATGACCGGCAAGACCGAGGAAATCGTCACCTACGTCCAGCAGCAGACCGACCGGCTGTCGCAGATCATCGACGGCAAGCGCGGAACGCTGGTCGAGGCGCTCGGCGCCAAGAGCAACCAGATCACGGTCGATATCGACCGCGTCACCAGCGACGCGCTGAAGGCGATCGAGAGCCGCGGGCAGGCGTTCTCGCAGTCGATGGTCAGCAACGGCACCGACGTCGCGCGCACCATCACCAACGCCGGCGACCTCGCCACCGGCGCGATCAACAAGTCTCTGAAGGACCTCGAACAGGCTTCGCGTTCGGCAATCGACCAGTCGCGTCAGGTCTCGATCGCGGCGGTCACCGAGATGCAGGAGACCAGCAAGATGCTGCGCACCGATACGGTCGCGCTGTTCGAGCGGCTGCGCGAAGGCAACATCCTGCTGCAGGAGGTGCTCACCGGCGCCCACGACAACCTCAACTCGCTGGAACGCGCCTTGGTCACCCGCGTGGCCGATTTCGTCTCGGCCATGAACGACGTGACCTCGCGCAACGGCGTCGCTACGCAGACGCTCGAGGACCAGCTGTCGGTGTTCAACAACAAGACCTCCAGGGCGCTGGAAGATCTCGGCAGCCTGTCGGTGCAGTTCGAGACCCACGGCAAGGCGCTGATCGATGCCGCGGCCGCGGTGGAGCACGGCAACCGCGCGACCGCCGCCTCCGTCGGCGAGCGCAAGGCGGCGCTCGAGCAGCTGGTGACGACGCTCGACGTCCGGACCAACGACCTCGACCAGCGGCTGAGCCGGTTCACCGGCCTGCTCGACGAATCGCTTGCCGCCGCCGAGGAGCGCGCCCGCGACATCGCAAGGGTGGTCGCGGAAACCGCGGGCGCCGGTTCGGCGGCGATCAGTCAGCAGTTCGAGGTGGTGCGCGAAGCCGCCGAAGAGGAACGCCGCGCCACCTCGGAGGCCATGCTGCAGATCTATCAGCAAGGCACCCAGGAGGCCGACGCGCTGTTCAAGCAGTCCGCCGACAAGTTTGCGTCGATCGTGCAAAGCATGAAGCAGATGGCCGCCGAAATGCACGACGAGCTGGAAGCCACGCGCGGCGAGCTACGCCGTGGCGTGTTCGAGATGCCGCAGGAGGCCGCCGAAAGCACCGCGCAGATGCGCAAGGTGATCGTCGACCAGATCGAAGCGCTCGCCGAGCTGAACCGGATCGTGGCGCGCCATGGCCGCGGCCTCGACGTGGTCGGCGCGCGCGGTAACTCGCAGCGCGAAGAGGAGCCGATGCTGGCCAACGCCGGCGGACGCAACGAGGCGCGCTCCGCGCCGCGCAGCGCCTCCAGCCTGCCGCCGCCGGATCTCGGCATGCCCTCGTCGCGCCGCACCGAGGCGCCGCCGGTCAGCCCGGCCGATCAGGGGCGCGACGGATGGCTGTCGGATCTTTTGAACCGCGCCGACGCCGGCGATAACGACCGCGAAGTCGCGCGCGGACGCGCGCAGCAGGGCAGCGGCAATCCGCTGGAATCGCTCTCGCTCGACATCGCCAGGCTGATGGACCGCAACCTGGCCGCGGAAATGTGGGACCGCTACCAGCGCGGCGAAGCCAAGGCGTTCAGCAAGCGGCTGTATACTCCCGCCGGCCAGAAGGCATTCGATGAAGTGAGCCGCAAATATCGCTCCGACCGCAATTTCAAGCAGACCGTCGATCGCTACATCCAGGAGTTCGAGCGGCTGCTCGACGAGGTGGCGCGGGACGAACGCGGGCCCGCGGCGCTGCGTGGCCACCTCACCTCGGAAACCGGGCTGGTCTATACCCTGCTCGCCCATGCGGCGGGACGGCTCGGCTAGACCCGCCGCCAGCGTTTGGATTTAGAAAGCGGAGGCAGCAAAGCCTCCGCTTTTTCAATGAGCGTTAGTCGCAAAGACCCGGCACGATCGAAGTTCTGCCGAGCAGCAAACGGAAAGTTCCCGAAAATATGGTTAATTAGATGTAAAAATATCACAGCCAAATGTTTTGAGGTTGAGACAGAGTACTTTTCAACCCAAGGAGGTTGCGCCCCGTAAACGCCGGTGAATAGCATGGGTTGTTGGCGTTCATTAGTAAAAGGGGGACTATCATGTTGAAGTTAGTAACCGCGCTCTCTGCTGCACTGATCATGGGAATTGCTCTGGTCGGCTCTGCGACTACCGCAAGCGCCGGCGGTTATCACCGCGGCGGCGGTGGCTATGGTGGCTGTTGCGGGCCGCTTCGGCCCTCCTACAGCGTCACCACCAGGCAGGTGCATAAACATATCCGGCACAACCGTGACGTGTACCACACTAAATACTTCAAGCGCTACAAAAAGTACGTGCATATCACGCGCATCCAGCCGGTCTATCACATTCACACCGTGACGCGTCACCACACCAAGCTCGTCGGCGTGGTCGTTCCCACCTACCGAAGGGAGACGGTGTACCTGCATCCAAAGACGATCCGCACCAGCAGCAGCGTCTATCTGCGCCCGCAATGTTCCTGCGGCGGCGGCCATCACGGCGGCTACTAAGGCGCTCGCCTGATCTGAAGGCGTGCGGCAGCAACTCGCTGCCGCACGCTTTTTATTGGCAGGCCACTGTCATACGGCCACGGCGAACGCGGCTCTATCGCCCCACGGTTTTCGCAGCCGGATAACGCACACTGCCGGTAGGCATTTCGTCCACCAGCTCGGTATCCTCACGCGATGCGACCGGCGTCGGCTTCAGGCACGCGGTCGGGCAAACTGCCGGCCGGCCGAGAATTTTCTGCAGCGCGCCTTGCGGTCCCGCCTGGCAAAACTGCCGGATCGACGCTTTGTCATCGGAGCCGAAGTTCGGAATGCCGCAGGACGACGCCATCACCTGTTCGGCGCGACCCCACAGCTCGGACACGGTCCTGGCGACCCGCGGCTCCCGCAAGCCCTTCCAGGTCGCGGGCTCGCTTTGCTCGGCGCGTTCGACATAGACCGCAACGAACGCCATCAGCGCGGCAAGCCCGTCGCGGTGATCGACTTCGTCGCCCTCCGTAAGGTGGTTGGCGGCACGGCTCAATTTCACCGCGGTATTGAGATCGTGGGTATAGGCGTTGAGCTCGTCGAGCAGGTAGAGGAAATCGCTTGACGAGCTGGCGGCGCCGGGTCGCAGGTAGGTCGTGACGAATTCGCTGGGCTTGAATTTCCCGGCGATCATCGACGGCGCGAAGAAGGCTTCCGCTTCATGCGGCCGCTTCAACAGGCCGCCCTCTATCAGCGGATAGGCATCGGTGTCGGCGGTGATGTGGTGCACCGTTTCGTGCACCGCGGTCGGCAGGCCGCGCTGGTCCTCGCTGCAGCTGAGCCAGCTGACGAAGAACTTCTTGTCGGCGATCTTCTGGTAGACGGCGAAACCCTCCGGCGCCTGCGCGCGCAGTCTTTCGATCGCACCCGGCCGGCAATCGCCGGCCTCCGCGCCGGAGCCGAAGCCAGCCATCACCGGCAGGCAGGCGAGCACGAACGAGACGTTCCGTAACAGCCGATGCATGATCGTCACTCACAACTGATGATTGACGACAGGATCGACTTAAAGGGTTAATGCCCTCCTACCGGCGACGCCTTGCGCCGCGCCGGCTTGCGCGGGAAGCCTTGCCATTCCGGATAAAGGGCGGACCGGACCCGCGTTCTATTGCCGCTTCTGGCCGGCCGGCGGTCGTTCCGGCGCCGGCGGCGGCGCAGGCGCAGGCGTGCTGCCACTGCCGCCGAACAGCAGGCGGGTCGGATTGCGGTCGAGATTGTTCACCGCCCGGCTGATATCGCCGAGCGTTCGCCGTCCATCGGACATCAGCATGCCCGAGCGCTTGTCGAAGTCCTCGGCGAGCTCGCGGATCGACTTGACCGCCTGCAGCAACTCGCCGCCGTCCTTGCCGCCGGCCAGCGTGTTGAGCCCGAGCATCAGGTTGTCGGTCTTGCCCATCACGCTGTCGGCCTTGCCCATGACGCCGTCGACCTTGAGCATGATGCTGTCGATCTTCTCGGAATTGCGCGCCAGTGAAGTGGTGAAGGTTTCCAGGTTCTGCAGCGAGCCTTTCACGGCCTCCTGGTTGTCGGCGACCAGCCGGTTGATATTCTGCAGCGTGCCGCGGATCGCTTCGGTGACGTCCAGCAGCGCGTTGGGATCGGCGGTCAACAGCGGAACGCCGTCTTCGTCGAGCGGCACCGGCGGCGCCGAGACCTCGCCGCCCTTCAGCGCGATCGCCGCGACCCCGGTCAGTCCCTGGAACTCGAGACCCACCAGCGTGTCCTTGCGAAGCGGCGCGTTGTTCTCGACCATCGCCAGTGCGACAACCCGCCGCGGGTTGTCGAGCTTCACCGAGATCACCTCGCCGACCCTGATGCCGTTGAAATTGACGCTGCCGCCGTTGCGGAGGCCTGCCGCGGGGCCTTCGAAGACGATACGCAGCGGGGTGCGCTGCTTGGCGGTGTGCAGGCTCTGAAACCACAGCACGAAGCCGAACGCCGCCGCGATCACCGCAAGCGTGAACACCCCGATCAGGACGAAGTTCGCCCGCGTTTCCATCAAGAAGCTCCGGCTAGACCACGACCGCGCGGGCGCGCTTGCCGTGGAAATATTGCCTCAGCCAGGGATGCTGCGAGGCCTTCATGTCCTCGATCGTCCCGGCCGCGATGATCTTGCCGCTGCCCAGCACCGCGATGCGGTCGCAGGCGGTGTAGAGACTGTCGAGATCGTGGGTTACCATGAAAACCGTCAGGCCCAAAGTGCGCTGCAGGGTCCGCACCAATTCATCGAAGTCGCCGGCGCCGATCGGGTCGAGGCCCGAGGTCGGCTCGTCGAGGAACACCAGTTCCGGGTCCAGCGCAAGCGCGCGCGCCAGCGCGACGCGCTTGATCATGCCGCCCGAGAGCTCCGAGGGGAAACGGTCGGCGACCTCCGGCTGCAGTCCCACCATGCCGAGCTTTGCGATGGTGATCTCGTCGAGCAGGCGCTCCGAGACGTCGAGATATTCGCGTACCGGAAACTGGATGTTCTGCCGCACGCTGAGCGAGGAAAACAGCGCGCCCTGCTGGAACAGCACCCCCCACCGCCGCTCCACGCCGCGCCGTGTCGCCGCATCCGCGGCATCGAGATCGATCCCGAACACTTCGATGCGGCCGCCGACTTTCGGAATGAGCCCGATGATGGTGCGCGTCAGCACCGACTTGCCGGCGCCGGAGGGGCCGACGAAGCCCAAGATCTCGCCGCGCCTGACGTCGAGATTGAGCCCGTCCAGCACCTTGGTCGTGCCGAACTGCACGGAGATATCGCGCACCCGGATGATGGGATCGGGGCTACCGCCGGCCATCGCTACATTCCGATCGATGCAAAGAAGATCGCGAACACGCCGTCCATCACGATCACCAGGAAGATGCCCTTCACCACCGAGGCGGTGGTGTGCTGGCCGAGCGACTCGGCGCTGCCCTCGACCGCAAGCCCCTCCACGCAGGCGACGATGCCGATCACCGCGGCCATCACCGGCGCCTTGATCATGCCGACGGTGAAATGATCGATCGAGATCGCATCGCGCAGCCGCAGCAGAAACGCTTCCGGATCGACCCCGCCGTAGAGCCACGCCACCAGCCCGCCACCGTACAGCGCTGAGACCGCGCCGAGAAAGGCAAGGATCGGCAGCGCGATCACCAGCGCCAGCATCCGCGGCAGGATCAGCACCTCGATCGGATCGAAGCCCATGGTGCGCAACGCGTCGATCTCCTCGCGCATCTTCATCGAGCCGAGCTCGGCGGTGTAGGCGCTGCCCGAACGGCCCGCCACCATGATCGCCACCAGCAGCACGCCGATCTCGCGCAACACCAGCACCCCGAGCATGTCCACCACGAAGACGTCGGCGCCGAACTTGCGGAAATGGAAAATGCCCTGTTGCGAAATGATGCAGCCGATCAGGAAGGTGATCAGCACCACGATCGGCACCGCGCGCCAGCACACCTGTTCGAGGTGATGAACCGTCGACGTCACGCGGAACCCGGACGGGTGCAGCATGACCCGCCCGCCCGCTGCCAGTACGGCCCCGAGCATGCCGATCAACGCGATCAGCGTTTCGCCGAGACCATAGACGCTGCGGCCGACCCGATCGAGAAAGCCCGCGATCGTCGCCGGGGGTGCCTCGGCCTCCGGCCCCGTCTTCACCCGGCGCACTTCATCCACCAGGCTGGAATAGTTCGCCGACAACCCGGCAATCTTTGCTTCGACACCGCCTTGCGCGAGGTTGCGCCGCAGCCGTTCGATCAGCCAGGCGCCGAACGTGTCGAGTTTCGAGACGTTCGATACGTCGATGAAAATATTGGGACGGCTGCCTTGCAGCTTTTCGGCGTCGCCGACCAGCTGTTCGAGATCGCCCGCAAAGCGCGCGGTCCAGGAACCCGCGGCACACAGCGCAAGCCCGTTGCCTTGCGCAATCCGCTCCAGTGTCGGGTCGCCGTCCAATCTCGACTCCTCGTGGGATAGGCTGCTAACCAGCCATACTTGGTTGCGCTGGGCAACCCTGCGGTTCAGAAATTTGCGAGATTTTAAAATGACTTCCAGCCTACGGCCCGCGCTTTCCGCGCGAATCGAGCGCTGGCCGATCAACGGCGCCTTCGCCATCAGCCGCGGCGCCAAGACCGAGGCCGTCACAGTGGTAGCCGAGATCAGCCAGGCCGGCCATACCGGGCGCGGCGAGTGCGCGCCCTATGCGCGCTATGGCGAAACGCCGGAAGCCACGCTTGCTGCCATCCTCTCGCTGCGGGACCGCCTGCGGGGCGGGATCAGCGGCGCGACACTACAACGCGCCCTGCCCGCAGGCGCGGCCCGCAACGCGCTGGATTGCGCGCTCCTGGACCTGGCAGCCAAGGTGAGCGGGCGGCGCGCCTGGGACGTGCTCGGGCGCGCGGCGCCGCGCGCCTGCACCACTGCCTTCACGATCTCGCTGGATACCGCGGACGCCATGGCGGCGGCGACCGCGAGGGCTGCCGATCGACCGCTTTTGAAGATAAAGCTAGGCGGCGAGGGAGATGCCGAGCGCATCGCCGCGGTGCGCAGGCAAGCCCCCGAATCCGAGCTGATCGTTGATGCCAACGAGGCCTGGAGCGCGGCCGATCTCGAGCAAAATCTGGGCGCCTGCGCAGCCGCTGGCGTCACCCTGGTCGAGCAGCCGCTGCCCGCCGGGCAGGATGACGTGCTGGCGCGGATCCGACGGCCGCTCGCGGTCTGCGCCGACGAGAGCGTGCATGACCGCGGCTCGCTGGAGGGGCTTCGCGAGCGCTACGACGCCATCAACATCAAGCTCGACAAGGCCGGCGGGCTCACCGAGGCGCTGGCAATGGCCGACGCCGCGCAGGCGCTCGGCTTCGAGATCATGGTCGGCTGCATGGTCGCGACCTCGCTATCGATGGCGCCGGCGATGCTGCTCACCCCAAAGGCGCGCTTTGTCGATCTCGACGGCCCGCTGCTACTGGCCGCGGATCGCGACCATGGCCTGCGCTATGACGGCAGCACCGTCTATCCGCCGGACGCATCGCTCTGGGGATAATGCCGCAGGCGATGACGCGCGAGCCACATCACAAAAGCACTGACCAGCGCCATCGCCGCCATCAGATAGTAGACGCCCTGCCCGTGCTGCGCATAGATCGCGCCCGACAGGACGGAGGCGAGGCTCGTCACGATGCCGGTGCAGGCCGTGAGATAACCTTGCGCTCGCGCCATCATATGAGGAGGCGCGTTTTGCACCAGCAACCCCATGGTGCCGACCTGGGTGAGCCCGAAAGTCGACCCGTGCGCCAGCTGGACGATCGCCAGCACCTCGAGCGGCGGCTCCTGCGCCGTGATGGCCCAACGCGCCACCGCGCTCAGTGCTGCAATGATCACGAGGGTCGCGGGCGACAGCGTGAACCGCGGCGACAGCGCGAACAGCACGATCTCCGCGACCACGCCGAGCACCCACAGGCCCGCGATGGTCAGGCCGCCAAGGCCGGCATTCTGCCAGGCGATGGAGGCGAAGGTGTAGTAGGCGGCATGGCTGCCCTGGATAAGCGCCGCGGCAACGATGATCGCAAGGAAACCCGGATCTCGCAGCAGCGCCGTCGCGCGCTCCGGCGCCTTAGCGCCCGTTCCGCGTTCCTCCAGCGGCCGAAGCCCGAAGCTTATGATAGCGCCGAGCGCCGCCACCGCGACGATCACCCAGATCAGGTGTCGGGCTGCAATGACGTCGACCAAAAGCCCGCACGCAAGCGCCCCTGCGACGAAGGCCGCCGAACCCCATAGCCGCAACGGTCCGTAGTTCAGGCGGTAGCGCGACACGCCTTTCAGCGCATAGGCATCCGTAAGCGGCGTCATCGGCGTCCACAGGCAGGCCGTGACGGCGTAAACGAGCAATATCGCGAGCGGGTGGTTCAGCGTGCCGATCACCGCGAATCCGATAGCGCTCGCGATCGCGGTCGCGATGATCGCGTGCCGCAACGCGTGGCGCTTTTCGGCGAGGCCGGTGATGAACGGCAGCACCGTGAAGCGCGTCAGCGATGGCACCGCGGTAATGATGCCGATCCAGGCGGCGTCGATGCCAATCGCCTTCAGCCAGACTGGAAAGAATGGAAGATGCGTCCCGACCAGCCCGAACAGCGCGGCGTAGAACAGCGCAAGCCGCGCCGCGAATCGCTTTGCCACCTGCGAAGCCATAGGGTTTGAAGCGATGGGGATTTGTGGGTCGGGCGTCATCAATTCAATTGCGATTCGCTTGCTTTCATGGTGATCGTAGCAGCACCGCGCCCTGATTTGCGCAACGAGTTGCTCAATGGCCGACGAAGCTTTCGCCCTCTCGCCGATCGCCGCGCGTGCCGCGCTTCCGAGCGAGGCCGACTACGACGCGATCCGCGAAGCCTTCATGGAGACGTCGCGCGGCCGCTGGTTCCTCGCCGAATACGCCAGGCGCAACCGCAACGCCGATACCCGCATGGTGCTCGACGCGGTGGCGCGGATCGAGGAAAATCTCGCCGCCCAGAATGACGTTCCCGAACAGCGCGCGGCCGAAATTTTGGTGGCGGTCAGCGCGGCCGTCCTCGAGGCAAGGGCGGCGGCCTCCGAGGCGGCCAGCCGGGACTTGCATGAGGCGGTTGCGCCGATTCGCAGCGGCGCCGAGGTCATCCGTGGGATTATTTCGAGGCTGCGCGAGATCGGCGCCGACGGTCGGATTTACGATCTGATCGAGACCCAGGTCGGGGCCATCGAAAGGGGCTGCGAACAACTGGCGGCGCGCGACGGCGGAGCCGCGCTCGCTGCCGCGCTCGACCTGATCGACCAGCGCATCGGACAGCTTACCGACCCCCATTCCACATCCTCGTCGGGGGCTGCCGAACCACCTGCCGCCTCGTCCGCCGCCGCTGCCGCGCCGCCGCAAAGGGAGCCGCAAGCCGTCACCGATGCCGAGCTCACGCTCGACGACGCCGTGCTGGACATGATCGCGCTGGAAATGGCGGCGCCGGATCTGGACGAGGCTGACATCCTCGAGCCTGCCGTCGCGGAGACGAATTTAGCGGAAGCGGGGATCGTCGAGCAACCCGCCCAACCCGCGGTCGAGCCCGATCCGCCCGCGGTCGAACCGGATCCGCCCGCGCCTTCGCTGGGCGCCTCGCTGATCGCAAACGGCATCGTACAGAAAGGCGGCGCCGGCGCCGATCCGCTGGCGCCGCTTCGGCGCATGAGCCAGGCCGAACGCATTGCGTTCTTTTCCTGATCCGGCGGTTCAGGCGATAAGCCTCGCATACAGCTCGGCGTCGACATTGCCGCCAGAGAGTACGATCACTACGGTCTTGCCGCGCGCCTCGATGCGCCCCGCCAGTAGCGCGGCGAGACCGACGGCGCCGCCAGGCTCGACCACAAGCTTAAGCTCGCGGAATGCGAAGGCCACCGCTGCGCCGACCTCGGCGTCGGTCGCGGTGACACCCTGCCCCAGCAGCCTTCCATTGATGGCGAAGGTTATTTCACCGGGCACCGTGGCCATCAGCGCGTCGCAGATGGTGCGTCCCTCGGCGCGGTGCGGCTCGCGCTTGCCGGCGCGCAACGATCTGGCGTGGTCATCAAAGCCGTCCGGCTCCGCCGACATCACCATCGCCTGCGGATAGCGCGCCTTGATGGCTGTGGCGACGCCGGCGACCAGGCCGCCGCCCGAGGCCGGCGCGACCACGATATCGGGGGAAAGCCCGAGCGCGGCGATGTCTTCGGCGATTTCGCGGCCGACGGTGCCCTGCCCCGCGATCACTTTGGGGTCGTCATAAGGCGGCACCAACGTGGCGCCGCGCTTGCCGGCGATCTCGCGGGCGATGGCTTCGCGATCCTCGCGGTCGCGCTCGTAGAGCACGACCTCCGCGCCAAACCCTTTGGTGCGCTCGCGCTTGGAGCGCGGCGCATCGGCGGGCATTACGATGGTGGCTTGCATGTTCAGGAGCTGCGCCGCCGCCGCCACGCCCTGCGCGTGGTTGCCGGACGAGAACGCCACCACGCCGCCGCCCCGTGCCTCTTGCGGGATCGACGACAGCTTGTTGAAGGCGCCGCGAAACTTGAACGATCCGGTCCGCTGCAGCATTTCGGGTTTGATGAACACCTTGCCGCCGACGCATTGATCGAGCGCCGGGCAGGACAATAGCGGCGTGCGCACCGCAAATGGCGCCAGGACGCGCGCGGCAGCCTCGATATCGGCCGGGGTAACAGGCATCGCGGGGAACGCTTTTGTCATGACCC
>Ga0066662_10000397_pt1 | contig 19288 bp, 16 predicted proteins | sample GraSoiAngelo_111_FD_133939 | JGI IMG/M metagenome (GOLD analysis project Ga0066662, IMG submission 133939) | Grasslands soil microbial communities from the Angelo Coastal Reserve, California, USA - 14_0903_12_40cm | ecosystem: Environmental > Terrestrial > Soil > Grasslands | place: USA...
AAACGGGACATGCCCATCGGCATCCTGGGCTCGCTGGTGATTTGCACCGTTCTCTACGTTGCCTTCTCGCACGTGCTCAGCGGCATAGCTACCGTAGAAGACTTCAGAACAGCAGGCAGGGAAGCCTCAGTCACCTTTGCCATTGCCAAATACATGACCGGCTATGCATGGCTGGCCAAGTTCGTGACGGTCGCCATCCTGGCAGGGTTCTCATCAGTGATCCTGGTGATGTTGCTGGGACAATCGCGGGTGTTCTATTCGATGAGCGAAGATGGCCTGGTACCCAAAGTGTTCTCTGACGTTCATCCCAAATTCAGGACGCCGTGGAAATCGAACATGTTGTTCTTCGTGTTTACCGCGCTGTTCGGCGGGTTCATCCCTGGAGATATCGTGGGTGAAATGACCAGTATCGGCACCCTGTTTGCTTTCATCCTGGTATGCGCGGGCGTTTGGATTCTGCGTGTCCGCCGTCCCGATCTGGAAAGAGCATTCAAGGCCCCGGTGTTGCCTGCCGTATCGATTCTGGGCATCGTCATCTGCGGTGCTATGATCTACGGCCTGGGCTGGACCAACTGGCTCCGGCTGGCTGTGTGGCTGGTGATCGGGTTGATCTTCTATTTCTCTTATGGCAGGAGACATAGCCGCCTGGAGAGGGAGTCCGAAGTAAGTGTAAAGACTCACGCATAATTTCAGTTGCTTCGAACAGCACAGCCCTCCGTACGCGGAGGGCTTTCGTTTTACAATGACTACGGTCTAAATAGGCATCTCTGCAATCTTAAGGAAACTGCATGGCGAACCTGCTGGCAACCAAGCCCCTGAAGGTAGTACTCGATGAGGTCCATGAGACCGGCGAGCACAGTTTGAGACGGGCACTTGGCCCGACCAACCTCATCACATTAGGCATTGGCGCGATCATCGGCACCGGCATCTTCGTCATCACCGGAACAGCCACAGCCGAACACGCCGGTCCTGCCATTATCTTCTCTTTTATCTTTGCGGCGGTCGGCTGCGTCTTTGCCGGACTATGCTATGCCGAATTCGCCTCCATGATTCCGGTGGCCGGCTCTGCCTATACCTACGGCTACGCCACCCTGGGCGAGATATTCGCGTGGATCATCGGCTGGGACCTGGTTCTGGAATACGCTTTTGGCGCGGCCACCGTGGCTTCCGGGTGGAGCGGCTACTTCATCAGCCTGCTCGGCGACTTCGGCATCAAGCTGCCCGCCTCGATTTCCGGGACCCGCTGGGACGAATTTATCTACTACAGGAACCACTGGGAGCCGGTGAAGCTCGTCATGCCCAAGCTGCAGGCGGCAGGAATCGATCCCGGCAGCCTGCCGCACGCTCATGGAGCCTTCAATCTCCTGGGCTTCCTCGCCATCGTGCTGACCACCATTATTCTGATCATCGGCATTAAAGAGTCGGCCAATTTCAATTCAGGCATTGTGATCGTCAAGGTCTGCGTGCTGATTGTGTTTATTATCATTGGCGGAAATTACCTGCTGAAGCATTCCGGATTGATGGCGCAAAACTGGCATCCATTCATCCCTCCCAATGCCGGACACTTTGGCGAGTTTGGATTCACCGGCATCTTGCGCGCAGCCGGAATCATCTTCTTCGCCTACATCGGTTTCGATGCCGTCTCTACTGCGGCCCAGGAAGCCAAGAACCCGGAAAAAGACATGCCCATCGGCATTCTCGGTTCGCTGGTGATCTGTACGATCTTGTACATCGCGGTTGCCGCGGTACTGACCGGGCTGGTGCCTTACAAGACCCTTGATGTAAGAGATCCGCTGGCCGTGGGCATTGACGCAACCGGCGTGCGCTGGGGCAGCCTGCTGGTGAAAATCGGCGCGCTCATGGGGCTGAGCAGCACCATCGTGGTCATGCTTCTGGGACAGTCGCGGGTCTTTTTCTCCATGTCGCGTGACGGGCTGCTGCCCAGGATGTTCAGCAACGTGCATCCGCGTTTTCGCACGCCGTGGATTTCCTCTCTCACTGTAGGCACGTTTGTTGCGGTGCTGGCCGCTTCTCTGCCCATCAACGTTCTGGACGAAATGGTAAGCATTGGTACGCTGCTGGCCTTTGTGATTGTCTGCGCCGGTGTCTGGGTGCTGCGCCGCCGCAATCCTGGGTTGCCGCGTCCTTTCAAAACGCCCATGGTTCCTCTGGTGCCTATCCTGGGAATCCTCATTTCATTCAGCATGATGGCCAGCCTGACCGGCATCACCTGGATTCGTTTGGCGGTGTGGCTGGTGCTTGGAATGGTGATCTACTTCTTTTACGGCAGACACCACAGCCGGGTACAGCAAAGCGCACTTGAGCCAAGGCGGTAGTAGTTGGATTAGGAATTCATCCCTGTACAGGGTATAATTACCTCTATGGATTTGTTTACTCCAACGCAGGCAGCCGTTGCTACGGGACTGCCTCTGAAAGCCGTTCAGAAAGCCATCGATCTTCGTGCGGTTCCAACGCGAATTGTGAAGGCTGGCAGCACTAGAAGCAGATATCTCTCGAGTACCGCTTTGTTATGCCTGCACCTGGAAGCTTCGGGCTTGCATGAACTTCCGCTGAGTATACGAAAAGCAGTTTTTGCATATATTTCGCGTACTCCGCAAGCACGTCAAATCAAAGTCAATGAGGTTGTCGTAGTCGATATAAGTAATGCGCGCAAGAGGCTGGCTCTGGGCCTGCAGAAATTGAAGAAAGCAGAGCAAATGGTAGTCTCTGACCCTGCTGTGATGGGCGGCACACCTGTGTTCCGGGGAACCCGGATTCCCGTTGAGACAATTACAGAGATGCTTGAGGCTGGCGTTTCCGCTGAAGAGATTCTTGACGGATATCCTTCGCTCAGTCCAGAAAAATTGAAGTTCGCGATGGTGTATGTCCAGGCGCATCCCCGTCGTGGGCGCCCTCGTGTTCAACCATGGAATAAAATCCAGCCGTCAAAGCGCGTGCGCATGCGTTTGTACGATATTGCCTGAGAATGAGATTCCTCATAGATGAGTGCCTCCACACTAGTCTGGTGGCAGTTGCAAATCATGCGGGATATGAGGCTCATCATGTAGTTCACCTGGGCCTGCAGGGAAAGCCCGATGAAATCCTGATGCAACGCGTGCGTGAGCAGGAATTCACATTCGTCACAAACAATCTTTGGACTTTGAACGGCTCTTCTCTAAAGAGCCATTACACGCCGGTCTGATTATCCTTTTACAAAGTTCACGTCCACGCCTGCAACGAGACCTATTCAGGGCAGTTCTACTGGGAATCGCCCAGGATGAGCCGATAAATTCCGTCTTGCTTGTAGATGTGCAAGGAGCGAACATCATTATCGAGACCTATCCGCTATTTCGGCCAAACTGAGATTTCTGGTCTGTGTTCCTCTGTGGTGAGCTTCTGTTTCGGCATCCATCAGCGTTCACCTATCCCGGCTTGCCGTGGATCAGCGGCAAAATCTAACTTTCCTCCGCATTGAACTGGTTTACAATCGGGCCTGTTGAAACGACTTCCTGCATTGGAGATTCTCACGGGTGCTGTCGCCGTGCTTACGGCGATAGGCACAGCAGGCTTTCATTTCATTGAAGGCTGGTCATGGTTTGACAGCTTCTACATGGTGGTCATCACGCTGAGCACCATTGGGTACGGTGAAGTGCATCCGCTTTCCCATGCAGGCCGGGTATTCAATACTGCGTTGATCATAACCGGAGTTGCGCTGGTCCTGCTGATGATCGGGGCGCTCACGCAGGCTCTGCTAGAATTCGAACTGAGCAAGGTCTTCGGAAGACGCCGGATGGAACGCGAAATCACTCACCTGAAAAACCATTACATCATCTGCGGCGCCGGACGCGTAGGTAACAGCGTGGCGCGCGAGCTGGCGAGAAAACCCTGTCCATTTGTCGTCATCGAAAGCAACGAGAGAAGCCTGGCGGAACTCGACCCCAAATGGCTTGTCCTGGTTGGCGATGCTGCCAGCGAGAAAACTCTGCGCGAAGCCGGTATCGACCGCGCCCGTGGTCTGGTGGCGGCCACCACTACCGACGCAACCAACATCTATATCGTGCTCACCGCCAAGAGCCTGAATCCCGGCCTCAAAATTATTGCCCGCGCCAGTGAAGATCGCGCCGAGCGGCATCTCAAGACTGCCGGCGCCGATGTGGTCATCTCTCCCTATGCAGCCGCAGGCCACCGGATTGCCCAGAGCTTTCTTCGTCCCAACGTCCTGGATTTCCTCGACATCGCTACCGATCGCACCGGCAAACTGGAGATGGTGATTGAAGAGATCCAGGTATCGGAGCAGTCGCCGCTGGCAGGAAAAACCGTAGGCAATTCCGGCATCCACCACAATTATGGAGTGATGGTCCTGGCTATACGCGGCATACACGGTGACATTCGTTTCAATCCCCGCGCCACGGACCTGATCAATGCCGGTGACTTCCTGATTGCCATGGGCGAGCCCACGCAGCTTATCAAGCTCGAAACCCTTGCCGCCCAGCATGCCTCTGCTCCATTATGAGAATTCTCACCGCTGACGAGATCCGCATGGCCGAACGCCATGCAGTCGAGACGCAGAATATCCCTACTCTGAAGTTGATGGAGCAGGCCGGCTATGCCACTGCGCGTTTCTGCATGATGCATTTCAAATTCGAATCCGTCTGCGTGGTCTGCGGCAAAGGCAATAATGGCGGAGACGGTTTTGTGGCCGCTCAAGCGCTCGCTGAAATCGGCAAAAAAGTTTCTGTGCTGGTGCTGGCCAGGGGGATAAGTGATCTCAGCCCTGATGCGGTCCACATGTGCAAACGCCTCTCCATCAAGCCGGTCTGGATCTCCAAACAGCCGGACTTCGACAGTGAAGCCATTCAGGAGGTAATTGCAGAAGCCGATCTGATGCTCGATGCCGTGGTAGGCACTGGCTTTAAGCCGCCATTAAGGGGCTTAGCCAAAACCGCCGTGGAGATCATGAATGACTTTGACGGCGACCTAGTCTGCATCGATCTGCCTTCTGGTGCAGATGCTGACTGTGCTACCAGGCCGGACATCGAAACAGAAGACTACGTGGTCGGTGACGCCACCATTACTTTTATCGCTCCCAAACCTGTGCTGGTTCTGGGCGAAGTAACCGACGGTCCCATCGCGGTCTGTGAACTGGGCGTTCAGGTTCCATTCTTCGAAGATGAACTGGAGATGAATGTTGCCACCGCCCAGGATGTTGCCATGGTTTTTCCGCCGCGCAGGGATGACGCGCATAAAGGTGATTTTGGCCATGTCCTTGTCATTGCGGGATCGCTGGGCAAATCAGGCGCCGCGGCCCTGGCCGGCATGGCGGCATTGCGTACCGGTGCAGGCCTGGCCACAGTTGCCTGTCCAAAGTCTGTGCAAGCAACCATCGCTGCGACTGCTCCTGAGTTGATGACGGAAGGCTTGCCGGAAACCGGGGAAGGCACGATTTCCCTCACCGCCGAAAAGAAGTTCAGCGAGTTGCTCACCGGAAAAGACGCGATTGTGATGGGGCCGGGCCTCTCCCGCAATGAAGAAACGGCAGAGCTGGTGCGTCGCATGGTTTCGCATTGTCCTTTGCCGCTGGTGCTGGATGCCGATGGCCTAAACGCCTTTGACGGACATTACCGCGAACTGAACCGCAAAGGTGATTCTGCGCCTTTCCTGGTGCTCACTCCGCATCCGGGAGAAGCGGCCCGCCTGGCCGGCATCTCTGCCAAACAGGTTCAGGAAAAGCGAATCGAGACCGCACAGAACATGGCAAGAGAGACGAATGCCTGCGTAGTGCTCAAAGGCTGGCGCACCATCATTGCCGGTCCTGCGGATTTGTGGCTCAACATGAGTGGTAATCCTGCCATGGCCAAGGGCGGCTCGGGCGACGTGCTTGCGGGAATGATCGGTGCAGCCCTGGCCCGCCACCAGGGACGCCTGGGATGGATGAAACAGGAAGATGCCGTTTCCGAGTTTGACGAGATGAACGCCCTGCTTGGCGAACTCTATAAAGTGGACCCCAGCCTGGAAAAGCTGAAAGAGCATGAACTGGTGCCGGGCTTTGATCGTGTCTCAGATGCGCTGAAGATTCAGAAGGTAGCGGCCACCGTCCATCTGCATGGGCTTGCAGGCGACATGGCGCGTGACTTTTCCCACGAGAACTCCGTAATCGCCACAGATCTTATCGATTACATTGCCAGGGTATTCCGTGAATGCGACGCGCAGGTGGAGAACGGTTTATTCTATCTGCGTAAATGAAGGTCTTTGAAACCCACTCTGCTGAAGAGACCACTCAATTAGGCCGTCAGCTTGCGCAGGAAATCAAGCCCGGCGCCGTTGTCCTGCTGCGCGGAGACCTTGGCGCAGGCAAGACGACGCTGATCAAGGGTGTTGCCGAAGGATTTCAGGCCGCCAGCGCCGACGACGTGACCAGTCCCACGTTTACTCTTATCCACGAATACCGCGGCCCTGAAGTCAGTCTCTACCACATCGATCTCTACCGCATCGATACCCAGCGCGAACTCGATACCCTGGCCCTGGACGATCTGATGGATGCAAAGAGCATTCTGCTCATCGAGTGGGGAGAGAAGTTCGAACGCTTCGTGCGCGAACGCAACGCCGAAATCGCGATCGAACATCTCGGCGGCGACCACCGGCGCATCAGCTTCTCACAGGAAAACTAAGCCGCGAACAAGCAATCTCTTCTTTTGTAGTCCTGAGCTACGCCCCTGCATGGAACCAGATAGGGAGCGCCTCGCAAACGTTTGCCTCCATCCGGCTTTTGTTCCGTTATATCCTGTGCGACTCCAACAGTTTGCAAAAATCAGGAGCCGCGCTTTTCAGACTTGAAATAACAAAGCCCCTGGTTTGTGAAATACCCGCTGCCTGATCGTCTAACTTGTCCAGAATTAGCTGTGGACAAAGATGGTATTGATGTACCAAGAAACCATCTGCAGTCTGGCAGAGCACCCCAAACCTGGCTAAACACTCCGCCGGAAAATGTTTTATGTTTTGTGTAACGATTGCGTTTGCACGCGCCATGATCACCGCAGCTAAAACATGCCTGTCATCCTTATCAGGGATGCATTCAACTGCTTTGAGTAGCTCACAAGGCACTGTGACCATCGCTTCAGGGAACACAGATCGCATTTCGGTTATTCGGTGTTCAACCTCGCTTTCCGTTCTGTGGAGTTTGACCCGCAGAGCATTGGCAGTTTCGCCAAGTATGTCTTCGCTCCATAATGGACGGTACATTGCTGGTTCTTCTGCTAAGCGCAACAGACAATCACATAGCGCCATAGGCACCAGAACGCAGGCATCTAATACCGCCGAGTACTCATTTTCCTGTGTGAAAATCATCCGGGACCTTACCGTAATCCCCTTTTACAAATTCGCGCTTAGCCAGATCATCCAGAGTTTTGCGACGCGCAGTATCGCGCTTTGCTTTGTACGCAAGCACATCGCGTACATAAATACGGCGGTGCGTTCCTGCCATGTGAAATGGAATCTCCCCTTTCTCCAGAAGCTGGATGAAGTACTGCCGGGACACGCCGAGTACTTTGCTGGCCTCAACAGTAGTAAGTTCATGTTTGCTTTGTAAGATGGTGACTGAATTACCAGCTTTCAGGTCGGCTAATAGCCGCAACAGGAATGAATAGACATTATTGGGCAGAATTTCAGTTCGTCCATCAGGCCCAACCAACTTTGCTTCTGCCTGACGGAGTTTTTCGTAGATTTCCTTGATCTCCTCTTGTTCACCAGGTGTGATATGTACTGGCAATGTTGTTTCTTCCTGTAGCATCATCGTGTCTCCTTTACGGCGGGGCTCCCTTACTTGAATCCCGGAATAAGGGCAAACCCAATTGTCACGAGTTAGACGTGACAACTGGATCAATTGTCGCCATTAAACGCTATAAATGCAAGTAATGAGATGCATTTAGGTAAGCGTTTGATGCTTAACGACTTATGTGCATAACAGCGCATAACAGTGCATAATTTATGAGGCAAAGACAGAAAAAGCGGCTCAGGGCGTCGCCCTTTGGAGTGAGGGGAAATCGAGTTAGTTAGCTGCGCTGAATGTTGCTGCGGATCGAAGTTGCACAGGAGCGCCATTTCCTCGCCCTCGTCCTCGTGGCGTAGTACTTTCCTTCAAATGAAATCGATCTGCGTTCATTTTCATCAGTGCATTAGTGGTAAGGTTTTTGGTCGTGGCTTCGCTACGCAACGCACTCTGCCGGTGAAAAGCCGTGTTTAGTACTCTTGACACCGAAATCATGCAAAGCTATAGTGCGGACTTGATGCACCGCGTTCAGAATATCGCCGCCACACGAACAACCACAGGCACAGATACGTGTAGGCGATCTTCTGGCGAGTCGGTGACATAGGGCATAGGCAATCATATCCTCCTGAACCCACTCGCCACAGGCGAGTGGGTTTTGTGTTTATGGCCAATTCTTGGAGCAATCGAACTCCAGAGAGACGACATTTTGGGAGTACGGAATGAGCAGACGTTTGATCGTAATGAAATTTGGCGGCACCTCGGTAGGGAACGCCGCCTGCTTCCGCCAATGTGCGGAAATCGTGAGCAAGGCCGCGCAGCAGGACCGCGTCATGGTTGTTGTCTCCGCCATGGCGGGAGTTACCGACTTGATCTTCAAAACCATTGAGGCCGCGCGCCATGCGGACACTGCTGTAACAGAGATGCATCTGCAGGAGTTCCGTCAGGTTCATCGGGAACTGATCTCCAACCTGTTCGACCCCGGCCGCCACCCCGCTGCGCTGGAATTCGTGGAACAAATTTCTGAACAGTTGCAGCGCGCCTGCCATGCGCTTTCCGCTCTGCGCTCTGACATTTCGGCACAGACTACCGATTCGCTTGTCGGGCTGGGAGAGCGCATCTCCTCCTGGGTTCTGGCCCATTACCTGCAACAAAGCGGAGTGGCCGGAGAATATGTCCGTGCTGAAGACATACTCATTACAAACAACAATTTTGGCAATGCCGCGCCCGATATGGAGGCCACGCGTGCCGCCTGCCAAGCGACGCTTCTGCCGCTGCTGCAGCGCGATGCCATTCCAGTCATTGCAGGCTATAGTGGCTGTACCGCAGATGGCCGCACCGCCACTCTGGGCCGCGGCGGCTCAGATTATTCGGCCACCATCCTGGGCGCGGCTTCCGGCGCGGATGAGGTCTGGATCTGGACGGATGTGGATGGCGTGCTCTCGGCCGATCCCCGCATTTGTCCTGATGCAACGGTGCTGCCGGAAATCACCTTTGCGGAGGCCATTGAGCTTGCCTATTACGGCGCGAAGGTCATTCATCCTAAAGCCGCATTTCCTGCCATGAATGCCGGGTTTTCTGTATGGATTAAAAACTCATTTCGCCCCGATGCACCCGGCACCAGAATCACGCGCAGCACCTCATCCCCCATCAATTCACCGGTCAAGTCAGTCACCTGTGTGAAGAGCGCCACCCTCATTACCCTGGTGACGCGCCGCGATGTGCATCCGGTGGAGTTGTGGGGACGTTTGTTCCTGCGCATGGGACAGGAGCAGACCGAAGTATTGTTTGCTACCCAGTCGTCTCCTGAGCACGCGCTCGGGCTGGTTTTGCGCAAGGAGGACAGCCCGGCTGTCCTGAAGATGATCCAAAACATCTTTCGCCTCGAACTGGCGCAGGGTGTTCTGGCTCCTGTAGAGGTCGACAATGATGTTGCCGTAGTGGCCGTGCTGGGTGAATCCATGAAAGGCAAATGCGGGGTGTTGGGCCGTCTGTTTGCCGCGGTAGCGCACCAGCGGGTCAGCGTAATTGCAGTGGCACAGGGAGCCAGCGAGCTGAGCATCTGCTTTGCTGTCCCGGCAGCATCAGCAGCAGACGTGGTGAGCGCCGTTCACGGAGAATTCTGTCATAGAAGGGAAGAAGCTGTTCCCGGATGTATGGGGCCAACTCTAGCCGCCATGTCGGGAGCACAATGAACATAGCGGAACACAACAAAGCCTTTTACCACAGCGTAGCGAAGCCACAATCAAAACCTTTTAACCGCAGAGGACGCAGAGGGCGCAAAAGTAAGTTTATGTGTATCTGATCTGGCACTGTTTCAGTTCCTTAAGACTTTCTCGGTCGCCAAAGCTGGATTGGAAGGGGGGTAAAAGCAGCATGAAATTCTTCGCAGGAAAACAAGAATCTTGGATATAGCAATGCAGAGAGCGCAGAGGAAGAAAAATATTCACCAATGGAAAATATTTTAAACAAGGTTAATACAGTCAGCCCTGCGAATACCCATGTTCTGCGCTGCGTGCACTGTCACGCGGTGCAGTCAAGACCCGATCCCATGTTCCGCTGCACCGAATGCACGGAGCTTCTGGAAGTCGTCTATCCGGAGCTCAACGCCACCAACATGGAGTTCGGACTGGAACTGAAGAAGAGGTGGAAAGAGCGCCGCACTTCTATTCATCCTGAGGACTTGAGCGGAGTCTGGCGTTACCGCGAATTGCTGCCCCGGATCGCGAAGGAGCACATCGTGACGATGGGCGAAGGCAACACACCGCTGATTCGCCTGACGAAATCTGCGGAGGCTCTCCAGCTTCCTGACTTGATGGTCAAACATCAGGGAATGAATCCCACCGGATCGTTCAAAGATACCGGCATATCCATGGCTATCAGCATGGCTCGTTCCGAGAGTTTCGAGGCCGTCTGCTGCGCCTCCACCGGAAACACCTCAGCTTCGGTCGCCGCCTATGCGGCGCGCTCTGGTATGAAAAGCATCGTTCTGCTTCCCTCTGGACACGTGGCCCGGGGAAAGCTGGCCCAGGCGCTGGAGTATGGCGCGCGCGTGCTGCAACTGCAGGCTGACTTTGACGGCTGCCTGAAGATTCTGCACGAGGTTGTCAGGAAGCTTCCTATTTACCTGCTCAATTCCCTGAATCCTTACCGTCTGGAAGGACAAAAGACCGTAGCTTTCGAATTGATGGAGCAACTCGGATGGAATGTGCCTGACCACCTGATTGTGCCCGGGGGAAACCTGGGAAACAGTTCAGCTTTGGGAAAGGGATTTGTTGAATTGCGCGATCTCGGCCTGATCTCCTCCATGCCCAAAATCTCCATCATCCAGGCGGCGGGGGCCAACCCGCTGGTGCGCACCATGCGCGAAAACGGCGGGCGCGCATTGGTTCCTGTTCATCCTGAGACCAGGGCTACGGCCATTCGCATCGGCAATCCGGCTTCATGGAGAAAGGCGGTGCAGGTTCTGGAGAGTACCGGCGGCGCCTGTGAAGAGGTCACAGAAAACGAAATTGCCTCGGCCAAAGCGGAGTTGGGAGCAGAGGGCATCGGCTGTGAACCCGCATCGGCATCCACGCTTGCTGGATTGAAAAAGCTGGTGCGCTCCGGCTACGTGAAAAGCGGTGAGAGCGTGGTGCTGGTGCTCACCGGACACATGCTGAAAGACGTGGAATACATCCTCCAGCAGCAGGTACGGTCCTTGCCTCCGCCTATGCCGGCGGATGCTGTCTCGGTGCTGAGAGTCGTGGAAACACTTCAGAAAGAAAATTGAGTGCAATATGCGATCAGTCAGTGAACAACAGCAAATCAGAGTAGGCATCGTCGGCTACGGCACCGTGGGCCGCGCCGCCGCAGAGATTTTGAGCGGACACGCAGAGGAAATCCGCAGTCGCATGGGCGGGCTCTCCATCAGTGTCTCCAGAGTTTGCCGCAGGACTCCATGTACTCCCGATCTTGACCTCAATGGAGTTCCCATGGTCCGCGACTGGCAGGAGGTGGTCTCAGCGCAGGATGTGGATATCGTGGTGGAAGCAATCGGTGGAACCGATGTCGCTTACGAGGTGGTGATGAGCAGCCTCGAACATGGCAAAGCCGTGGTCACAGCCAACAAGGCGCTGATTGCCCGTCATGGTGAGAAATTGTTTGCAGCCGCCCGGCAGAAGAATCTTCCCATAGGCATTGAAGCCAGCGTTGCCGGTGGAGTGCCGGTGATCCGCGCCATCTCTGAAGCGCTGGCCGCCGACCGCATCAAGGCTGTCTATGGCATCCTGAACGGCACCTGCAACTACATCCTCACGCAGATGGAGCAGCACGGAATCGGCTTCGATCAGGCATTGAAGCAGGCGCAGGCGGAAGGATACGCGGAGGCCGATCCTACTCTCGACATCGATGGTTTCGATGCCCGCGACAAGATTGCCATTCTGGCGCGGCTGGCGTTTGGCGAAGCCGTTGATGCGGCGCGAATTCCCGTAACCGGCATCCGCAGCATTACGGCAACCGATTTCCATTATGCGCACCGGCTGAACTCCACTATCAGGCTGGTTGCCTCAGCAGAGAAGACGGCCGAAGGGGTTCACATCACCGTCTCACCGTGGCTGGAGCCGCGTGATTCCATGCTGGCCAAGGTAGACGGAGCCAATAATGCCATCTTCATTGCCGGAGAAAACGTAGGCACGCAGATGCTGTATGGAAGAGGCGCGGGCGGAGGCGCCACCGGAACCGCGGTGCTTTCCGACGTGCTCAATATTGCCCAGCAACTCGCACATGGCCAGGCCAGGGCCAATGTGTTCGCAGGATTTCACAACCCAGAGCCTATGCGGACTGCAGCCCGACTTCAGCCATTGCGCTGGTTTTTGCGGCTTACTGTCCAGGATCAACCCGGTATTCTGGCGCGAACGGCAGAGGCGCTCGCCCGCCAGAACATCAACATAGACTCGGTGATTCAGGAACCACACATGCCGAAAGATAATTTGTCATTCGTGATTACCCTGGAGCCGATCTGCGAATGCACGGTGCAGCGGGCTGTGGAGGCCATCAACAAATTTGAATTTATGAAGGAACCAGTCCTGCTGATGCCTATGATCTCTTCGAATGAGGAGCATGTATAACTTTTCACCGCAAAGGAGGCGAAGGACGCAAAGGTAGCCAAAGAAGAATGGGTAAATGGGTAAATTCGTAAATGGGTAATTGAATGCTGTTCATGAAGGCTTAGTCTTTAATTATTCATCTTGGTCTATCAGCGTAAACCAGCGGTAAGATTTTGTTACCTTTGTGTCCTTCGCGCCGTTTGCGGTTCATTCTGATCGTCATCTTTCGGGTTGGAACATGTAATGGCCTTTCAATTTTCCGCTTGTGGACTCGGCCACCTGTAAAAAAGCCCGCGCAGCATGAGAGAGTTGTCCGCCTTTGCGATAGACGATCCGCAGCTTGCGCTCCAGCTTCAGCTCTTTTACGGGAACCGCGACCAACTCTCCGCGCGCCAGCTCCGGTTCCACCGCAATACCCGGCACCAGGGCCACGCCGTTTCCGGCAGCGACAAAGCGCTTGATGGCCTCGATGGTCGGCATCTCCACCCCGATATTGAGTGGGGTCTTGTGCTTCTTGAAAGCTTCCATGACTTTCATGCGGTAAGGCGAGACGACGTTATGCGCCACAAACGACTCTGCTCCAAGCTGGCGAATGCTTACGCTTTTCGCTTTGGACAGCGGATGACCCGGAGGAACCACGAAAGTCAACTGGTCGCAGAAGACCGCGACGGACTGCAGCAACGAACTTTCCGGCCGAAACGAGAGCACGCCCAATTCGACAGTATGATCGGAAACCTGCCCGGCAATCGAACTGGCCAGCGAGCGGTGCACTGCAATTTTGATCATGGGACAGAAGCGCCGGAAGTCCTCAAGCACGCGCAGCAGATAGAGTGCGGTGAATTCGTTGGCGGCAATGGCCAGCGTGCCGCGCTGGAACTGGCGCAACTCTTCGAGCGAGGCCCGCGCTTCGCGGCGCAGATTCAGCATTTTATGCGCGTACTCTTCCAGCACCCGGCCGGCATCGGTCAGCATGCCATCGCGAGTGGAGCGGTCAAACAGAGGCTCGCCAATCTCTTCTTCCAGTTTGCGCACTATCTGGCTCACCGCCGGCTGCGTGCGGCGCACCTGCGCGGCTGCCGCCGAAAAGCTTCCGGTCTGCGCTACCGCCAGAAATGTTTCGAGCTGAAAAAAATCCATAAAGCTGTCGCTGTCCTTACGCTGCCTTATAGAATAAGAAATACTAATGATATCAGAACAATTATAAATTTGACTTATTCCGTTCCAGCCGCCCAACATGGGTGTTTGCCACATCGCGGGAGGGTAAGCCGGCCTATGGAAAAACACCGCATTATTTTCTTTGACACGACGCTGCGTGACGGGGAGCAGGCTCCCGGTTGCGGTATGGGTGTGTATGACAAGCTGCGCATGGCGCACCAGCTTGACGCTCTCGGTGCAGATGTCATTGAAGCCGGTTTCCCCATGGCTTCGGAAGATGATTTCCGCGCCGTCAGCCTGGTGGCTGCTGAAATTATGCGGCCGGTGATTGCAGGTCTGGCCCGCGCCAGTGAACCAGATATTCGCCGCGCCTGGGCGGCGCTGGATTGCGCCCGCCATCCGCGTATCCATGTGTTTCTTGCCAGCTCAGACCTGCATCTGCAATGCAAGCTGAAGATCAGCCGCGAACAGGCGCTGGAGCAGGCATCGCGGGCCGTTGCCTATGCCCGGTCGCTGTGCGATGACGTGGAATTTTCTCCCGAGGACGCCACGCGCTCCGATCCGGATTTTCTCTGCCGGTTGGTGCAGGCTGCCGTGGATGCGGGCGCAACCACTATCAACATTCCGGACACCGTGGGCTATTCCATCCCGGACGAGTTTGCAGCCACGATTCGCTCCATTCGTGAGAGGGTACGCAGCATAGAAAACGTGATCATCTCTGTGCATTGCCACAATGATCTCGGACTGGCCGTGGCCAACACGATTGCCGCTCTGCATGCCGGAGCGCGCCAGGTGGAGTGCACCATCAACGGCATCGGCGAGCGCGCCGGAAACGCCTCCCTGGAAGAGATTTCGATGATCCTGAGCGTGCGCCAGGCGCAGCTTCCCTTCGAAAGCGGCATCAACACGCAGCAAATCTATCCGGCAAGCTGCCTGCTTTCCCAGATCATCGGATTCACGCCGCAACCGAATAAGGCCATTGTCGGACGCAATGCGTTTGCGCACGAGGCGGGCATCCATCAGCATGGTGTAATTGCAAATCCGCTCTGCTATGAGATCATGACGCCGGAGTCGGTTGGCGTACCCGGCAACAGGCTGGTGCTGGGCAAGCACTCGGGCCGCCACGCGCTCAGCAAACGCCTGGCCGAGCTTGGGTTTACACCTTCAGGTTCTGAGCTCGACTCGGTCTATGCACGTTTCATGAAGCTGGCGGAAAACAAGAAGAACATTTATGACCAGGATCTGCTCTCACTGGTTTCACTTCCGGCGCACCAGCAGGCCGCGATTCATGCAACAACTTAGTCTGGTGTTTGTCATCATCCACCCGGACAGCCGAGGGCGGCTGCGCTCCATATAAATCTTTGTTTGCTGTGGTGTTCTGAAATGCGGTTTCAGAGGCGCCACGCGAGCGAGTTAACAGAAAGAACGGTACGGAATCATGCGTTTTCAATTGGCTATTCTCCCTGGGGATGGTATCGGCCCTGAAGTTGTGAGCGAAGCAGTACGAGTGTTGCGCGTTCTCAGCCATTTTTCTGACTGCGAATTCATCTGCAATGAAAGGCCCATCGGCGGAGCTGCGATCCGCGCTCATGGCACTCCTCTGCCGGAACACACGTTGCAGGCGTGTCTCAAGAGCGACGCAGTTTTCCTGGGCGCGGTGGGTGCTGCTGAATTCGATCACCTGCCCACGCAGCAAAAGCCTGAAGCCGGATTGCTGGGCCTGCGGACGGCGCTCGGCGGCTTTGCGAACCTGCGCCCGGTGGCCTCGTTTCCTGCGATTGCAGATTGCTCTCCACTGCAGCGTTCGCGGCTGAAGGGTGTTGATGTGCTGTTTGTGCGCGAGCTTCTGGGCGGACTCTACTTTGCCCAGCCACGCGGCTTCGATCATGAGGGCGACTCTGCCTTTAACACCATGCGCTACTCCAGGCATGAGATTGAGCGTGTGGCCCGCATCGCTTTCGAGCAGGCGCGCACCCGGCGCAGGAAGGTCACTTCCGTCGATAAAGCCAACGTGCTTGAGACCTCGCAACTGTGGCGGCGCACCGTCACCCGGATTGCAGAAGACTATCCGGATGTGAAGCTGGAACACATGTATGTGGATGCATGCGCCATGCACCTGATTAGCGATCCGGCGCGCTTCGACGTGGTGCTCACCGAGAACCTGTTTGGAGACATTCTTTCCGACGAGGCATCAGCCATTACCGGATCGCTGGGCATGCTGGCCTCAGCAACCATCGGTGGTTCAGTCGATCTCTATGAGCCAGTGCATGGCTCTGCGCCGGACATCGCCGGACAGGGCATTGCCAATCCGCTGGGCGCGATTGCCTCCGCGGCCATGTTGTTGCGCCTTTCCGCCGGCATGCATCACGAAGCCAACGATCTGGAAGCGGCGATTAACCAGGTTCTGGAGGAAGGCTATTGCACACATGACCTGGCCCGCCCCGGCAAGCATGTAGTCAGCACCAGCGAGATGGGAGAACTGGTGCAGCAGCGATTTGCGGAAATGCTCGACCGGCGTTTTGCCTACCACGCTGTATAGGTGCAGAGATTATGATGGCGCGCACTCTTTTCGATAAAGTCTGGGACCGGCACTTGGTCTGTGCCGGTCCGGCCGGTTCTTCGCTTCTTTATATTGATCTGCACCTGGTGCATGAGGTCACCTCTCCGCAGGCATTCGCCGGACTGCGTGAAGCCGGACGCAAGATGCGCCGGCCCGACCTCACCTTTGCCACGCTCGATCACAACATTCCTACGCTGGGCAATCGCATGGTGCTCGAAGATGACCTGGCACGCACGCAGGTCGAAGCGTTGCGACAGAATTGCCGCGAATTTGACATTCCACTGTTCGACCTCGACAGCGCAGAGCAGGGAATCGTCCACGTGATTGGTCCGGAACTAGGCCTGACGCAGCCGGGAATGACGATTGTTTGCGGTGACAGCCATACCAGCACGCACGGAGCATTCGGCGCGCTAGCGTTTGGCATCGGCACCTCTGAAGTGGAGCACGTGCTGGCCACGCAATGCCTGGTACAGAAGAAACCCAAATCCATGCTCGTGCGGTTCTCCGGGATGCCCGGCCCCGGCGTCACAGCCAAGGACCTGATCCTTTCAGTGATTGCGCAGATGGGCACCGATGGCGCAGCCGGGCATGTGATCGAGTACGCAGGTGAGGCTATCCGCGGGCTCTCTATGGAAGCGCGGATGACCATCTGCAATATGAGCATTGAGGCTGGCGCTCGCGCGGGGATGATCGCACCTGACCAGACAACCTTTGATTATCTGGAGGGAAGGCGTTTTGCCCCACGGGGCGAACACTGGAACACGGCAGAGAAAGACTGGAGAACGCTGCAGAGCGATCCGGGAGCACAGTTCGATTCCACAGTGGAGGTGAACGCCGGCCACGTCGCTCCATTTGTTACCTGGGGAACCAGCCCCGGAATGGCGGTTCCCATCACCGGCGAGGTGCCTGATCCGAACCATGGCGCCAGCGATTCTGAACGCAACAGCATCGTACGCGCCCTTGAATACATGAATCTTCGTCCGCATACGCTTATCCAAGAGATTGCCGTGGATCGTGTCTTCATCGGTTCGTGCACCAACGCGCGCCTGGAAGATATCCGCAGCGCCGCCCGCGTGATCAAGGGCTACAGGGTTTCCAACAGCGTTCAGGCCATGATCGTTCCCGGCTCACAGCAGGTAAAGCGCGCAGCCGAACAGGAAGAGCTGCACCGCATCTTCACTGAAGCGGGCTTTGAATGGCGCGAATCCGGGTGCTCCATGTGCCTGGGCATGAACCCCGATCGTTTGCAGCCGGGCGAGCGCTGCGCGTCTACGAGTAACCGTAACTTTGAAGGCCGCCAGGGTGCAGGAGGGCGCACCCACCTGGTCAGCCCGGCTATGGCTGCAGCGGCTGCAGTCGCCGGGCACTTTGTGGATGTCCGGAACTGGCAATACAAGGATTGAGGATTAAGGATCAAAGATGCAGAGCTTCAGAGCGCATTCAGGTGTTGTGGCCGTGCTCAGGCGCGACAACGTGGATACCGACCAGATCATTCCCAAGCAGTTTCTCAAGCGGATTGAGCGCAGCGGCTATGGCGATGTTCTCTTTTTCGACTGGCGTTATCACCGCGATGGACAGCCCGACCCGGCCTTTCCCTTGAATGCGCCGCAATATCGCGGCGCAAGCATTCTGATCGCCGGAAAAAATTTCGGCTGTGGATCATCGCGTGAACATGCCGTGTGGGCGCTGCGCGATTATGGATTCCGCGCCATCCTTGCGCCTTCGTTTGCCGACATCTTCGCCAACAATTGCCTCAAGAACGGACTATTGACCGTAGGGTTTCACCAGGCTGAACTTGAAAGGCTGCTGGCCCGCGATGCCGCTGGAGTCCATACGTTGAAAGTTGATCTGGAGAAATGCCGCATCTCTGGCGAGGACGGCTTTGAGGCTCAGTTCGAAGTCGATGAGTTTACCCGTACCTGCCTGCTGAAGGGACTGGATGAGATTGGCCTCACGCTTAATCATGAGGCGGCGATCGCGCAATACGAAAGAAGACAAATACGCCGCGAGTGACGCGAATCAAAAGCTCACCACAGAGGACACCGAGAACGCACAGAGGTCACAGAGAAGGTGAGCCTATACACAGAGGGTCGGTTCAGGTAATTTGCTTGCCGGATTTGATAGAATCCTCTTGGCTATCTGGCCGCTTCCATGACTATTAACGTTGATCTTCCACCGCAAATTGAACAGGCCTACCGCGCAGAGGCCCAGGCCAGAGGACTATCGCTCGATGAAATGGTGCGCGAAATTCTAATTGCCCGGCACCCAATCGACGAATTGTTAATGGATGCAAAAGAATTTTTTGCAAACAAGGGTCTATCTGAGTTGGCAAAGACCCAAGGGGTAAGACCCCTGGACAATCCATCGGTGTTGCTGGGTGGGTGGCCGGACGACGAAAACATAGATGAATTTCTAGAGCATACTTATAAGGAACGGAGTGCTTCATTAGTTTAATTCCGAATGGACGCAGTCCTGCTCGATACAGACGTATTTTCCTTTCTCATCCGTCCCGGTGATACGCGGGGCGATCTGTATCGTCCTCTTGTTCAAGGGAAGACAATAGCACTCTCATTTATTTCTGTCGGAGAACTCTACGTTTGGGCAGAACTCCGCAGTTGGTCGCCCACCAACCTTGCACGATTTGAAGAGCGATTGAAGGCTTGTGTAATTATCCCTTATGATCTGGAGCTTTGTAAGACTTACGCGCGAGTCAAAGCAAAACTT
>Ga0066662_10000398_pt1 | contig 19282 bp, 26 predicted proteins | sample GraSoiAngelo_111_FD_133939 | JGI IMG/M metagenome (GOLD analysis project Ga0066662, IMG submission 133939) | Grasslands soil microbial communities from the Angelo Coastal Reserve, California, USA - 14_0903_12_40cm | ecosystem: Environmental > Terrestrial > Soil > Grasslands | place: USA...
CGAGTGCATGGCGCAGGCCCTGGCGGACGTCGTCGTCCGCGAGCGTGCCGTCGTCCGAGAACTTCTCGTGCACGTGGCCGATGGAAAGCTCGGCCTCCGTCACGCGCGCGCCCATCGCGCCGAGCACCTTGCGGAGCTCGGCCGCCGCCCAAACGCCGCCGAACGCGCCGGCGGACGAGCTGATCACTGCGACGGGCTTGTTGCGGAACCCGTTCGTCGCGAGCGGCCGCGAGCCCCAGTCGAGCGCGTTCTTGAGCGCGCCGGGAACCGACGAGTTGTACTCCGGCGTCGCGAAGAACACGGCGTCGGAATCGCGCACGAGCTCGCGGAAGGCCTGGACGGCCTCGGGCCCGGGCACGACGTCTTCGTCCTGGTCGTAGGGCGGAATCGTCTTCAGCCCGTGCCAGATCTCCACTTCGACCCCCTCCGGCGCCTCCTCGCGCAACGCGCGGAGGAGGGCGGAGTTGTTCGAGTCGGCGCGGAGGGAGCCGCTGATCGCGAGGACGCGCATTACGCCTCCTGCGCCACCAGCGTGAGCTCGGCCTTGAGCGTGACCTCGTTGCCGAGGGCCGGCTCGCCGTTCGGAAGCGGCATGTTCCACTTCATGTCGTAGGCGGTGCGGTCGATCGTCGTCTGCAGGTGCAGGCCGACGCGCGTCGCGCCGAAGTGATCCACGGCCGGGCCGGTGATCGTGCCGGTCAGCTTCGCCGGACGGGAGATGCCCTTGATCGTGATCTCGCCGTCGAGCTCGACGTTGTCGCCGTCGCGCTGCAGGTCGCTGCCCGAGAAGCTCACGACCGGGTGCTTCTCCGCGTCGAAGAACTCGGGGGAGAGCAGGTGGGCCTCGAGGTTCTCTTCCTTGACCTTGATGCTCTCGATCTTGGCGCTGCCGCTGAGCGTGCCGTCGACGAGGCTTGCCTCGAAGTCGGTCACCTCACCGGTGAACGTCGCGACCGCGTACGGGACCTCGAACGCGACGCGGGAGTGGACCGTGTCCGCCTGCCACGTGCCGGTCGGGATGGCCTGGGTCTGTTCGGTGATGCTCATTGCGCTTGGGTCCTCCTCTGGATCCTTGATTGCTCAAGCATCGTAGCAGAAAACCTTGAGCGCGCAAATATCTTGCTTTTACGGCCCTTTCGTCACCCAGGCGGCGACCAGCTGATGCGCGCAGTCGATCGTTCCGCCGCCGCGGACGAGGCGGCTGTGGATCCCGCGGGCGACGTAGTCGGGCGCGTGGCGGGTGAGCTGGAACGTGATCCGCGCGTGGTTGAAGTCCTGTTTTGCGACCGTGAGTTGGATCACGCGGCTGACCTCGCCCGCGGCCTTGCGCGCCAGGAGGTAGGCGAGCGCCTTCGCGCGCGAGCGGGCGACGATCTTGCGGCCGTCGGACTCGTACGAGGCGTAGACCTCGAACTGGCCGGGCGGCGCGAGCGCCGGGTTCGCGAGGAACTTGTCGACCGTCTGCTGGACCTCGGGCACGGTGCAGCCCGGCGGAAGGCTCGACTTCGGTGCGGCGGTTTTCTTCGCTCCGCCGCAGGCCGCGAGCGCGAGCACGGCTGCCGCGGCGGCGGCGAGCCTCAGCAGCACGTGTAGGCCCCGGGAGGGGCGTCGCCTTCGACGAGCGCCGGCAGCAGCGCGGCCTCGAGCGCAGCGCCGTTCAGCAGGTCGCGGTCGCTCGCGCGCACGGTGTCGACGCCGAGGTGGCGCATCACCTCGCGCAGGATCAGCACGCCGGCTGCGAGCACCTCCGAGCGGTCGGGCTCGACGAGCCGCACGCGACGTTCCTCTTCCGTCGAGACGAGCAGCCACTCGAGCGTCTCGTCGACGGCGGCGATCGGCACGGTCCGCGTCTGTGCAAGCGCGGCGATCTCGGCGACCGTGCCGTCGATCCCGAGCATGCGCGTCACGTCGAGGTCGGGGAGCAGCGAGCGGATGTGCGCGGCCGCCGCGCCTTGGTGGACGCCGAAGCGCTCGGTCAGGCGGACGGAGCCGATGTCGAGGCTCGTGCGGAACGACTCGGTGACGAGCTCGGTCGAGCCGCCGCCGATGTCGAGCACGAGCGTGCCTGCGTCGAGCGGGCCGACGCCCTTGAGGATCAGCGCGGCTTCCTCTTCGCCGGAGAGCAGGCGCGTCTTGAAGCCGTACGACCATTCGACCTCGCCGAGGAACGCCTCACCGTTCTCGGCGTCGCGCACCGCGCTCGTCGCGACGGCGAGCGTGCGCTCGGCGCCGAGGCGCTCGGCTTCGCGGCGGTAGTCGGTGAGCGTGTTGCGCACGCGTGCGATCGGAACGGGGAGGAGGCGCCGGCGTGCGTCGACGCCCTCGCCGAGGCGCGTGATCTTCGTGCGGCGGACGATCTCCTGCACGAGCCCGTCCTCGACGTCGGCGACGAGGAGACGCGTGGCGTTCGTCCCGAGGTCGATCGCGGCGACGCGCGTCACTTCGCGGGGATCCGAAAGGTGAGCGCCGAGCGCGCATCTGCGAAGGCGGCCCGCAGGATCGCGAGCTCGGCGAGCGAGTGCTGCAGCCGGTCGATCGACGAGGTGAGCTGCTCCGACTTGTCGGTCAGCGCTGTCGCGCGTGCCTCGGCCGCCTCGCCCTTGCGCATCACTTGGTCGAGCGCCGCGCTCGCGGCGCCGGAGACGCGCCGCGCCTGCCGCCACGTGCGCAGCCCGCGCACCGCCGCGACGGCGATCGACCCGACGGCGGAGACGACGAGGAAGAGCAGGCAAACCCAGTTCAGGAGCGGCATTGCCGCATGGTAACGGTGGTACAATCCCGCCCAGCGACGCGGGGTGGAGCAGTCAGGTAGCTCGCCGGGCTCATAACCCGGAGGTCGCAGGTTCAAATCCTGCCCCCGCTATAGACCGACTTCTCTGACCGGCCCCTGTGGCCGGTCGAGTTGCTTCAGGAGCCGAGTCTGCGAGCGATCCGATCAGTTCCGGGATCAGCGCGATAGAGATGTCCGCCGCGTGCTGGTCGCGGTCGTAGCGGATTGCCAAGTCGAACGTGGCGAACAGCTCCGCCAACTCCGCGTCGGAATAGCTGAGGAGCGCATCCGAAAGATCAGGAAGAGCTGCCAGTGCCGCCTCGATTTCCTCGACTGGAGTCGGCGCGACCACCTGAGCATCGAACTCTTGGATTCTCGCCTCGACGCCCTTCTGCTCGAATGACAGCGAGCGGAGTTCCACGCGCGCCAGCTCGGCAATCGGGTCGTCAGGATCGTCCGTTTTCTTGATCTCAATCCAACAACGGTCCTCCAGGTGGGCGCGAGATCGCCGACGGATCGGTTGCTCGGTGTCGGAGCTGGATACCGATCCAGATTGCCGTTCAGCTTCTGGCAGATCTCACCGAGACCGCGCTTCTCCGTGTAATACCACCGAAAGATCTGCTGCACGACAGGAGCGCAGTCGGGATCCAGGACTAGGCGATGCTTCTTCTTCCCCTCCTTTGCCTTCATGGGATTCGGATGCCCGGTGGCCCGAAGAAGCAGCCCACCGACCCGAGCATCCACCACAGGCGCGGTCGCTTCACCAACCTCCCAGAGTTGAAGAAGAGGCGCAAAGTTGGCACATAGTCGCTTCAAAGGGCGACCGGCCTCGCTGCTACGTTCAGCGAGATGTCGATGACCCTGCTTCCTCCGCCGACGCTTGCTGAGCGTGCGGGGTGGGTGGAAGTCACCGGCGAGCGGGGAGAGCTTTTGGAGGTTCCACGCGGTGCCAGCACCAGTTACCTCACCCACGGTCTCTTTCGTTACGCCGGGAAGCTCCCGCCGCCCCTGGTCGCTTACCTCCTACATGAGTATTCGGAGGCTGGCGATACGGTGCTTGACCCGATGTGCGGGGGTGGCACCACGGCAATTGAGGCCGTCAGCAGCGGACGGCACGCGATCAACTTTGACATCAACACGGTCTCGCTGACAGTCGCCCAGGCGCTAACACGACCGGGGGGTGTTGAGCAGCTCAACACCTTCGGCAACCGCGTCCTCGACGAGCACAGCCCTATCGCTCCAGAAGGCCCCCTACGGGACTACTTCACGGACGATGCATATGGGCTGCTCCACCACGGACTGAAAATCGCTCGTGATCCTGTCCAGAAGACGCTAGTCCTGTCCATCGCCCGGAGAGCATCGTTCGCGAACACGAAGAAGATCAACACTGTCGTCGATAAAACGAAGACCCCTCAGCCGGTGCGAAAGCTCTTCAGCGCGTCGCTTCAGAAGTTCATGAGCGCCTTCGAGGATCTCAACGCCGAGGTTCGTGCCGACTCCGCCGTGAAACGATCCCGCGCTCAGAAGCTGCCGCTCGACGATGCCACAGTCGATTTCACCCTGCTCCACCCTCCTTACCTGACGAACACGGCATTCAGCGAGTCGATGCACCTCCAGCTGCTTCTTATGGGCGCCGACCCCGAGGTGTTGCGCAAGAGTGAGCTTGCGTTTCGTGGCAGTTATTTCTACGTCACGAACGGCTTGCGGAAGTATCTCGTTGGCTGGTCGGGAATGCTCGCGGAAGCGTTCAGGGTGTCTCGTTCTGGCGCGCACGTCGCCGTAGTCGTCGGCGACGGTCGCATTGACAAAGTCCGCATTCCAGTTGCGACCATCACCGAAGAGTTTGCGGGCGACCTGGGCTATGAGTGCGTCTATCGCGGATTGCACGTATTGAACAATCAGACGGGCTGGACGCTGTCGCGTCGGATGTCAAGTCAGCACGTCCTCGTTTTCAGGAAGCCGTGAGCGCACAGGCACTCCCCGAAGTTCCGCATGACGGTTACATCGACGTGCCTGGTTCGAATCAGGCGCAGCAACGTGGGGCGCACGGACTCTTTCGCTACTTCGGGAAGCTCGCTCCCGACGTAACCGCTCGCGTTCTCGATCTCGCGATCAATGAAGTGGGGCGGAGCAACGCACCGGTAACCGACGTGATGTGCGGTTCTGGAACCACACTCCTCGAAGCCAATGATCTTGGGTTCAGCGCAATCGGAGTCGATTGCAATCCCGTGGCGGTTCTCTACGCTCGCGCGAAGACGACGCGCGTCGATTCTGTCCGCGTCGCCTCGATGCTGGACGACGTTCGGCACACACATGCGCGCGCCACCGACGCGCAGATCCAAGAGTTATTCGGTCACGTCCGCAACTACGAGCGCTGGTTTCGGCAGGAAAGCCTCGCAGCCCTCGTGGGCCTGCGCAATGCGATCCTCGCCTTCGACAAATCTCCTGAAAGACAGCTGCTCCTCGCCGTGCTTGTCTCGCGTGCGCGCAAGGTCTCGAACGCAAGCGACCGCACGGGCCGCATCTTCTTCGACCCCGACTCAGCGAGTTTGAAGCCCGTTGAGGATTTCGTCACCGCTGCGCAAAAGGCAATCAGCGCGAGTCAGCACTTCGGATTGCGCAGCCGCGTCCTCGAAGCGGATGCTCGTGCGCTGCCGCTCGGCGATGAGTCAAGCCATATCGTGTTCTGCCATCCTCCGTATTTCGCTCTCTATCGGTATTCGTCAGACGTGCTGCGGTTTGAGCTGGCGCTCGGTGGGTTCGATTCGCGGAGCGTCGCAAAGAGCGAGGTGCGCGAGGGCTGGAAGTCGGGAGATCCCACCAATCTTGATCGTCATGCCGAGGACATGGCGGATGTGTTCTCGGAGGCACGGCGAGTTGTGAGACCCGACGGTGTCTTTGTCCTCGTTACGAGCAACAGCACCCTTGGGGATGAGCAACTGCCTGTAATCGACCGGCTGGTCGAGAAGGCGCAAAGCCAGAGCTTCGACCTGACTAGGCATTACGTGCGGCGCGCACGAAATGGAAGCGCGTCGTATCACCGATCTGCGCGGCTCGACAAGGTCATCAACCAAGACCACGTGCTGCTCTTCATACCTGTGTGAGGGCGTCGAGGTAGCGCGCAAGCCCCGCGCGTTCGACCTCCGCCGGCGCGATTGACCAATTGATGTGACTGACGCTCGCTTCGCACCGTTGAGACGAGCCGCGAAGGTCGTCCTCACCGAAAGCGACCGCAAGGGCAATGTCAGGGGCGTCGCGTTCTAGTTTTCCAGCCCTCCGATAGACCTGCTCCACAACTTGTGTCTCTCCTAACTCACGGACGAGGCGCACGAGCTTCTGCTCATCATCAATTGCCTCAGAGTGGAGGCCCTTCACCTCGATCAGCCAGAGAGACCCGCTCTTGAGGATCAGATCCGGTTCCATCCGTTCGTTTGTTGGCAGCCGGAGTTTGATGTCAAACGCGAAGTAGTTCTTGCCGTCGATGCTCTGCCACGACAGCACCTCGATTTCGTCGTCGCGACTCGCCGCCATGAAGAGGGCGACAGAAACCTCTTCCTCGGTCACGTTGGGGGAGCGAGGATCACATCGCCGAGGACGACTGCGGCTGCGACATCCGCCAGGATGCGCCCGGGCTTCGAATTGGCGGCATACGTGCCGAATTGGTTGTCGTTCGTGCTCACGCGGTCGCGGAAGCGAGCGATCGCGTCCCCGCTCAGCCCAAGCCGGACAGCTTCGTCATAGACCGCGCCCGTGCCGCTCGCTTGGAACTCATTGAGCGCGAGCAGTGCGCTGCGGCGGTCTGCGCCGTTGCGGTCGCGGAACACGCGCGGCCAGACGACGACCAGCGGTAGTCCCATTCTGTCTGCCGTTTCTGCAGCCAGCGCGACGAGACCACTCGCGGGATCTGGTCGCCATTGGTAACCCAGGAAGAGCACCCAGGCTTGTCCCTCTCGTTCCCAGAACGGGTCACCCTCGCCAACCACGGGTCGCTCGCGTTCGAGAGCAAGTGCCACAGCCGCCAACACTTTGTCTGCCTTTCCGTGGCCGAAATACCCGTCAGGGAGCCAGTCCCAGATCCATCGAGACTCGGTCATCTCAACCGGGAGCGACAAGAGCCCGCGCGTTGCTGTTCCCGTGAAGGGGATCGCAGCCTGTGTGCGCATTGCAGTGACTACGTCGGGGAAGTTGTCGGCGACGAAATCGAGGCTGGCGCCGGGGGCAGTTACGGCGAGCGCGCGCACCAGATCGCACAGCTGATGGAGTTGCGGCAGCGCGGCGGGTGAGGTCAAAGGTGCGGCGGTTCCGTCGTGCGTAGTCGGCCAGTTCATTCCGACGCAGGCGACGTTGTAGGTCTCGCCCATCCGTAGGAGGGTCTGGAACAGCTCTGGAGCGACGTTCCGCGGTGCCTGTAGTCCCTCGTCGAGTTCGTTCAGGCGGGTGCGGCTGAACGGTGTGAAGTAGATGGTCGGGGTGCCGAGGCTTGCTGACCGAAAGAGGCGCGCGAACCTCTGGAACCCATTGTCTCCCGTGTATCCGTGACGACTGAACTCCACCGTGCAGACGATGACGCCGTCGCGCACGATGACCCAATCATGGCGTTCCCAGCGTAGGAGGGGCTTCAAGACCTCGGGAGCGGTTGCAAGGCTCGGCAGTCGCTCGACGGTCGCTGCGCTTAGGCCGTCACGGCACAGGTATTGACGAGCAAGCAGCTCGTCGGACAACTCGTCGCAGTAGATCGTAAGTGCCACGCGGCGGACGAGCCTAGTACTTTTTGGACAGTTCTAGGTCGTCGTTCCCTCAAAAGCCCTGCTATTCGCTGCTGTTTTTACAGTTGTAGCGATGCGCTGAAAGTCAGCGTCTGGGATCGGCACCAACGTCCGGCGCACGTATGCCGCCCACGCGTTCTTGACGCGAATGAACGTCAAGGCCTCAACCAGTTGGCTGAACGAGACCCCTGCGCGGAGCGGGAGGGACGCCTCGAACCGCAGCCCGCAGGTTTCTTCGAAGCGATGCCCCGCGACCTCGACCGACTCGCGCACGGCCCTGGATGTGAAGACGCCGACGGCGACGATCTGAGCTTCGTCGCGCGTTGGGTTCTTGTGCGCCGCGCGGCTGATGTAGAGGGCGAAGTGATCGCCTCGACGGATTCGATCAGCATGCGCCGAAGCGCGGAAAGCCATCTTCTTCTTATCGAGCAGCCATCTCGCAGCGGTCGCATCCGAAAGGATCAGAAGCCAGGTCGCCACGCCGCGAGCATAGGAGAGTGCCGGGCTTAGCACCTAACGTGATGGCGGCTGAAGGCGCCCCGCCCCCAACCGGGGCGCCCATGGACTCGCCGCGCTGCGCTAGGCAGCAGCCTTGCTCTTGAGGAGACTCACGACCTTGCGCGACCGAACGCCGATGCCTGCTCGGACGGACGCCGAGACGGCCATGCCGAGAAGCAACGGTGAGGCTTGAGGTCGTAGGCGCCCGTCCTCAACTGCCTCCGGCATGATCCCCTCAACAGCGCGGAGGAGTTCGGGCGCTCCCGCCGCCACGCGGAGTTGCTTCATCGCCGAGGCGGAGATTGTCGCGCGACCGCGTAGCCGCCACTCCTCCTTGACGAGAACCAGTCTTGGGATCTCCGCAAGGAGCGCAGCTACGGGATCGAGAAGACACGCCTCCCATTCGGTGAGGAGTTCTGTCACGTCCTCCTGCTTGGCGAATGACAGATCAGCAATGTCGGGCGGAAGGAGCACCAGAGCCTCAGGCATTACTGCTTCCCTCCAAGTGCGGCGATTCCGTCCGCGCTGAACGAGACCGCCTGCTTGCCATCGCGCTCCCAGAGGACGCCTGACAGGGCTTGAAGGCTGACCGGCGTGCCCGGTTCGAGGGCCACCGCCACCCCCGGTGCCTTCACCGTGATCTGGACGGGTCGCCCCTCGTCGCGGATGGCAAGCACGGCGTAACGGAAGACCGGCTTACCGTCCTCGCCCACCACCGGCGCCTTGGTCGTGTAGTCGGTGACCGGAACGGCCCGATCTACGAGAACGAAGCGGCAGGGTGAAGATGGATCGATAATCAACATGCTCTGACTCCTTTTCTGTTGTTGGATTGAGCATGTGACCCGGCTTCCGGTGGCGCTGATTCTTCGCGTTGAGCGCAGTGACCGCTACGCGATCCCTAATCCGAATGGCAGTCAGAGAAGTGTGTTTCAATCCGGCCCCCGCTATGCAGAAGGCCCCGCCAACGGGGCCTTCTTCGTTCCTCACGGCTTCACCAGCACCTTGATCGACTCGCGGTCGTTCATCGCGCGGTAGCCATCCGGCACGCCGTCGAGGTCAACGGTGCGGTCGAACACGCGGCCCGGCTCGATTCGGCCTTCGAGCACCTCCGGCAGCAACTCGTCGATGTAGGCGCGGACGGGCGCCGGGCCGCCGCCGATCGTCACGTTCTTGAAGAACGACGGCATCGCGGCGGGCATCGTCTCGTGCTGCGGCACGCCGACACGCCCAACTGCACCGCCGGGACGCGCGATCTCGATCGCGGTCTGCATCGACTGGTCGAGGCCGACGCACTCGAGCACTGCGTCGACGCCGTAGCCGTCAGTCAGCTCGTGCACGCGCTCGACCGCTTCCGGCCCGCGCTCGCTGACGGCGTCGGTGGCACCGAACTCGCGCGCGAGTGCGATCCGGTCGGCGTGGCGGCCCATGATCACGATCTGCTCGGCGCCGAGTCGCTTCGCGGCGATGACGCCGCAGAGGCCGACCGCGCCGTCGCCGACGACCGCGACGCGAGACCCGGGACCGACACCCGCGACGACTGCCGCGTGGTGGCCGGTGCCCATCACGTCGGAAAGCGTGAGCAGCGACGGCATCAGCGCGTCGTCCTCGCCAACCGGGAGGACATAGAGCGTGCCGTCGGCACGAGGGACGCGCACCGCTTCCGACTGCGCGCCGGGCACGTCGGGATTCCCGAAGAAGCCGCCGTGGACGCAGGCTGTTTGCAGTCCCTGCTCGCAGAACATGCAGGTGCCGTCGGAGAACGCAAACGGCATGACGACGACGTCGCCGGCGTGCAGGGTCCGCACATCCGCGCCCACGTCTTCGACGACTCCGATTGCCTCGTGGCCCATGACCCGTGCGCCGTCGGCCGGGATGAGCGACTGGTACGGCCAGAGGTCGGAGCCGCAGATGCAGGCTCGGGTGACCCGGATCACCGCGTCGGTCGGCTCCTGGATGGCCGGGTCGGGGACGTTCTCGATGCGGACGTCGCCCGCTGCGTGCATGACGGTGCCGCGCATCAGCCCGTCACCTCCGGCGCCTGCGCGTACTGCTCGTCGCTGACGTGATCGCCCCACGTGACGGGGCTGCCGCTCTCGTCGGCGAGCTGCATCGCGACGTGCGTCATCAGGCGTGTCGGCGTGGCGCCGTGCCAGTGGTTCTCGCCGGGCTCGAAGAAGACGCGGTCGCCTGGACGGATCACCTCGATGGGGCCGCCTTCGCGCTGGCAGAGGCCGACGCCGTCGGTGACCCAGATCGTCTGGCCGAGCGGGTGCGTGTGCCAGGCAGTGCGCGCGCCGGGCGTGAAATGGACGGCGGCAGCACCGAGGTTCCAGTTCCCTTCGGGCGAGGTGATCGTGTCGACGTAGACCGTCCCCGTGAACCAATCGCTTGACCCGTTCCCTGTGTCGGTGTTGTTGCGTGTGATCTGCATGTGCGGTTCCCCTTTCGTGCTTCAGGCGGCGATTTTGAGCGATCCGGTCTCGACCGAGTTGGTCGAGCAAGCCGTGGCGGCCTTCGTGCGGCGTCGGTTGCCGCGCCGGCCGGCGACCGCGACCGCGACGAGGAGGCACGCCGAGGCGACAGGCACGTAGATGCCTGCCGTGAATCCGTGCACCGTGGCAGAGGCGTTCGCGTGTGCGGGCGTCTGCGCGAGCATCACGGCGGTCGATACGGCGAGGACGATGGCGCCTCCGATCTGGAACGAGCTGCCGACGAGCCCGGAGGCCAGACCTTGCTCGTCGTCGCGCACACGGGTCAGCGCCTGGATGTTCAGCGTGGGGTAGGCGAGGCCGAAGCCGAGGCCGCTCAGGAGTCGGGAGGCGACGATCACCCTGTAGTCGGCGGTGGCTCCGATCTCGAGGAACACGAGGCTCGAGCCGACCGTCGCCACGGCACCCGCGAGCAGGATCGGTGTCGTGCCGACACGGGTTGCGAGCGCGCCGGCACGCGGCCCGACCACCGCTGTGACGAGGCTCGACGTCATGAAGATCAGCCCCGTCTTCAGCGGCCCCCAGCCGAGCACGTCCTGGAGGTAGAGGGTCGTGATGAAGTTGAGTGCGGTGGCGGACCCGAACAGGAGCAGGGAGCCGACGTTCGCGCGGACGAGCAGCCCCGAGCGGAGGATCCCGAGCCGGACGAGCGGCTGCTCGACCCGGTTCTCGATCGCGACGAAGAGCCCACCGAGCACCGTGGCGACAGCGAGCCCGCCGAGCGTTCGGGCCGAGGTCCAGCCGGCCGAGGGAGCTTCGACGATCGCCCAGACGAAGACGAGGAACGGACCGGTGACGGTCAGCGCACCTGCGACGTCGAGGCGGCGGCGGTCGCCGCTCGCGACTGCGTCGGGACGAACGACGCGCAGCGCGGCCACGAGCAGGACGAGCGCCACGGGCGCGACGACCGCGAACGTGTAGCGCCAGCTCAACTGGGTCAGCAAGCCGCCCGCAACGAGGCCGAACGTGAAGCCGGCGGCGGCAGCGGCGGCGTAGACGCCGAGCGCGCGGTTCCGGCGGTGCCCTTCGCCGAACGACGTCGTCAGGATCGAGAGGGCGGCGGGCGCCGTGAAGGCAGCCGTGACGCCTTTGACGAAACGCGCGACGATCAGCAGCGTCCCGTCGGTCGCGACCGTTCCGAGGATCGACGCGGCGATCAGCGCGACGAGGCCCCACACGAGGACGCGCTTGCGGCCGAGCACGTCGGCGCAGCGGCCGCCGAAGAGCAGGAACCCGCCGTAGCCGAGGACGAACGCGGAGACGACCCACTGGAGTTGGCCCGCGGGGAGGTGCAACTCGGAGCCGATCGCGGGCAGCGCGATCTGGACGAGCGAAAGGTCGAGGGTGTCGAGGAAGACGACCCCGCCGAGGACGACGAGGAGCAGCTTCTCGGCGGACGTCCAGCGGGCGTTGTGGTCGATGGTCATAGCGGTCGTCTGCAAGCTCTCCTTCTAAGTGGATACCAACTATCCGCTTCACCGTAGCACATTCGGATAACTGTTATCCACTTACGGGTAGAGTGTCGTGATGAGCGCGAAGGATCAGCCTCTCCGCAAGGACGCGGAACGCAACCGGGAGCGCATCCTCGAGGCGGCGCGGGAGCTGTTCGCGGAGCGGGGCCTCGGGGTCACGCTGAACGACGTCGCCCACCACGCCGGCGTCGGCGTCGGCACCGTCTACCGCCGCTTTCCCGACAAGGAGCTGCTCATCGACTCGCTCTTCCAGGAGCAGCTCGACGCGTGGGCACGGATCTACAAGGAGGGGCTCGACGACCCGGATCCCTGGCATGCCGTTGTCTCCACGCACGAGCGCGCGCTCGAGCTCTGGGCGAACAACCGCGGGCTGAAGGAGCTCCTGCTCGGCTCGCCGCACGCGTCGAAGCGCGCGACGCAGCAGCGCGCGCAGCTCCATCCGCTCGCTGCGAAGCTGATCGAACGCGCGCAGGCCGCCGGCGAGATTCGCGCCGACGCGACGACGCAGGACTACGGCGTCGTCCTGATGATGGTCAGCGCGGTGATGGACGCCTCCGGAGACGTCAGCCCCGAGCTGTGGCGCCGCTACCTGCGGATCGCGCTCCAGGGGCTTCGTCCGGCAGGAAAGCCGCTCGACCCGCTGATCGTCCCCGCTGTCGAGCCGGAGCAGATGGAGCAGCTGCTGATCGGCGGCTGGAAACGCCGCTGAAGATCCCCGACCCGGGCCGGGGTGCAACCTTCACCCTCGCATTCCCGACATACCCGACAGCCCCGGGGTCGACGAGCGCCGAAAATGACGACTCGACACATGGAGGTGGACGGTGAAGGCGATTGTCGTGACGGACGAGGCAGCGGGGACGGCGGGGATGACGCTGGCGGAGCGGCCCGAGCCGCAGGCAGCGATCAACGACGCGATCGTCGAGGTTCATGCGTCGGGATTCGTCCCGACCGAGATGGCCTGGCCCTCGACCTGGACCGATCGCCGCGGCCTCGACCGAGCGCCGTCGATCCCCGGGCATGAGCTGGCCGGAGTCGTCACCGCCCTCGGCTATGGCACGACGGGTGTGTCGGTGGGACAGCGGGTGCTCGGCCTCGCCGACTGGCATCGCGACGGCACCCTGGCCGAGTCGGTCGCGATCGAGGCACGGAACCTGGCGCCGCTCCCGGGCGACGTCGACTTCACCGTGGGAGCGAGCCTGCCGATCTCGGGCCTGACCGCGTGGCAGGGGCTGTTCGACCACGGCCGCCTGCGGTCCGGGCAGACCGTCCTCGCGCACGGCGCCGCCGGCGCCGTCGGTTCGATGGTGACGCAGCTCGCACGGGAGGCCGGCGCCTACGTCATCGGGAGCGGGCGCGCCGCCGACCGCCAGAAGGCGCTCGACTACGGCGCGCAGGAGTTCCTCGACCTCGACAACGACGCACTCGAAGAGATCGGCGGCGTCGACCTGGTCTTCGACGTCATCGGCGGCGCGATTCAGAAGCGGTCCGCAAGCCTGGTACGCCCCGGAGGGGCGCTGGTGACTGTTGTGGGGCCGCCCGAGGCGCGGCCCGCCGACGGGCTCGCAGTCGACTTCGTCGTCGAGTCCGATCGCGCCCAACTGACCGAGATCGTCCAGCGCGTGCGGGACGGACGGCTGCGCACGAACATCGGCAAGGTCGCAACCCTCGACGACGCCGTCGCCGCACTCAACCCGGCCGACCGGGTGACGGGAAAGACGATCATCCGCATTCGGCCGTAGCACACACGGTCGCCGGCGGCGGCCCGCCGACGACCCCGCGCGGAACCCGTAGAGTGGCCCCGGTGGAACACCGCGATCGCGACAACAGGAACACGCTTCCGCCCTCGACGCAGACGTCGCGGGCGCTGCCGAGCCACACCGTTCGTGCCGGCTCCAACGTCGCGACCGGCCAGCCGTCGAAGGTCGCGAGCGTCGAAGGGCCGATCAAGGCGGGGACGATGGTCACGCAGCGCTTCCAGCGCAACGACGACGGCGAGCTGTTCGAGCGCAAGATCGAGGCCGACCTGATTCTCCAGCTCGACGCCGTCGTCGAGAGCAAGGGCTACACGGCGAAGATCAGGGTCGACGTCTTCGAGGGAGTCTGGGCGCGCTACGACTCCGGCGACTACGGCGGCGGGAAGCCGGGCCTCGGGATCTACAACGACATCGAGGGGCTCCCGCCGGTGATGGTCGTCGACGACGACGTGCTCGCGAATCCGGAGCGGCCGCCGGGCTCGACGCAGGGCCCGCAGCGGATCCAGCTCGCGACCACGCGCTAGTTCGCCGACGCCGGCCGCCCGACGCCGCCCGACGCCGCCCGACGCCGTATGCGACACTCGCGCGATGGGCCTCAAGGATTTGTTCGCACGCTGGTCGAAAGGTGAGGACGAACGTGCCGTCGAGCGCGCCGAGGAGGAGTCCGGGATGACCCCGCACGAACGGGCGGTCGACGAGGAGGACTTCGAGGGGCGCAAGGACGATCTCTTCGCGACCGAGCGTGAATCTGCCGGGGCGGAGGCGATCCCGTCGGCCGAGGATCTCGAGGATTAGGAGACGCTCGTGAAAGGCGCACAAAAACCCAAGAAGCTCGGCAAGAAGCCGGCGCAGAAGTCGCTCAAAGAGAAGCGGAACGACAAGCGCGCGGCCGAGAAGCAGAACAACCGCACGATCTGACCGGGCGATTAAGGGCCGGAGGGCCGCGCATAAAACCAGGCATGGATGAGCGCGCCCGCCGCATCGGCAAGAACGAAGCGTTGTTCCGCACGGTGAACGAGCAGGTCGAAGACCTGCAGCGCGGCATGGCCGCCGTCAGCGACGACCGCATGCACATCGTCTGCGAGTGCGGGAACATCAACTGCGTGGAGCGGCTCGCCGTCCCGATCTCGAAGTACGAGGAGGTCCGCTCCGACACGGCCCTCTTCTTCATCGTGCCGGGCCACGAGAAGCCCGACGTCGAGGACGTGGTCGAGAGCACCGATGGGTTCGAGGTCGTGCGCAAGAAGCAGGGCGACCCCGCGGACTTCGCCGAAGAGACCGACCCGCGCCCCTAGCTCTTCTTGCGCAGCGTGAGCATCGCCACTCCCGTCCGATACGTGAGGTGCGTGACCGACGGTGAGGCGATCGCCTTCGTGAGCTCGAGCTCGGCCGGCGTGGCGCCCTCGAACAAGCGCGTGCCGCCGCCGAGGAGCACCGGCACGAGATGCACGGTGAGCTCGTCGAGCAGGCCCGCGTCGAGGTACTGGCGCGCGACGTCGGCGCCGCCGCCGAGCGCGACGTGCCGGTCCCCGGCCGCCGCGCGCGCCTGGTCGAGCGCGGGCTCGATCCCGTCCGTGACGAAAGTGAACGTCGTCTCGCCGAGCACGAGCGGCGCGCGTGGATGGTGCGTGAGCACGAAGACCGGCGTGTGGAACGGCGGCTCGTCGCCCCACCAGCCGTTCGCGTTCGGATCGCCCTCCCACGCGCCCGCCCCGCCGCTGAACATCCGCCGGCCCATGATCGTGGCGCCGGCGCCGAGCGACTCCTCGTAGACGGGCGTGTCCTCGTTCACCTCGCCGCCTTCCATCCCGTGCGAGGCGCGGAACGCCGCGAGGGCAAAGAGCCATTGGTGGAGGTGCTCACCGCCCTCGCCGAGCGGCTTTTCGAGCGTGGGGCGCGGCCCCGCGACGTAGCCGTCGAGCGAGGTGGTGATGTTGAGTCGAAGTTGTGTCATGTGAGGCAAGACCGTACGCCGCGGCGCAACTCATCGGTTAGGGAGCGATGAATTTTCCGACGGAGCCGAGTCGAACATTTACGATGTCGCCCGTGACCGCGACTCCTGCCGCCGACCTCGGCCAAGAGCTCGACCAGTACCGCGGCGAGCTGACCGCGTACTGCTACCGCATGCTCGCCTCGCCGTTCGAGGCCGAGGACGCCGTGCAGGAGACGATGATCCGCGCCTGGCGCGCGTACGAGCGCTTCGAAGGGCGGTCGGCGCTCCGCTCCTGGCTCTACCGGATCGCGACGAACGTCTGCCTCGACATGCTGAACGGGCGCGAGCGCCGCGCGCGGCCGATGGACCTCGGGCCGTCGGGCGCGCCGATCGTCGAGAACCTGCGCACGCCCGAGGTGCCGTGGCTCCAGCCGGCGCCCGACTCGCTCGTCGCGGACCCCGCCGAGCTCGCGGTGTCGCGCGAGACGATCAAGCTCGCGTTCGTCGCGGCGCTGCAGCACCTGCCGCCGCGCCAGCGTGCCGTGCTCATCCTCTGCGAGGTGCTCAAGTGGCAGGCGACGGAGGTCGCGGAGCTCCTCGACACGACGGTTGCGTCGGTGAACAGCGCGCTCCAGCGCGCGCGCGCGACGCTCGACGCGCGGGACCTCGACGCTGCGATCACCGTCGAGGAAGCGAACCGTGAGCTGCTCGCGCGCTACGTCGCTGCGTTCGAGGCGTACGACATCGACGCACTGACGGCGCTGATCCGCGAGGACGCGACGCAGTCGATGCCGCCGTTCGACCTCTGGCTCACGGGCCGCGACGACATCTTCACGTGGTGGTTCGGGCCGGGCATCGGCTGCAAGGGCTCGCGCGTCATTCCGGTCATGACCGCGAACGGCTCACCCGCGTTCGGCCAGTACAAGCCGAGCGAGGACGGCGGCTACGAGCCGTGGGCGCTGCAGGTGCTCGAGGTGAAGGAGGGTCGCATCTCGGAGCTCTCGTTCTTCCTCGACACCGAGACGCTCTTCCCTCTCTTCGGGCTACCGGCCCGCCTCGACTAGCACGCTGTCGAGCCCCATGAATGCGACGAGCTCGAGCAGCTCGCCGGACGCGTTGCGCAGGTGCACGCGGCAGCCGCGGCGCTTCGCCGCGACCTGAAGCCGCGCGAGCGCGTCCACGGTGACCGCGTCTGGGTCGACGCCGGTCACGTCGCAGAGCGCGACGCGCGCGGCGCTTCCTTCGAGCAGCGCGCAGATGCGGTCGGAGAGCCCCGGCAGGTCGCTGCGGGCGATCGGGCCCGTGATCGTGAAGGCGACCGTTGGGGCGGACATCGAAGTGGGGACCGCCACCGCGGCCGAAATTCATCGGCCGCCGTGGCGATGAGTTCGCCCTCCGACCGCGGTCGTACCCTTGTCAGCCGACCGAAAGGAAACCCATGCCGACCAACCTGACATCCCGCACCCGCTGGCTCGCGCTCTACGTGCTGTGCGTAGGCGACCTGATGATCGTCCTCGACACGACGATCGTGAACGTCGCGCTCCCGTCGATCCGCGCCGACCTCGGGTTCTCGCAGACCTCGCTCGCATGGGTGCTGAACGCCTACATGCTCACCTTCGGCGGCTTCCTGCTGCTCGGCGGCAGGCTCGGCGATCTCTTCGGCCACCGGCGCCTCTTCCTGATCGGGATCGCGTCGTTCACCGCGGCGTCGCTCGCCTGCGGCCTCTCGACGAGCAAGGGCATGTTGATCGCCGCACGCGCGGTGCAGGGGCTCGGCGGCGCTGTGGTCTCGGCGGTCGCGTTCTCGCTCATCCTCGTGCTCTTCACCGAGCCGGGCGAGCGCGCGAAGGCGATGGGCTTCTTCGGCTTCGTGATGGCGGGCGGCGGCAGCCTCGGCGTGCTCCTCGGCGGCGTCCTGACCGACCTCGTCGGCTGGCACTGGATCTTCCTCGTCAACATCCCGATCGGCGTGCTCGTGCTCTCGCTGTCGACGCGCCTGCTGCCCGGCGAGCGCGTCGCCCAGGGCGAGCGCCGGCTCGACGTCGCCGGCGCGGTGGCCGTCACGCTCGCACTCGTGCTCGCGGTCTACGCGATCGTGAACGGCAACCAGTCCGGTTGGGGCTCGGCGCAGACGCTCGGTCTCCTCGCCGCGGCGGTCGTGCTCCTCGGTGCGTTCGTCGCGTGGGAGGCATTCGTCCCCGCGCCGCTCGTGCCGCTCTCGATCTTCCGCATCCACAACGTCGCGATCTCGAACATCGTCGGGATCCTCTGGTCGGGCGGGATGTTCGCGATGTTCTTCCTCTCGGCCCTCTACCTGCAGTTCGTGCTCGGATACAGCCCGCTGCAGGTCGGGCTCGCGTTCCTCGTCGGCAACGTGATCATGGGCGCCTTCTCGCTCGGGCTGTCCGCGAAGCTCGTGATGCGGTTCGGGTTCCGCATCCCGCTCTCGACCGGGCTCGCGATCGCGTCGCTGTCACTGCTGCTCTTCGCGCGCGCCCCGGTGCACGGCCATTACGTCGCCGATGTGCTGCCCAGCATGATGCTGCTCGGGATCGGTGCCGGGATGGCGTTCAACCCGGTGCTGCTCGCCGCGATGAGCGAGGTCGAGCCGCAGGAGTCGGGGCTCGCGTCCGGTGTCGTGAACACCGCGTTCATGATGGGCGGCGCGCTCGGGCTCGCCGTGCTCGCGAGCCTCGCGTCGTCGCGCACGCACACGCTCGCCGCGTCGGGTGCCGATGCGACGTCCGCGCTGACCGGCGGCTACCACGCCGCGTTCCTGGCAGGCGCCGCGTTCGCGCTCGCGGCGGCCGTCGTCGGCGGGCTGTTCCTGCACGAGCAGCAGCACGCCGCGGCCGAGTCGCACGCTATGCCCGCAATGTCCGAAACGTGATCGAGTAGCGAAGCTCCTTCGTCGGCGGGATCGAGTGCTGCCACGCAGTCCTCGACTCGCCGGCGAGGAGGTAGCCCGAACGCGGCTCGAGCACGACCTCCGCGACCTGACGCTGCTCTCCCTTGCCACGTTGGAAGCGCATGCGGCAGGCGCCCGCGAGCGACACGCCGATCACGTGCTCGAACGCGGGCGCGTCGCGGTGCCACCCGATCGTCGAGCCCGGCGGGTAGCGCTGGACGAGCGCCTCGACGAGCTCGTCGGGCTCGTGCCCCGCAAACCGCGCCGCTGCTGCCCGCACGGGCAGCAGCCAGTCCGGGATCGGCTCACCGGGCTTCGGGCGTCGCGTCCCGTAGTCGTAGCCGAGCCCGTAGTGGAGCGCGGTCCGGCGCGCGGCCTGGCCGTGCATGACGATCGGGTCGAACTCGATCGGCTCGAGCACGTCGAGCAGCCCGCGCTCTTCGTCGACCGTCAGGAGCTCCGGTTCGTAGACGAGCCCTGCAGGCGTCACGCCTGCGCGCTACCCGCCTCCCCCGCAGGCAAACGAGCGCCCGCAGGGGAGGCAGAGTGGCGAACTAGCCGCCGAGGACCTTGTTGGCCTTCTGCACCGACGGCAGCGCGGCCTTCGTCTTCGCGAGCGCGCGGGCGCGCACGTCGACCGACGCGGGCTTCGCCGCGATCGTGATCTCCTCGCCGGTGGCCGGGTTGCGGCC
>Ga0066662_10000399_pt1 | contig 19216 bp, 14 predicted proteins | sample GraSoiAngelo_111_FD_133939 | JGI IMG/M metagenome (GOLD analysis project Ga0066662, IMG submission 133939) | Grasslands soil microbial communities from the Angelo Coastal Reserve, California, USA - 14_0903_12_40cm | ecosystem: Environmental > Terrestrial > Soil > Grasslands | place: USA...
AAAGAGCATGGGCAGGATGAAGCCATGCAGGTGTTCGACATCCTGGCGCATCATCCTTCCACCGCAAAGTTTATCTCGAAGAAGCTGGCCATGCGCTTTGTCTCTGATACGCCTCCCCAAAGCCTGATTGACAAGATGACAGAGACATTCCTGAAGAAGGATGGCGACATCCGCGAGGTGCTGCGCACCATGTTTCGTTCGCCGGAGTTCTGGGCCGCCGATGCCTACCGGGCCAAGGTGAAAACGCCTCTGGAGTTCGTGGCTTCTGCGGTGCGTGCTTCGGGCGTGGACGTGCAGAACGCGCTGCCGCTGGTGCAGCAGCTCAACAAGATGGGCATGCCGCTTTACGCGATGCAGCCGCCAACCGGCTATTCCATGAAAGCGGAAACCTGGGTGAACTCTTCTGCGCTGGTGAACCGCATGAACTTTGCGCTGGCGCTGGGAGTCGGACGGCTGCCCGGTCTTACACCCAATCCGCAGGCCATGCTGCACGGCGAAAATCCGTCGGACACGAATGCCGCGGTGGCCACGCTGGAGAACACATTGCTGGCAGGGGATATTTCTGCGCAGACGCATGCGGTGATCGAGAAGCAGCTCAGCGATCCCCAGGTTGCACAGCGCCGGCTCGACGATCCCGCCAAGCCCCCCAACTATGGCGCAATTGCCGGGTTAATCATGGGGTCACCCGAATTCCAGAGACGTTAAGGAGAGAGTCATGGCGATTACTCGCAGAGTATTCCTGAAAGGCGGGGCGCTGGCCATTGTGGGAACCAGTGTGATCCCGAGCTTCCTCACGCGTGCCGTTTATGCGGCAGAGACGGCAACAGCGGGCACGGGCAAGAAGCGGCTGGTGGTGCTCTTCCAGCGCGGCGCTGCGGATGGATTGAATATCGTGATCCCTCACGCGGAGGCAGCTTATTACTCGATGAGGCCCAGCATTGCCATACCCCGGCCGAAGGGCAATAACGGCGCGATTGATCTGGATGGCTTCTTTGGGTTGCATCCTTCGATGGCGGACTTCAAGCCGCTATGGGATGCAGGGCACCTGGCCATTGTTCACGCAGCCGGATCGCCGGACAACACCCGTTCTCACTTTGACGCCCAGGACTACATGGAATCCGGCACACCCGGAATGAAAGCCACGGAAGACGGCTGGCTGAATCGCGCCCTGGCAGGCATGAAGGAGCCGGCAGCCTCGCCCTTCCGCGCTGTGGCTATGGGAGGCGCTCTGCCACGTACCCTGGCCGGCTCTATTCCGGCGGTGAGCATGGGCAACATTCGCGAGTTCACCGTGGGTGGACGCGGCCCGGGAGGCAACATCGCCAGCAATAGCTTTGAAGCCATGTACGAGCAGTCGGTGGACACGGTGCTGCATGGCACCGGCAATGAGACATTTGAAGCAGTGAAGATGCTGCGTTCGGCCGATCCGGAGAAGTACACACCGGCTCCGGGGGCGAACTATCCACGCGGACGCTTTGGTGACAGCCTGCGGCAGGTGGCGCAGCTCATTAAGGCCAACCTGGGCGTAGAGGTTGCGTTTGCCGATATCGGCGGCTGGGATCACCACGTAAACGAAGGCAGCATCCAGGGACAGATTGCCAACCTCACGCGTGAGCTCTCGCAGTCGATTGCGGCCTTCTGGACTGATCTGGGCGACCTTGGGGCAGACACGGTCATTGTGACCATGTCAGAGTTCGGGCGGACGGCACGCGAGAACGGCAACCGCGGCACCGATCACGGACATGCCAACGTGATGTTCGTATTGGGCGGCCCAGTCAAAGGCGGCAAGGTTTATGGCCGCTGGCCCGGGTTGCAGACCGAGCAGCTCTACGAAGGCCGTGACCTGGCCGTGACCACCGACTTTCGGCAGGTACTCAGCGAAGCCGTGTACCAGCATCTCGGCAACAAGGATTTAGAGAAGGTGTTTCCAGGATTCGACAAGGCCTCACCCAGGAACTTCCTGAAATACCTGGGGTGAGTTCCGCACTTAACATTCCGAGCGGCAGCGAGGAAGCCTTCTCACAACCAGCATCTCTGGTCTTTGTGAATTTCGAGCATAGCGAGAAATCTCTATGGCAACGAGCATCTCTGGCCAGAGATGCTCGTTTTTGTATTCGATCGACGTACGAGATCCAAAACTTGTCCCGCTGTCATCTTGAGCAAGCTCGACCGACGCAGGAGGGAGAGCGCAGTCGAAAGACCCCGAAGTGATTCGGAACCATCATGCAGCATCAGGGAATTTCAACAAAAATGCATTGTGAGAACTCCCTGATGCTGTATGGCAGAGGAAATATTCTCGGGGTTCTTCGCTTCGCGCTCTAGAATCCATTGCGGAAAAGAACATGGCGGCGCTGCGTTCAGAATGACAGGCGTGGAGGGTATCGTGTTGAATACTGACCACGTTGCAACTGCAAAAAGACATGCCTCTCAGGAAGACAGACTGCATGGATACATGCATTGTAAACGTGAGGTACTGCTGGCCAGAGATGCTCGTCTATTCCGAATTGCACGATTGAGCTGTTCTGCTCCGTGTACATCAATTTGACAATAGTAATCCCTCGCTGCGCTCGCGATTTCAGAAACAGGATCGACAACATCTGTTTGTAGTCTCTCATCCTAATCAATAATTCACGGCGGGAGGTAAGAGCATGAAGCCACGCATTGCTCTGATTGTCATTCTCAGTTTTCTGCTTACAGTTGCAGCCTGGGGACGCGAAGATAAGCTGACCAACACCGGTCTTGCTCCGGCAGCGATGGGCAAGGTCACGACCGATAACGATCGCAACGGCAATACCGGGATAGATGTTGAAGTGAAACACATGGCGGCGCCACAATCACTGACGCCGGCCAAGACCAACTATATAGTGTGGATCCAGCCACGCGGGAAAGATCCTGAGGTGCTGGGTTTGTTGCGGGTCAACGAAGATCTTGAAGGACACCTGAAGGCAGCAACCACGTACAAAGACTTTGACATCTTCGTCACTGCGGAAGATAGCGTAAAGCCTGGTACACCTTCGAGCATGATGATCCTCAAGGGCACAGTTGAACGTCATTGAAATGAGTGAGCGAAAACAGGGGGAGAAAAGCAGGGCCGCCCGGCCCTGCTTTTTAGTTGCTTCCATCGCGACGAGCCAAGCTCTCTATCTATTCCGACGAACAAAGCTCTCGACTAATCCCGACGAGCAAAGCGAGAAGGGATCTCTATCATCACGAGCATCTTTGTTTCGGCAAGATCCGACGATAAGTTTTTCTTCATTTATCCCTTTCCCACTTACCCATTTCGTATTTGTTTAGCGTGTTTTCGCCCTTATTGGAGGGTGCGAATTGTCAATTTCCCAATGTTTTCGTGATTTCCAAGAAGCCGCCGTACCAGAAATCACCTGCTAATGTCGGATGGTGCTTTGTAAGTTACTGATTCCATTATGCGAAACACGCTAAACAAATACCCCATTTCCTTCGCGGCTAGAAGACTTACCCAAAAGCCAAGAGCCAAGAGCCAATAGCCGATGAGTGCTATGATTTCCGGTCATGGCTACACAGGCGCAGGCTGTCACTTCTGATCGGTTCGCTCGATGGTCACTGGCCGTACTCATCGCCATCAATGTCCTGAACTTTTATGACCGCCACGTGGCGGGCGCGCTGGTTGAACCGGTACGCAAAGAGTTTGGCCTCTCTGACACCCAGGTCGGCTGGCTCAGCACTGCCTTTACTGTGCTCTATGGCCTGATCGGACTTCCGCTCGGCTGGCTGGCTGACAAAGTCAGCCGCAAGAAGCTGCTGGCTGTGGGTGTTACGGTATGGGCAGCGCTTACTGCGTCAGCCGCGTGGGCAAGTAGCTATGCATTCCTGATGTTCTCGCGCCTGGGACTGGGAGTGGGCGAAGCGGCCTGTGCTCCCACGGCTACAAGCTGGATTGGCGATCTTTACCCTGCTCATCGCCGGTCCAAGCCCCTGGCTTTGTTTATGCTGGGCGTGCCGGTAGGCGGCGCGCTGAGCTTCTTTTTCAGCGGACCTATCGCACTGCGCTACGGATGGCGGATAGCCATGATCATGGCCGCCCTGCCGGCTCTGCTGCTGGTTCCGGTGTTGCTGCTGCTGGATGAACCGGAGCGCGGGGCCTCGGAACGTGGCACACCTCCTCCTGCGGGTTCACTGTGGCAGGTGCTGGGCATTCCTACCTTCTGGTGGATCGTGATCTCCGGCGCGCTGGTGAATTTCAATCTCTATGCGATAGGCACGTTCCTTCCTGCATTCTTCAGCCGCATCCACCATGTAAACGTCGCCAGAGCGGGGATTATCACTGGAATTGTTTATGCCATCGGCGGGCTTATTGGCGGCGTGGTTGCGGGAATCTGGGGGGACCGCGTTGTCCGCCGCAACCCCAGCGGACGCATGATGATTGCAGCAGTGGCCGCATTGGCGGCTGCTCCGCTGGCTTACTTCGGCATTCACCAGACTTTTGGCGCTCTTGCCATCGCGATACCGCTGCTCACATTAACCTATGGCTTGCTCAACATGTATTACGGGCTGGTCTATGCCTCGATTCAGGATATTGTCGCCCCCTCGTTGCGCGCCACCAGCATGGCCATCTATTTCCTGGCGATGTACCTGGGCGGCGCTTCCTGGGGAACGGTCATTATCGGCAAGCTGAGCGACCGCTGGGCGCAGCGCGCCGCAGCTCTGGCCGGATCGTCCACCGTGACGGAGCCATTTAAAGCCATTGGGTTGCAGCAGGCCATGCTGGCAATTCCCATTCTCTCGCTGGCGTTGGCTCTGGTGTTGTGGCTGGGATCAAGGAGCATCGCGCGGGACGTCGCCAAGCGTGCATGAATCTTACCGGAGATGAGGCCCTTTTTTATCGGCGTGCTGTAACGCGGGCCTGAATGCCAATCGCAGGTAGAGCTTGGTTCAATTTACCCATTTACCAATTTACTCATTTACCCATTCTTGTTTATTGTTTCCGCACTTGAATTCCCAGTTCCTTCAGTTGGGCTTCGTTCACCGGAGTGGGCGCGTCGACCATCATATCGATTGCTTTGGCCGTCTTGGGGAAAGGAATGACTTCGCGCAGGCTGTCTGCCCCAGCCAGGATCATCGCGATGCGGTCAAGTCCCAGAGCAATTCCACCATGGGGCGGAGTGCCATATTCGAGCGCCTCCAGGAAAAACCCAAAACGCGAGCGGGCCTCTTCTTCGGTCATGCCCAGGGCATGGAAGATCTTTTTCTGGATGTCCTGGCGGTGAATACGAATCGAGCCCGAGCCCAGTTCCGTGCCGTTGAGCACCACGTCATAAGCCAGCGCCCGCACCGCTCCCGGATCGGATTCCAGCTTATCCATATCGCGCTCGTGCGGCGAGGTGAAGGGATGATGCGCGGCTGACCAGCGGTTCTCCTTGTCGTCATACTCGAACATGGGAAAATCCGTGACCCACAGCCACTTGAAATCCTTATCAGGATCGCCGGTGCGCTTGAATGCGTCGTGGCGGTCTGCATACTTGCGGGCCAGTTCCAGACGTCCTTCACCGGCGGCGATGTATTGCGCCCGCTTATTCTTCTCGGAAAAGCTCTTCCCCGCAATGCCGACGACGGGCACAATCAGATCATCCGCCTCAGCGGAACATAGTTCACGAATTTTAGCTGCTGTTTCGGGACGCTTCTTTTCCAACTGCACGAAATCGTAGAAAACACCGACAAAATCTTTATTACGCTTGGCAATATCTTCGGCTAGCGTGCGGAGTTCCTTTTTCTCACGGTCTGACAGCTTGCCGACTTTGGGAATACGGATGGCGACCATGTTCATCGATCCGTCGATGTTCAGTGCCGTGAGGTCTTCCTCTGTGAATGCTGCGCGAATGCCGGCCATCTTCGGCAGGCGCAGATCGGGCTTATCGATGCCATACTGGCGGATGGCTTCGTCGTACGTCATGCGTGGGAAGGGCGTCTTCAGTTCATGTCCGGCAGCTTTGAAGGCGGCTTTCAAGAAACCTTCGACTACTTCATAGACGCGGTCAGGCTGCGGAAAGGTCATCTCCAGGTCGATCTGGGTGAATTCCGGCTGGCGGTCAGCGCGCAAGTCCTCGTCGCGGAAGCAACGGACAATCTGGAAGTACTTGTCGAACCCGGAAATCATCAGGATCTGCTTGAAGAGCTGCGGCGATTGCGGTAGCGCATAGAACGATCCCGGATGCACGCGGCTGGGCACCAGGTAATCACGCGCCCCCTCAGGCGTGGAGCGGGTCATAAACGGAGTCTCGATTTCAAGGAAGCCCTGGCTGGAGAGATACTGCCGGATGGCCAGCGCAACCTTATGGCGCAATTCGATGTTGAATTGCATCTGCTCGCGGCGCAGGTCGATGTAGCGGTATTTGAGGCGCACCTCTTCATTCAGCGGTCCGGTTTCGCTGGGTAGAAAAGGTGGCAGCCTGGACTCATTCAACAGCCGGAGTTCGCTGATTGCTACCTCAACTTCACCGGTTGCAATGTTCCTGTTGATGGTCTCCTCATCACGGCGGCGCACCTTGCCGATGGCCGCCACTACGAACTCCGAGCGTAGGCTGCCGGCTTTATCGTGCAGAGCAGGATTGGCACTGTGATCGAAGACGAGCTGAGTTGTGCCGGTGCGGTCGCGGAGATCGATGAAGATCAGACTGCCGAGATCGCGGCGACGATTGACCCAGCCCATGAGCACAACCTGTTCACCTGCATTCTGAGCGCGAAGCTCTCCACACATGTGCGTGCGCCGAAGATCACCTAAAAAGTCGAGCTGCAAAGGAGATTCCTTACTGTGGGATAGCCAAGAAAAGTTACCTGGCGGAACAATGATTATAAAACCTTACCGCTGATGACGCAGATTACGCTGATTCACGCAGATGAAAAACCCACCACGGAAATACGGAGGCACGGAGGAAAATTTGAGATTGGGTCGTTTAAACCCATCACTTCACATCGCTATTTTGCAGGCAGCACTTTGCTTGGGATTTCGTTGCGGGCTACTGTGATCTGCTCGCCCGTGCCCAGGTTCTTGAGCGCGAACTGGCCGGAGCTGATCTCGTTTTCGCCGACGATCAGCGCGTAACGGGCTCCGGTCTTGCTGGCGGTTTCCAGAGACTTCTTCAGACGGAAGCTGTCGTCGCCGACGATCACTGAAACACTCTCTCGGCGAAGCTCACGGGCCAGTCGTGCCGCCTCTACATTCATGCCTGTGCCCAGGGGTGCAATGTAGATATCCACGGAACGGGCGGCTGTCCCTGCGGTCTCCTGGAGGGTCATCACCAGTCGGTCTTCACCAATGGCGAAGCCGATACCCGGAGCAGCAGGGCCGCCAAGGGATTCTGAGAGGCCATCATAGCGTCCACCGCCCAGGATGGCATTCTGCGCACCCAGCCCGCCGTGAGTGAACTCGAAGGCGGTGCGGGTGTAATAATCCAGTCCCCGCACCAGGCGGTTGTTGATCTTGAAGGGAACACCCACAGCAGTCAATATCTTCCGCACTTCCTCAAAGTGGGCGCGGCAACCTTCATCGAGGAACTCATTCATCTTGGGCAGGCTCTCGATGATAGGCTGATCTTCCGGCACTTTGCAGTCGAGCACGCGCAGAGGATTGGTTACGGCGCGGCGCTGGCAGTCGGCACACATCTTGTGGACCACGTCTTTCAGCGCTGCCCGCAGAGCTTCATTGAAGCGCTGGCGGTCGGCGGCGCAGCCCACGGAGTTCAATTCCAAGATCCAGTGCTGAATGCCGAGGCGATCGAGCAGCGTAGCCAGCATCTCCAGCACTTCTGCATCGACGGCAGGAGATTCGCTGCCTGCTGTAGGCGGGCCGATGACCTCGGCGCCGATCTGGTAGAACTGGCGATAGCGGCCTTTCTGCGGACGCTCGCGCCGGAACTGCGGGCCGATGTAGTAAAAGCGCTGCAAGCCGGGACGCTCCCACAGCTTGTTTTCAATGTAGGCGCGCACGACTCCGGCGGTGTTTTCAGGACGGAGGGCAAGCCATTGTCCTTTTTCGCTTTGAGCGCGGGCCCGGTCTTCCCAGGCAAACATCTCTTTCGAAACAATGTCGGTCTCTTCGCCCACGGAGCGCTGAAAAAGCTGCAAGTCTTCGAGAATGGGCGTGCGAATCTCATGGAAGTTGTAGACGCGGAAGACCTCGCGAACAACGGCTTCTACAAAGTTCCAGGTTTCGGTTTCCGGCGGCAGCAGGTCGCGGGTGCCGCGCACGGCTTTGATTGAGCCTGCCATTACTTCTTTGAAAGCTCCTTCAGATATTGCTCCCGGTAGTCGAGATAATTCTTTGCGTACTGCAGGATCATCTGCTGGTTGGTTTCGTCATCGATCTTCTTCTTGAACTTGCCGGGCACGCCTGCCCATAGAGAAAACGGCTCAATGACAGTGTTCTCTGGAATTACGGTTCCTGCGGCGATAATGCAGCCCTCGCCAATCTGCGCATTGTTCAGGATGACAGCTCCCATGCCGATCAGGCAGTGGTTGCCGATGGTGCAGCCGTGCAGGGTGACGGAATGGCCCACGGTGACAAAGTCCCCCATGATAACGCCGTACTTGTAGCGCATACCGTGGAGTACGGAGCAGTCCTGCACGTTGGAGTTCTTGCCGATGCGGATGGCAAAGACGTCTCCGCGAATGACGGCATTCATCCAGACGCTGGAGTTTTCGCCGATCTCCACGTCGCCGATGATCTGTGCGGATTCATCGACGTAGCAGGACTGGTGAATGCGAGGCGTAATTCCCTGATAAGAACGGATCATAGAGCAGAAACTTAGAAGGTAACACGCAGCCGCAGCCAGCGGCAATGAAGGCAGAGAACGTGAAGTGTGCAGACCTTTCCGGGATTGCCAAAATTGCCATAATTTGTAATTGCCATAATTGAGTGACTCAGCCGGTCAGAATGGTTTAGACACTTCGGCACGGGTGTGGCAAGGACGCATTTGCAATGAGAGCCCTCGACGGGCATAAGACTTAGTGGAGTTCGACGCCTGACAGTTCGGTTACCAGGGTCCAGTTTTCCCAGGCGTAGCGCCAGATGGAGGCAGCGTGCAGCTTTTCCAGGCAGTGGAAGTCGCGTTCGTTGAGCGCCAGCTTTTCGTCAAGAAAGACCTCGCTGACAAATTCACATTCGTTGCAGCGGACGATGTAGGGATAATTCTTGCTCATACAGTTGCCATAGTGTGCCCTAAATCGGCGGGTTGCACTAAGTAACTTTGCTGATGCGGGTACCTCTTTTCACCGCAAAGGACGGCAACGCAGCAGAGCCGCAGCCAAGCAGCCCCGCAGAATTGCCAAATTGCCATAATTTGTAATTGCCAGAATTTTGAAAACCAGACTTAGGGTGTCCCCGGAAATTTGTACGAAAAAAGCACGATTTCAAGATTCCTGATGGGAGCAAAGGAAGCAAAATGAGCTAATGGCTAACGGCTTATTTCATCTGCATAATGCGGATGCGCAGCTCGTTTTCCCAGATGATATTGGCGGGTTCGAGCACCTCGACGCCGATCTGGCCGGCCTGTGCTGTATCCGGCTGGCCAATCCAGATCACGCGATACCTGGCGCGCTTGTTGTGGCGCTGCAGCCAGATATCCTGCCCGACTTTGGTAATGCCGGAGACCGTTACAAGGCGCGCTCCCACCATGGAAATCTCATACGTACAGCAAAGCTGCGGGGTCGTACTGCTGGGATCCAGGAAAAGCTTTACGGGCACAGCAACATGCAGACGTTTTTCGCGCCGTGGGTCAACCGGGACAGCAGTCGCACTGGGAGCAGGCAAAGGGCGGCTTTCATTAGGCTGCATAACTGATTCAGTATCAGAGCAAGCAGCCGGGAAAACAACGTTACTTTCGTTTACAGATTTAAGCTGTTGAGTTATTTGAGGTAACTATTTCAGGTGTTTGCTGACGTAAACTGCTGGTGCCCCCCGAACAGTTTTTGCGGGGTGATCGCGTTTCCCTCATCAGTACACCTCAAGCTGGCGTGCACCCGTCTGCTCCGTTCCCTATAATGGGTTTCTAGCCGATATATCAAACCACGGCTGGAATCCTGCATCTTAGCTAAATTATGTCGTTTGAACGTTCTGCCGGAATTCTTCTCCATCCCACCTCGCTGCCTTCCCAATGTGGCATTGGCGATCTCGGGCCGGAGGCTTATGCCTTTGCTGATTTCCTGGCGGAGGCGGGCCAGAGTCTCTGGCAGATACTGCCGCTCTCTCCCCCGGGAATGGGGAACTCTCCCTATTCTGCAATTTCGGCTTTTGCCGGGAACCTCCTGCTCGTGAGCCTGGAGAGACTTGCCGACCGGGGCTGGCTCAGCAAAGACAAGCTGCCCGAACTGAAATTCAACAGCCGGATCAATTTCGAAGAGGTAAAGGCAGCCAAGCTGCCGGTGCTGCGGCAGGCCGCCCAGCGTTTTCTGGAGGGCAGCAACGGCGACCGGCGCAGGTTTGAAGCCTTTAAGAGCGAGAACGACTGGTGGCTGGACGATTTTGTTCTCTTCGAGGTCATGCGTGAGGTACACGACAACAAGATGTGGAGCGAATGGCCAAGGGAGCTTGCCCGGCGCGAACCACAAGGGCTGCGTAAATTCGGGCTGGAGTACCAGCGCCGACTGGAGGTCGAGCGGGTCGTGCAGTTTGCCTTTTTTGAGCAATGGCGGGCGCTTCGGGCCTACTGCGCCCAGCTTGCGATCAAGATCATCGGCGATGTAGCCATCTTTGTGAACTATGACAGCGCCGATGTATGGCGCAATCCCGAGCTGTTTTATCTCGATGACAAATTGCAGCCGATCTATGTGGCCGGTGTGCCTCCGGATGCCTTCAGCGCTACCGGACAGCGCTGGGGCAATCCGCTGTACAACTGGGAGGCGAATAAAGCGCGTGGCTATGACTGGTGGATCAAGCGCATGTCATGGGCGTTGCAGAATTGTGACATGATCCGCCTGGACCACTTCCGCGGATTCGAGGCTTACTGGCAGATTCCGGCGGACGAGCCGACTGCCGTTCATGGAAAGTGGGTGCCCGGTCCCGGCGATGATCTCTTTAACGTGCTGCGCTCCCGCCTGGGCGATCTTCCCTTCATTGCCGAGGACCTGGGATTGATCACGCCTGAAGTGACCGCGCTGCGTGAACGCCTGGGAATTCCCGGCATGAAGGTGCTGCAATTCGGTTTCGGCGATCCGGGCGCGCATATTTATCTTCCTCATAAGTTCGAACCGAACTGCGTGGTCTACACGGGAACCCATGACAATGACACGACGGTAGGCTGGTGGAGGTCCTCTGCGACTGCGGAAGAGAAGAAGCATGCATCCGCCTACGTAGGAGAAGCGGAGGACGGCATTCACTGGGCCTTCCTTCGCACGGCCTTCAACTCGGTCGCCAAGCTGGCTGTGGTGCCGTTGCAGGACGTGCTGGGACTCGATAGCGACAGCCGCATGAACACGCCCTCGCGGCTGGATGGCAACTGGGGCTGGCGCTACCAACCTAAAGCCCTAAAGCGTGAACTGATAGAAAAGCTGGCGGCCATCACCACAGTTTCTGACCGGACGCCGCAAGTCTCAGGCGCCGGCCAGCAAAGCAACCGGGAAATGGCGGAAGAGTTCGCGGCCTAGCAGCGTGCGTTGCGGCGTGACCTTGATTTTTTCCCCGGTAAAAGCATTTTCCAGAAATTCCGATGTGCGCGAGGGCACAGGCAGTTCTGTATCCTGCCAGAGTTCGCCCAGGGGCGGACGCATAACACCACCGGCAAGAATGTAGCTGAGCCGGGGCACGGCCAGAATGGCCACGTGGTTCTGGTGCTCACGCGCAAAAGCCACCAGGTGATCGCGTTTCGCTCCAGTAGCGTAGAGAGGAATATAGCGTCCCACTTGAAACAATTCGCGGCGGTCACGGCGAAAACGCAGTGCCTGCATGGTTGTCCACAACTTGATCCGTCCATCCTTATATTTTTCCAGCAATTCAGCGCAAAGCTGCGTCAGATTACCCGCTTCCGATCGCCGATCTAATTCTGTGAGCAGTTGCTGCCGTAACTCATAGTTCACCGGACGGCGATTGTCAGGATCAACCAGACTGAAATCCCACAGCTCCGTGCCCTGGTAGATGTCAGGATTGCCAGGAGTGGTGATGGTGAGCAGCCGCTGGGCCAGCGAATTAATGGCGCCAAAGAAGCTCACCGTGGGCACGAATGCCATGATCTGCTCCAGGAATGAATTAGGACGGCTGCGCGGGCCCGGGACGAGAATCTTTTCGATGAAAAGCTGCAGCGCCTCAACATACTGAGGATCGTCATTGATCCAGCTCAGGTTGACCTTGGCTTCATGGACGGCTTTGGTCATGTATTGCTTGATGCGTTCGATGTAAGTCTTATCCGGCACTTCTTTCTGGAATTCAAAAGGCCAGGAGCCTACCAGCGTCTGGTACAGGAGATATTCTTCGTTGAGGTCGGGCACGCTGCGGCCATCGGCCAGCACGCGTTTGCGGGTGCGGTTGGGCTTTCTCCATTTGAAGACCTGTGAAGCCCACTGCTTGGGCATCTCTGAGAGCACGTTGAGCCGCGCGCGCACGTCTTCGCTGCGCTTGGTATCGTGCGTGGAGGTGGCCAGCATGGAGAAAGGCCAGTGTTGCGCCCGCTTCAGATTGCCTTCATGGAATTCATTGACGGATATTCCGAACTGCTTGGGCGAGCCGCCGACTTCATTGACCGAAATAAAACGGTTGTAGACATAGCAGGTCGTGTCTTCCAGCCCTTTGGCCATCACCGGGCCGGTGAGCTGCTGGAATTTCAGCGTGAAATACAGCTTCTTCTTGTGCAATTCCGGTTCATCGTGTCCGTCTCTCCGTTGGAGCAGCAGGATGTCGCGCAGAAAATCAAAGCTGGCCGGGGCTTTATCCGGATTACGCCGCTTGGCATGGACGATGGCGGTATTGATGTGGGCACGGTCCAGATCGGTCATCTGTCCGCGTTCGTCGATGTAAGTACGGTAAACCGGGAAGCAGGCAATCGTTTCGCGAATCACATCACGCAAGGCCTTGCGGGTGAAGTCACGGGCATACCAGTCGCTGGAGGAGATTTCATCAAGCATGTGGGCCAGCACGTTGACCTCGCTGGCCAGCGAAGCATGCATGATGAGCTTCTTGCTGTTATAGATCAGCATATCCACATCGTAGGAAGCGCCGGTGAAACGATGAAACAGGTTGGTGAAGGTCCGCTCGTTGCGCCGCTCGATAAAAATGCCATTCACCAGGGTGGTGAAGTCATAGCCAGAGGTGCCGTCCACTGGCCAGGCTGGAGGCATATCTTCGCCGGGCTCCAGAATTTTTTCTACTACCGCATAAAGCGGAGCATGGAGGTTCATCCAGTCATGCTGGCCGAATACCTGCAGCACTTCGGTTTCAATGCCATTCTCAGCCAGCGGAGGCTTGGGGGTTGGGCCTGAGCACTGGCTGGCCGCAAACAGTATCTGCAGGCGCACCAGGTACTGCACGGGATTCAACAGTCCATCGCAGTGGTCGATGCGCAGCCCCTGGATCTCATCTTCAGCCAGCAGCTTGCGCAAGAGCTGGTGGGTGGCAGCGAAGACGCGCGGGTTCTCCATCCGCAGGCCGATCAGGTCATTGATATCGAAGAACCGGCGGTAATTGATTTCTTCACCCGAAACACGCCAGTGGGCCAGCCGGTAAACCTGGGCTTCCAGCAATCGGTGCAGGTAGGCAAAGCTGTGCGGCTCTCCCGGCCTGCCATTGGAATGTTCCAGGGCCTTTTCTGTAAGCTGCTTCACCTCCGCATGTTCGCGAATGAGGCTTTGCAGCGCTTCAGTCAGCGGGGATATGGCGCGCTGGCGCTGCCGCACCAGTTCACCCTGCGTGGTGGTGTGAGGAGGCAGATTACGCAGGCCGGAGAGCACGCTGCGCAACTCCTGATGATGGATATCTTGATTTACAGATTCAAAAATCAGGGGAATCGTCTGTGGATCGACCGGCAGCCGGTTGTCATAATACTTTATTTCGAAACTCTTCTCGCCCGGCACAAGGCTGATATGCCCGGCCTCAAGCTCTGCACCGTACTGGTCACCCAGGATGGGCAGCAACAGTTTATTGTGCAGCTCAGGTTTGAGCGGATTCCAGTCAATGTCAAAGAACTCTGCGAACTCTGAGGCACGGCCGTTGGCCAGCACGTCCCGCCACCAGGAGTTGGTTCCCACGCCCATGTGGTTAGGAACAAAATCAAGAATCTGTCCCATGCCGTAGTTTTTCAGTTCGCGAACAAAAGACTGGAATTCCTCATAAGTGCCGATCTCCGGGTTCAGGGAGTTGTGGTCGGTAATGTCATAGCCATGAAGGCTGCCTGCGCGCGCCTGAAGAATGGGCGAAGCGTACACATGGGAAACTCCCAAAGCATGGAGATAACCTGCCAGCCGGCGGGCATCTTCAAACCGGAAGTGCGCATTAAACTGCAGACGATACGTTGAAAGCGGGCGGGCGGTATGCTTGTGCGCGGCCAGCCGGTCAAGGCACTCGGAGATGCCGCTCGATTCCGTGATGAGAGTAGCTGGATTGGCTCGCATTTAGAGACAGAGACTTCCCTGAAACTTAGATGCAGCAATGTGAGTAGACGAAAACTGGAAGTGACGCGGCTTTACTAATTCAGCGGGACAATCCACAATAAATGATTCGGAACAGGAGCACGCATGTCAATCGTTACCGGTGAACTCATACGGATGATGAATTATGTCGACGATATCGCAGCCACTCTGCGCCGCATCCAGGCGGGCCTTCCAACCATGACTGATGAGGAACGCAAGCGCCTCGCGGAATACATGAGAAAGTCAGACCCGAATTTTATGGCCATGGTGGAGACCATGGAGAAGCTCAAATAAATGGCGGAGGTCCGCGCGGTTGCCGTGATCGGCGCTGGGACCACGGGCAGGGGCATTGCCCATCTGGCAGCGCTGGGCGGCTACCGGACGATTCTTGAGGACATCCTTCCGGCCAGTCTCAGGAAAGCCGAAAGCGAGATTCGTTCTTATCTCGACCAGGCCATAGAGCAGGGCAAGATCAGAAAAGAGGACGCCGAAGCTGCCTTCGCGCGGCTGGAGTATGCCGCTACCGTCGAAGAGGCAGCCAGACAGGCCGACCTGGTCATAGAAGCCGTTCCTGACGAATTGGAGTCGAAGCTGGAGATTTTTATCCTGCTCGACAAAATCTGTAAGCCGGATACCATTCTGGCCTCGAACAGCGCCTCACTCAGCATTTGTGAAATCGCCTCTGTGACTTACCGCGCAAGCAAGTGTGTGGGGATGCGGTTCTTTGAACAGCAAGTAGAACTGGTGCGTACCCCGGAGACGGACGATGCAACCATTGCCGCCTGTAGCGAAGTGGGACGGCGGATGGGCAAAGAGGTAATGGTTACTGAAGCACGGCATCCGTCCAAAAGCCTTAACCACAGCGTAGCGAAGCCACAACCAAAGCCTTTTACCGGAGAGGACGCAAAGGACGCAAAGGTAACAGAGTAGTTGCCTAGAGTCTGAACCCCATGGAACTAACTTTCCCCTGATTGCGTATTCCTTTTTAGCCATGCGGATGGTACTGGAATCTTCGGGCAGACGCTGCGTACCCTGTGGGCGCACAAGCTGCGCTCGTTTCTGACCATGTTCGGCATTGCCTGGGGTGTCGGGTCTTTGCTGCTGCTGGTGGGGCTGGGCGAGGGTTTTCGCTCCGGCAACCAGCGTCAACTGGAAACCATGGGCCAGGACATCCTGTTCATCTTTCCCGGCCGTATTCCAGCCGTCGAGGGCCAGCGCCAGGGCATGAAGCAGTACGCGCTCACCTACCAGGATTATCTTGATGTCCGCAAAGAGGCCAAACTGGTGCGCAATGTCTCTCCAGTGCTGCAAAGAGGTGATATCCGCGCCGTGAGCGACTTTGCCACCAGCAACGGCCAGGTGACCGGCATTGCTCCGGTCTTCAACCAGATTCGTTATCTGCCCATGGGGCAGGGGCGCTGGCTCAACGATCTGGATGACCAGCAGCGCAGGAACGTAGCGGTACTCGGCCACGAGATGTCCCGCAATCTGTTCCCTGGGCGTCCGGCCGTGGGCAGCACGATTCTACTCAATGGAGTGCGGTTTGAGATCGTGGGAGTGCTGGACACTGTGGGCCGCAATGAAAATAACTCAACCAATTTCCGCGTTTATGTGCCTTACAGCGTGATGCGCACCTACTTTCCGATCAAGAATGCCGAGACCGCTGACGATATCTCTTTCATGAACTGCCAGCCGGTGAGCCGCGACAAACATGCTGAGGCCATCGATGAGGTTCACCGGATCATCGCCCGCAATCATGATTTCGACTTCCGCAACAAGGAAGCTTTCGAGGAGTGGGACACGATCCAGACGCATGAGATGGTCGGCAAGATCTTTACAGCCATGGACATGTTCCTGGGCGGGGTGGGCATGGTCACGCTTTCGCTCGGAGCTATTGGAATCATCAACATCATGCTGGTTTCGGTGAGCGAGCGCACCCGCGAGATCGGGCTGATGAAGGCCCTGGGCGCGACCAACCGCAATATCCTGATGCAGTTTTTCTTTGAAGGCGCCTTTCTCACGCTGATCAGCGGCGGGCTGGGAATTGCCGCTGCCGCAGGATTGATGGGCGCCCTGGCCACATTACCGTCGCCACCGGGTTTTGACACGCCGCGCCTGGTGCCTACATCGGCCGCTGTGGCCGTGATTTCGCTTTCGCTCGCGGGGATTGTTGCCGGGCTCTATCCTGCGCGCAAGGCCGCGATGCTCACGCCGGTGGAGGCATTGAGAAAAGAGTAGATATGGTTCGCGATTTATTAGGACAGGCATCTCAGGCCATGCGCCACAACCGGCGGCGCACCGCCCTCACTATGCTGGGAATGGCCTGGGGCATCGCTACCGTGGTGCTGCTGCTTGCCTATGGCGCCGGGTTCGGGCGCGCTGTCCGCAATATTTTTTCCAACTTCGGCATGCAGATCATGGGCGTCTTTCCCGGGCGCACGTCTCTGCAGGCCGGAGGATCAAAAGCCGGTACTGAGGTACGTTTCACTCTTGATGACGTGGACCGCATCAGCACCTTTGTTCCGCTGGTGCGGCATATCAGTCCGGAAGCCTCACTGCAGGCCAATGTGCAGCACGAGAACCGCTCTTTTGAGATGCCGGTGGATGGCCTGAATTCGCATGGGCAATCCATCCGCGCACTCAAAGTTGCCGATGGACGCTTCTACAACCTGGGCGACGAGATGCAGCGCGCCCGCGTGGCCGTGATCGGCTCAGAAGCGAAAGAAAAACTCTTTTCCGGACAATACGCGATCGGAGACTCCGTGCGCGTGAACGGCCTGAGCTTCCAGGTGATTGGCGTGCTTCAGCCCAAGATGCAGGAGGGCGATGACAACATCAATCGCGTGATCTATGTCCCGTTCAGCACCATGAGCGATCTCAAAGATACGCGCTACCTGGATGGCATCTGGATGGATTACGAGAGCATGCAATACGAGAAGATCGAGGGCGAGGTTCGCGATACGCTGGCTGCCCTGCACGGCTTCCAGCCATCCGACCGCCGCGCCATCTTTATCTTCAACGCCATGAAGCAGGTAAACACGTTTGAGATCATCACGCTCGGACTTCAGGTGCTGCTGGCCTTCATCGGCACGCTCACACTGGGCATTGGCGGCATTGGTTTGATGAACATCATGCTGGTCTCCGTGACCCAGCGCACCCGCGAAATTGGGATTGAGAAAGCCCTGGGCGCACGCAGGCGCGACATCCTGTTTCAGTTCCTGGCTGAAGCAATGGCGATTACCTTTCTGGGGGGATTGCTGGGAATTGCGCTGGCCTATCTCATCTCGTGGGGCGCAGGCTCGCTGACGCTCTACAGCGCGGTAGCTAAGAACGCCGATGCAGGAGACATCCGGCTGATTATCTCGCCGACGAATCTTATGGTTTCAACAGGCATTCTGACGCTGGTGGGGATTGTGAGTGGAATGCTGCCAGCCATTCGCGCGGCACGGTTGGATCCCATTGAGGCACTACGATACGAATAAGAGTAAGCCACGAACGAAAAATGGGTAATTTGGTAAATTGGGAATTTGCTTTTTGAATCTCAATTACCCACTTACCAAATTACCCATTTACCCAATCTGGTTACTGTCCGTTCTGTTTCCTGTCCCGCGTGTATGGGGCTCCCAGGTATTTGCGCGCCTCATCGAGGGCGCCCTGGGTGTTGTCGTTGGTCTGGATGGCCTGGCGATATTCGTTGACTGCACGGTCACGCTGTCCGGTAGTGTCAAAGATCTTGCCTAGCATCACATGGCTCCAGACTTCAGTCCAGCGGGGATCCTGATCTCCGGAAATCGCCTCGCGGTATTCATTGGCAGCCGACTGGTAGTTGCGCTGCAGGTAGAACACCTCAGCAATGCGGTAATGCGCCAGCGAGCTGTTTTTATTTACTTCAAGAGCCTTGTTGAACTCACTGAGCGCCTCGGCGAGATTGCCGGCCTGGGTCAGTTCCTGTCCACGGCGAATGGCGACGCGCACACGCAAATCGGCTGAGTTCTTGAGCACCCAGTTATTGGGATCGAGCACCAGGCGGCGCGGCTTACCGAAAGTTTCAACGGTGAACGAAGATGATGTCCCGACGACTTCAATGCGCTTCATCTCGCTCTGGCCATCGGTATCCACTTTTAACTCCAGCGGCATTTTGAATAAATCGAGATCCTGAGTGATCTGGCCCACGATGCGAAAGCCCTTCTTCACCCGGAAAACCGTGTATTTCATCTTGAATTCGGGCGCTCCGGTTCCATCAACCCACTGGGAGAAGAAGGCGGTCAGTTTTTCGCCGTAATTCTTTTCAGCAATCGCCTGCAGGTCACTCACACTGGCCGATTTGCCGTTGAAGGTAATCAGGAATTCCTTGATGGATTTATCAAACGCTGCATCGCCGATGACCCAGCGCAGCATGTGGAAGATCATGCCGCCCTTGTCGGTCACGAGGGCTTGAAATTCAGGAGAGAAGGTATCGAGCTTGCCGATGGCCGAGAGCGGCTGGGTGTCATAGGCAAGAGCGCCCACGGACATATCGCGAGTAGCTTCTTCAAAGGCCTGTTCCCCAGCGATGTTCTGCACGTAGCGCATCTCGGAATCGCGCGCTCCGCCGTCTACCAGCCACCAGTCATCTTTGCTGGCAGCGCTGGTG
>Ga0066662_10000401_pt1 | contig 19193 bp, 22 predicted proteins | sample GraSoiAngelo_111_FD_133939 | JGI IMG/M metagenome (GOLD analysis project Ga0066662, IMG submission 133939) | Grasslands soil microbial communities from the Angelo Coastal Reserve, California, USA - 14_0903_12_40cm | ecosystem: Environmental > Terrestrial > Soil > Grasslands | place: USA...
CGGACCGCGGCCGCCTGAAGCAGGCTGACCCCGATCGCGGGACGGCAGATGTCGGCGAACGGCGGGACGACGAAGACGACGTCGACCACCGGACGCACCCCTAGCGCCGGCTGGTCAGAAGCCTCCGAAGCCGCCGCCGCCACCGGTGCCGCCGCCCGTGTTGCACGGGCCGCAATAGCACTCGTAGCAGAAGATCGGCCGGATGATCGGGCCGATCGGGCGGATGATCGGCGAGATCGGGTGGACGGGCGAGATCTGGCAGACGTACGGGCTCATGGCCTGCTGCGGCGCCGCGGCGCCGCCGCCGCCCCGGGCCATCGCCGCGGAGACTTTGTGGTAGGCGGCCATCTCGTCTTCCGAGATGTGGAGCTGGGCGAGCTTGTCTTCGATCGCCGCGATGCGCATCTCCAGCGTTTTGCCTTTGTCGTCGGTATTGGACATGATCAAACTCCTCGTAGGTACTACAGCCCGTCACTCTCGAGGCGGACGCCGTACGTTCCGCCCCACCGGTCGAGTTCCTTGCCAACCCGGCCTCACGCCCGGAAGTGTGACGGCCCTGCCGCAGTCTACCCCGCGAACTGCGCCGCGTGGAGGTTCGCGTAGGCTCCGCCGGCCGCGATGAGGTCGGCGTGGGTGCCCGTCTCGCGGACGCAGCCGTTCTCGATGTAGAGGATCTTGCTCGCCCGGCGGATCGTCGAGAGACGGTGCGCGATGATCAGCGTCGTGCGGCCCGGCAGCAGCCGGTCGAGCGCGTCTTCGATCAGCGCTTCGGAGTGCGAGTCGAGCGCGCTGGTCGCTTCATCCAAGATCAGGATGCGCGGGTCGCGCAGGATCGCGCGCGCGATCGCGATGCGCTGCCGCTGCCCGCCCGACAGCCGGATACCGCGCTCGCCGACGACCGTGTCGTAGCCGTCGGGCAGTTTGCGCACGAACTCGTCGGCGTTCGCCTCCACGGCCGCGGCGACGATCTCGTCGTGCGCCGCGTCGAGCCGGCCGTAGCGGATGTTGTCGGCGATCGTGCCGTTGAAGAGCTGCGTTTCCTGCGGCACGATCGCGATCGCGTTGCGAAGGTCGCCCAAGCGCACGCGCGCGACGTCGACGCCGTCGAGGGTGATGCGGCCGCTCTGCGGCTCGTAGAAGCGCGGCACCAAGTTGACGATGGTGCTCTTGCCGGCACCGGACGGCCCCACCAGCGCGACCACCTCACCGTGCAGCATCTCCGCGCTGAAGTGCTGCAGCACCGGTTCGTCGTCGTAGGCGAAGGTGACGTTCTCGAACCGCACGTCGCCGGCGACGTTCGCGAGCGCGACGGCGCCGGGCGGATCGTCACGCTCGACCGGCAGATCGAGGATCTCGAACACGCGCCCCGCGCCGACGAACGCGCGCGCGAAATCGGCGAAGAAAATGGAGAAGCGGTTCATCGGGTTGATCAGTAGGCCGGTAGCGGTCCAGAATCCGAACGCCGTGGCCGGTGTGAGGTGGCCGACGGCGACTTCACGAGCGGTGAACCCGATGACGGCGCACAACGCCACCATCACGACGAACGACAGCACTGGCGTCTGGGTTTGGTTGAACTGCGTAACCTTCATGTAGGCGTTGAAATAACGCTCGTTGGCCGCGGCGAAACGGTCGCGTTCGAAGTCTTCGCGCCGGAACGCCTTCACGACGCGTTCGTTCGCGAGCACTTCGATCAGGTTGCTGGAGAGATCGGCGATCCGCTCCTGCGCGCGCCTGGTGCCGTTGACGATGAGCTTGTTGAACTTGCTGACGACGAACGCGATGACGGGTGCGGCGACGAACAGCACGACGGCCAAGAACCAGTCGACCCACAGCATGTACACGAGCGCGGCGACGAACGTGACCGTGACTTGCACGAACTGCGGCAGCGAGATGGAGATCGCGTCCGTCATCAAGCCGAGATCGGCCGACATCCGGGACTGCAGCTCGCCCGGCCGCCAGCGGTCGAAGTCGCGCAACGGCATGCGCGCGATGCGGTCGAACATGCGCGCGCGGAATCCCGCGACCATCTTCTGCCCGCTGAACGCCGTGAGGTACGACTGCCCGTACGCCGCCGCGTTCCCGATGATCTGCGAGATCAGGACCAGCGCGATCACCACCAGGACGATGTCCCAGCGGGGGTGGATCACCATGACGTCGCGCTGCAGATACTCCGCGACCTTCGCGAGGGTCACCGGTGCGATTCCCGCGAGGATGCCGAACAGCGACCCGACGATGAGGCGGCCGTAGTAGGGCCGCGCCTCGCGCAGCAGTCGCCGGAACGTCGGATTCAGCATCCGGCGGAACATCGGGTGCACCACGAAACCTTCGCCGCGGCGCCACAGTACCTTGGGCAAGTTCCCAGCCGTGAGGTGGACGTCAACGATCGTGGATTGCTTCTATCACAACGCCGTACCATCGGTTGCCCCGTGCCGAGGCTGCAGCAAGCCCGTCTGCGCGACGTGCCGCAACGAGAACGGCGAATGCCCGGGTTGCGTGCTGGCCGCCCGGATCGACGCGGCCCGCCAGACCAATCAGATCAACGGCGGCGTCGGGCCGTCGTACGGCTCGTACGCCGAGCCGCCGCCGCACCACGCGGCATACTCTGCTCCGCCGCCGCAGCCGCCCCCGCCCCAGGTGCGCCCGTCGGCGGCGCTGGCGGTTCGCCCCGAGACCAGAGCGGTCGTCGCGCTCGGCTACCCGTTCTGGCCGCTGGCGGTCATCGCGCTGCTCGACGGCAAGGCGTCGCACTTCGTGAAGCGCCAGGCATGGCAGGCACTGGGCTTCAATGCCGGGATGTACGGGCTCGGGAGCTTGCTCACCGCGGCCGCCGCGATCCCCGTCCTCGGGTTTGGCGCATGGCCGCTGATCCCGTTCATCGTGCCGGTCTTCGTCGTCGCGAGCGTCATCTACGGCTTCAAGGTGTGGCAGGGCGACGACGTCGACGTCCCGCTCGTCAGCGACTGGGTCGACGCGCGGTTGCCAGGCGGCACCGGCGCGCCGCAAGGCCAGGGCTGAGCTAGGCGGGCGTCTTCGCCGAGGAGACCCAGGCTTCGACGTCCTCCACGCGGCGCGGGATCGCCGCGGAGAGCACGTCGACGCCCGTCTCGGTGATGAGCACGTCGTCTTCGATGCGCACGCCGATGCCGCGGTAGCGCGCCGGCACCGTGAGATCGTCGAGCTGGAAGTACAGCCCCGGCTCGACGGTCAGCACCATTCCGGGGCGCAACGCGCCGTGCTTGTAGCTCTCGGCGCGCGCCGCCGCGCAGTCGTGCACGTCGAGGCCGAGCATGTGGCTGACGTTGTGCAGCGAGTAGCGCTTGTAGAACATGTTCTCGTCGCGCAGCGCGTCCTGCGCGGACGACAGGATGCCGAGCGATTCGAGGCCGTGCGCGAGCACGTGCATCGCCGCGCGGTTGGGCTCCAGGAAGTCGTTGCCCGGCATGCATTTCTCGAGCGCGGCGTCTTGCGCGGCCAGCACGAGGTCGTACACCGCGCGCTGCTCCGGCGTGAAAGCCCCCGAGATCGGCAGCGTGCGCGTGATGTCCGCGGTGTAGAGCGAGTCCGCTTCGACGCCGGCGTCGAGCAGCAGCAGCTCGTTCTCGCCGACGCGGCGGTCGTTGCGCGTCCAGTGCAGCGTCGTCGCGTTCGGACCGGTCGCCGCGATCGTCAGATAGCCCACGTCGTTGCCTTCGACGCGCGCGCGCAGGTTGAACACGCCTTCGATCACGCGCTCGGTGTGCGCGTCCGGCAGCGCGCGCACGACGTCGTCGAAGGCGCGGTGCGTTGCCTCGACCGCGCGCCGCATCTCGCGGATTTCGTGCTCGTCCTTGATGAGCCGCATCTCCGACAAGAACGTCGCGAACGCGGCGTCGCGCTCCGTCTGCTGCGGCAGCGCGGCGTCGAGCGCCGCGTCGAGGGCGGGGTCGACGCCCCGCAGGACGCGGTTCGGTGACGCCGTCACCAGCGCGGCGAGATCCTCGTTCAGCGCGCTCAGCGGTTTGGTCGCGATTCCGTAACGCTGCGCCGTCGCGTCCAGACCGAGCCGCGGCCCCACCCACAACTCGCCCTTCTGGCGGTCGGTGAAGAACACGGTGTCGGACTTGCCGGGATTGGGCTCGCAGTAGAGCGTCGCGACGTGGCCGCCGTCCCGCGGCGCGAACACCAGCACGTTGTCCGGCTCGAGGTTGCCGGTGAGATAATAGAAGTCGGTGCCGGGCCTGAAGCGGTGGTTCGTGTCGTTCGCGCGGACCTTCTCGTGGCCCGTCGGCACGACGAGCCCCTCGCCGGGGAACGCCTGCGACAGCGCGTCGCGCCGGGCCGCGAACCGCTCGCTCCCCTCTACCGGGTTCGCCGGCGAGCCGGGCGCGGTCGCCCACCCCGTCACCATGAAACGAAGAAGGTTCTCGGGGTGGCCGCTGTCGTGGGCCGCGGCGGGCTGGTCGCTCATCCCCCTGTTTTCGGCAGACCGGCGCCGTGCGCCCTCGGGATCAGGCCGGTGCACGGATCTCACGCGCGTACCGCTCCAAGAACGCGCGCGCGACCGTTTCGTGGTCCACCACCGGCGCGGGATAGCCGTGCCCCTCGAACAGCGGCAGCTCGAGCTGCGGCTCGTGGCGGATGTCGACGAGGTCGAGCAGCGCCGCGTCCGGCAAGCCCGCGAGCTCGGGGATCCAGCGGCGGACGTAATGTCCGGACGGATCGAACCGGCGCGCCTGCTTGAGCGGATTGTAGATGCGCGGATATGCCGCGAGGTCGGCGCCGACGGCCGCGATCCACTGCCAGTTGCCGGCGGCGAGCGCGGGGTCGTCCTCGATGAGATAGTTGTCCCACTCGTCGCGGCCGACGCGCCAGTCGACACCCAGGTCGAAGCACAAGAACGACGCCGCGATCGCGCGCACGCGCGGGTGCATCCAGCCCGTCGCGCGCAGCTCGCGAATCCCGGCGTCGATCAGCGGAAACCCCGTGCGCCCGCTGCGCCACGCGTCCAGGTGCTTGTGCGAGCGCGCGAACGCAAAGCCGCGCATCTTCTCCTGCAGCGGTTCCTCGCCGGCGGACTCGTGATACCAGCCGAGCTGCAAGAAGAAATCGCGCTGGGCAAGCGCTCTCAGGTAGAGCTTGAGCGACGTGCGCTCTTCGACGAGCAGAAACGGGTCGGCCGCGCGCGCGCCGGTCGCGCGCACGACCTCGCGCGCGGCAATCGTGCCGAACGACAGCGCCGCCGCAAGCCGCGACGTCTCGCCGGCTGCCGGCACGTTGCGCGCGACGCCGTACTGCAGCGCGGGTCCCGCGAGAAACGCGGTGAGCCGGGCGCGCGCGTCGTCTTCGCCGGCCGCTTCATCCGCGTGCCCCTGCCCGCCGAACTCCTCGGGGATCGGCAGCGGCTCGCTCGCGATGTCGATGGCCGCGAAGGCCGCGCTGCCGGCGTCGTCGACGGGGATCAGCGTTCGCCAGCGCGCGTGGTACGGCACGAACGCCCGGTACCCGTCGCCGCGGTGGCCGGCGACGGCGTCTTCGGGCGGCACGGCGGGCGCGTCGTGCACCGGCAGCGCGCGCAAACCGGCTTCCTCGAGCGCCGACTGCAGATCGCGGTCGCGCCGAATGCTCTTGGCGTCGTAGCCGCAGCTCCAGCCGACCACGCTCGCGCCGGCGGCGCGCGCGAGCGCGCGCAGCGCCTGGCCCGGGTTGCCGCGCCGCACGATCAGCGCGCTGCCGCGCGCGCGCAGCGCGGCGTCGAGCGCGCGCACCGCCGCGCAGTAGTATGCGGCACGGCGAGGCGAGCGGCGCAGCCGTGTCAGCGACACCGTGTCGACGACGTGGACGGCGACGACCTCGCCGTGGCGCGCGGCGGCGGCCAGCCCGGCGTGATCGCTCAGCCGCAGATCCCGGGTGAACGCGAAGATCGCGCGCGCCACGTCGTGAGGCCTAGAGCGTTTGGACGTACGCGGCGACGTCCGCGACGTCTTTCTCGCTGATGACGCCCGGGAAGAGCTTGGCCATCGGCGGCTGGGGGTTCTTGATCCACGCGACCGTCTGCGCGTAGTTCTTGCGGCTCTTCTCGTTCTTGAGCGCGGGGCCGATGCCGCCGTCGGCAGCATGGCACTGCGCACAGTTCTTGGCGAACACCGTCTTACCGTGCACGGCGTCCGCCTCGGCCGCGCCCGGCGGCTTGGCCGCCGTGGGAACGTTCTGCGCCGAGCTGGCCGACGACGCAGTCGCCGACGACTGGTCGCCGCCTTTCGCGCATCCGGCCGCGATCAGCGCCGCGATCGCAGCGGCACCGAGAAGCGCCAACGGCTTGAACTGCATCGGACTCCTTTCCGGGCGCCCGGACGAGGACCCCGCTTGACGATTCCTTCACACGCCGACGGGAACTCGACCTGTGCGCTGCGTAGACGACCGGCGTGAGCCGTGTCTTCATCCGTTACGCGTTGCCGCGGGACGCCGAGCGGCTCATCGCGGACGGCGTCGTCGGCGGCGGCACCCCGACCGGCGAGCCGTGGCCCCAGCGCGTGCAGAAATGGCTGGCGGAACAGAAGGCCGGGCGGCGCCTCGTGCTCGTGGCGGAAGACGTATCGGGGCTGCTCGGCACCGTCCAGCTCGTCTTCAGCTTTCCGACGGGCTATTCCGACCGCGAAGCGGCGAACGGTATGGACGTCGCGATGGTCGAGACCCTGCGCACGCGTTCCGACGCGCCGCACGGCGTCGCGACGCAGCTGATCACCGACGTGCAGAACATCGCGCGCAAGCGCGGCGTGAAGACGCTGACGTTCCTGCTGGGCATGGGCGACAACCGCGGGATCGCGCAAGCGAAGTCGTGGGGCTTCGAAGAGTTCCGCATCATGCCCGAGCAGGGCCGGATGCTCGCGTTCTTCCGAAAGTCGATCGAGTAGCGCTAGGAGCCCGCCGGGCGACGACGGCGGATCGGCCGCAGGCCGAACGCGAGCGTTCACGCACTTTGCGCGAATGCACTAGCCGCCGATCTCGCTGAAGGCGCGCATCATCGAGGCCGTCTCGCCCAGCGCGAGGTGGTGGCGCTCCGGCTTGACGTGCATCGACGCGCGCAGGATGTCGACGATCGCCTCTTCGCCGCCGCCCGTGCGCAGCGGCGTGCGCAGGTCGATCATGTTGTCGCCGAACAGGCACAGCTTGAGGCGGCCGTCGGCAGAGAGGCGTACGCGGTTGCACGTCTCGCAGTAGTCGTGCGCGAGCGGCGAGATCACCCCCACGGTGCCGGGAGCGCCGTCGTACGCGAACGTGCGCGCGGGGCCGTTGCCGTGCGGGTTCGGCACGGGGCGCAGCGCGCCCAGCGCGTTCAGGCGCGCCAGCACGTCGTCCGACGAAACCCACGCGTCGCGCTGCAGCTCCACGTTCTCCGTCACCGGCATCACTTCGATGAACCGCACATGCACCGCGCGTTCGCGCGTCATCTCCGCGAACGCTTCGAGCTCGTCGTCGTTCGCGCCGCGCATCACGACGCAGTTGATCTTCACCGGCCCCAAGCCCGCGCGGATCGCCGCTTCGATGCCGGCCAGCACTTTGGCAAGACCGGGGCGGCGCGCGATCGCCGTGAAGCGGTCTTCTTGCAGCGTGTCCAAGGAGATGTTCACGCGGCGCAAGCCCGCGGCCGCCAGCGCGGGCGCTTGATCCGCCAGCAGCAGCGCGTTGGTGGAGAGCGCGATGTCGTCGATGCCCGGGGTCGCGGCGATCATCGCGACGAGCCGGTCGAGGTCGCGACGGATCAGCGGCTCGCCGCCCGTGAGGCGAATGCTGCGCACGCCGATGCTCGCGGCGGCGCGCACGATGCTCGCGATCTCTTCGTAGCTGAGGATGTCCGGCTTGGCGATCCACGGCAAGCCCGCTTCGGGCATGCAGTAGACGCAGCGCAGGTTGCAGCGGTCGGTCACCGAGACGCGCAGGTACGTGATCGGGCGCCGGAAGGCGTCGACCAGCGGCTGCGCCACTGCCTCGATGAGGTCGATCATCACGGCTTGGGATTCCCTAGGGCCGCGAAGGGTTCCGCCCCCGCGTCCGCCAGGCTAGTCCTTGAAGACCGCGTCGTCGACTTTGACGTTGATCTTGTAGTTCGCGAACGTCGAACTGATGTCGGCGTTGTAATGCGGAATGTCGACCTTGCCGGTCTGCGCCTTGACGAGGTAGTTGCCGGCGATTTGGTCGTACGTGTTGGTGAACTTGATGGAGCCGCCGCCTTCGCTCTCCTTGTAGACGTACGTCATCTCGCTGACCGTCGCGGTCTTGTCGTCGACCTTGACGTCGACGTGGTCGATGCGGCCGTTCTTCTTGCGCACCAGCTTGAACGTCGCCGTCGAGCCGTCGTCGGTGTTCTTGGTCACCTCGTACAGCTTGGGCCAGTCCGCGGGCGGCTCCATCTGGCCGACGACCTTCTTCAGCTGGCCGGCGAGCGCCGGCACCGACTGGAACTGGACGGCGTTCTTGTCGGGCTTCTTGTAGTACGCCTTGCCCTCGAGCGTGGGGCTCAGGTACGGGAACGAGTTCATCTTGATGGCGACGGTGACGTCGGCCTGATACGTGTTGAGCCCGGTGTTCACGCGCTGCATGCGCGTGTAGAGATCGTCCTGCGCGGCGGCGGGAAACGTGGGGGCGGCAAGCGCGGCGAACGCGGCTGCGGCGAGAAAAGCAAATGTACGGCGGTTCGGTTTCATGGCTACGCGAGATTCAACGCCGCCGCGGGTGGAATGGGTTCCAGGGCGGCGGCTACCTCCTCGGCGACCGCCGGGTCGGTCTCACGCGCGGCGGCCGAACGCAACGCCGCGTACGCGGCCGGCGACGCGATGCGGCCGAGCGCCCACGCGGCGTGGCCGCGGACCAGCGGGCTGGGGTCGTCGCGGAGGGCGCCGGCGAGAGCCGGCACGTCGGCACGGTCCAGGCCGTTGCCCAAGGCGACCGCCGCGTTGCGGCGCAGCACGGCGGCGCCGCGCCAGCCCATCGCGGTCTGCCGCACCCGCTCGAACGCGGCGCCGCGCACCTTCAGCAGCGCGTGCAGGTCGGGCGCGGCGACGTCGTCGTCCAGCGGCGCGAACGCGGCGTCACCGGCGCGGCCGGCCTGCACGCTCGGCGGGCACGCGTCGTTGCAGAGGTCGCAGCCCCACACCCACGTGCCGACCAGCGGGCGCAGCGCGCGCGGGATCGGGTCGCGCCGCTGCGTGAGGTCGCTGATGCAGCGCGTGGCGTCCATCGTGTTGTCGCCGCGCAGCGCGCCGGTCGGGCAGACGTCGACGCAGCGCGTGCACGCGCCGCACGACGTGCGCAGCGGCGGATCGGGCTCGAGCTCCAGCGTCGTGACGATCTCGCCGAGGAAAACCGCGGAGCCGAGGCCTTTGACGATGAGGCTCGTGTGCTTGCCGATCCAGCCCAGACCGGCACGCGCGGCGAACGCGCGCTCGGCGAGCGGCGCGGTGTCGCAGACGACGCGTGCTTCGACAGGCTCAGCACAGGCTGTGCCATCCGGCCGCAGCTCTCCAAGCGCCTCGATGCGCGAGGCGATCGTGCGCAGTAGCGCCTGCATGCCCCGGTGATAGTCGGTCGACCACGCATACGCGGACACGCGCCCGCGACCGCGGCGCTCCCGAGGCACCGGCGTCGCATACGGCACCGCAATGCACACGACGCTGCGCGCGCCGGACAGGAGCGCCGCCGGGTCGCTCGCGGCTTCGGCGTACGCGTCGTCGTACGCCCACGTCGCGACGTCGCCGCGCGCGATCGAAGACTTCATACGCGTGCGCGACGATGCGTCGATCTCGGCTGATGTGATGCGTACGGTCTGGCACCCACAATCGCGAACGAGCGCCTTCACGGCGGATGTCAAGCTCAAGCTAAGCGCCGCTCGACAGATGTATTTCGGAAACCTCGATCTTTCCGCCATCATAGCGGTACACGAGCTCGCGATCTTCGCGGCAGTTCGTCAGCGTCGGGAGGTCGTAAATCGCAACGCATTCCCCGGCCGGTCGTCGGACGCTTCGAAATACGATCCCTTGGTGGCCGCGACCACGCACGAGGGTACCGAAGAGCTGGCTTTCGGTATAGTCGTCCGGTTGATATATTTCGGTGTACGATGCGCCGCGCGCATCGACGCCGTCAGGCGCGGTTACCGTGACGTGCATCGCGACTCTCGGAGGAAGCGTCTGCGGCGGGGCAGCGCTATCCCGAAGCCCTCGCAAGGTGTGATGCACCGTTTCGCTGATCGCTGTCTGCAGCGATTCGCCGCCATAGAATGCTGCGAACGTTCGATCATTGAAACGAGCCGGCTTCGAGAACGTGAAGGACATGATGAGCTGTGCCGTCCCAGGTCCTACGGGTAACGCACCGGCCGGGAGAAGGTCTAGGTTCCCTAAAATCCCCGGAGAAACCGAATCGAGCTGGGCAAGCGCTGCGGCTTGAAGCGCAGGATCGAGTTGCTCGAGTTCCGCGATCGAGGGGAATTTCGGAACGACGCGTACGGCTGCGTCCCACTGGATCGGGGCGCCCGGCATCGAGGCCAATTGCGAGCTTGCCCGGCGTCGCATGGAGGCGATCATCTACAGGGAAGCGGAGCGCGTTGAAGTCGCTGCATTCGCCTTTCCGCTATCGAGTTTTGCGAAAACATCATCCCAGGCCACCGAGAACTGCTGCGCGTTTTGCGGATGTCGCGCTTCGATCACATCCATGGCGGCTGAGAGCGTTTCGGCTTCGGTCATTTGGCTCAACCGCATCGTCACTCGATAAAGGGCTTTGGTAGAATCGACATTTCGCCGGATCTCGATTGCGTGACGCAGCGTACCTACCGCAGCTGCAACATCTCCGCTTTCCACGAGATACGTTCCCAAGCTGACGAGCGCCGACGCTAAGGCTGACTCGAACTCGCCCGGCCGTTGATCGACCAGATGCTCGAGAATCCCGACCGCATGCTGGAGCGACGCCAGGGTCGTTTGTTCGGCCGCGGACTCGGACACGGTTTGGCGGGAATCCGTGATAGGCGTTGACGATGTCCGGATCCCTTCGAGATATAAGCGGACGGAGACGATATCTTCGACTTTACCGCCCAGCATGACAGCCATCGGACTCTCTCCGCGGAACGCCAAATTCGGCTGTCGAACCCAGCGGTCGGCAAACTCCGGCGCAAAAAGACTATGCGCGTTGAGGTCAATCGCATACATGTTCGCGATTCGTTCGCGAGTATCGACTTTGACGCGAGCAACCATCGGCCGCTGCTTCCACTCACTCCAGGTGGATTTCGAAATCCCCCCGAGAAGCTTCTCCCGTTCCTCGCCACGGAGCGACCAATGCTCGGATAGACGGTCGAACATTGCTATCGACGCCGCAGCGCGGCGCGGGTCGTCCGCCGGCATTGCGCGAGCCTCGCGCAAGAGGTCCGCCGCTCGATCGCTCTGGATAGCATCGTTAGCCGCGCGCGCCACCCCGGGGTTTTGCCTCCGCTCGTCGCCCGCGTCAGCGCGACCAGATTGATCCATATGGCGCCCCTTACCGTCCGATTTTACTACAATATCTCCAGATGGGCAAGAAATCGTCCGAAACCGGACGAGGGTGGCACTTACAGCGTCGGCAAACCTCCGCGGCGGCGTCTCACCGGGAAGGCCTCGTCGATCGCGGCGATCTCCGCTTCGTCGAGGTGCAGGTCGCCTGCGGCGGCGTTCTCCTCGACGTGCGCGACCGACGACGACTTCGGGACCGCGAAGTTGATCGGCTGGCGCGTCAAAAAGGCGAGGATCACCGCGTGCGGCGTCACGCCGTGCGCGCGCGCGATCTCGTCGAGGACGCGCGCGCCCGCGCGATCGGTCCAGTCGCCGCGGCCGAACGGCGTGTAGGCGACCACCGCGATGCCGTGCTCGCGGCAGTACGGGATCTCGTGCGTCTCCGCGGTGCGTTCGCCGAGGTGATAGAGGATTTGGTTGCACGCGATGGGCTCGGACTCCAGCGCGGCGCGCGCTTCCTCCAGGTCGGCCGCGTCGAAGTTGCTGACGCCCAGCGCGCGCGTCTTGCCGTCGCGCACGAGCTTTTCGAGCGCGCGCATCGTCTCTTCCAACGGCACGGAGCCGCGCCAGTGGAGCAAGTAGCAGTCGAGGTAGTCGACGCGCATCCGTTTGAGCGACGCCTCGCACGCGCGGATCGTGCCGTCGTACGTCGCGTTGGACGGCAGCACTTTGGAGACCAGGAACAGCCGCTCGCGCGGCAAGCCCGCGATCGCCTCGCCCACGAGCCGCTCGGCGGCGCCGTCACCGTACATCTCCGCGCTGTCGACGTGCACCATCCCCAACTCGATGCCGCGCCGCAGCGCGCGCTTCGCCTCGTCGGCGCGCGCGCCGCTCGTCGGCACGTTCCACGTCCCTTGGCCCACGATCGGCACGTCGCGGCCCGCGGCGCCGAACGGACGCGTCCTCACGCGGAGCGTGACTTCGTCATGGCAGAAAATCCTCGGGCACGGCGGCGTCTTTGGCCGACAGCCGCGGCTCGCCGTCCAGCGGCCACGTCACGCCGATGCGCGGGTTGCGCCAGCTCACCGCGCCTTCGCGGCTGGCGTCGTACGGCACGCTGTTCTTGTAGTACACGATCACGTCGTCGTCTTGCGCCAGGAACGCGTGGCCGAAACCCGCGGGCACGAAAAGCTGCTTGTGGTTGAGCGCCGTGAGCTCGAAGCCTTCCCACTGCAAGTACGTCGGCGACTCGCGGCGCAGGTCGACGATGACGTCGAAGATGCGGCCGTGCAGGCACTGCACGAGCTTCGCCATGCGAAAGTCATAGTGGACGCCGCGCAGCACGTTGCGCGCCGACCGCGAGGACGAGTCTTGCGCGAAGCGCAGATCGAGCCCGAGCGCGGCGTACTTCGGATCTGACCACGTCTCTTTGAAGAAGCCGCGGTCGTCCGCGAACACGTCGGGGATGAAGATGCGCGCCTCCGCGAACGTGGTGGGCAGGACCTCGATCACGAGCGTTTGGTGTTCCGGCGGCTAGAACAGATCGAACGCGGCGTCGCGAGCGGCAAGGGCGAGAAGACCATCGCGCAGGTGATAGACCCTGCCGAAGCCCGCTTCCTTGAGACGCTGCGCCGCCCAGCGCGATTTCGTGCCGACGCGGCAGGCGACCACGTACGTCTTCGCCGTGTCGAGCTCGTGCATGCGCGCCTCGAGCAGCGTCGCGGGGATCGCGATCGCGCCGGGGACCTCGCCGAGCGCGCGCTCGTGCGGGTCGCGCACGTCGAGCAGGAGCGCGCCGCCGGCGAGCGCTTCGTCGAAGGCGTCGAGATCGAGCTCCGGCACGGTGCTCGGCCGCGCCGCGCGATCGGAGACGCTGCCGACTTCGGTGATCGACGGCGCCGCGCCGCACAGCGGGCACTCCGGGTCACGCGCGATACGCACGTCGCGCACGCGGCCGTCGAGCGCGTCGATCAGCAGCAGGCGGCCGATCAGCGGCGCCCCAATCCCGAGGATCAGCTTGATCGCTTCGTTCGCTTGAAACGTGCCGACCATGCCCGCCAGCACGCCGAGCACGCCGCCCTCGCTGCACGACGGGACGAGATCTTCGGGCGGCGGCTCGGGATACAGACACCGATAGCACGGGCCTCCCCGGACGCCGAACACCGACAGCTGTCCGTCGAAGCGGAAGATCGCGCCGTGCACGTCGGGCTTGCCTTCGAGCACGCACGCGTCGTTGACGAGGTAGCGCGTCGAGAACGTGTCGCTGCCGTCGACGACGACGTCCACCAGGCGTACGAGCTCGCGCGCGTTGCCCGCATCGAACCGCGTCGCGAGCGCGTCGATCGCGATCTGCGGGTTGAGCGCGCGCAGACGCTCCGCCGCGCGGTGCGCTTTGGGCGCGCCGACGTCGGCGGTGTCGTACAAAATCTGGCGCTGCAGGTTCGTGACGTCGACCGTGTCGTCGTCGACGACCACGATGCGGCCGACGCCCGCCGCCGCCAGATATGCCAGCACGGGCGAGCCCAGCCCGCCGGCGCCGATCACGAGCACCCGGGCGGACGACAGCCGCTCCTGACCCGCGAGCCCGACTTCCGGGATCAAGAGATGCCGGCTGTACCGGCGCAGGTCGCCGCGCCCCGCCATCGTGGTCATCGTGCGGTTAGAGCGGCGCGTCGATCAGGGGAGTTGCGGGCGCTTCCGACGGCGGCGACGGGCCGCGCGGGTGCAGGGCGTTGAGCCATTGGAGGACCGCCGTGCGGCTGTTGTCGCCGGCGAAGGTGTGGTCGCTGGCGACGGTCGCGAACGTCTTGGGCTGCGCGGCGCGGTCGTAGAGCTCGCTCACCGAGGTGCGCGACACCATCCCGTCGCGCTCGGCCGCGATGAACAGCACGGGCCGTCCGGCCAGCCGCCGCAGCGCCTCGTCGACCAGCGGCTGCCATGCGTGCGCGATCTCTTGCAGCGTGAGCCCGTCGACGTACGACGAACGCAGGTCGACGACGCCGCGCGCGGCGAGCGCGTCGAGCACGCTCGGACGGCCGTAGCCCGTCGCGATGGAGACCGCACCGGCAATCGATGGATCGCGCCCGGCGACGCACAACGCGGTCGTCGCGCCCATGCTGTGACCCAGCGTGTACACGGTCGTTGCGCCGCGCGCTCGCGCGAAGCGCACCACGGCGTCCATCGCATCGAACAGATCGGTGACCGAGTCCAACCGGCCGCCGCTCGCTCCAAGCTTGTGGCCCGGAAAGTCCAGCGAGTACACGCCGAAGCCATGGCTCGCGCAAAACGCGCACAGGCCGTCGAGGTTCTGCTTCGAGCTGGAATAGCCGTGACCGACCACGAGCGTGATGCTGCGCGGGCGGCGCGCCTCGTATTCGAGCACGGCGATCGACGCGACGCGGTGCAGGGTGACGTTCATGGCGGCGTGTTGGCGATCCAGGCGGTGCCGCCGTCGCGGTAGATCTCGCGCTTCCACACCGCGACGCGCGCTTTCAGCGCGTCGATGGCATGGCGGCACGCGTCGAACGCGGCGCCGCGGTGCGGGGCCGCGACGACGACCGCGACCGACGGTTCGCCCAGCGCGACGCGGCCCGTGCGGTGCACCATCGCGATGCCCAGCGGGCCGAAGCGCTCGCGCGTCTCGGCCGCGATCTTCTCCATCTCCGCGACCGCCAGCGCTTCGTACGCTTCGTATTCGAGCGCCGCGACCGGGCGCGGGTCGTCCGGCGACGTCTCGCGCGTCGTGCCCAGGAACGTCACCACCGCGCCGTGCGCGTCCGTTTTCACCGCGCGCTCCAGCGCGGCGGCGTCGATCGCAGCGGCCGACAGCGCGATCATCCGCCTCCGACCGGCGGCAACAGCGCGATCTCGTCGCCGGCATGAACCACCGTGCCGCCGTGCGCGAGCGCGCCGTTGCGCGCGAAGCGCGTCGACGCGCGCAGCCCGGCGAGCTCCGCGGAGCCGCCGGCGAGCTGCGCCCACACATCGTCGATCGTCGTACCGTCCGGCACGCCGATGCGGCGCTCGCCGAACCCGAGCAGCTCGCGCAACCGCGCGAACGCGAGCACGCGTACCTCCGTCACATGCCGCCGATGTCGGTGGTGTAGCCGTGCGCTTTCAGCCATGCGCGCGAGTCGTCGTGCAGGCCCAGCAGATCGATGCGGTTGCACGTGAGCTTGTGCACGAGCACTTCCCAGAAGTGGCGGTCTTGGCCGTACACGTCGTCCGGGATCTGGTTGTGCTTGCGCGTGAACTCGCGCAGCGCTTCCCAGTCGCGCTTCGCGAGCAGCGTGCGCAGCTCGTCGTCGTACTGCGGCGACGGCGGCGCCGGATGCATCGTCACGCCGACTTGCGCTCGCGCGGCGCGCAGAAGCGCTCGATGGCGAGCGCGACGCCGTCGCGGTCGTTGGACGCGGTCACGTGACGGACGGCCTGGCGCACTTCGGGCAACGCGTTGCCCATCGCGACGCCGATCCCCGACCAGCGCAGCATCGGCACGTCGTTGCGCGAATCGCCGATTGCGAGCACGTTCTCGCCCGCGATGCCGAAGCTCGCGCACAGCTGCGCGAGCGCGTTCTTCTTGCTCGCGTCGCGGTTGAGCACGGCGCACTCCACGAAGTCCAGCCACGTCTCGTAGCGGAAGCTCAGCGGCAGATCGCCGAACTCGCGCTGCATGCGCTCCACCGACTCCGCGCCCAGGAAGCGGATGAACGTCGGCGCTTCGGTGAGGATCTCCGCGAGCGACGGCGCTTCGTACCAGCCCGGGCCGCGCATGTCGTCCATGTAGATCTGCGACCCTTGGAGCCGGTAGAACGCCTCGCCCACGTAGACGGCGATCGCCAACGCTTCGCGTTCTGCGAACAGCACCATCGCCTTCGCGTGCGCCAGCGGCACGGGGATGTGCAGCAGCGTCTTGTTCGCACCGAAGTCCTTGGTCAGCGCGCCGTGGCAGCAGATCACGGGCAAGTTCAGCCCGAGCTCTTTGGACACGCGGATCGGCGTGTCGACGCCGCGTCCGGTCACGAGGACGACGCGAATCCCCGCGCGGAGCGCGTCCTTGATCGCGGCGCGGTTTCGGGCGCTGATGGTCTCGTCCGGGGCCAGGAGCGTTCCGTCGAGGTCCAGCGCGATGAGGTCGATGTTCGGTGCGGGTGGCATGCCAATGATTCTTCGGCCGGTAGGGTACCCTGGGAGAGCCCGGCGGATGCGTAACGGCCGACCCGTCGAATACGTTGACCGGACATGCGTACCTTCGTGGCGGTCCTCGCGTTGCTTGCGGCCGCTGTGTCGCCTCTCGTGGCGAGCATGGCCCCCGCGGCCGCGCAGCCCGCTCAGCGCTGCTCGCGCGAGACGTTCCCGATCGCCGGCCAGCCCGTCGTCGTGACCGTGTGCGCCGGCGCGCCCAACGGCGGCAAGACCGTCGCGATCACCGAGACGTTCAAGAACGCCGCCGCGTCGTTCAACCACACCGCCTCGATCGAGGTCCTGCCCGGCGCAGCGACCTCGCGGGCGACGGACGACGTCTCGCTCGCGCCGCTCGGCCTGCAGTTCACGCTGCACATGACGCTTGCGTACCGCGAGGCCGGCGTGATCATCGAGCACGCGCTGCTGCTCCCGGGCGCCGTCCCGCTCAAGTAAGCGCCGCCGCGCCGCGCAACCGTGCGGCGGCGGACCGGTTCTAGGGCACAGAAATGCGGTCTCGACGCCCCTGATGTCCTGTACCAGCGTGGCCCCGGAGCTCGACGCGGCAGGTCGCGCCCGGTACGTCACGGACCATCTCCCGCCCGGCCTGTTCCGGGTGCCGGACGACGCCGACAGCGCCGTTCCATGGCGCGTCTCGCCGGAGCCCTTTCCCTTGGCTCCCAAGACCGTGGCCGCCGTCGAGTCGCTCGGCAACGACCTGCTCGCGTTCTACCGCGCCCTCAACGCGCTGTACCTGCGCAGCGCGCGCGGCACCGCGCCGGCGTTCATCGCCGAGGAGCTGGACCGCGGCAAGCCCGAGCAAATCGTCAAGCTCGCGCGCCAGAACCGCTTCAAACAGGACATCCCGCGGGTCATTCGGCCCGACCTGATCCTCACCGACGACGGCTACGTCGCGAGCGAGCTGGACAGCGTGCCGGGCGGGATGGGCTTCACCACCGCGCTCGCGCGCACGTACTGCGAAGTGGGCAGCGACAGCATCGGCGGCATCGACGGGATTCCGCAGCGCTTCGCCGAGATGCTGGCGTCGGTCGCCGGGAACGAGCACCCGACCGTCGCGGTCGTCGTGAGCGCGGAGTCGAACGACTACCGCCCGGAGATGAGCTGGCTGGCGACGCGCGTGAACGCGCTCGGCCTCGCCGACGTGATCGTGTGCGCGCCGGCGGACGTCGTGTTCACCGAAGAGGCGCTCTTCGTGCGCAGCGCCGACGGGCGCGAGTCGAAGATCGACGTCCTGTACCGGAACTTCGAGCTGTTCGACCTTCTGAACATCTCGAAGCAAGAGCTGATCCTGTATGCGGCGCGCCACAACCGCGTGCGCATCACGCCGCCGCCCAAAGCGCACTTCGAAGAGAAGCTCACGTTCGCGCTGTTCCATCATCCGGGGCTGCGCGCGTACTGGCGCGGCGAGCTCGGGCCGGCCGTGGACGAACGGCTGCTCGGCATCTTCCCGCGCACGTGGATCGTCGATCCGCGCCCGCTGCCGTGGCAGGCCGCCGTCGTCGACCTTACCGCGAACGGCGTGCCGGTGCACGACTGGTCGCAGCTCGAAGACCTCGGCAAGAGCGAGCGCGACTACGTGCTCAAGCCGTCCGGTTTCAGCCAGCTCGCGTGGGGATCGAAAGGCGTCAAGGTCGCCAACGACCTCACGCGCGACAAGTGGCGTGACGCGCTGCAGCAAGCGCTGGCGTCGTTCGACCGCACGCCGTACATCCTGCAGCGCTTCCACAAGGGCAAACGCGTGCAAGTGCCGTTCTTGTCCACGTCCACCGGCGAGATCAAAGTGATGGACGGGCGCGTGCGGCTGTGCCCGTACTACTTCGTCGTCGGCGACGAGACGCGGCTCGGTGGGATCCTCGCCACGATCGCGCCGGCCGACAAGCGCCTGATCCACGGGATGAGCGATGCGATCATGGCGTCGTGCCGGGTCGCGGACGACGGGTTCTGAGCAAACAAGAAGATCAAACCGCCGCGCAGATCCGCATGCGCAACCGGCACCGGCTCATGTCGTTCGGGTCGGCGGCGCTTGCCGGCGCGCTCGTGTACGCGCTCGTGCCCGCGTGGCTCAGCGGCGCGACGCGGTTCGTCGCGGCGTACGACATGGCGGTGCTCGTGCTGCTCGCGTTTTTCTGGAAAGTCGGGCTGCACACCGATCCGCGCCTGACGCGCGCGCGCGCCGCGCTGGACGATCCCGGCCGGAATACGGTGCTGCTGATCGTGCTCGGCACGGTGATCGTCGGGCTCGTGGCGGCGGTCGCGATCGTCGGCCACGGGCCGCAAGTCAAGAACGACGTCGAGAAGTGGGAAGCGTACGCGCTCGGCGTGCTCGCGATCTCGCTCGGCTGGTTCGTGGTGCACACGGTGTACACGTTTCGCTACGCGCACCTGTTCTGGTTCGACGAAGATCAGGACGGCGAGCCGGGCGGCTTCAACTTTCCCGGCACCGAGGACCCGTCCGACTACGATTTTGCGTACTTCTCGTTCTGCATCGGCACGTCGTTCGCGGTGTCCGACCCGCAGGTCACCGAGACGCGCGTGCGCCGCGAG
>Ga0066662_10000402_pt1 | contig 19178 bp, 14 predicted proteins | sample GraSoiAngelo_111_FD_133939 | JGI IMG/M metagenome (GOLD analysis project Ga0066662, IMG submission 133939) | Grasslands soil microbial communities from the Angelo Coastal Reserve, California, USA - 14_0903_12_40cm | ecosystem: Environmental > Terrestrial > Soil > Grasslands | place: USA...
ACCGTCCGCAGTACGGAGCGTCGGATACATCTCTCGCTGCGCTCACCTCTCGCTATCCGGCAGGCGTCGCTTGGGGCGGCGAAAACGGCCTCCCTTTACCGGACCCTGAGCGCGCCCGTAGTCCGGCTAAAAATAAGAAAGACCGCGGTTCCAGTCACACCAGTGCCAGGTTTTTACACCATAGAAGTGATTCGCGGGAACAAGAAGGAAGAGGATAAATTCTGAAAACGCCAGACGGATACCGTTCTGCGGGATCCGGTTGCTTCTTGCTTGGGAGAGAAAATTACAGATGAACCTTCCCCGAAAGTTTTGGGGGGCAGCGGCAAGCCTCATTTTTATGGCAAGCGCAATGGCCCAGTCGGCGGGACAAGGCGCCGTTCAAAACCCACCCCCGGCTGCACAACCTTCCGTTCCGGGAGCTCCCGCTCAGGAGACCCCGGGACAATCGTCGGCTTCGACTCAATCCACTACCAGGACAGCTGCGACTTCGCTGCCTCCCCAAGGTGAGGCGCAAGGATCCGCACCTTTGCGCGTTATGGTGGGCAAGTCGCTCCTGATCAATACGACGGAGCGCCTGAAACGGGTTTCTGTTACCGATCCGGGCGTGGCTGATGCGCTAGTGCTTACTCCAACTCAGATCCTGGTGCACGGCCGTTCTCCCGGCGAGGTTTCGCTGCTGATCTGGGACGAACTGGAACGCTCCCGTAGTTTCGATCTGCGAGTGGACGTTGACGTAAGCGCAGCCGCGGAACAAGAAAAACGGGTATTTCCCGACGAACAGATCACTGTTACTCCTTCGCGCTCGGCAATTGTTCTTTCGGGACATGTCTCCACGGAAGACGTTGCCAAGAAAGCCGGCATGATTGCCGATGCTTTCTCGAAAAATGTGGTGAATGTCCTGACGTTTGGCCCAGTAGGCGCACAGGAAGTGCTTCTCGAAGTCAAGTTCGCAGAGGTGGATCGCTCGGCCTTGACTCAGTTGGGCGTAAATCTGTTCAGCACCGGTGCGGGCAATACTTTAGGCAGTGTTACAACCGGACAATTTGGCGGTACGAGGATCGGAACGATTACTCAGTCAACTGGCCCAGCAACCGGCCCATTCCCAAGCACCTTCACTGTAAACGATCTTTTGAATGTCTTTCTGTTCCGCCCTGACATTCATTTGGGGGCGGTTGTCAAAGCGTTAGAGACGAAGAATCTCTTACAGATCCTTGCGGAACCGAACTTGATCGCGGTCAACGGCAAAGAGGCCAGTTTCCTGGCGGGCGGCGAGTTTCCCTTTCCTATCGTGCAACCGGGAGCGGGCTTTACGGCGGTAAGTATTCAGTTCAAGGAATTCGGTGTTCGACTGAAATTTACCCCGGTAATTATGCCCAGCGGGAATATCCATCTGCGGGTTGTACCGGAAGTCAGCACCCTCGATTTCGCCAACGCGCTGACGATTTCCGGCTTCACGGTTCCGGCTCTGAGCACGCGTCGCGCTGATACCGAATTCGAACTGCAAGATGGCCAGAGTTTTGTGATTGCTGGATTGATGGACAATCGCGTGACTAATATCGTGAACAAGGTGCCCGGCTTGGGCGATATCCCCATTCTGGGTAACTTCTTTAAGAGCAAAAGCACCCAGAAGAGCAATGCGGAATTAATGGTTTTATGCACGGTGCGGCGGGTCTCAGCCAGCGGGCAACCGCCAGCGCGACCTCAAAATCCGCTGCCGCTGCTGGACAAAGATAAATTTGATGGAAGGAAGCCTTCGGGAAACAAATAACGGGTTGGGCAAAATTGCGCCGGGTGGACGACCCGCCCTGGCGCCGACGTTCCAAGCGGGATTATGTCTTTGAGAAAGATTTGGGGTTACGCAGTAGGGCCATGTCTGAACTTTCGGTCGTCATAATCGCCACAGATAGCGAGCAACGTGCCGTCCTCCAGGTATTAGTGGACGGCACCGGCGTAGCACGCACGGTTCACAGCTGCGCCAGTTTTCCAATGGCAGGGACTGACCCTGTCGTGCGCAGAATTCACAGCGCCAGTCCGGGCGTGGCCTTGGTGGACATTCCCTCTGACAATCCTACCCCGGCTCTGCATGCCATTGAGGTTCTACATCAGGACCTACCCCAGTGTGCGGTGTTTGCCATCGGCATCATGACTCAGCCGCAAGTGATCGTAAACGCGATGCGGGCCGGAGCCCGCGAATTCATTGAACGGCCGACGACGACCACTGATTTGCTGGAAGCCTTCGTACGGCTCAGTGCGGCTCAACGCAAAGTACGGCGAGACGAAGCCCGAGGCAAGGTCTTTACCGTTGTAAATGCAAAAGGCGGAAGCGGAGCGACGACGATTGCCGTTAACCTGGCTCTGGCACTGCAATCGGCACATAGTAATGTTGGGCTGGTGGATATTGCTTCGCTCGGCCACGCCGCTCTGCACCTGAATCTTAAACCCGCATTTAGTGTCGCCGATGCAATTCGGAACCTGCACCGGCTGGACAGTTCCCTGCTTGAAAGTTTCATGACGCGTCATGCCGGTGGCTTGCAGGTGCTCGCCGGGGCGAATACACCTGCTGCGTTGGAACCTTCCACTGCGGAATTCGCCAGGTTGTTCGACATGATGGTGAGCCATTTCCGCTACGTGGTCGTAGACGCGTCCACACGTTTGGATGGAGCTACCCGGTTAGTGTGTAACCTTTCAGAAACCGTATTGCTGGTCGCGCACACTGACGTGGCTTCATTGTGGAGTGCCGCGCGCGTGCTGCAGTATGTAGCCGACACCGGTTCCCGTGAGCGGGTTCGGTTGGTTCTCAATCGATTCCGCAAAATCCCCGGTTTCAGCGAGGCGGATGCGGAGGCGGCAGCTGGCGCAAGTTTGTTGTGGAAGATTCCCAATCAGTACTTCGCAGTATCCGCGGCGATTGATCGCGGCATACCCCTGATGCAGCAGAACCATACCGACATCGCACGCTCGTTTACCGGTTTGGCTTCTGCCCTGACCCAGAATGATGACGACGTCAAACGGTCGGCCTGGTCGCTATTCAAGACGGTTTAGGAAACTAGGAAAAGATGGCAAACTTACAGACTTTTGAGCGAACCGAATACCAGCAGGTAAAGGCTGACCTGCATCGTAAGATCCTTGACCGTCTTGATCTCGAAAAATTGGGACGCACGGCGGGCGATGCCGCTCGCGAAGAAGTCCTCATCCTGATACGCAACTCAGTTAACAGTGAGGCTGTTCCCCTAAGCTTCGCCGAGCGCGAACGTTTGTCGCGTGAAATCCTGGACGAAATTTTTGGTCTTGGGCCGCTAGAGCCGCTTCTCAAAGATCCCAGCATTTCCGACATTCTGGTGAACCGCTTCGATCGCGTCTATATTGAGCGCGTCGGCAAATTGGAACTTACCGGATTGTCGTTCAAGGATGATGCGCATCTGATGCAGATCATCGATCGCATCGTCTCCCGGGTAGGCCGGCGAGTCGATGAATCCTCGCCCATGGTGGATGCCCGCCTTGCTGACGGCTCCCGCGTCAATGCGATTATTCCCCCGCTGGCGATTGATGGCCCCTGCCTCTCCATACGGCGCTTTGGCCGCGACCCGATTACCGCGCGCAACATGATCGAGAACAAGACCCTGACCGAACCAATGTTGGAGCTACTCTCCACCATGGTTAAAGGACGGCTGAATCTGCTCATTTCAGGAGGAACCGGCGCCGGTAAAACAACCCTGCTGAACGTGCTCTCCGGTTACATTCCAAACTCAGAGCGTATTGTCACCATTGAAGATGCCGCCGAACTGCAAATGAAACAGGAGCACGTGGTCCGGCTGGAAACCCGGCCGCCCAACATCGAAGGAAAGGGCGCCGTGCGGCAGCGCCAACTCGTGATCAACAGTCTTCGTATGCGTCCCGACCGCATCGTGGTGGGCGAGGTGCGCGGCGAAGAAGCATTTGACATGCTGCAAGCCATGAACACCGGCCATGACGGCTCGCTGACAACGGTCCACGCCAATTCGCAGCGCGACGCCCTGGCCCGGGTGGAAAATATGGTTTCAATGGCCAATCTGAACATCCCCGAACGAGCGGTGCGTCACCAAATCGCTTCCGCGGTTCATGCTGTGGTTCAAATTGCTCGCATGGCCGATGGATCCCGCAAAGTCATCACCGTCTCAGAAATCACGGGCATGGAAGGCGATGTGGTCAGCATGCAGGACATTTTCGTCTTCGAGCGCCAGGGGATTGATGAAAGCGGAAAAGTGCGAGGGATGTTCCGTGCCACCGGGATTCGTCCGAAATTTGCGGATCGCCTGGCGATAGCCGGGTGCCGTCTGCGGCCAGCACTGTTTGAATCCAAAATGGAGGTATAACCCTGGCAGGGCCAGGAGAATAAAATGCTGGGACTGATTGCCGTCATGGCCTTTGTGGTCGTCGCGATGGGAGCTTTTGCCATCGGCTCCCTGCTTGATGAGCGCAACGCGCGGGCGCGCTTGATGCGTGAGCGCCTCACCTCTGTTCGAAAAGCGGCCGAACGCCAGCCCAGCGAAGAACTTGCACTTCTGCGCGATGAAATGTTGAGCGAGATTCCGGCGCTCGACAGTATCCTGCGCCGTTCCGGACGCGTCTCGCAGCTGCAGAAACTTCTCTCCCAAGGCGACATCGATGTGCGCGCAGGAAATTTCCTGTTGTTTTGCGGGGCTACCGGAGTAGTTCTCGGTCTCCTGCTCCTGATCTTTAATCGTGATTCAAACCTGGGCCCTATTCTCGGTTGGGTGGGGATGCTCTTCGGTTTTTTCCTTCCCTACGCTTATGCCTCATATCGGAGGACAAAGCGCTTTGAAAAATTTGAAGAACTCTTCCCCGAGGCCATTGATACGCTGGCCCGCGCGGTGCGCGCCGGGCACGCGTTCACTACTGCCTTGGAAATGATCGCGGACGAAGTCTCAGAACCAGTTGCTGGCGAGTTTCGCAAGCTCTTCGAAGAACAAAAATTCGGACTTCCGGTACGTGATGCGCTGCTCAACCTGGTAGACCGCATGCCCCTGGTGGACGTCAAATTCTTCGTGACTGCGGTTATGTTGCAGCGCGAAACTGGTGGAAATCTCGCTGAGATTCTGGACAACCTTTCCTTTGTGATCCGTGAGCGTTTCAAAATTATGCGACAGGTCCGGGTTTACACTGCGCAGGGCCGTCTTACAATGATGCTGTTGATGGGACTGTCGCCTCTGATTGTCGCCACCATGTTGGTGTTGAACCCCGGATTCATCCGGCCTCTATTTGTAGATCCCTTCGGACACATTCTGCTCGTGCTCGGCATTACTTTGCAGACGATCGGATACTTTGTAATTCGAAGAATTGTTCGCATTCAGGTGTAACGCTGTCAGCGTAAACGCGGTAGGTTTAGTGAATTTCAGAGCAGACCATGACATTCGTACTTGCGATACTGATTTTCGTAACCGTGACTCTGGCGGTATTCGCTTTTGGAGCTGCGGCCATGGCTCCCACGTCCGTCCTCGGCTCGCGTTTGAGAGCTTTGGGGTGGCAGAGGCCCGAGGTCGAGGAGAAGCCGGCGATCAAAGAACGGTTCGAGCAGGCCCTCAACCCCCTCAGCAAGGCTTTACCCCTATCGGCCAGCGAGATGTCAAGGACGCGTGCCTGGCTGGTCCAGGCAGGCTATCGTGATGCGCGCCACCTGACAATTTATTCCGGCATCCGGATGCTACTGGGCTTGGTGGGGCTGGCGGCGGTTGTGCTGTCGGGAGCCGGCCTCAACTCCCCGATGCTGCTGGTGGGAATTCCTGCCTTGGGTTTTTTTATCCCGCGTTTCATATTGAAACGCATGATCAAGGATCGGCAACTTCGCATCCGCCTGGCGCTGCCCGATGCTCTCGACCTCACCGTTATCTGCGTGGAAGCCGGACTTGCACTGGATCAGGCCATGATGCGCGTCGGCGAGGACTTGCGTCCTTCGCACCCCGACTTGAGCGATGAATTTCATCTGCTGACACTGGAGATGCGCGCCGGCAAGCCTCGTGCTGAGGCATTGCGAAATTTGGTGGTTCGCACCGGAGTTGACGATGTTCGCTCCCTGGTAGCGACGTTGGTACAGACCGATAGATTTGGTACCAGCGTAGCGCAGGCGCTGCGTGTGCACTCCGATTCGTTGCGCACCGAACGCCGCCAGCGAGCGGAGGAGCAGGCCGCAAAAACCACTATTAAGATGGTCCCTCCCCTGGTCGTATTCGTCCTGGTACCGATCCTCTTCGTGACCATCGGACCGGCGGTAATTCAACTCGTTCGCATGCTTCTGCCGGAGGGTGGGCGCTAAGGGGGCCGGTGGGCAGATTGTCTCGAAGACCAAAGTTAGGAGATCAAGGAGTAGTGTTATATGTCGGCCCCGGTTCCTAATAAGTACGCTTTCAACCGTACGCGTTGTCAATATCTCGCAACCCGGTTGGAAGTAGCGCAAACGCATTGGACAAGGCTTTGTGGCCTCATCGCGACTGATCCTCAGGCGTTTCGAAAAGGTTGCGGGCTATGGATCGTTCCTTGCCACGGCGTGCACACGCTGGCCATGCGTTTCGCAATTGATGCGGTTTATCTCGACGCGAACAAGATTGTCGTGCACCTGGAGGAAAATATAAGACCCTGGCGCATCGCTCCGGTCCGTATGCACGCTACCTCAGTGCTGGAGTTGCCAGGAAATACCGTCAAGGCGACTGGGACCATATTAGGGGATGAAATTGAAATTGCCGTGGAGAACACCGGAACAGCGAAGTACGCATGAATGATGCGCCCAAACTGCTGATTGAATGGTCGTCACCGTGGGAGGAGTTTGTCTCCGCTATTCGGCCCGCTCTTGGCCGTTCTCCGGCAAGACTGGCGGGCGAAGCGCGCACCGGCCTAGTTCCTTATCCCGGTATTCTCGTATCCTGGGTTATCGAGGCCTTGTTGCTTTTGGCGGTCATCGTCCTGCCGGGAAAACTGGCGAGCTTGCGGCCATATGTTCCCCCTCCGCCGCCTAAATATGAAGTCATCTATTTTTCAGGCGAAGAGTTACCCCGAACCGAAGACTCTGGCGGCGCCCAAGCCGGCCGCAGCGGACGCGCTGGCGGACATGAGGCTTACCATCGCACGCAAACAATTCGCGTGGCGCGCGGCAATTCTCCCGCCGAGAAAGTAGTGGATGCGCCCAAGCTCAATCTGCCTCGCTCCGATTCCCCCGTAGCGAATCTGCTCGCGTTCAGGAACATCCCCGGACCCGCGCCGGCTGAGGGCCTGAGGAGTTCTCTGCCGACTTCGTCGTTGCCGCAAATGACCGTCGTACCTCCGGCACCCGACGTTCCTCGCGACAAAATGCGCGCTACTCCGGTACTGAACTCCGGGATCATCGTGCCGTCTCCTGAAATTTCACGAAACAACCTGCGCCTGGCGCCACAGCTCAATGCCGCCGTCATTGCGCCAGCGCCCAGCGATACCCATCGCGGCATAGCAGCGCTGCATGTTCCCGTGGTTAGCGCCCAGGATATAATCCCGCCTCCGGTCTCCGCACCCGAGCGTGAATCGACCGTGACTGCCAGGCTCTCGCTCCCTGCGCCCAGCATAATCGCGCCACCCCCCAGCCACGTAACTCGTGAGCTGGGCGCAGTTGGCGGCGCAGGCGCTGATCTCAATGCCCAGGTCGTACCGCCTCCAACCCAGGCGGGCACCCGGTCATTGGACAAGCAAGCAGTGGGTGAGCTGCTGGGAAGCACAAGCGTAATTGCTCCTCCCGTGCAAGGTGGCTCGCGCTCCCTCGACAAGCAATCTATCGGAGGAATTCTGGGTAGCACGAATATCGTCCCGCCTCCCCCCGCCATTGGCGACGGCGCTTCGGCCTCCGGCCGCGGCCTTGGCACCAAAGGTAATGGAGCGGGTGCGGCAAGGGATATCGGCTCAGCGGTTGAGCCGCCTAGCGACGGAGGGGGTAGCGGAGGGGGAAATGGAATCGTCGTTTCCAGTAAGCCGGGAGCGAAGGTGGGAGTGCCTGGAAAGGGCGGAGCAGGCTCTCTCGCCATGTCACCTGGCGGGGAAGATAAATCGGGATTGGGCGGGTCCGGTGGCGGCGCTGGCATCGGTCGCGGAAACGGCGCCGGAAGCGGCCTTCAAGGCGAAGGGCCGGGTGCCGGAAAAGACGGCGTTGGGCGCGGCTCAGATTCAACCGCCCGTGCCGGGTTATCGCCTTATCCAGGCCCCGGCGGTGCAGGTAGCGGTACCAAAGGATCACCGCCCATACCGGGAGTTTCTGTCCATGGCGGCAGCACGATCACATTACCCAGCTTCGGCGAAAACGGAACCGATGCGACTGTCGCGGGACGCTCTTCTGCGGCCTCGAAACATGGATTAGGCATCACCGTGATTGCGAGTTCGCGGGCCGGCGGCGCTTTTAATTTCTATGACAAGCTGAAGGGCGATAACTACAGTATCTACATTGAGACTTCCGCCGGTACTGCTGTCATGCAATTTGCCGATCCCAATTCAGCGACCCATTCCTACTCGCAAGCTCTCACTGCACCTGAGCCCCTGCGTGCCGATCTGCCGGCTGGGCTTGGCCGCTCAAGACTTGTGATCGCCTGCGTGCTCGACCGCTCTGGATTAATTAAAAATATCCGGGTGCTCGAGGCGGGGGGTCCAGATATGACGACCAAAGTCCTGGCGGCATTACCGAGTTGGAAGTTTCGGCCGGTATTGCGCAGCGATCAACCGGTCGAGGTCAATGCGATTCTGGGGTTCAACATCGACACCCGATAGCTTGCAATAATCAGGAAGCCCTTTCCGTTTTCGGCAGCATCGCGAAGCCTCACGTCAGTGGACTCCTGCATCTCGCCCGAAAAGAATCGCTGTGTCATCCTGGTGAATGATCTTCCATTCGGGAGTCATTTTCAGAATACTTGTCAGTGATGAACTCACCGGTACTAGAATCCAGTTCACATGACTTTCTATGAGCAGCTTGTCCCACCCAGGTTCACCCCGTACCGTCTTCAAGTAATCCTTTAAGAATGATTCGCCGTATAAATCATGGCGATCGTCAACCACGACCTTTAATTGCGGATATAAACGATAGATCAGGTACCCGCCCCATAAATCGAGGCTGAACACCGGTTCGCGCACCTGCTTCTCGGCTATGACCTGAGCTGCCTGTACTGGAAAGCGTCTCATATCAAAGTGCGCATCCATGATTTGAAGCGAGCCAAGGCGGCCTTGGTGCAAAGCAATTCCCAACCCGAGCACCACTACGGCCGCTGGCCAGAAATGCCCACTCGCTCGAGCTTCTATGATTCCCATACGCTCCGAAAAAGATCGCAGGCGCGAAAGATATGCACGAAATCTCGACGAAGTGTCGCTACCGGCTGCAGCCTCGGCAAACGCCTGCGACAGCATTGGCGCCGCAATGAGGCACAGCAGAATCGATGAAATCGGAATATTACGTGCGGCGTACAGACCTGCCCAGGTCGCGAATAGAATCACAAGCAGGTGGCTCAATCGCGGCCGCTGGCGCGCTGTCGCGAGAGCAATCAGCGTAATTAACAGGAGCAGCGCAAAGCATTTTTGAGGAAAGCCGTGGAAGTTCGGCGAAAGAAATTCGTCAATATGATCCATCAGAAAACGATTTGATAGGTATTGATACACGTGGACATGCAGCTTGTAGCCATACGGATTGATGAAACTGGCGAGGACGCACAACCCCGTCGTCGTCCCTAAAGTCTTCGCCCATCCTCGTGTCCGTAGGCGTTGCTGACTATCCTTAGTCGAGAAGTATCGCCCTCCGGCGGCGGCAAGATAAATTGCAAACAAAACAAAACCCATCAAGAATCCGCCATGCAAGTTAACCCAGAGCACCATCAGTACTGGAAGCCAGAAAGTCTTCGCTGCCTTACTGCCGGCGGTAATCGAGCTTGCTTCACCGGAATCCAGCATTTGAAACCAGATCAGCGTCATCAACCAACTCAGTAAGTGGGGCCGCGCGAGAAAATGAATGGTCGATGCCGAAGCCGCCAACAACACAAAAAACACTGCGCCAGGCAGCATCGTGCCACGCACCATCAGCAAATGGAAAAGATAAGCAAACGTAAACGCGATAATTACCGCACTAAGAAATGCCACGCCGTTGAGGCCAGCGTGGTCATGAACGATCCCGACGCCCGCGTCGTAGAGCCATTCCCACGCGTACCAGGGCTTCCCTTCCATCGTCGAGGAAAATAGATCACTTCGAGGAACCGTGTGTGTGCTGACGATCTGCGCGCCGTCGCGGATGTGCCAACCGATGCCGGCATCCCCGAATAGCTTTTGCGCCAGCGTTCCACCCGCCAAAGAACCCAACAACAAAACAAAGATCAGGTCCGTAACCGACGGAAGAACTGCGCGAAGCCAAGACGGTGAGGCAACTCGCTGTGAAGCGGTATGGGGCGAAGTGGCCCCGGCCACTTCGGTTTCCTCGGCATGACTTTCGGTCTGTGATGGCTTCGATGGCAAGGCGTTTCGCAGGAACCTGACGGGGTCATGTTACCCGAAGCGATGCCGAAACGCTTCATTTCCCCGACTTCCCGGCGAATGCGGGCTCTCTGGTGAACCCTTCGTTCACGATAAGTTCCGGCTTCTTGCGATGCCTAAACCAGTTCTGGAAGGATTCCATGTAGATGTAATAAACCGGAGTGATATATAGGGTGAGTAGCTGAGAAAATACCAAGCCACCGACCACCGCCAACCCGAGAGGCCTTCGCGATTCGGCCCCGGCTCCAAAGCCCAGCGCAATCGGAAGCGTGCCCATCAGGGCCGCCATGGTAGTCATCATGATGGGCCGGAAGCGTAGCAGCGCACCCTGATAAATGGCGTCATGCGCCGCCTCCCCTGTCTCACGCTGTTTCTCGAGCGCCACGTCAATCATCATGATGGCATTCTTCTTCACGATACCCACCAACATGATGATCCCGACGAAGGCATAGAGGTTCAGGTCAAGGTGGAAAAGCTTCAGCGTCAGTAAGGCTCCGAATCCGGCGGATGGCAAGCCGGAAAGAATGGTCAGGGGATGAATGAAGCTCTCATACAGTATTCCCAGCACGAGATAGATGACCGCAATCGCCATGAACAGCAGCATTCCTAGGCCGCTCAGAGACGACTGGAAGGCCTGCGCAGTTCCCTGGAAACTTGTGCTGATGGTTGCCGGAAGCATCTCGCGGGCCACGCGGTTAACCGCGTTCACCGCGTCGCCCAGCGCCACCCCTGGCCGCAAGTTGAAAGAGAGCGTAACTGCCGGCAATTGTCCCAGATGGTTGATAGTCAGCGGACCCACCGTCCGCGTGAGCTTGGCGACAGCGTTCAAGGGAACCAGCTGTCCCAATTGCCCATTGCCGCTTGCTTTTGAAGATCGCACATATAGCAGGGAGAGCTCTGACGGATCCATCTGGTATTGCGGCAGCAGTTCGGTGATGACCCGATACGCATTGTTCGGCGCATAGATCGTCGATATCTGCCTCTGACCGTACGCGGTGTAAAGCGCGTCTTCAATCTGCTGCGCCGTCACTCCTAAAGCCGACGCCTTATCTCGATCAATTTCCACATTCACCTGTGGGTTGGTGATGTAGAGATCGCTAGTAACGTCCTGCAACATATTGTGCAACTGCGGATCATTGCGCAGGTTGGCTTCCAGCTTGGGTGCGTAACTGTACAGTTCATTGGTATCCGGAGTCTGCAAAGTAAATTGATACTGGCTCTTGGTCAGATTCCCGCCGATGCGGATAGGCGGCAGCATCTGCGGGAAAGCCATAATGCCGGGCACTGCCGCCAGCTTGGGACGCAGCTCCTGGATAATTTCCTGCGCTGACTTACGCTGATTCCGCGGCTTCATGCGGACAAAAATACGCCCCGCATTTCCGCCTGCTGCCGTGGACATGTACGAGTCTACCCAGGGCTCTTTCGCCACCACCTCGTTCAGGGCGTTTTGGTGACGCACCATGTTGTCAAACGAGATCCCTTGCGGGCCTTCGGTGAAGATAAAAATCTGTCCCTGATCTTCATCCGGCAGGAATCCTTTCGGCATCACCATGAACAGATAGACGGTGACAACTATCACCAGCACGGAAACCGCCATGGTCGCGACTTTATGACGCATCGTCACTTGCAGGGTACGGTCATAAAGCCGCAGCAAGCCGTCGAAGAAACGTTCAAACGCAGTATAGAAACTTCCGTGACCTTCGGCCCGCGGCGGACGCAGGAAGCGGCTGGACAACATCGGGGTAAGACTGAGAGAAACAAAGCCGGAAACCAGAATGGCGACGCCAATGGTCACCGCGAACTCGTGCAGCAACCGTCCCACCAGTCCACCCATAAACAGCACAGGGATAAACACCGCGGCCAACGACAGCGTCATGGAAACGATGGTGAAGCCAATTTCCTTCGCGCCATTGAGAGCCGCTTGCATCGGTCGCTCGCCGTGTTCCATGTGACGCACGATGTTTTCTAACATCACGATCGCATCATCCACCACGAAACCGACCGACAGTGTCAACGCCATCAGCGATAAATTATCCAGAGAGTAGCCCAGCAAATACATCACAGCGAACGTGCCCACAATCGACATGGGCAATGCCATGCTCGGTATGGCGGTCGCGGACAGGTTACGCAAGAAAATGAAGATGACGAGGATGACCAGCACTAGCGCCAGGAATAACGTGAATTTCACGTCATCCACGGACGACCGAATGGTGAGCGAGCGGTCGTACAAAGTATCAACGTTCACAGATGGCGGCATCACTGCTTTGAAGGTAGGCAGCAGTTGCTTAATCCCGTCCACCACTTCTACGGTATTGGTTCCGGGCTGTCGCTGGATTGCAAGCACGATGGCGCGACGAATGCCTCCCTTCGTGTCGTAGTACCAGCTTGCGGTCTTATCCACCTCCACACCGTCAACCGCAGCGCCAATATCAGTCACCCGAACCGGCGCACCATTGCGGTAGGCCACAATGAGTGGTCCGTAATCCGCAGCTTTGTTCAACTGCCCGTTGGCCTGCACCACGAATTGCTGGTGCGTTCCGTATAACGTCCCAGTAGGAAGATTTACGTTGCCGCTCTGGATTGCCGATTGAACCTCGTCAATGCCGATTTGGCGGCTGGCCAGCGCCCTGGGATCGAGCTTGATGTGCACGGCGTATTTCTGTGCTCCAAAAACACTGACCTGTGCCACCCCACTGACCATCGAGATGCGTTGCGCAATCAAAGTTTCCGCGTATTCATCAACGTCAGACAACCGCATCGTCGGCGAATTCAAAGAAAGATAAAGAATCGGCTGATCGGCGGGGTTCACCTTCTGATACGAAGGCGGGCTGGGCATGTTCTGCGGCAGATCGCGAGACGCCTTCGCGATCATCGAATTCACGTCTTGCGCAGCAGCGTCGAGACTACGGCTCAAGTTGAATTGAAGAGTAATCTGCGTCGAGCCCTGCGAACTCGAAGAGGTCATGGAATCGAGGCCCGCAATGGTGGAGAACTGCTTTTCCAGCGGCATGGCCACCGCTGAGGCCATGGTATCTGGAGTGGCCCCCGGCAGGCTCGCCGACACTTGGATGGTAGGAAAATCCACGTTCGGCAAATCACTCACCGGCAAGCTGCGGTAGGCGGTGATGCCAAACATCAGAATTGCCAACATGACCAACGTGGTCATGATCGGTCGTCGAATGAATGGTTCCGCAATATTCATGACTGCGGTTCCTGTTGGGACGGCTGATTGAGAGCTTGCTTGACCTGAACTTTGCTGCCTGGCACCAGGCGCAATTGTCCGTCGGTTACCACGCGTTCGCCCGGAGCAAGTCCGCTTTGAACCACTGCCTGCCCGTTTTCATTCTGGCTGACTACGATCGGCCTGGCTTCCACCGTCATGTCACTCTTAATGACAAAGACAAACTGCCCCTGCTGGCCGTTCTGCACCGCCTGTGAGGGCACCACAATTGCATTCGGCAAATCGTGCAGCGTGAGGATCGCGTCCACAAATTGTCCCGGCCATAGCCGCCGTTCGGCATTGGGAAATTGTCCTTTCAGCTTGATGGTTCCAGTGCTCTGGTCAACTGCGTTATCAATGAAGCTGAGTGTGCCTACCACTTTTCCGCGGCTATCATTTGGAATGTTGGCGTCAACCCGCAGTTTCTTTTGGCTGGCATATTTCTTGATCTCCGCCAGATTCTGCTCCGGCACCGTGAAGGTAACGTAAATGGGTTCGACCTGATTGATATTTACCAGCGGGGGCACGTCGTTGGCCTTGACCTCGTTGCCCTGGTGCACCATGAGACCGCCGGTCCGGCCATTGATAGGGGAATAAATGGAGCAGTACAAGAGCTGTACGCGGGCATTCTCAACGTCGGCCTTGTCGGCTGCCACTGCCGCTTCCATCGTCTTCGCACTGGACCGGAATTGTTCGTACTCTTCCTTCGAAACAACGCCCGCATTTAATAACGCTTCGTAGCGCCGCTGTTGAACGCGGGCGTGCTCCGCCTGCGCCTGGTCCTTGGCCAGAGTGCCTTCTGCCTTTTTCAGTTCTGCCTCGAGCGGCCGCTTGTCGAGGGTAAAAAGCAGTTGACGCTTCCTGACGTCCTGACCTTCCTTGAAAAATACTCCCGTCAGTTCACCCGTTACTTGAGTTTTAACCGCAACCGTGGAATAGGGCTCGACCACCCCAATCGCGCGCAACTGCTGGGGAATGTCCTTCTGTTCGACAGTCGCCGCCACTACCGGCACGGCACTTGGCGGAGGTGACGCCGCTTTCGTACCTGTGCAAGAAGCCAGTAGGCCGAGCAGGCCCGCTAACAGGAACAACCTCATCACGCGATGAACAATCTTACTTGCCATCAATCTGAACTCCACGTTGCTGCGCTTGGGGACGACGCGAACCAATTCCATTTTTAGATTTCGGCAGGCTCTGTGCAGGTGCAACTTTGCTATCCGCAAGCATTCCCTGAAGCCAGATTCGGGTCAGAGTTTCGCTTACTTCTTGGACGTGGAACTTTTGAAAACGTTTGCCGCCAAATAAATCCTGAATCCAGGAATGATAGATGACCATGCCCAGAAAGCCGCGGGCGGCGAGCACAGGATCTATGTCACGAAAACGCTTTTCCGCGATTCGTTTGCGGACGAAGTCCGCCATTAGCCCGTAATATTCGGCAACATAAGTGCTAAAAAAGCGGTGGGATAAACGATGATTTTCCAGCGCGCTGAAGAGCAAGAGACGGGAAAGAGTCTGGTCTTTGGCCCTTCTTTCCAGAATCTCAGAGGCCAGCCGGCTGAACACTGCCAAATCGTCCCCGGCGACCTCGAGATTCTGGCGGAGGCGCTCCCGCGGCGCAGCACTCGTGATCTTGCGCGCGATCACGGCCCAGTACAACTCATCCTTGCTGGGAAAGTGACGGAAGATCAAAGCTTCGTTCACCCCCGCCCGCTCAGAGATTTGTCTAGTGGTTGTGCCTTGGAATCCTTGCCGGGCAAACAGACTGGTAGCAACGTCGAGAATCTGCTCGCGACGATCAGCCGCCGAGAATCGAATTTGAGGGGTCGCCGCCATGGGTAAGTGTTCACTTACTAAGTGATCACTTACTTGTAAACTCGTTGGATACTAACTGTCAAGCAGGGGCACAGCCAGACCTGATGAGAGACGAAAACCTAATGAAACTGGAGGTAGCCCAGTCCTACCCGCATATGCCGAAGCAGGGCGTCAGGAAAGCTCGCGGCCAGAGAAAGCCCCAGCATCGCATGCACGATGCCCAGAGGATAGATACTCCGGTAGCGGCGGAACATCTCGCAGAAGAACAGGGCACCCAGTAGGGTAGCTACCGTTAAAACTGGATTCGGAATGTGCGCTGACGCAAACAAAACCGCCGCCACCCACACCGCCCACCTGCTGCCTAAGATCGATTCCAGCCGCAGGTAAAAGAAAGTCTGCAGGATGAACTGCTGCACAATGGCCCAGATGGCGTATTGCCAGACGCCATTCCATCTTGGCCAGCCCGGATTCGCCGGAATTGGTTGTCCTCGCAAAGTTGCAACGGCAATGATCATCGCTGCTGCAGCTAACCCAATCGCAAGTATCGTAAAAGCACGTTGAGCAGACGGTAGCCGGAGACCAAGTTCGTACGTGGAATAGTCGCTGAATGCCACGAATAGGAAAATGCAAACGGTAGCGAGGATCATGACTCCCGTATGAAAGCGACCAAGGGGAGTCCACAACACGACCTCGATTAGCATGTAGCCAAGCGCGATCTGAAGCAATGTTGCTGCACTGCTTTGTACTGTTCCGGTTCCCTTCCCCGTCTCTGCGTTGCTGACCCAAGGTTCGGAAGGAACATCCCGAGGAAAACTTTTGGACCCGACTGCCATTGATCGAATCTTATAAGCAGAGACGATGGACAGCAAACGCACCCCTCGTGTAGTCATTGTCGGCGCGGGCTTTGGCGGCTTGAATGCCGCTCGCTTGCTCGCACGCCGTCCCGTCCAAGTGATAGTAGTCGACCGAAAAAATCACCACACGTTCCAGCCCCTGCTGTATCAGGTGGCAACCGCCGGATTATCGCCAGGCGAAATTGCTGCACCCATCCGCTGGATCTTAGGTGGCCGCAAGAATGTGGAAGTCCTGATGGAAGAAGTCACTAATTTCGACCTCGATCGCCATCTCGTCATCACTCGAGAGCAGGAAATCCCTTACGACTATTTGATCGTCGCCGCGGGTGCCACGCACGCTTATTTCGGCCACGAGGAGTGGGAACCAATCGCGCCCGGACTGAAGACGATTGAGGATGCTCTGGAAATTCGCCGTCGTGTTTTGCTTGCCTTCGAACTGGCGGAACGGCGTGCCGGCGACGACGCGTCACTGAATTTTGTGGTTGTGGGCGGCGGTCCCACCGGAGTGGAGTTGGCGGGCACATTGGCCGAGATTTCTCGGCACGTTCTGGCTCACGAATTCCGCAACATCGATCCCCGGAGCACTCACATCATTTTGCTCGAAGGCAGCCCCCGAGTTCTGCCTGCCTATCCCGAAGATCTCTCGCATAGCGCTGAGAATCAACTGCGCCGTCTGGGGGTCGATGTCCGGACCTCCACTATGGTAACGGGAGTAGAGCCCGGCGCGATTCGCATGGGCGAGAAGTGCCTGCCCGCAGCAGTAATCCTGTGGGCGGCGGGTGTGGCCGCGTCGCCACTCGGCAGCAAGCTGGGAGCCCAGGTTGATCGCGCCGGACGGGTGCTGGTGCAGCCGGACCTGAGTTTGCCGGATCATCCCGAGGTGTTCGTGGTGGGCGATCTTGCGGCGCTCAAAGACGAGCACGGCGACATGCTCCCCGGCGTCGCCCCGGTGGCCATACAGGAGGGCAAGTTCGTCGCGCATACCATCGCACGCGAACTCAACGGCCAAGGACGCACAAATTTTCATTATTTCGATAAAGGCAGCCTGGCCACAATAGGCCGGGCTGCCGCCGTTGCCCAGTTTGGGAAAATCCACATTTCAGGTTTCATCGCCTGGCTGTCATGGCTGTTTATCCACATTTTCTTTCTAATTGGCTTCCGCAACCGGCTGATTGTGCTGATCCAGTGGGCATGGTCGTATTTCACCTATCAGCGCGGGGCCAGGCTGATCACCGGCAGCACAACCCTGCCTGGCTGGTCGGAGTCCAAAGTCGCGAGCCAAACTTGTGAGGAGGAGGGAGCCTTAAGGAAACCGTCTAAAATCGCTGCTCTGAAGTAGCTATAATCATTTGGTGAAAATAGTCCTACCCAGCCGCCGTTGGCTTCATGGCCTTGCGTTGCTTTTTGTGTTCTGCCTCAGTGCGTCGGCACAAGTCCTGAAAATTGTGATCAATGACACAATTCATCCCATCACCGACGAATATATCGGCCGCGCCCTCACGACCGCCGCGCAAAACAAATATCGGGCGGTATTGATCGAGCTCAACACCCCGGGCGGCTTACTCGACTCCACGCGCGACATCATGGAAAAGATTCTGGCCTCGACCGTGCCCGTCATTGTCTATGTCACTCCCAGCGGTAGCCGTGCTGGTTCGGCGGGATTTTTCATCCTTCAAGCCGCAGACGTGGCCGCCATGGCGCCGGGCACCAATACCGGCGCTGCCCACCCCGTCACCCTGGGAGGAGGCAAGATAGACGACGTCATGAAGCAGAAAATCGAAAATGATTCGGCTGCGCTCCTGCGATCCGTGGTTTCCAAGCGGGGCCGAAATGCCGGAATAGCGGAAACCGCCGTTCGCGAATCCAAGTCTTTTACTGATCAGGAAGCTCTGTCCCAGAAACTCATCGACTACGTCGCCACCAACGAAGACGATTTGTTCAAGCAGATTGACGCCCATCCCATCAAGCGTTTCAACGGACAAACCATTACCTTGAAGCTCTCGGGCGAACCAATCCTGCCGTACGATATGACGCTGAAGCAGAAGATACTGGCGTTCATTATGGATCCGAACATCGCGTTCATCCTGCTGGCGATCGGTGCGTTGGCGCTTTATGCCGAATTCAACCATCCCGGTGCCGTGCTACCGGGCACCGTCGGCATAGTTTTCATTTTGTTGGCGGCGTTCGCGCTTAACCTGCTGCCCACACGCTTTGCCGCCCTGGCCATGATCGTGGGAGCGTTTGTGCTGTTCGCGCTCGAAGCCAAATTTGTAAGCCACGGTGTCCTCACCATCGGCGGCATCGTCCTGCTCACTCTCGGTGCATTGCTGCTGGTAGATGCGCCCATCCCCGAAATGCGAGTCCATCTTTTAACCGCCCTGGCCGTCAGCATTCCTTTCGGCTTTATTACCGCCTTCCTGATGAGCATCGCGGTGAAGGCGCGACGCAACAAAGTCGTGACTGGCGCGCAAGGTCTGGTCGGCGAGTTGGGCATAGCTCAATCCGCGCTGGCTCCCCAGGGCAAGATCTTCGTCCATGGCGAGCTTTGGGATGCCGTGTCCTCCACCAATCTGCCTGCGGGTGCCAGCGTGGTTGTCCGCAGTGTGGAAGGGTTGCAGTTACGTGTGGATCCCGTCACTGTGCCGCAAACTGCTCACACTCCCGCGCACGCTTCGTAACGAAATTCTGTTGCGCGCCTGCCGCTCCCGTATCAGGGCTGACAACTCCACACGCTCTGGAAATGCCGCTTGGACCCAATAAATTGAGATACAATCCGCGAC
>Ga0066662_10000405_pt1 | contig 19044 bp, 18 predicted proteins | sample GraSoiAngelo_111_FD_133939 | JGI IMG/M metagenome (GOLD analysis project Ga0066662, IMG submission 133939) | Grasslands soil microbial communities from the Angelo Coastal Reserve, California, USA - 14_0903_12_40cm | ecosystem: Environmental > Terrestrial > Soil > Grasslands | place: USA...
GCCGCCGTGACCGTCGCCGGCTCGCTGGCGGTGGCAGGGGGATGAGGCCGCTGCGCAAGCCCCGCTGGCCGATCGCGCTCGCCGTCGTATTTGCGATCGTGGCCGCCGGCTTCACCTACGGCTGGGAGACGCAGTCCGGCTACTACGCCTTCCTACCCGACCCCGCCCACCCGCTGGCCAAGGTCGTCCACGCGCAGGGCGGCAAGCCGCCCGCCAAGGACACGGGCTTCTACTTCGTCGACGTCAACCTGCTGCACGCCAACCTGATCCAGAAGTTCTGGGCGGAGCACCTGGTCGACGGCGCCAGCCTCGTGCCCGACAAGGAGATCCTGGCGCCGGGCCAGTCGAACCAGCAACGTGTCGTCGAGGATATGCACGCGATGACGACGTCGCAGGAGACGGCGAAGGTGGTGGCCGAGCGCGCGCTCGGCAAGAAGGTGCCGATCCTCCGGCAGGGAGCGCTGCTGGTCGGCATCGTCTCGGGCGACCCGGCGGCGAAGGCCGGGCTGCGGCCGGGGACGATCGTGACGTCGGTGAACGGCGAGCCGGTGCACTCCGCGCAGGACATGATCACCGACATGCACCCGGTGAAGCCCGGGCAGTCGGTGCGGTTGACCCTGTCGAAGGGCTCACCGGTGACCGTGCAGACGATCGCCTCGCCCAAACCGGTGCACGCGATCATCGGCGTGTCGGTCGGCGACGCGGTGCGGATCGGGAAGCTGCCCGTGCCGGTCAGGATCGACACCGGCAGCATCGGCGGGCCCTCGGCGGGGCTCGGATTCGCGCTCGAGATCTACGACTCGCTGAGCGGGCGCCAGCTGCTGCGCGGCCACAAGATCGCCGTCACAGGTGAGCTCGACCTCGCCGGCGGCGTGCACGAGATCGGCGGCGTCCAGCAGAAGACGATCGGCGCGATCGACGCCGGCGCGGACACCTTCCTCGTCCCGGCGGGCGCCAACCTGCGGGACGCGAGGGCCGCCGCGAACGGCCGAATAAATGTGATTGGAGTTACGAGTTTCGCGCAGGCGCTGCAGGTGATCCGGGGCCTCGCGCCGCGGTGAGAATCCGGTGAAAACGTTCGCCGCAAAGACCGCATTTTCCGAAGAGGCAACACTGGATGGATCGGAGGTCGATCCCTACACTCCTCTCTCTGCATCCGGTGGTTCCAACTCTCCTTCGAAAGGCCTCCCCACGTGGCACACAAGGCTCGATGCGTCACCTGCAACGATTGTTTCTTCCGCAAGACGAGCCTCTGTGCGCTGGACCTTGCTGAGCCCTGCCCCACCTTCCGGCCGGCCCTGAAAGGGCAGATGATCGCCCCCAAGCAGGCGCCGCTGGTCGAGCCGACGCCGCAGTTCGCGCCGTCCGGCTGGCTCAGCCCCGGACGCGTCGCCGCCGGCGTCGCATGACGGATTCCGCTGGCCGCTCCGGCGTCAGACGGACGCCGGGGCGAGCTTCTCGCTGAGCAGCGCGCCCAGCCGGGCAACACCTTCGGAGATCTGCTCGGGCGGCACGGCGCTGAACGCCAGCCGCAGCGAGGATCGGCCTCCGCCGCCGGCGCAGAAGTCCGCGCCGCTGACGTAGGGCACACCGCGCTCGGACGCCTCCGGCAGCAGCGCAGAGGTGTCGACAGCGTCGGGCAGGTCGACCCAGTAGAAGTAGCCGCCCTGGGGCGTCGTCCACGTGGCGCTCTCGGGGAAGTGCTCCCGTAGCGCAGCCTCCATGGCGTCGCGGCGCTCCTTCAGCACGGCGGTCGCCCGCTCCACGTTCGGCTCGAACCGCCCGGCGCGGCAGTACGCGTTCAGCGCCGCCTCCGCGAACGTGTTGGGAGCGATGTAGGTGTTCTCCGACAGCTTCGCCAGCGCCGGGGCGAGCCGCTCGGGCAGGACGAGGTACCCGGTGCGGAGCCCGGGCGCGACCGTCTTGGTGAACGACGATGAGTAGATGACGTTGTCGCCGCCGTCGATCTCGTGCAGCGTCGGGGCGGGCGCGCCCTCGAACCGCAGCAGCCCGTACGGGTCGTCCTCGACGATCAGCACGTCGTGGCTCCGCGCCAGCGCGACCACCCGCCGCCGGCCCTCCTCCGGCAGCGAGACGCCGGCCGGGTTCTGGAACGTCGGGATCAGGTAGAGCAGCCGGATGTCGTCGTGGGACTCCAGCGTGCGCTCGAGCGCGTCGACATCGATGCCGTCGGGCGTGACCGGCACGGCTGCGATCTCGGCACCGAACGTCCGCAGCGAGATCAGCGTGCGGTCATACGTCGGATCCTCGACCACCGCCGCCCCGCCCCGGCCGAGGAAGAGGTGCTGCGCCAGGAAGGCGACGCCCTGCAGGCTGCCGTTGACGAGCAGGACCCGCGAGGCGTCCACGCCGTGCCGCGCGCCGATCCACTCGCGCAGCGGCGGATAGCCGCCCGGCCTGTAGGCGAGCGCGCCGGCGCCGTCCTCTCGCAGCGCGGCGGTGGCGGCGCGCTCGAGGTCGTCGATGGGCAGCATGTCGGCGGACGGAACGCCGCGGGTGAAGGGGATGGCGGTCATGGGCAGATGGTATCGCGGGGGTCTGCCTTCAGGCTGACCCCGGTTGGGAGCCGGCGCAGAACACCGGGGTCAGGCTGAAGCCTGGCCCCCTCGTTCGGCCGCCAGCCTCGCCGCCGCCGTGGGGCTCTCACCCACCGGGATCCCCCGCGCCTCCAAGGCCGCCTTCTTCCCGGCCGCCGTGCCGGAGGACCCGGAGATGATCGCGCCGGCGTGGCCCATCGTCTTCCCGGGCGGCGCTTGGAAGCCGGCGATGTACGCGACCACCGGCTTGCTCATCCGCTCCGCGATGTAATCGCCCGCCTTCTCCTCCTCGTCGCCGCCGATCTCGCCCACCATCACCACCAGGTCGGTGTCGGGATCGGCCTCGAACCGCTCCAGCACGTCGATGAAGGAGCTGCCCACGATCGGGTCGCCGCCGATGCCGACGATCGTCGAGTTGCCGAGGCCGAGGTCGGCCAGCTCCTTGCCGATCTGGTAGGTGAGCGTGCCCGACCGCGACACGAGCCCGATCCGCCCCTTCGCGAACACCTGCGCCGGGATGATGCCCACGTTCGCGATCCCCGGAGACAGGGCTCCCGGGCAGTTCGGCCCGAGCATGGTCACGCCGCGCGGCGTGATGTAGTTGTAGATCCGGAGCATCTCGTGGGCGGGGATGCCCTCCGTGATGCAGATGACGGTGTCACAGCCGGCATCGACCGCCTCGTAGATGGCGTCGGCGGCGAAGCGCGGCGGGACGAACACCATCGAGGTGTTGGCGCCGCGATCGCGCACCGCCTCGGCGACGGTGTCGAACACCGGCACGCCGTCGACGTCCTGGCCGCCCTTGCCGGGGGTCACGCCGGCCACCAGCTGGGTCCCGTAGTCGCGGTTTCGGAGCGCGTGAAAGCTGCCCTCGCGGCCGGTGATGCCCTGCACCACCAACCGCGTCTGCTCGGTGACGATGATCGCCATCAGGCCTCCCCTCCGGCCAGCGCGACGGCCCGCTCGGCCGCTCCGAGCATGGTCGCCTCGACGTGGACGTTGGGCGGCGCTGCGTCGGCGAGCATGCGCCGGCCCTCCTCGGCGTTCGTGCCGTCCAGCCGCACGACGATCGGCATGTCGGCACGGAGCCGCTCGAGGGCGGTGAGGATGCCCTGTGCAACCTCGTCGCCACGGGTGATGCCGCCGAACACGTTGAACAGCACCACCCGCACGTTCGGATCCTCGAGCAGCACCCCGATCGCGGTGGCGATCGACTCCGCGTTGGCGCCGCCGCCGACGTCGAGGAAGTTCGCGGGCCCATGGCCGGAGGCGCGGCCGGCGTCGGCGACCACGTCGATCGTCGACATCGCAAGGCCGGCCCCGTTGGCCAGGGTGCCGATGTCGCGGGCGCCGTCGAACCAGTGCGCCGGCTTCGGCTCACCGCTGCCCGGATCCCAGCCCGCGTTCTCGAGCTTGACGAAGTTGACGCCCTTCTCCCGCGCGAGCTGCTCCTGCTCGTTCGCGGCCGCGGTGTCCCGCATCTCGGCGATGTCCGGGTGGCGGAACAGCGCGTTGTCGTCGACCGTGTACTTCGAGTCGAGCGCGCGCACGACGCCGTCGGGCGTGACGATCAGCGGGTTGATCTCGACCAGCATGGCGTCGGTCTCGATGAACGCCTCGTAGGCCCGGTCGATGATCGCCGTCACCTGCTTCACCTCGTCAGCCGGGATGGCGGCCGCGAAGCAGAGCCGGCGGGCGTGGAATGGGAGCAGGCCCGTGAGCGGATCGACGTGCAGGCGCGCCAGCTTCTCGGGGGTCTCCTCCGCCACCTGCTCGATCTCGATGCCTCCCGCGGTCGTCAGCATCAGCAACGGCCGCTTCGCGCCCCGGTCGAAGGTGATGGAGAAGTAGTACTCGCGTTCGATGTCCGAGGCGCGCTCGATCCAGAGCCGGCGAACGACGTGCCCGCGGATGTCCATGCCGAGGATCGCTCGAGCGTGCTGTTCTGCGTCGTCGGGTGTCGCCGCGTACTTGATGCCGCCCGCCTTGCCACGGCCGCCGACCAGCACCTGCGCCTTCACCATGACCGGGTCGCCGAGCTGCTCGGCGGCGGCGCGGGCCTCCTCCGGCGTCGTCGCCACCAGCCCGTCCGACACCGGGATGCCGAAGCGGGCGAACAGCTGCTTGCCCTGATACTCGTACAGATCCACGCGCCCCCGCCTCGGTCGATGTCACGAACGCGGTGAGTCTAGAGCGCCTGTTTTCGGGTCCCGCCGGTCCGCCCGTTAAAAGACCGACGACCCGCAAATGCGGGCCGTCGGAGGAGGCAGGTAGCTGCGAGGTGTGGGCACGTTCGATCGCAGCGTCCGGGGCGATTGTCCACGTGGGTTGTATGGAAAGATCGCCGTTTCGGTTAGGTATTTGTAAAGGCCGCCTATACCGCTTTAGGCGACTGCGAAGCCCTCGGCGATGATCGCCATGCGGATCTGATCGAGCCCCACGGCCGCCTCGTCGAACGTGACCTCCACCTCGTCCCCGATGTGCTCGGCGACGACGCTCGACACGCCGGGCAGTTCGGAGAGGGCATCGCGGACGCGCCGCTCGCACCCGCCGCAGGTCATCCCGCGCACCTCGAACGTCTCGGTCCGCACGGCGGCTCAGCCGGTCGCGCCGCTCGAGCCGCCCCCGGTCTTGGTGGCGGCGACCGCGGCCACATACGCTGCGACGTCCTGCGCGTCCTGGCCCTTGAGCAGGTTCGCCGGCATCGGGGTCGGCCGCACGTACGGGAATCCGGTCTGGATCTGCTCGCGGACGAGCGCCTCGAACGATGTCGGGTCGAATCCGTTGTCACGCGGCTGCTGATAGGCCGCGTCGAGGTTCGGGCCGATCACGCCCTTGGTGCCCGCCTCGGCGAGGGTGTGGCAGCCGCCGCAGGTCGAGATGAAGAGCTGCTGGCCGTGCGCCAGGTCAGCCCCGCCCGAAGGTGCCACTCCCGTCTGCACGCCGCATCCCGACGAGGTGAACGCGGCCCCGGCGACCAGCGCAGCGATGGCGACCGTGGCGATAGGGCGTCTCACGGGCGGGAAGCCTACCAACTCGCCATCCAGGGCCGCGTGGGGTAGGCACCGCGCCAGGTGACCGTCTCGGCGGCCTGCTCGGCGCCGAGCGCCAGCGCTTCCTCGAGCGGCCTGCCGTCCGCCAGGCCGAACAGCACCCCCGCCACGAACGTATCCCCCGCGCCGTAGCTGTCGACCACAGGGCCGGGAGGCAGCACCGCTCTGTACCCCGTGCCGCCGCGCTCGCCGTCGGTGACGACCACGTGCTCCGGCGGCACCGCCAGCCGGGAGAGGTCGAACTGCTCGCCTCGGTCGTTGCCGCTGCCGACCAGCGCCTCCACCCGCACGCCGCTGGCGACCAGCGCCTCGAACCTGCGGGCGGTGACGACCACCACGCGGGCCTGCCTCGCGAGCTGCAGGGTGCGCGGATCGAGCCCGGTGAAGTACACGCCGTCGCAGCCGGCCAGCTCGTCCCAGGGCAGCGGGTCGTCGGCGGTCGGGTGGAGGTTCTCACCGATCACGCAGATCGTCCGCTCGCCGGTCGGGTCGCGCATGACGAGCGCCCGAGTGTGCGGCACCCCGCGGCGGGCGGCCAGCACCCTGACGCCGAGCTCGGCCATCCACTCCACCAGCGGCACGTCATCGCCGGCGGCGGTGAAGAAGGTGACGCGGGCGCCCATCCTCGCGAGGGCGGCGGCGGTGACGGCGCCGCCGCCGGCCGGCTCGGTGAGCGGATGGGTGAGGTGGACGATCTCGCCGGCCGGCGGGATGAAGGGCGCGTCGGTGTGGGTGACCCACTCGACGTGGCCGACGACCGCGAGGTTCAGCATGGACGTGAGCGTACCCCGGGGCCAGGCCGAAGCCGGGCCCCGTTCGGCCTCACGGCACGTACACCACCTTGCCCTGCACCTTCAGCTCCTCCATCAGCTGCTGGCCCGTTGCCACGTCCGACAGCGGCAGCACCTGGTCGATCACCGGCTTGATCGCCCCGGCCTGCACCGCCGTCAGCGCCGCCGACAGCTCCGCCTTGTTGGACAGGTGCGACCCGAGCAGGTTCTGCTGCTTGTTCCAGAGGAAGCGCAGGTCGGTCATCGCCTCGAAGCCGGTCGACGCGCCGCACACCACGAGCCGTCCACCCCAGCGGAGCGCCGCCATCGACGTCGGCCACGTCTCCTCGCCGGAGTGCTCGAACACCACGTCGGCGCCGACCTTGCCGGTCACCGCCTTCACCTCGGCGACCACGTCCTGGCTCTTGCGGTCGATCACGTTCACCGCGCCGAGCCGCTCCGCCAGCGCGACCTTCTCCTTGCCGCCGACGACCGGGATCGGGTTCGCGCCGAACAGCCTGCAGATCTGGATGGCCATCGTGCCGAGCCCCCCGACGCCGCCCCAGATCAGCACGTTCTCGCCGGGCTGGATCTTCGCTCGAGTGACCAGCATCCGCCACGCCGTCTCCAGCACGAGCGGCATCGAGGCGGCCTCCTCGAACGAGAGGTTCGTCGGCTTGGGCAGCACGTTGGCGGCCGGCATCGTCACGTACTCGGAATGGCCGCCGTCGTTCGGCCCGCTCTGGAAGCCCCAGATGCGGAACTGGCGGCAGAAGAACTCCTGGCCGCTGACGCAGAAGTCGCAGATGCGGCACGACAGCCCCGGGTGCACGACCACCTCGTCGCCGACCTGCACCGGCGACGACCCAAAGCCCGTGCCGCCAACCTCCGAGCCAAGCGCCGTGACGACGCCGGCCACGTCCGAACCGGAGATGTGCGGGAAGATCACCTTCATGCCGGGCATGCCGCGGCGCGCCCAGATGTCGTTGAAGTTGGCCCCGGCCGCCTTCACCTCGATCAGCACCTCGTAGGGGCCGGGCTCCGGCTCGGGGATGTCGGTGTACTGGAGCACGTCGGTGCCGCCGTGCTCCTCGAAGACCACTGCCTTCATGCGGAGAGCGCCTTTCCCAGGAATTCGAAGTTGTCGATGTACCGGCGGACGTCGTCCTCGCTGTGCTGGACGGTCAGCGTCCAGTTCTCGGACTTGCCCCATGGGGCCATGAACACCCCGCGGTTGAACTGCACCAGCCAGTTGACATACGCGAGGTCGTCCGAGACCTCGAGGTAGTCGCGGTAGTTGCGCACCCGCTCGCCCCGGTAGGTGACAGCGCCGCGCGCCGCCATCGCCGTCGTGTAGCCCGCGATGCCGCTGCGCTCCATGACGCCGTCGCAGCCGTCGCGCAGGATGTCGGCCAGCCGGCTGAACTCGGCGTAGGCCTCGGGGACGAGGATCTCGGTGAGCGTGGCGCGCATCGCCGCCATGGTCAATGGGTTGCCGTTGAAGGTGCCGACCTGGTCGATCCGGCCGTCGGCGATCCAGCTCATGACCTCCTCGGTGCCGCCGATGGCGCCGCATGGGAGGCCGCCCCCAACGGACTTGGCCAGGCAGATGATGTCCGGCGTGACACCGAACGCCTCGGTGGCGCCGCCGTACGCGATGGTCGCCCCCGTCTTCACCTCGTCGAAGGCGAGCAGCGCGCCGTGCTGGTGCAGCAGGTCCTTGACGCCCTGCAGGTAACCGTCCTCGGGGAGCACGAACCCGGCATTCATCATCGCCGGCTCCACGATCATGCCCGCGACCTGGCCCTTGTAGCGCTCGAGCGTGCGCTCCAGCGCGTCGAGGTCGTTGAACGGGACGACCTTGGTCAGCTTGACGTAGTCGGCGGGCAGGCCGATCGTCTGCGGCACCGAGACGGGGTCGTCATAGGGGCCGATCGAGTCGCCGGGAGGCGATACGGACACCATCAGGGCGTCGTGGTGGCCGTGGTAGGAGCCCTCGATCTTGAAGATGATGTCGCGGCCGGTGACGGCGCGCATCAGCCGCACGGCGTCGAGCGTCTCCTCGGTGCCGGAGTTGCCGAACCGCCAGAGCGGCTGGCCGAAGCGCTGCTGCAGGTGCTCAGCCACCACGATCGCATCCTCGGTCGGCTGCGCGAAGTGCGAGCCCTGGGCGATCCGCTCGGAAACGGCCTCGACGATCCTCGGATGGGCATGGCCAACGGCGACGGCGCCGTAGCCGTTGTGGAAGTCGACGTACTCGTTGCCATCCACGTCGGTGACCTTGGACCCGTGGCCCTCGACCAGGTAGACGGGGTGGGGATCGGTGGACTGCCAGCTCGAGACGACGCCACCGGGCAGCGACCGCCGGGCGCGCTCCGTCATCTGTCGCGACTTCCCGTGCCGGGCGTTGAACTCGGCCTCCTCGGACTCGATCAGGCTCGCCAGGCTGGCCGGGTCGATGGTGCTGATTGCGCTCATGACTGCACACTCCCTAGAACTTCGCCGTATCGGTTGTCACGCCAGGCAAGGGCGGCCTTCAGCCCGCTCTGCTGGACGATCTGCATGAACTCACGCTGCTCGGTCGTGTCAGCCGCGTTCAGCATGGACGATAGATCGAGATTCATGTTGACCGCCTCCCGCAGCCCCATCGCCTCGTAGGCCCGGACGAGCGCGATCTTCGTCAGCCGCAGGACCGGCAGCGGCGTCGGCGCGATCTTCCGCACCAGCGCATCGACCTCCTTCTCCAGGTCCTCCTCCGCGACGACGCGGTTGATCATCCCCGCCCGCTCGGCGGCCTCGGCGTCGATCATGTCGCCGGTGAAGAGCAGCTCGTTGGTCTTCTTCTGCCCCAGGATGAACGGCATCAGCAGCGTGACCGGCCCGGAGCCGTAGCGGATCTCGGGCTCGCCGAAGCGGCCGCTCCCGGTGCTGACGATGATGTCGCAGGCCATGGCCAGCTCGCAGCCGCCGGCCAGGCAGTAGCCGCGCACGGCGGCGATCGTCGGCTTCGGCAGCGCCCAGAGCTTCATCGTGGCGTCGATGTCCGTGGCAAGCACCTCGTGCCACTCGTGGGCCGGGATGTCGGAGTGCGCGGCCTCGGCGGACAGGTCGTAGCCGGCCGAGAAGGCGCGGTCGCCGGCGCCGGTGACGACCACGACCTTGACCTCGTCGTCGGCGACGGCGCGGTCGAACGCGGCATGCAGGCCCTCGAGCACGGGCCCGTTCAGCGCGTTCAGCTTCTCGGGGCGGTTGAGGGTGATCCACGCGGCCGGGCCGCGGGTCTCGTACAGGACGACGTCACTCATCGTCAGGGGCTCCTTCGCTGGGCAGGACGATCAGGCAGTCGAGCGCGACGGCGCGCTCGGAGGACACGAGCAGGGGGTTGATGTCAATCTCGGCGATCTCGGGATGCTCGGCAGCCATCCGCGAGACGGCCACGATCGCGTCGATCAGGCCGGGCGGCACCGGGTCGCCCAGCAGCCGGTCGAGGGCGGGGAAGCTCTTGACGAGCTCGCGCGCTCCCTCGTGATCCACCGGAGCAAGCCCGGTCTTGGCCAGGCCGAGGGCCTCGGCCAGGCCGCCGCCGATGCCGACCGAGACGGTGGCGCCGTAGTTCTCGTCCCTGGTCGCTCCGATCAGGAGCTCGTGGCCGCCGCGCACCTGTTCGGCGACGACGACCGCGCCGCCCATGCGCGCCGCGGCGTCACGCACCGAGACCGGATCGTGGAGGTTGAGGGCGACGCCGTCGACGTGCGCCTTGTGGGCGACGTTGTCGATCTTGACGACAACCGGGTAGCCGATCCGCTCGGCGGCGGCGACCGCCTCCTCGGCGTTCCCGCAGCGCACCATTCGCGGGAACGCGATGCCGTAGCCCGCCGCGACGGCTGCCGAGTCGTACTCGGCCAGCGCACCGCTGCCGGTCAGCGGATCCGCCAGCTCGACGTCCCGGGACGGCGGCACGCGGCGCACGTGGTTGATACGAGCCGCCAGGGCGCGCAGGCCGGGCAGGCTGCTCTTGAGGATCGGGATGTCGTGCTTCCGTGCCCAGATCAGATCCTCGATCGGCGGATCGGCGGTGGTCACGGTGATCACGCACGGGAAGATGTCCGTGCCGCGGGTGGCATCGAGCAGGTAGCCGGCGATGTCGGTCGGCAGCTGGCGCTCGCCGCCGATCAGCCAGTGGCTGTGGTCGTTCGCCGACACGATCACATCGAAGTCGCCGGACTGCGCCATCAGCTCCAGCACGCGCGAAAACACGACGGGGTAATCGTCGATCGCCCAGCAGTCGACGGGGTTGCCGACGTGCGTGAAGTTCGGGAACTCGGCCTTCAGCCGCTGCTGCAGGGGCTCGGGGAACGGCTGCAGCGGGATGCCCGCCTTCTCCGCCATGTCGGCGAAGTACTCACCCTCGCCGCCGGAGTTGGTGATGGCGCCGATCCTGCGGCCGACCGGCGCGCGCTTGCGCGAGAACACCTCGAGGTGCTCCAGCCAGACAGCGAAGTCGTCGCAGCGGATCGCGTTGTAGTGGCGGAGCATGGCGTCGAACCGGTCGTCGGGGCCGACGATCGCGCCGGTGTGCGCCTTCGCCGCCGCCTTCGCCATGTCGCTCGTCCCGATCTTGAGCACGATCGCCACCTTGTCGGCCTCCGCCAGCTTTCGCAGCGCATCCTCGAACGCGCGCGGGCGGCGCACCTCCTCGAGGAACAGCCCGACCACCCGGCAATCGGGGTCGTCCGCGAAGTAGGCCGTCATGTCGGCCACGTCTGTGACGATCTCGTTGCCCGCCGAAACGACGGTGCGAAAGCCGATGCGCGGGCCGAGCGATACGAGGATCTCCCCGATCGAGCCGGAGTGAACGAGGGTCGCAACCGGGCCTGCCACGAAGTTCTCCGTCAGCGTCCCGATCCACGGGGACGGATAGCCCGGGGTGGCGATGCCCATGCAGTTGGGGCCGACCAGCGCGATGCCCGTGCCGGCCACGCGATCCCGGATCCGGTCTGCGATCACACGCCCCTCGGCACCCGCCTCGTTGCCGAGGCCGGGCATCACGATGCCGCGCACACCCGGCACCGAGAGCACATCCTCCAGCGCGTGCTCGATGCGGGTGGTGCCGAGTGCCTCGTCGTGCCTGTGGCCGACGCCGAGCACCACCATCTCCGGCACATCCGGGCACTCGCCGATCGAGGGGTAGCAGCGGACGCCGCACGCCTCGGCCCGAGTCGGGTTGATGCCGTAGAAGGGCACGCCCGGGACGGTCATGTTCTCGGCGATGCGCTGCGACGTGCGATCGGAGATGCCGTAGATGGCAACCGACCTGGGCCGGAAGATGCCGTCGAGGTCGGTGCGAAGACGCGGGGACGCGGTCGAGCTCATGGATGCTCCAGTCTACGCAATTCGTATTGCGCCTGCTCACTACTACGAATATCGTATCGACCATCGTGACCGACGATCTCGATCGCCGCATCGTCGACGCGCTCGTCCAGGACGGACGCCGGCCGTTCGTCAGGATCGCGCAGGACCTCCACGTCTCCGAGGCGACCGTGCGCCAGCGCGTCGCCAGGCTCACCGCCGAGGGCGTCATGCAGATCACCGCGGTCACGAACCCGCTGAAGCTGGGCTACGAGGTGATCTGCATGCTCGGGCTCAGCGTCGAGGCGGCGAGGGCCCGTGAGGCGGCGCAGGTGCTGGCCGGGTTCGACGAGGTCACCTACCTGATCGCCTGCACCGGCCGCTACGACCTGCTGGCGGAGGTCACCTGCCGCAGCGGCGACCATCTGCTCGAGTTCATGAACGACCGGCTGGGCGAGGTGCCGGGGCTGCAGGCGAGCGAGTCCTTCGGGTACCTCTCCGTGCTCAAGGAGAGCTACCGGAACAGCGACTGAGCCGGGCGCGGCTACGAGCGGTCTCCCTGCTCGGTGAAGAACCGGCCCGTCTCGCCGCCCGAGAAGAACCGCGAGGTGACCGTCTTCTTGCGCGTGTAGAACTCGACGGCGTCCTGCCCATGCGCGTGCAGGTCGCCGAAGAAGCTGCCCTTCCATCCCGAGAACGGGAAGAACGCCACAGGCGCGGCCACGCCCACGTTGACGCCGATCATGCCCACCTCCACGTCATGGCGGTAGCGCCTGACGGCCGCGCCCGACTCGGTGAAGATGGACGTGCCGTTGCCGTAGCGGCTGGCGTTGACGATGTCGATCGCCTCGTCCAGCGAGCCCGCGTGGATGACGGAGAGCACCGGGCCGAAGATCTCCTCCTGAGCGACGTCCATATCCGGCGAGACGCCGTCCAGGATCGTCGGGCCGACGAACGCGCCGTCGGGGTTGGCGGCGGGCCGCCTGCCGTCCACGGCCAGCGTGGCGCCGGCCTCCACCCCGCGGTCGATCCACTGCAGGATGCGGTCGCGCGACGCGCAGGAGACGACGGGGCCGACGTCGGTGCGGCCGTCCAGGCCGTCGCCGACGCTCAGCTGCTCGGTGCGGGCGACGAGCTGCTCCATCAACGGCGCCTTGGCGTCGCCGACGGCGATGACGACCGACCCGGCCATGCACCGCTGCCCGGCCGCTCCGAACGCGGAGCCGATGATGTTGGAGACCGTCTTGTCGATGACCGCGTCCGGCATGACGACCATGAAGTTCTTGGCACCGCCCAGCGCCTGCACCCGCTTGCCGTTCGCCGCGGCGCGCTCGTACACGTAGGCCGCCACCTTGGCCGAGCCGACGAACGAGACGGCATCGATGCCGGGGTGGTCGAGGATGCCGTTGACGACGTCGACGGAGCCGTTGACCAGGTTGACGACGCCCTCCGGCAGCCCACCGTGCTCGTGGATCAGGTTGAAGACCAGCTCCTGGGTGAGCGGCACCTGCTCGGACGGCTTGAGGATGAAGGTGTTGCCGCACGCGATCGCAAAGGGCAGGAACCAGAAGGGCACCATGGCGGGGAAGTTGAACGGCGCGATGGCAGCGCACACGCCGACCGGCTGTCGGAACGTCTCGCAGTCGACGGCCGTCGCGACGTTCTCGAGCACCCGGCCCTGCATCGTCTGGGGCACGGCGGTCGCGGCCTCGACCATCTCGATTGCGCGGCCGACCTCGGCGCGAGCGTCGGGGAACGTCTTGCCCATCTCACGCGTCACGGAACGGGCGATCTCGTCCTGGTGCGCCTCGAGCACCTGCCGGAAGCCGAACAGCCAGCGGGCGCGCTCGATCGTGGAGCGGCTCCGCCAGGCCGGCAGGGCGGCGCGCGCGGCGGTCACGGCGGCGTCGACGTCGGCACTGCCCGACAGCGGCACGCGCGCAAGCAGCTCGCCGGTCGCAGGGTTGGTGACGTCCAGCTGCTCGCCGCCGAGCGCGGGGCGCCAATCGCCGTTGATGTAGTTACCGAGCAGGCGGGTGTCGATCGCAGCCTGAGACATCGCGCATGACCTCCTTGAGAGTTCTCGCGCACGCACTCTGGCACCGCGGCGGCCCGCCCGCCAGCCTACACTGTGTCTCAAATGTCGGTCGATTCCGGACACAGTGTCTTCACAGTGGCGGATGTGCTGGCGCTGGAGGAGCTGCGTAACGCCGAGGTGAGCGTGGCCGCCGCGGCGCACCGGCTGGGAAACCGGGTCGAGTGGGTGCACGTGTTCGAGACCCCGGCGGTGACCGGCGTGCTGCGCGGCGGCGAGTTCCTGCTGACGACTGGGATCGCGCTGGGCGGCATGGCTCCCGCCGAGGTGGACGCGCTGGTCGGATCCTGTGCAGCAGCCGGAGCGGCCGGTGTCGGCCTGGAACCGAGCCACGCGCGGCCGGACGCGCTCACCGCGGCCTGCCGTACGCACGAGCTGCCGCTGCTGGTGTTCGGGCAGCCCGTCAGGTTCGTCGACATCACCCGCGTCGTGCACGAGCGGCTGGTCAGCGGAGAGCTCGCGACCCTGCGCCGTGCTGTCTCGCTGCAGGCGCAGCTGCGGGAGGCGGCGCGCCGGGGGCTGGGGCCGGCCGGCCTGGTGGCGGCGCTGGGAGAGGTGCTGGAGGCGCAGGTGCTCTTGGAGCGCGCCAACCGCCGGCCGATCGCGACCTCGCCGGAGTCGGGCCTGGACGTCGACTTCCTGGAGGCGCTCGACCGGTACCGGCAGCGGCTGCCGACAACGCTGCACTCGCGGGCGGTGGCTCCCGGGGCGCGCCTGCATGTCCTGCCGCGGCACGGCGACGAGCTGGATCAGCTGGCCGTCGACGAGGCGGCCTTCCTGCTCTCGGTGGCGCTCGCGTCGCAGCCGCCGGCGGAGGACGTGCCGGGCGCGGAGCGGGCGCGGCTGCTGCAGCGGCTGGCCGAGGGCAGGGCGGGCAGCCGCGAGGAGGTGCTCCGCCGTGCCCGGTCGGTGGGCGTCGACCTCTCGCGCGGGACGCTGTGGGCAGCGGCGGCGCGCGGCCCGCTCGACCGGCTGGAGCGGGAAGGATATGAGGCGCTGGTGGACGGCTCGAGGGCACTGGTCGCGCTCCCGGCCGACCGGGACCCGGCGCGGCTCGGGCGCGACCTGATCCGGCGCGGCGGCGTGACCGCCGTCGGCCTCGACGCGCGCGGCGACGAGCCTTGGCAGATCACCGAGGCGCTGGCGTCGGCTCAGCGCGCATGCCTGGTCGCCGCGGCCGCGGGCCCGCCGGTGCGGTTCGGCGGGGAGCTGGGGGCACTCGATCCGCTTGCACGGGACGTGCTCGCGGGAGCGCGGATCGCGACCCGCTTCGATCCGGCGTCGCTCGACCTGGTGGAGGCGCTGGTCGCGACGGGGTGGTCGAAGGCGTCGGCGGCGAAGCGCCTGGGCATTTCGCGGCAGCGCCTGTACGACCGGCTGGGGGCACTGCAGGCGTCGCACGGGCTCGACGTCGACCTCCCGCAGACACGGGTCGAGCTCTCGCTCGAGGTGTGGGCGGCGCGGATGAGCGATCTCGCCGCCGGCGCCGCCGCGCCTACACTGACCGCGTGAGCAACCTGATCGATTCCGGGTGGGCGGCGTGGCTGCCGAACGAGCTGGTCGAGACGCTGGAGGCTCGGCGGGGCGGGTCGGCCGCACGCCGTGACCTGCGCCGGCGGCTGGAGCGGGGGCCGTCCGAGGCCGACCGCGAGCGCTGGGACCGGTTCGCGCTGGTGTGCCCCTCGCGGATCGACCTGCCGGCCGACGCGGAAGGGCTGACCGAGCAGGGCGCACTCGAGATCCTCGACCAGCTGGGGCTGCTGGATGCGACGCCGGAGCCGGTGGAGCTCGTTCTCACGCTCGACAACGACGACATGCGGGAGCTGGAGCGGATCCGCTCGGCGCGCGATCTGGGCAAGGTGGACGCGCTGCCGGTCGACATGCCGTCGCTGGATGCGGTGCTCGGAGGCGGGAAGGTCGGCCGGAACGACCCCTGCCCGTGCGGCTCGGGCAAGAAGTTCAAGCGCTGCCACGGCTCCTGACCGTCGCAATAAACCGTCACACCATCGCAACGGCGCCGTGCTCCGGTCTTTGAGATCGGAGCGGGTGCGCCGTGACATTTCGGCCTCAGACACAGTCCCAGCCAAACGTGCTCGAACGTCACGAGAACGTCGCCGGCTGCTCACGTCCGCCTGCTTCGGTGGTTTGACTCCAAGAACTGGGATCCGCGCAACCATCCGTCCGAGCGCGCCAAGCTGGTGACGGAGTAGGAAGCTGGCCCTTGATTGGAGTTTGACCCCGAGTGGGCTGGCGCTGTCACACTCGATGGCGGTAAGAGCCCCTTCTGGGGTTTCGAAACGATCCGCGACGCGATGCGCCGGTGCGGGCACCCACCTTGGGACGCTGGCTGGGCGCGGCGAACCTGCTCGCTCGCGCCCGCACCGATCAGGCCAGCCTGACCAGCTCCTGACCGCTCGAGACCTGGTCGCCCTCACTGACCGAGACCTGGTCGACCGTCCCGGCGTGGTGCGCCACGATCTCGTTCTCCATCTTCATCGCCTCGACCACCATCAGCACCTGGCCGGGCTCCACCTCGGCCCCCGGCTCCACCGCGACCTTCAGCACCGTCCCCTGCATCGGGCTGCGGATCACGTCCGCCGCTCCGCCCGTCCGCGCCGAGCGGTCGGCCAGCTGCGCCCGCCGCTCGCGCAGGCGCGTCCGACCCGGGTGCTCCGGCGCCAGCACCGTCACCTCGATCCGCTTGCCGTCCACCTCGGTCACGACGGTGCGCGCCTCGTTCAACGCCGGCTCACCGGTCACCTCGCCGTTCGGAGACACCTGCTGCTCGACCAGCGTCTCCGCATACCCGCCGCCCTCGACGAAGTCGTGCATCGTGCTTCCCGCCGAGAAGTCGGGATGCTCGAGGATCGCCCGGTGCAGCGGGATCAGCGAGTGCACGCCGCCCACCTCGAACTCCGACAGCGCCCGCAGCATCCGCCGCCTGGCCGTGTCGCGATCCGCATCCCACACGATCAGCTTCGCGATCATCGGGTCGTAGAGATCCGAGATCACCGCACCCTCGACGACCCCCGAGTCCACCCGCACGCCCGGCCCCGCCGGCTCGCGGTACCGCGTCACCCTCCCCGGCGTCGGCACGAAGTCACGCGCCGGATCCTCCGCGTTGATCCGGCACTGGATCGAATGCCCGCGCATCTCCACCTGCTCCTGCGTGAACGAGAGCGGCTCGCCGGCCGCGATCCGCAGCTGCTCCCGCACGAGGTCGATGCCCGTCACCATCTCGGTGATCGTGTGCTCGACCTGGAGCCGCGTATTCATCTCCAGGAAGTAATAGGTGCCGTCTGCGGCCAGCAGCCCCTCCACCGTGCCGGCGTTGACGTACCCCACCGCCCGCGCAGCGTCGATCCCGATCTGGCCGATCTGCTCGCGCATCTGGGGTGTCACAGCAGGCGACGGCGTCTCCTCCACGATCTTCTGATGCCGCCGCTGGATCGAGCAGTCGCGCTCGCCAAGATGCACGATCGACCCGTGCGCGTCGGCCAGCACCTGAACCTCCACGTGCCGTGGCCGGTCGAGGTACCGCTCCAGGAAGACGGTGTCGTCGGCGAAGTACGCCCGCCCCTGGCGGCGCGCGGACTCGTAGCTTCGCCGCAGCTGCTCGGCGCTCTCCGCCACCTCGATCCCCTTGCCGCCGCCACCCGCCGACGCCTTCACCGCGACCGGATAGCCGATCTGCTCGGCGATCTCGACCGCCCGCTCGACCGTCTCGACGGGCTCGTTCGTCCCGGGGATGACCGGGACGCCGGCAGCCTGCATCAGCTCACGAGCGCTGATCTTCGATCCCATCGCCTCGATCGCGTCGGGAGGCGGCCCCACGAACACCAGGCCCGCGGCCGCGCACGCGCGGGCGAACGGCGCGTTCTCGGCCAGGAAGCCGAACCCCGGGTGCACCGCCTGCGCGCGGCTCCGCTGCGCCGCGCGGATGATGGTTTCCGACAGGAGGTAGCTCTGCGCCGCCGGCCCGGGGCCGATCAGGTACGCCTCGTCGGCATAGCCGACGAACGGCGACTCACGATCTGCCTCCGAGTACACGGCCACGGACGCGATCCCCATCTCGCGCAGCGACCGGAAGATCCGGATCGCGATCTCGCCGCGGTTCGCCACCAGCACCTTGTCGAACATCGGCGGATTCTATGAGCCCGAGCTTGGCCAGCGCCCGTTCAATCGCCGCCCGCTCGGCCGACGTTGCCCGCGGCCGGGTGCGGATCACAGCGGGATGTTCCCGTGCTTTCGCACCGGCACGTCCTGATGCTTCGTCCGGCACGCCTCCAGCGCGTGGATCAGCGCCGGCCGCGTCCGCCGCGGCGCGATCACGTCGTCGACGTACCCGCGCTCCGCGGCCGTGAACGGGTTGGCGAACCGCTCCCGGTACTCCTCGACCAGCTCGGCACGGCGCGCCTCGGGGTCATCCGCCGACTGCAGCTCCTTGCGAAAGACGATGTTGACGGCTCCGTCCGAGCCCATCACCGCCACCTCCGCGGTCGGCCAGGCGAAGTTGAAGTCGGCGCCGACGTGCTTGGAGCCCATGACGTCGTAGGCCCCGCCGTAGGCCTTGCGGGTGATCACCGTGATCTTCGGCACCGTCGCCTCGCAGTAGGCGTAGAGCAGCTTGGCTCCGTGGCGGATGATGCCGCCCCACTCCTGTGACGTGCCGGGCAGGAACCCGGGAACGTCGACAAACGTGACAACGGGCACGTTGAACGCATCGCACGTGCGCACGAAGCGGCCGGCCTTCGTCGAGCTGTCGATGTCCAGGACGCCCGCCAGCGACCGGGGCTGGTTGGCCACGATGCCGACGGGATGCCCACCCAGCCGTGCGAAGCCGCAGATGATGTTGTCCGCCCAGGCAGCATGCACCTCGAGGAACTCGCCGTCGTCGATCACGCGTCGCACGACGTCGTGCATGTCATAGGGCTTGGTCGACTCATCGGGGATCAGCCCGTCGAGCTCGGGATCCTCGCGGTCGACCGGATCGCTGGGCGGCTCCCACGGCGGCTGCTCGCCGTTCCAGCTGGGAAGGAACGACAGCAGGTAGCGGCAGTCCTCGATCAGCGCCCGCTCGTCGGGCGCCGTGAAATGGGCGACCCCGCTGCGCGAGGCGTGGGTGCGCGCTCCCCCCAGCTCCTCGAAGCTGACCTCCTCGCCCGTCACCGTCTTCACCACCTCAGGACCTGTGATGAACATGTGGGACGTCTCCTCCA
>Ga0066662_10000406_pt1 | contig 19012 bp, 26 predicted proteins | sample GraSoiAngelo_111_FD_133939 | JGI IMG/M metagenome (GOLD analysis project Ga0066662, IMG submission 133939) | Grasslands soil microbial communities from the Angelo Coastal Reserve, California, USA - 14_0903_12_40cm | ecosystem: Environmental > Terrestrial > Soil > Grasslands | place: USA...
CGAAACTTCAAGGCCGGCGACGTCGTCCACTATCAACAGTGGCTCGAGCTCGTCGTTCGTGACGGGCATAGGATCGGCGGCAAAGATCCCAAGGCTACGTTCCTGACCCAGGTCGCGCGAATCGCCTCGGTGGAAAGCGCCGGCAAGCGGTCCGGCCTCTATCGCCTCATAGCCGCAACGGCCTAACAGTCCGCGAGTCCCCGGTTCGGCGTAGCGATTACGCCGATCGGCAGTCGACCCCTGCGACAGCAGATGCCACCGACATCGGCCCGTCGCGTATTCGGCGGACCGTCTGCTCGATCTCCTCCGCAGCGAAGCTTTCACGCATGAGCTAGGACGATCGTGAGTTCCGCGAGTGGCCCCATCGCGACAAGCCACAGCGCGATCGCCGTCGCAACGCCAATCACGAGCGGGACCCCCAACAGGTCGAGCTTCGGCCACATCTCGATGAGCGTCGGCGGGCTTTCGATCGCCGCGAACGTCGTGGCACCAGCCGCAGCGAGGTTGAGCCCGACATGAAGAAGGCTGGGCGGCGTGTCCCGCGCGCCGGCACAGCCGCAGCTCGAAAGCGGAACACGAGCGGCGAGCACATAGGCGAGCACTGCAGCGAAGATGGTGAATGCGACCGCCTCGGCCGCGATCAAACGCTGATCGGCCGTAATCAGCGCAGCGGACCCCAAGCAGATCTCAATGACACCGAGCGCCCTTCCGGACCGAAAAGCAGCGGGAATCCTAAGCACTGCCAGCAGCGGCTCGCTTGCAGCCGGCGACAGGATCTTAGAAGCTCCCGTGGCGATCAGAAGCCCGCTGGCCAAGACAAGGCTCACCCAGGCAATCGCTGTTTCTATCGCCACTGCCGGACCTTCGAGCCGCGGATCACGATTGCGCCCCGATCCACACGGCGATGTCGACCAGGTGTGGAGGTTGCCGCGTCGAACCGTTGCATCCTCTTGAGCAGATCACTGTCTCAACGCGCACCGGCAACCCCCATGCCTGCACTCGCTTTGGTACCAACCTCTGTGTGGTCTGTCGTACGGCCGCGCATTAGGTAACGCACTCGCCTGAGTTATCCGCGGCTCGCGTCGGCGAAGTCGAGCGCAAGCGCATCGTCTTCAACCCGATGTTCGCACCGCAGCCGCGACCGGCTTCGCTAAGCCGACCTCCGGGCTTCGATGCGGCTAGAGCGGCGAGCAGCTTCCCGGCTGGAAGCACCGCTGAGTCGTGATCCGGATCCTTCCAGGTCGAAAAACGCCATGCTGTCCGCGCGGCCCATTGCACCGTCGCCGCAGCCGCGACAACTAGACCGTCGAACTGTGCGAAGGCAACTTTCACCTGCGCCATTTCGCCGCGGCGCCAGACCGCCTTCATCCTGAGCTGGTCTAAGTAAAAGGAGGTACATCACGGCCATTGTGAGAATCGCGCCACCCCGAACACGGGCACTCGCGAGCGCCTTCTCTGTTGAAACCGCCTATCGCATCTTCGCTGAATCCTGTTACGGAAACCGCGGCCGCGCGACAAGAACAACAACGACCTTATGTCCTGGGGAGGCGCGCGATGCTTACGCATGACTATCTCACGCGAGACCAGCGGCGCGTGGCCGAATTCCTGTCGATAACGCACATCGGGCGGGAAGCAGCAAACCAAGTTCCCGGACTCGGTCCTGTCGCCGGCGCAACATACGAAGCGCTCTCCTACTTCATCGAAGCCGAACTGCAGCATCGGCGCGTCGAACGACACGAGCTCCTTCAACGGCCGCATGACAGTTCCGCACAGATTGGAACGAACGCCGCGCGTCTGAACGACCGGGGACTCGCGGCGGTTGCGCGCGCCCAGAGCTCTATATCGGCCGCTCGTGAGCACCTCGCAAAGCTTGAGTGGGACGGCGCGAGGGTCGAAGCCCTCGCCGGCGATTTCCACGACGACCTCCGCGCATTCCTTTCCCACACCGAGCTCAAAGCGGGTGACATCAGGCGAATCGACGAGATAGTTGGCGAAATCGTCGCCGCCACAAGGAAAGGGGGCGTGCTTGCCGCGCTCGAACAAGTCGAGCTAGGCACTCGTCAACTTGACGAGCTACGCCGCCGCGAGGACCGCGGCGCTGTCGAGAACTTCCCGATCTGGAAGCTGGGCGGCTTGATCGTAATTCTCGGCGTCGGAATCATTGCTCTTATCCATTGCGGGATCTTCGGCTGCAGCATCTCGACCCGAAACGCGTATATCGCCGCGCTGATCACAGCTGCTCTCGTGACCCTCGGGTGCTGACCGTGCAGGAAGCGCTCGTCCCAGACGACGCCCGACGGCGCGACCGTACCCGACGCGTGGCTGCGGTGCGGCGCGTGCGATGCGATGCGATGCGAGCCTGAATCCGCTGCAAGTAGCGAGCGACTCCAAAACCGTTTTACAGCTCAAGCGTCCCGTCGGTTTCGGGCTCGGGCGACCCGTACGCTCGTTTCACTCACGTCGAAGACGGCGACCGCGGTAACCGCCTGCGATCTATCCAGGATCGGAATCGCAAGAATCGATGCGGGGTTTGTGCGCCCAGACGAGGCGAGGACGCACAGCCACCTGCCCGCCCTGACTGCCAAAGCGCCCGCTCCTCGAGTTCGCCGCAGAGCGTAGGCCGACGAGGCGACCCCGTCGCCGCTGCATTTTCTCCGGGCGGCCGCTAACCAAAGCTCGTCGAAGGCGCCCCGCTACCTTCCTCTTTGACTCGGTTCGCGCTGCTGCCGGCCGCTGACTTCGACGGCGCAGAAGTTCTTGGCCCGAGCGAAGCACGAGTGAAGAAGAGCGCACCGGCGTCGGAGTGCCGAAGTTCTCCTGGTATGCGCCGAAGCGAGCCGTAGACGCGGAGCGCGAGGACTTCCTCGTTGTAGCGTGGCCCTTCTGACGAAAACCGCACGAGGCGTTCGACAGTCCCTTGCGCGAGGCGAAGGTTATGGCGTTGGATGGGCCTGCCGGCCGCAATGTGAATCGGCGCCCATCTTCGCCGGCGCTGGAAGTAGATGAGCGACGAACTCCATCCGAGAACGATTGAGAGCCGAACAAGCGCCGCGCTCAACGAAACGTCAGTCTCGCGCACAATCTGGTCGAGGACATCGAAGCTTTCCTTCTCCTCCGCGAAGCGTTCAACGTACTTCCGAGGCATGAGGAGCTCGGCAGCGACCGCATCGCATAGGCTCTCAATGTCAATTGGCTCTCCGCCCAGCGCGGCGCGCGTAGCGGCATGTACATCCGGATCCGAAAGCAAGAGATGACCAACTTCATGGGCCAACGTGAAGCGTTGTCGCGCGTACTCGTGAACGTTGCGATGAGAGCCGCGGACGATGATTTTCGAACGTTCGGACGAACCAATGAACAGTCCGTCACGGTCGAGATGCTCGGCGTAAATCGTTTCGATCCCTGCCGCCTGAACCAGGCGAACGACACTGATGGGCAGCTGGTATCGCACGCCTTGCTTGCCCGCCCCAACGAACACGGCATCGACAAGTGACTGAGCGACGTCAAGCACTCGCATCTATTGCCCTTTCATGAGGCGAGCCCACTGAACCGGATAGGCGAAAGAGACGCGCGACTGTCCGTATGCGATCCGCCGCTGCGCTTGGGCGATTAACCGTGTCACGACCTCAGCCGATACGGGCCGATCCGATAGGAACACTCCAAGCGCGTCGAGTTCCCGATCGAGAAGATATTGCGGCCGCGCAGGCGTGGGTTCGGGAACGAAGCCGTCGACGTTGAGCGGCACGTTGTAAGCGGCACTTAGCGCAAGTAACTCCATCTGCGTCGCGAAAGCCAGAGCTCGCTTGTCGCGGGAAAGGAGTCGCGCGCGCCGTGGGCTCAGGCCGACCTCCGCGAGCGCCAGGTCTAGTTCGCGTCTGGACAGTCTCGTCTCAGCGGCGCGCAGCGAGTCATAAAAGGGCGCCAGACGCGCGATCGCGAGTCGTCGACGCTCGGCGGTCGTAACGATCGTCCGATAATTCCTGTGAAGCCAGCTCAGAACAAGCTCGCGAATGGCTTTGGGCGCGCGATCCCCCGTCGGGAACTCGAAGGAGTTTCGCGATCCGTGAAGCTCCAGCAGGCGTTCAACCTTCGGGCTGAGGTCATCGCCCGACGGACGCAGGACAAGCATCGGGAGCATTGCGTCGTAGGCTTGGCGCAGTTCAATGCCTACCCCCGCGCTGCCGAAGTCGTCAATCAGGAAGATCGCGGCGTCCGCGCGGAGGATGCGTTCCTCGATTTGGTCGATCGCGTCCTGATCATCCTTCGCGTGAACGCGGACGGACGCGAACTGCGGACGGAAGGTCGTGGTTCGATCCGAGCTGAGTTGCGGCCCGTCAAGGACGTATTCGTGCTCTGTTGTCCGTTCGAGCTCGAATTCGGTGATCGCTCGGTCTACCGCATCCTCCCACGTCTCGAGTTGCTTGCGCTCCGCGTCGCCTCGGCCGGTAACCGGGCTTCCGATATGGACACGGCGGTCCTTGCGTCGGCGAGCCTCGACGACTCCGTTCTCCTCGATGCAAGCTTCGAGCCAGGACCTGAGTCCGTGGCCCGGATCGATACCTTCTCGCAGTAGCGACGCAAGTCGGCGCAGTGTTCGGACTTCATTCGCGGGCGACTTCCACCGGTAGCCGTTGAGCTCGAGAAAGCGCATGAACATCAGCCAACCGAACTCGGGTGCGCTCGAGGGGACAATGTCGTCGAGTGCGCAGTGGACTAGAAGGCACTTCCCTGCGGCGGCCGGAGTCGGGTAGATGGCATGGCCGGCGACACGGCCGTTCGGTGCGAGCAGCGCACGGTAGAGACGCTCGCTCTTGATCAGACGCCTCACATCGTCGGGATCACGCCGCAGCAGCCGCCCTGCGATCAGAACTCCGTCCTCGAAACTTGGCAGACGCACCGCTACTCCCCGAAGGCCCTGAGGCGACGCCGCTCCTGTTCGAAGAGCCGATCGATCTCTTCGACGCGCTTTCTATCGCGATCACGAAGCACCCGCTGACGCCGAATCGTCTCTAGCGCGGCGTCGTACACGGCGGGACAAGGTGCACCGACCTCATCCCGCCGCTCTTGACGCCGCACGACTCCCTCCCCAGGGTTATGCCGTAGAGGCGTGCGTTGATTGCTGAGACGGGTCAGCGCGGAGGCCCGCCGCGCGCTGCGCGCGCGCCTCTTCGAGCTCGGCGATCGCGCGCTCAAGTTCCGCCGGCAATCCTTCGAGCGCGCAGGTTGCGATCACATCACGTCCGAGCTCGGTGATCGTTACGGCAACCGGATCGTCAGCGTGCTCTCGCGACGCCTCGTCCATCACACCGAGGCCCACGAGAGTTGTCCGCTGCGCAAAAGGCAGCATCGCCAGTGTGAGCTCAGTCAGGTCCCTGTCCGCGCCGTGCAGAAGGGCCAAGGAGGACCGCAGTTCAGCTGGCAACTCGGCCGTCACCTCGGCGGCACTCGGGCTTGCAACTCGGATACTGGCTGTCATGACTTGTCCTTTGCATTCGTAGGTATGACGTTTCAGGCGGTCAAATTGGAAACCAGCTGCGCACGTTTCTTGCGACTCACGTCTCTGGACCATGCGCATCCACTTCCCGGCCGGCACGCCGTCACATAAAAAGACGGACAGGACGAGGGAACTGGAAAGGATCTATACAAATCGCTTACAGATGGGCTTGCAGGCAATTGCCGAAGCGGCGAAGCGCAGCGCTCACGGTGGGATGGCTGTACCCGGTGACCCTCGCAATCGCCCGGCTCGATGGCGCCGACCTGGTGAGCGGCGCCAACTCGAGGAACGCGCGGACGACGGCGACCACAACGAAGTCGCCGTTGCTACCGGCAATGCGAACGCAGTCGTGGACGGTTGCGCGGGTCGCCCTGCTTTCGAAGAGCTCAGCCAGCGAGTCGTCCGGTATGTCGGTATCCGGGAAGACACCCTCCCTCTTCGCCTTGCGCAGGCGATCGACCGCCTTTCGAGCTGCCACGCTGGACATCCACGCTGCGGGACTCTCGATGAAGTCTCTCCGCGACATGCTGCCGTCTGGACGGCGATGTTTGTCTATCTCTTCGAGCAACGCGAGTACGGTCGCGGCGGAGATGTCGCTGATCTCTTCCACGCCGACAGATCGATAGTGGAAGAGGAGTTGGCGCTCGAGGGCGGTCGCCACGATCCGATAGTCACTTTCGCTGAACTCCTCCCGATCAAGAAGCGCCTCGAAAAGCCGTTGTGCGGCTGGCCCGTACGGCAGTTCGTGCTCAGACATCGGTGATGTCCGACGGTTCGAGGTGGTGCCGCGCAACGGTCTCCGAGCAGAAGCCACGTAGGCGTCCTCGGCTCTCGGCTGCGTCGACCGGTTGATCTCGTAAGACGACTGTCGCATCACGGAGACCGGTGTGGAGCGGCAGAAGTTTGGCTTTGTCCGCCTCCTGCGGATCGATATGCGTCCAGTACAGATCCCAGGTCTGAGCGATTAACTGGTCGTCGCCCAGTCCTCGAACTCGCCTCTCTACCGTCCTCTTCGCGCGGGTGTTCATCCAACCAATGAGCCACTCATGGATCGACCCGAGGATGCTTGCTGCGTCTGACTCGTCAACGTGAAGCCGATTCAGCCGCGTGCGAAGGAGCGCTTGGCCGGCAATGCCGTCGGCAGCGGCGGCGGTAGCCGACGTGGGACTTCCATTCAGGATGTGGAACAGCAGAAGGCCAAGTCCGCCGCCTGCGGCGTAGACGACAAGCAAAAGCAGAGCCCCGACACCGAACGTGGCACGAACCCAGCCTCGCCAATAGGCATATTCGCCGTAGGTCGTTCCGACAGCGCCTACGACCATCGAACTACAGCAGGCTACGAGGATCTCGGCCACGCGTTGCCGGTCGTTGGTGTCGCGGCGGTGACCGATCGAAGCCTCTTAGTAACGATCGGGATCGCAAGGGTCGGCAATGCGTAGCTCCTTCAAGTTTCGGACAAGGAACGGCGCAAGTCGCCGCAGGCGGTATGTCGTGTGAGAAGCGAAGAGGTAACCGATTCGTCGGCACCGGAGTAGACGGTGAACGCTCAACCGCGTCTGGCCCGCGCCGAGTGCCAGCTCTTGGGCCTTGAGGCCGGCTGTTCAGCGGTGTGAGAGCAGATGGGGATGGCGGCGGAGCCGCGATCCCCACCTGCTCTCTCAGTTGTTCGGGTTCGCCTGAGCGAGGAGCTTGTTCAAATCGAGCGTGCCGACCGATGCACCGGTCGCATCTCTTGGCGTCAGCAAGTAGTCGCCAGACGGAAGCTGACCTGACGAGGCCACATCCGGAAGCTCGCCAAGAAATTTAAAATCGTTCCCAAGTGGCACGTCCTGTGCCCCGTCGGCGCCGACAAGCGGACGCTCGCGATCGCGGGCGACGAGAGGTTTGTCCCGGCGACCACGATGTGGTAGCCGCCCGACGAAGCAACCGACCAGAACAGGTTCGCGGACAGCGCGGTCGTTTTACGCGTGATCGGTGGCAACTCGCAACATCCGCCATCGACGTCCGTCGCAATGAGGGCGCGACGTTCGGACAGGCCCTTACGAATGTCAACACAAGCTAAGGACAATCCCAAAATCGGTCGTTCGGGAAGAGTTCGTCTGCGACGTCACAGGCTTAGCCGGCGTGTGTAACCAGTAGCTCCTCTTTCCAGACCTGGTTACTTTCGGCGTGGCTTCGCGACTTGGTCGACGAGTGTGTCCATACCGGCGAGCGGCCGCCGCACAACAAGGGGGTATTGAAGTGCGAACGCGGATCTTGGTTGCAACAATCGCCGCGTCCTTCGTAGTGCTCGCAATGGCTGCTGTGGCGCTCGGGACGTCGCACACGTATTGGGGCTACAACACGATCAATAACCTGAACCCGGCTTCAGGAACCTGTTCGAGCGCACGCTCGGGGATTGCCTGTGACGGGTTCAACTATTGGGATCAGAACGAGATCGCGCAAAACAGCGGCGGCAACATCGTTCAAGGTTTCCAGAACTCGGTCGGAGGATCGATTTACGGAATCGTTCGTGGCTGCTGCGCACCCGACCCGAATCCGTGGGAACTTGCCTGGAACGACTCGAGGCTGATGGGCGCGGTCAACCACTACAACAGGACGGCGTGCACCTACGACTTCGGATCTGGAACGTCCGGTTCGTACGTGCAGTGTCGGTCCCTCATCTTCCCTTAACGCCAACCCAAAGGAGAATCGTGATGCACAACCATCCTTTCAGCGGGCGGCGTATGTTCATCGGGGCCGCCGCAGTCGCGACAGTCGCCCTCGCGGCCACACTCGGAATAGTCGCGTCAAACGGCGGCGCATCGCCCGGACCGCTCCCGTTGAGTAACGCTGGGCTGCCCGTTCAGGCATCCACATTCGCCCCGGTTGCGAAGTCATTCATGGCTGGCGATCCGAGCAGTGTTCGTATTCTCGGGGCACGGCATGGACTCGCCTTCTACGTCACCACGCAGGACGGGACCGCGTGTTACTCCGCCGGCGATGCGGCCGTTGGCAAATCAGGCCGAGCCGTCACAGACAGCCTTGGTTGCCCGAGCGACTTCCCAACGGCATCCAAGCCCGTTCTCGACGACTCCTTCGTTTCGATGGACCCCAGTTCGGGGGCGATCACAGTGCTTCGCCTCAGCGGACTGGCGGCTGATCCAGTGGCACGTGTCGGAGTCATCTCGACTGACGGCGCCGTTTCGTACGCGCCTGTCATCAACAACGTGTACGACCTCACGGGGTTGTCCGTTCTCGCTCGCGCGATCGCGGCCTATGACGCGAGTGGTAACACCCTGTACACGATCCCGCTCAGTCCGACCGGCTGATGATCGCCCAGTCGCGCCTCCGTCGACGACCGACGGAGGCGCGACAGAGCGACGCGCATTGTCGGCCGTCGTCATGGACGGGCGTTCAACGTATTGCCGTCCCGTCGCTGACGCCCGGCGACGATCCCTTCGTCAGCGCACCACCGGACGAACTGATCTCGACGGAGTCTGGGGAGCGTTCACAACAATGCGAGTCTGACGCATCGATGGTCACGGCGGGACAGTCCATGTCGCTAACTGTCGGTGGGCGTTACTTCTCGCGGTGGCTTACGACCTATCTGCAAGTGGGCGTTAGTCATCGACGCAAGGAGTGTCACCGTGACTCGAGCGCACTGCCCCGGCCGTCGTGAAACGACGGATCACAATCACCGCCGTTCTGTGCCTCGCAGTGGTGGCCGCTGCGACCTTTATCCCTTCCGCCTTGGGAGACCGCAACATTCTCTGCACTATCTCGAACGGGACTCTGAGTAGCTCAAACGGTGGCTGGGGAGCAACCGCTTGGACGTACACAGACCAAACGGAATACACCAGCAACCATGACTATTGGGCCTACCGGTTCGACATCAATAACAACGTCACCTGGTCACATTTTCAGGATGTCAGCCAATGGGGGCAAGGGCTGTATGGGCCAAACCCTGAGAATGTTCCCGACCTCTTGCGAAAGTCCGAAATGAATGGCACGCTGGGCGCCACATACTGGATTGGGCAGTGGACGAAGGTGTCATGCTGAACCGTAAGCACACAGTCGTTGCCACGCTTGTCCTCGGTGCGGCGGTCGTGGCGGTCGGCGCAATCCGGGTCTCGAATGCGACTACTGGTGGCGACCACATTCTTCCCGCGAACGAAACGCTGGCTACCGGCACGTCAGCGATCTCGCACGTCGCACAGACGGTCGATGGGGCTTCGTGGTCGGTTTCCACTTACACGAACGCTCTCGGTGAACACTGCATGACTGACGTCCCGCCGACAGCATCGCCTGCGGATGATGGCGGGGCGCTCAACTGCATCAGTCCGAGCAACCGCTTCGCCAACGGTCCTGTTGCGTGGAGCATTGGCGCACGCCAGCAGCCTGGAGACGCGCTGAACTGGGCGGACGTCTGGGTCTACGGCGAAGCAGCGTCGTCAGTTGCGCAGATTGAGGTCGTCACCTCCAGCTGCGCCTCGCGGAGAGTCGCGCTTGATTCCAGCGGCGTTTTCTTGGCGGTGTTCCCACGATCGTTGCTCGCGGCAGGTGGGTGGCCGTATCGCCTCGTGGCGCGCAGCAGCAACGGCCAAGTGCTCCTTGACCGGGTTCTTCCAGTTTCACCGCCGCCGACTCCGGCTGCGATTGCTGCCGGCGTCAAGGCACCGTCCGCCGCGCCAGCCTGTGCTCGCCCATAGAGGTGCCCGTGACTTTGGCATCCGCTGGCCTAACGCCGGCGGATGCCGTCAGCGGATTCGCGGTGCTTCTCGGCATCCCGGCTCGAGGCGCCGATCCGTTGCATGTCTTCTGCCGCTCGTGCTTGCCTTGGCTACTGGCTGCAGCAAAGGAACCGGCGAGGGTGTGGCGTCAGTCGCGCGTCGGCGGCCAAGGCCGGTACGCGTCCGTCCCTTTCCACCGATCGCGGCTCTTGATCGGCGGAAGCAGATCACGGACGTGCTTCCGGATGTGATTCGGCTGGACCCGGCCGTCCGAAGGGTATTTCTTCCAGGCACGGAGTCGCGTCGGGGTCTGACCCATCCGCGATCGACATACCTTCTACTGCGACCTGACGGACTCGTTTGCATCGTTGTTCGCTTGCACAGAACAGTGACGACGTCGTGCGAGAGGCGTGCGGCGGCAGCCTCCCCCGCGCTTGCCCTGACGCTGCCGCGCCAAGATGGAACTGCAGACGTGATAGTCCTTGTGGACGACACTGCAACCTACGTAGTCGCCGGACATCGCAGCCTTCGGGTGCACGAAAACGAAGTTGTCGTGCCTGCGACGAGCCTTTCGACGTTGACGATCGTTCGCCCCGAGGAAGCAAGACTTCTCCACGTAGGCTTCCAGCGCATCAAACCGCGCACACGGTAGGGGCGTTCGCGAGCAGCAGCTCTCACCCGTGCGGCCACGCACAGCCGGCTCCAGCCGTCGTACCCAAGATCCGCTACCCGAGGCGCGTGCAGTGTTCGCATTTCGGGTAGCCGCCAGTGCCTGCTTCCCGATTGTACGACTCAATGTTGTTGCCTTCGGTGCACTCGCTGTGGTCATGGTAGACCTTGCGATGGTTGGCAGCTTTCGAATGGTACGGAGCGACTTTGCCCATGGATGTGCCCTCCAGTTACGTCAACGATTTAGTCATTGGAGCGCGCCGCCGCAGGCGCCGGCACAGACTCCCATCGGATAGTCGTGCGAGAGCGCGAAAGGTAACGACCCGGCATTCGAGTACCTCAGCGACTCGGAGCTCTAGAGGACCGTCCATCCGAGCGTGGCGCGAACTCGCGGATCCGGGTGCGCGCGCACCATGACGAGCAGCGATCTTGGGACGCGCTTAGCGGCGTTCGACAGGTTCTGCGCGCCAGGCGCAGCGCGATCAGCCAGGTACCGTTTCACGGAGGCGCGTACGGCCCCCGGCCGTCGCCGACGCCTATTTCAACCGCCGTCGCTCGGGCGACTGGTGGGGTCCACCGATCGGTGCGCTCATTCCTGGAGAGAATTCGAACGCTGTCTGAAGACAGGGTAGTTCCACTATTGTCCCTGTATGTCCCAGGGAAGCGGACGCGACCTTGCCGATCTTGCGTTTCGTCAGCATCGCGCGCAGGTCTACCGCTTTCTTCTCCGCAAAACAGGCAACCACCATGACGCGGAAGAACTAACTCAGCGCGTGTTTGTCGACGCGGCCTCCGCCCTTGCAGCCGAGCAGGGGCCGCCCGACTCGCTCCTCGCCTGGCTCTATGCCGTCGCGGAGCGTCGCTTCATCGACGAGGTACGGCGTCGCGTCGTAGCACGACGCGGAATCGCGCTTCTACCACGCGCTGAAGAAGCGGCCGACCGAACCTATCCACGCGAAATCGCGCAGGCCCTCGAGGCGGCGATTAAGCGTCTACCCGATGACCAGCGAGTCGTTGTCGTCATGAAGGTACTCGAGGGACGGCGATTCGCGGAGATCGCAGCAACCCTCGGCACTACCGAAGCAGCCTGCAAGATGCGACTTAGCCGCGCCATCGCGAAGATCAAGCGCGACCTCCAAGACCAAGGGTTCCAACCAGAGTGATGAACAAGTCACGACACTCCGACAGCGTGGACAATGAACTCCTAGAACTGTTTGGCGACGATCCTGCCGCGTTGGCCATCGTCGATGCGATCGTTGCAACGCAGCGCGTTGGCCGCCCGAAAAGCCGACGCCTGATCAGAGCTGCCTGCGTCGCCGCCGCTGTGATCGGCACGGCGATAGCCATCGGAGCCCTGACGCGTTCTAGCTCGCATGCCGGAGTCATCGACGACGCCCTCGCGGCCATACCTACGGATCGCGTTCTTCGTCTTTCGATCACCGACGACGCCGTCGCTGGTAAGACTGTCGACTTGAGATCGGGCCGATCGAGGCCGGTGCGACACGAACTGACCGAGTGGTTCGATCCACGCAACGGTCGCCTGAGAGTGCGAGACACCCTGGCCGGCATCCGGGTGAGCGATGTCATGCTCAGCGAACGGACGAATACCGGCTCATTCGCCCAGCAAATGCTCGCGCGCTTCCCATTGCTCTACCGAGCGCAACTGCTGCAGGCAGTCAGCAGCGATGTCCGTCGCGCCCTATTGGACGGTGAGATGGTCTACTGGATGAGGTTCAGAACGGCAGGGCCGCTGAGGGCGGTCGCCATCAGCCGTCGGACATACAAGCCAGTGCGAGCAGTCTTCGCCGGCGATGAACTGATCCGATGGTTCCGAGTTCGCGGATTTAGCGTACTGCCAACGAGCGAATCCGTCCCGGCTCCGCACAGGGATCGTTCGGTCAAATCGCGACCTTTCGTTCTCCACCGATCGACGCTGTCGGCTTTGCGCGCGAGCGGAATCGTGGGCGTCGACCGACTCTTGACCCTCCTCGGTGTACCGGCGTACCTGTACGCCGGTCCGCCCTCCCGGCGCTCCGTTGGCGCGTGGATCTACGGCCAAGCACGTGACCGGTCCGATCGGATTCGCGTCGAGGAAGCGGAGGGGCCGGAGCGCGCCTTTGGTTGGACGCCGCCGACGGTCGCCTTGACCGAGAACGGAGACGTCTATCTGACCCACGACCGGATGCGATGGGTCGGATTCTTCATGCACGCGGGGCGGTACTTCCGCGTCTCCTCGCCTGGCCCGCAAGCGCGGGTCATCAAGATCGCGCGACAGCTGGCGAAACTAGGTTAGTCCGAGCGTTACCTCCGGCTGTCTCGGACGACCTTCAGTCCAAACGGCGCTATAGGCGCGATGACTGGAGGAGCGGATGGGGACCGGAAGATTTCTTGCAGTTACGCTGTTGACAGCCCTGGCGGCAGGCGCGTCCGCGTTTCTTATCGGCGCCGGCACGGCGCATGCGCGTAGCACCACCGGAGGCGGCGTGATCGCCGAGGCGTTTGGGAACCAGCAGATCTCATCCAGCCCCGGCGTCTACGCGCAAACCACAAGCGAGTACTCGACATCCTGGTCGTGGTCCCAGTTGAGCGCCTCATACGACTACTACTGGTACATCTTTCAGTCCAACGGCACGCTCACAGCGAGCGGACACCGACCCTCGGGCGGCGGCGACAGCCGGACGGTTGCTGGCAACGTCTACTACTTCAAGGAATACAACAACGAACCGGCTGGTTCGGGCCACATCAACGTCCTCAGCGTCGACTACTGCTGCTGAGTCCAGCTCGAGCCGCCGCGGTCGCGGCCGCAATCGCGATTGGAGCGACTGTAGGCGCGCTGGTCGCAGACCGCAGACCCGACGGAGGACTACCGGTGCCCATGCCCAGACGGCAAGGCGAGGCGGCGTCCCGCATCGAACGAGCTTGGCGGGACGGCGTCACCCACGGCAGACGCCCCGCAGTCTCGTACGCGAAGCTGGTCAGGGACATCACCGCGCGGTTGCGATGTTGCGGTATTGCCATACAGCGCATTTCCGTGGTGGGCGCAGGCGTCGAGATCCACGCCAGTGCAGCGCAGCCGCATTACCTAGAACTTCTTTCCCGCGTCGATCGAGAACGACCAGCCTCCGTCCTCGTGATTGTTGACGTTGAGGGTCATCGGGCGATTGCGTGTTCTACGCGCGACGGAGACCCTGTCCGAGCATGGGTGTCGCCGATGCTCCTAAGCGACAGCTAGGGCAGGCTGTTACCTACGAGTAGTCGCGAACGACATGTTGTTATGCGGCGCGGCCCGCGGGCGACCGATCGGGATGAACGAATCATTGTCGACGACGAACTGTTGGAGTTGTTCGCCGATGATCAGCACTCGATCAAATGGATTATGACGATCCACCGCTGGCTGGTCGCGAAGCACGGCGGTCTGACGGAATCGCGATGCGCGGGGCTGCGACGAAGTCCGGATCCGCCAGACAAAGATCGAACGTAGCGGTTAACCGCAATGATCCTGCGCGATACGCCGCCGGCGCGCGAGAGCTCCGCAGCCCCGTCGACGGTCACCGCTGCCAGCTACGCCACCGAGGCTGCACCGTGATCGCCACCAAAGTGCATCTTGCGGTTGCGAATCCAAGTTCACCCTGCGAACGGCCCCGAGGCGCGAGTTCCGCCGGCGCAGGCTTAGGGCGCACGCAGACTCGCTCGGCTAGTCGCCCCGCCGTCGCTCCAGCTCGCGGCAGCCGAGTGACCGGCTTCGCGCAGAGCGGCTTGCGTGGCCATGCGCGAGGCACGACGCACAGCGGCGGCGTGGTGTCAATCTCGTGCGCCTCTCGCTCTCGATCTCGCATTGAAAGAGAACCGGATGAAGACGCGGTAACGGCCAGGTCTACGACCCCAAGGCTTAGGGGCGCGCAGCCTTCCCAATCAGTTGTCACTCGAGCATGAGAGTCCTGACACGCAGCTAGCTCCCTGCCCACACGAATCGCTCCCACGATGCGCCTCGCCTGCACGAAGTCAGACAACGTTACTTTCCTCACGTCCTCACGACAGATAACCGAGGGTGAGCTGCGGCGATTCGGCTTCGGTCGCGTCGAGAGGCGCGGAACACACAGCAGGAGGCGATGATGAGCAAGCAGGCGGACTTTGCAGCAGACCACCTCTCTTTCGACGAAGGCTTGAGGCGACTGAACGAATTGACCCGGCATGCGGGTTTCAGCGCGGAACGACGGATCGTCACGTCGCGCGATAAGGACGTCGTCGCTCTCCGCGGTGCCCTTCGAGTCAGTTCCGTACCTTCCGGGTTCCACAAGTGGCAGCTGCCGGTGATCCTCAGTGAGCCGTCACAGCTCTACTTGACGGTTGGCGAGCCTAATGCTTCGGTGCCTGAGCATTCTCACCCAGAGGGCGACGGGATCCGCTTCATCGTGTCGGGATCAATCCACTACGGCGAACACGAGTTGCACGCCGGCGATTGGATGTTCATCCCCGCGGGCGTGCCGTACTCCATGCGTGTCGGCGACCTAGGAGCAGTGATGTGTTACTGCTACTGCTGCTGCTGCGCAGGCGCTCGAGACCTCCTCTCACCAGGCGATCCGATCGAGCACCAGCACTAACGACGCGTGTCGACCCGCGCGACCTGACGCACCGTCTTGAATGAGCCAACGAGTTCTGCTTCGCGAACAGCCGTAGCAGATTGCGGGGAGGCAAACGGCCTCCCCGTTCTCCCGCCGGCACGGTTATCGGTTATGACCACGCGGCGTCGACCGGTTCAGGCCGCAACGAGGCGAAGCCTGAAGAGCGAGGCGGGGCGGTGGCAAGCAGACCGCGTGCACATGTCCGGAGTCCCCGCATGGCGGCCGCAGTCGAGAGCAGTTGACCAATCCGTCTGCGGTGAAAAGACGGGGCGGTCACGAAGACCGCCCCGTCTCCTCGTCAAAGCGGTTAGCCGCTGTGCGGCGGTGTCCCCTTCCGCCACGTGTCGCTCACGTTGAGCCGAAACACCTCCGCTCCGGCTGCGTCCAACCCCACAAGGTAGTAAGGCCCGCCCGACGGAAACGCCCCCGATTCTGGAACCGTAGGAAAGTCGAAGGAGAAATAGCCGTCGGAGGACTCCCCGCTGATTGATCTGTTCGGACCCTCCGCCCTGATCGTCGCAACGCCTCCGCCACGGAGCGAGCCACGGAGGACAGGCACATAGCCTCCGTCGTTCCCTTCGACCCAGCTCGTAAGCGTTGTGTAGAACGGCGTTGCGGACTGGCTTTCGTCCGAGCTGGCTACGGGGCAGAAGCCGGCCGCGTGCAGAGCATCAGCCGCCGAGGATGGCCCCGCAGTCGATGTCGGGAAGAAGGCACACTTTCTGCCGTCGGCCGTCGACGCCGACCACACCTCGGGGGTCGCACGCCCGGCGCTGTGGCCGAGGGCACGATGGAGGCTGGAGGGCGTGATCTGGTCCGATGGAGCCGCGCTCCGGTCCCCGCGGAGCTGGGCGCCGACAGCCGAGGCTGTTGCGGCAACAACAACTAGTGCAGCGATCGCCACGCTCGCGCGCGGACCGATGGAGCGCGTCATATGAATTCTCCGAGATGAGTCGTTATTCATGCGCATTGGGTGTTCTCGCCCGAGGTATCACTGGTGACCGTGCCATTCGAGTTCAACCACTCGAAGGAGTGGATGTAGGCGCCCGAACAGCTGACGACGTTGCCCTGGAAGTAGATCGTGTGGTTCCCACTCAGCGGCACCGTGTCGAGGTTGTTGCCGGCACGGTTCTTCAGATCGAGTTCCCCTTGCCAAGGCGTTCCGTCAGGGCACTGAGTCGCGCCACCTGAAGACTGGCCGTAGAACGGCGAGTAATAGAACGGGACGCCGGCGAACGCGTGACAATACGTGGCGCTCCGAGCGTTCGACGTCTTGGCGAGCCCGAGCGCGGATCCGAATCCGCAGACCAAGGCCATGCATAACGCAGCGACTACGCGGCGTTGAGACATAAACCATCCCCCTTTCGTGATCTATGGCGCATAGCCGCAGTAACAATGAGCAATTAGTTCACGCGCTCGTGAACCGCTTGCTCTTCCGGTGAGTCGCTGGCGTGAGACGAAGGTAACGCCGCATGGCGAAATTCAGTCGGTCCACTGCCGGCAAATGACTGGCGCCCGTCCAGATAGTCCGGATCCCGATCGCCGCCGCCGCTGCGTTACCCAGCAACTACAAAGCCATCGACGCAAGGTTCCGCTATGGAGCAGACGCCCACTCCTGACCACGGTTAGGCAGCGGCGAGGGCGATCCTCGAAGCACGCGCAACATCGCCCGGTACCCGCGAGCCACCTCCTGCTTGATGAACGGGAGGTTGTCCTTGTCGGTCTCGCGCTCAAGGAACCATGACTTGAAGTCGCGCTCGCGCCAGAGATCGGACGACTTGCGATCAAGGATCGCCGTGAATGGCTCGCCAGCAGCAACAAGCGCCATCAGAACTTCATACTCTTCGCCGTCGAGCAGGATAAGCGGCTGTATTCTCTGCTTCTGGTCTTCGGGAGTACGGAGGAGATGGCCGCCGTACTTGTCGCACCACGCCCTCAAGCTCGGACTGTGGAACAGGCTGTCCGGCGAGACAATGATCGGCCATATCCGCTCGACGACGCCGATGTCCACGTCGGGCAGCTTCGCCCGTCCCGCGACCAAGTCACGGGTCACGCGGTCGAGCTGACGCATCTTCCCGAGAACGATCTTCTCAAGGTCGCGAGCAACAGACTTCACGTCGCCGTCCACGAGGCTCTTGGACGTGACGCGGCCGCTGGTCACCTCGACGAGCACGAGATCCAGCCCGAGGTCAACAGCGATGTCAGACGTCTTCAACTCGCCCGACTTTCTAACCTTGTAGGTCTGTTCGGGGAACACACGGCCACTCCCCGTGAACGATGCGCGACGGTGGGGGTAGGGATGCGCGATGTGGGTCAGCTGTCGGAAGTACCGCTCGTGCAGAAAGCCGTTGAATCTGCGGAAGCGGTCGAAGTCTTCGCGGCCTCGTGCGCGCGCGATGTCGAGCAAGCGGTAGTAGTTGCCGGTCGAGCCAATCCAACTCTCGAGCGCACGCGGCCCCAGCACCACGGCGTTTCCGTCCCTCTGGATAAACGCCGGACGGCGCAAGAACGGCTGAATGTCGCGCGCTGCGGAGCCGCCGCCCCGAGACGCTGAGAATTCGTTCACGTACCACTCGCGCGTTCCGCCGATCGACTCGACTCCTGCCGAGTAGCGTCCTGCAAGGCCAGTCGACGCAAAATACTCCTCGTTCGTGAATAGCAACGGGCCGTCGTTTCGGTCCGCCACGTTCGAACGTGCGAAGAACGAGAACCCGAGCGTCTGCAGCTCGACGAAGCCAAGGCCGTACCTCTCGCGCAGCCAATCATCGATCGGGCAGTAATCGCGGTGGCGGCGCGCAGCCGGCGACCTCCCGATCACGTGGTAGAGACGGTACGCGCGGGCTAGTTCATGCCGGAACGCCGCATGGCTGGAGAGGCCCCCATGCGCGACGAAAAACCGAACCATTCTCTCGTCGGCAAGATCAGCCGTCGATAGACGCTGATCGGCGAGGAGCTCGGGGTCGAGGAAGGCGTCTGGAATAAAGAGCAGCCCCCAAGTGAGCTGTGCACGCTCATGCGGCGTCAAGTCTTCGGCTGGCCGATCATCCGCATGGAGGAGCAGTAGCCGCTGAAGCGCGAACACCTGCTGCTCCGAAAACAGCGTCCGACGCGGGAAGGCACCGAGCATCCGCTCGCCGGCGCGTGCGAAGTCCTCTCCGCACAGCTGACGCATCGTCTCGAGCTGCGCGACTGGATCGACTCCGTGGACGTATAGGCGCCGCTGCAGCCACACTGTTAGGCGAAGCGCCGGCTCGAGCGGCGTGGCCCGAATCGTCGAGAGGATTGCGTCGCGGTCGAGAATCGGCCGACCGCCGAGCTGGACGGCCTCGGCGGGAAACATGAACTGGACGAGTTCGGAGCCTGTCGTGTACGACCAGAGCTGATCGAAGAAGGTGGGAACGCCCTGCGGAGCCGCGGTCGAGTCGGGCCGCCGCACCCCAGATTCTCCGATGTCGCCTTCAACCGTCACGACGTCCCCGAGCGCGTTCGACGCGCACTACACAGGCTGTCGAGGGCTA
>Ga0066662_10000408_pt1 | contig 18947 bp, 17 predicted proteins | sample GraSoiAngelo_111_FD_133939 | JGI IMG/M metagenome (GOLD analysis project Ga0066662, IMG submission 133939) | Grasslands soil microbial communities from the Angelo Coastal Reserve, California, USA - 14_0903_12_40cm | ecosystem: Environmental > Terrestrial > Soil > Grasslands | place: USA...
CAGGCGGCAGCGTAAAGATAGTGATGATTATTGAGTACTGAGTACTGAGTTGATAGCTATCAACTCAGTACTCAGTACTCAGTACTTTTTATGAAAGAGAAAAAATATAAGTGGCGGCGCGAGTATTATCAGGAGAAGACGCGTGGCCTTCTGATGGTTCATACGGGAAATGGCAAGGGCAAGACCACTTGTGCGCTCGGGCTTATGATGCGCGCGGCGGGGCGTGGACTCAAATGCTGCATGATTCAGTTTATGAAATCCCGAAACGACCGCTACGGCGAGCACGTCTCGGCTGAAAAGCTAGGCATTGAAGTTCACACGATGGGCGATGGCTTTACCTGGGACACGAAGAATCCTGAGCAGGACCAGCGAACAGCGAGCGAGACTTGGGCGCTCTGTGTTGAGAAGATGCGAAGCCGCGACTACGATCTTCTGGTCTTCGACGAGATTGTTTATGTCCTGAGCTACGAGATGCTGTCATTGGAAGAAGTGCTCGCTGAAATTCGCGCAATCCGTGAAGAGCAGCCAGCGCTATACATCGTCGTAACGGGACGCGATGCGCCCGCAGCGCTCATAGAAGCCGCAGACCTCGTGACCGAGATGCGCGAAATCAAACACCCCTTCAACGCCGGGATACGCGCTCAACAGGGAATTGAATTTTAGGGATGAGGGAGGAACGAAGGATGAAGGATGAGGGATGAGGGATGAAGCAAAAACAGAAAACTATGTGGTTCTTTCTTTTCATTCATCCCTTTGCCCTCCGCCCTCATCCCTTCGTTCCTCCCTTCGCCCTCATCCCTTCTTATGTTACTCTCTGCCTCGTTCTCCTTTAATTCCAAATGCTGAAAGGCTATGTACTGATGATCCGTGAAGGTCGAGGAATGTCGGATGCCGTCTTAGTTCATCCCTCATCCCTCTGCCCTCATCCCTGCTCTTATGCCTTGGTTTCGTAAAAAAGATCAGAAGATTGAGAGTGTGCCCGCTGAAGAGCGCGTGGTTAAGACCGAAGGTATTTTCGTCAAGTGCGACGAGTGCGATACTGCGCTATTCAAACCGGACCTGGAAGAGTCCTTGCAGGTCTGCACGCATTGCGGCTACCACTTTCGCATAGGCGCGCGAGAGCGCCTTAGTCTCCTCTTCGACGAAGGCAAGTATGAGGAGATGGACTCGGAAGTTGTCTCGATTGATCCTCTGAAGTTCTTTGACACTAAGCCTTACCCGGAACGCATCAAGCAGGCGCAGGAGTTGACGGGCTTGCCTGAAGCGGTCATAACAGGTCGCGGCACTGTCGGCGGCTATCTGGTCTTCGCCGGAGCGATGGACATACTCTTCATTGGCGGCTCTATGGGTTCGGCGGTCGGCGAAAAGATCACGCGGCTGATTCATCGCGCCATGAGAGAGCGTGGCGCTGTGGTTATCTTCGCGGCTTCCGGCGGCGCGCGTATGCAGGAAGGCACGCTCTCTTTGATGCAGATGGCGAAGATCGCCTCTGCGCTCGCGGAGTTGGACGAAGCGAGGCTTCCCTTCATCTCCGTTCTGACGGACCCGACGACGGGCGGCGTGACCGCAAGTTTCGCAATGCTGGGCGACCTGATTATAGGGGAGCCGAAAGCTCTTATCGGTTTCGCAGGCCCGCGCGTAATCGAGCAGACCATTCGTCAGAAACTACCAAAGAATTTCCAGCGGTCAGAGTTTTTGCTCGAACACGGAATGCTGGACGCAATCGTTGACCGCCGCGAGATGCGCGACTTCATCATCAATGCTCTCAAGTTCATGATGAACCCTGAAATAGTTAATAGTGAAAAGTGAATAGTGAATAATAGCCGCCAGCTTTTCACTTTTCACTATTAACTATTCACTTTTCACTATGTTCGACGACGCGCTTCAATATCTCTTAAGTCTTGGGCACGAGACCTTAGCAATCAAGCTCGGCCTCACGAATACGGAGCGATTGCTTGAGGCTCTGGGCAATCCGCAGAGTTCCTTTCCATCCATTCAAATCGCAGGCACAAACGGTAAAGGCTCGACCGCCGTAATGCTTGATTCAATCTGTCGGTCGGCAAGCGTAAGGACCGGCCTTTACACTTCGCCGCACCTGGTTAGTATCACCGAACGCATACGCATTAACGGTCAGGAGATTTCAAGGGAAGATTTCGCGCGCTTTACTTCACAGGTGCGAGAGAGCGCCGAACGGCTCTTGAATGAAGGAAAACTTGAAACGCTTCCAACATTTTTCGAGCACGTGACTGCGATTGCCCTTCTTGCGTTCAAGGAAGCGGGCGTTCAACTTGCAATACTTGAGACAGGTCTTGGCGGGCGACTAGATGCAACGACAACTGCGCAGGCTGAAACGGTCGCTATCACTCCAATCGCTCTGGACCATCAGAAATATCTAGGCTCGACGCTGGCGAAGATAGCCGCCGAGAAGGCCGCTATAATTCGTCCCGGAGTGACAGCCATCATCGCCCCGCAAGATGCGGAAGCTCTCAAAGTGATTCTCAAGCGATGCGCTGATTGCGTAGTCACGCCGCGAGTTAATGAGTGCGAAGCGAAAGTAATCGGCGCGGACGAGACGGGGCGGGTGTGCGCGACTTTCGAGACGAAGTCGGCGCGATACGAGAACGTCCGTCTGGGCTTGCGTGGTCGGCATCAGGCGACGAATGCTTCTACGGCAATCTCGCTGGCAGAAGCTCTGCGCGAGCGTGGGTTTTCGATTCCACACACAGCCATCATAGAGGGACTTGAAAAGAGCATACACGCGGGACGGCTGGATTTGCGCGAGGGACATCCTTCTTTTCTCTTTGACGGCGCGCACAACGTCGCGGGCGCGCGCGCTTTGCGTGATTATTTGGATGAATTTATAAAAGCGCCCATCACCATCATCTTCGGCGCAATGCGCGACAAGGATTTGAAAGAGATTGCAACCACACTCTTCCCCGCAGCGAATCAACTTATTCTCACGCAACCTTCAAACCCGCGCTCGGCAACACCCGAAACGCTCGTGCATATAGTTCCTGCGAATTTCAATAAAAGCAGATTAACGCTCGCGCCTTCACCAGTCGAAGCGATTCAAGCAGCTTACAGTCTTACACCGCCCGAGGGTCTAATCTGCGTTACAGGCTCGCTCTATCTCATAGGCGAAATTATGTCGAATGCGGATAACGGGATTGCGGAATGAGGATTGAAAAACAAGCAGCTTTCGTCTTCATCAATCCGCAATCCCGTTATCCGCAGCCCGCAATCCTTCTTGACTTTTGCCTTCTACCTTTTTACTTTTGCCTTCAATCATGGCTACACCAAACACGGAAGCGCCTGAAGTTCTGGCAACAGAAGAGGTCTATCATGGTCACGTGATAGACGTTGCGGTTTATACTGTGCGAGAGCGCGATGTGACCTATAAGCGAGAGGTAGTGCATCATCCGGGCGGGGCTGGCGTGGTCTGTGTGTTTGACGACGGCACGGTTGCGCTCGTTCGACAGTATCGTCACCCGACCGTGCGTTACACTCTTGAGCTTCCAGCCGGAAGACTCTCGCCGCCGGAAAGACCGGAAGAGTGCGCGGCGCGAGAGCTTGAAGAAGAGATAGGGGTTCGCGCCAGCCGACTTGAAAAGTTGTCGGAATTTTTCACGACACCCGGTTTTTGTGAAGAGAAGCTCTGGGTCTTTCTTGCAACTGATCTGACTGAGACGAAGCAGAATCTTGAGGGCGACGAGATGCTTGAGATAGTTCGCGTCACATTCTCGCGCGCTCTTGAGATGATAGTTGACGGCGAGATTGAAGACGCTAAGACGATCATAGGGTTGTTGCTGGCCGCGCCGCGACTAGGGTTTAAGACGCCGGACCAAGATTACCCGGCGGTTTGAAAGAGAATAAGATGTTCAGCAATCAGCTTTTATTTTAGCCGAAAGCTAATTGCTTATTTGTTATTGAAAGGAGCAAGGTCTTGGCTACATGTCCACATCTATCTCAGGCGCACGATGTCACGCCGAGCGCACGCGGGTGCGAAGACTGTTTGAAGACGGGCGACGCCTGGGTTCATCTTCGTCTCTGCAAAATCTGCGGGCACGTTGGCTGCTGCGATAGCTCTAAGAACAAGCACGCCACGAAGCACTTTCATCAAACAAAGCATCCGATCATTAAATCCTTTGAGCCGGGCGAAGAGTGGGGCTATTGCTACGTTGATGATGCTTTCTTTGAAACGATCTGAGTTGCGGGGAGCGAGTGCATCAAGAGAGGCAGAGAAAGCTGTAGCGCGAGAGTCAACGCTTGAAGATGCCCCGCGCACGAGTGAGCCGCGTTCGCCCAAATTAATCAATTACATTCATTCGACAATCGCCATCCCGCTCATCTGTCTCTACACGGTTGTGATGGCTACGCTCTCGCTCCTGTTCTCGCTGTATGATCCGAAGGGCAGGCGGCAGCACTGGTGTGCGCAAACCTGGTGTCGAATGATAGCGCGAACGGTTGGAGTGCGCGTGCGCGTTCACGGCGCGCACCACATACGCCCGCACACGTCTTACGTCTTTCTCTCCACGCATCAGAGCCTAATGGACATCCCTGCGATGCTCGGCTACCTGCCCGCGCAACTTCGCATCGCCGCTAAGAAATCTCTTTTTCGAGTTCCCTTCATGGGGTGGCATCTGGCGCGCGCAGGCCACATTCCGATTGACAGAAGCTCGACTGAGAATGCCGTTGCCAGTATGCAAAGAGCGGCGAGCTACTTGCGCGATGGCATCTGCGCATTCATCTTTCCAGAAGGCACGCGCTCACGTGACGGCTGCCTGCACAAATTCAAGAAAGGCGGATTCAAACTCGCCATTCAATCGAAAGCGCCCATCATCCCCATCACAATCATAGGCTCGCGCCAGGTGCTGCCGCCCGATGAGATTATCTTTCGCGCCGGACCGATTGACATGTACGTTGACGAGCCTATACCGACCGAAGGGTTGAGCGACGAAGATATTGAGGTCTTGATGGAGAAGGTTTACAACTGCATGGCAAAACACTTTAAGGAAAAAGGTAAAAGTTAAAGACGAGACGCGGAGAAAATGAAAGACAGACTGCGTCAATTAAGAATTATCAAGGATTGCGGCCTGAAAGTGACAGATCGCTCCGTTGCTCAGCATTATCTCTCAATAGAGAAGCTTCATCTATGACTATAGATAAAGCTTCTCTAGTCATAGATGAAGCTTCGCACGATGGAGATGATACTTCTCCAAGCAGAGATGCTTTATCTTCGTTGTTCGATGAAGCATCTCTGCACAGAGATGAAACTTATTCGCCCATAGATGTTGCCGCTCTTTGTGATGTTCTGTCATAGAAAACGGTTTGTGAGATAAGCTTGCAGGGGCGTGGGCTTGCCCTGTCCGCTTTCCCCGCGTCACCGCGCCGCCGTGCCTACGCGTCCGTTCCTCCTTTTGCCTTTTAACCCCCTCTCTCTTACACTCGCTTCTATCGTGAGCATTCCAGATGAACGAGGGCCTTTCGTCGAGCCGCCCGCAGACACTCAAGCGACTTTCGGGCAGATGCCTGCGATTGCGCCCGCAGCCGCGATTGACCCGAACAATCCGCCGTGGGGAATTGCCGCAGGAATCCTGACGTGGGTCGGAAGCGTAGTGCTGTTAATAGGAATAGGAATCCTTTTCATCATTCCTTACATTGCATCGAATTTCAAAGGAAGAGGCAAAGAGGAACTAACTCAGTTTCTGACGACGGATAAGACAGCTATCTTTCTTCAGATACTGTCTGCTCTTCCCGCGCATCTCTTAACCTTTGTAATCGTCTGGGCAGTTGTCACTCATTTCGGTAAGCGCCCGTTCTGGAAGTCAATCGGTTGGAGTTGGAGCAAGGGATTCGGATTCTGGAAAAGCGCGGGACTTGCCGTCGGGCTTTTGTTATTGGGAATGGGGATAACAAAAATTGTCGGCGGCGGCGAGACATCTATAGATCAGATAAGTCATAGCTCCGCTGCCTCCAGATACACGCTCGCAATCCTCGCTGGCCTTACCGCCCCGCTTATCGAAGAGCTTGTTTATCGCGGCGTTCTCTATTCAGCTCTGCAAAAGGTAGCCGGGATGCTTTGGGCCGTCATAATCGTCTCCGTTCTCTTTGCGCTCGTTCACGTTCTTGAGTATTACAACAACGTGGGCGTCATCATGGTGATTTCTTTACTAAGCGTTTGCCTGACGCTGCTGCGCGCTTACACAGGAAGGCTCTTGCCCTGCTTCATAGTGCATCTGGTCTTTAATGGAATACAGGCTGTGATTATTATTATAGAACCTTTCTTGCCGCAATCCGCTCCTGAACAGAAAGCTCCGGTAGTTGCAATGCTCTGGCGCACTGTTCGACATCTCTTCTAAGGAATGGCTCACGAAGTTTTAGTGGTCGGCGGAGGCATAGGCGGTTTGACCGCTGCTGCGCTTCTTTCGGCGAGAGGCGTCAACGTTTGCCTGCTTGAGAAAGAGCCGCGCGGCGGCGGTTGCGCCACGACTTCAGAGCGCTTCGGCTACACGTTCGAGACCGGCGCATCGCTCTATGCTTCCTGGCAGACAAACGAGATACATGCGCGCGTCTTTTCAGAGTTAGCGGTCGCGCCGCCGGAAGTTAGACCCGCCACGCCCGCTTACGTCGTTCGATTGCCTGACGGCAGGGACGTGATCGTAGCGTGTGATGATGAAGAGTTTTACGAGAATCTGCGCGCGGCATTTCCTGAATGCGCGGACGCAGGCGTGAAGTTTTATCGTGAGATTGCGGCTGTGGGTTCAGCTTTAAGACGCATCGCGCGACGCGTGCCGGACCTTCGCACAGCATCTTTGGCGCGGGCGTTGCGCGCTGCACTTTCTGAAGCTCGCGTTGCGCGCCGCGTGCTCGCTGGTTTGAACCACACTGCTGCGCAGCACTTGAGCGGAACTTCCCACAGGTTTCGTCGCTTCATTGACGTTCAATTACAAATCTTCGGGCAACGCGACAGCAGCGCGTGCGCCTATCTTTACGCGGCGGTCGCGTTGATGCTGCCGCGCTGGGGAATGTATGCAATGCGAGGCGGTGCTGCGAGTTTGGCAGACGCGCTCACTGAAAGCATAAGGAAGAGCGGCGGCACTGTTCGCTTCAACGCGCCTGTGCTTCGTCTAGCCTACGACGCGCAGGGTCTGGCAATTGGCGTTGATCTTTTAAGCGGAGAGCGAGTGGAGGCCACGCGCGCCGTCGTCAGCAACCTCACAGTGTGGGACACCTACGGCAAGCTCGTCGGCGCGAGTCGCACGCCTGATAGTGTTCGGCGGCGGCTTAAAGATTTACACGGCTGGGGCGCGTACCTGCTCTATCTCGGGCTTGATGAAGAGACACGAGAGCATCTTCCTGCGGACCACATTCTGGCGCTAACGGACTGGCAGGAAAATGAGGTTTACGACCCTGAGAGCGCGCAATTCATGTTCGGCTCAGCGCCCTCTTGGGACACACGCGCGCCCGATGGAAAGCGAGCGGTCACAGTCTCCACTTTCACTGAAAGCTCACAGTGGTTCTCGTTTCACGAAGACGAGACTGAGCACGAAGAGCAGGATCAAGCAATGCTCGAAACGTGGTGGGAGCGCATACACAAAGCGATGCCCGAACTTGGCGCGGGCGTTGAGGTGATAGAGACAGCGACGCCGCGAACCTTTTATGATTACACGCGGCGACGCTTAGGCATGGTTGGAGGTGTAGGCCAGTCTCTGGATGTCTTCGGGTTGAACTCGCTCACGCACCGGACGGCGCTTACGAATCTTTTCATGGTCGGCGACACGGTATTTCCTGGACAGGGCGTTGCGGCGGTCACGCAATCCGCACTAATCGTCGCAAACGAAATCGCCCCGCCGGGCAAACGTTGAACTTGCGGCGGAGCGATTTTTCCGAAGGTCTGTTTTTACTCTTCTAAAACCGACTTACTTGTTAGGACTTTTGCCGTCCCCCTGTGCTCTTTCTATGTGGGACTCTGCGGCGCGCGGTATTGACGGCTCGGACATAGTAGGCTGCGAAACGGGCGCAGAATTGCCGCCGTTCCAGCCGTTTGAACCGCCGCCCGATGAAGAGTTGCCCCTGCCTGACGATGAATCGCCGCCGCCTCTGCCGCCTGACGAATTACCATTGCCCCATGATCCAGAACCACCGCCATTGCCTCGCGTCCAACCTTGGCCGTTGCCGTTCGAGCCAACCCCGGTCCAGTAGTGGTGTCCATATGGAGAGGTCCATTGGCGTCCATCACCCGGAAGGAAGCAGTGACGACCAAGATTCGGATCATAGACCCAGTAGCCTCCATTATGTAGGCGCGTCGGATTGGACCACGCCAGGCTTCCCCAATTATCCCAGTAATAATTATTAAAGGCCGTCATCAACGTGCGAGGCTGAAGCTGGCGGTTAGCTTTCGCCAGAAACTCCGCACGCTGCTTGCTCCAAAGATCGAGCGCATCCATATCCTTCTTGCTCAACTTTGCAACCTGCGTAAGACCATGCCCGATCAGAACCTTTTGGCCGCCTTTGGCCTGCTCCTGCTGGCCCGGACCGTAAAGCACCATGCCCTTGTGAACAACTATCTCGGTCGTCCCGTCCGCCAGAATGTTGAAGCGATAGAGTCCGCCCTTTACGATTAGCGCATCCGTCTGCGGGGTTTTGATTGCAATAGACAGCACCACGCCGTCCGCGCTGCTGGCCTCAACGATAATGCGTCCCTTCAAGAGCTTGACGTGCAGATTGTCCAGCGAGGCGTCCGTCAACTCAAACTCCGTATTCTCATCCGCGCGAAGATACGAACCCGGATTGAGCAACACCTCCAGGCGTCCGTCCGCGCCCGTGATAACTTTGTCTCCGTTCTCAAGATTATCGTTTGAGCTTAAAGCCTGCGCGGTCTTCCCGCCAGAGCGCTCGACCATGACGTTGCCCGAAACTAGATTAACGCCGCCCGCTTTGGCAGAGATTATATACTTCTCTTTGTTCTGAGCCTGCGCTGCGACACCGAAGGCAAGGCATAAGGCCAGACCTGTAATACTCAAGCTATATCGTAACTCTCTCTTCTTCATAGCGGACCTCCCTATCGAAGCTACTGCGATTCAAAGGATACACTCTCCGGCCGGTTCTCGCCATTCTATCACCAAATCTCACAGAACAAAAATTTTACTTGACTCGTACAATTGTATGGTGTATAGAAACACTATACAATTTGTTGAAGGTTGAGTGTTATGTACATCGTCGTTGATTTTGAGAAGGACCATCGCCCTATATACCAGCAGGTGGTTGATGAGATTAAGGCTCTGATTGCGCGCGGGAGTTTGCGCGAGGGCGAGCAGCTTCCGCCGGTTCGACAGGTTGCGGCTGATTTGGGCGTGAACCTGAACACGATTGCGACCGCTTACAGAGAGTTGCAGCGCGAGGGATTGATAACGGTGCGGCACGGTGCGGGCGCTATTGTCTTGTCGCGCAAAGGGGCTTTGAAATCGGACGAGGAGCTTCGCAAGCCTCTGCGCGCGGCCTTGACTCAATTAGTGCTGGCGGGCTTGCCGCGCAATCGAATCATGGCAATCGTTGGCTCTGAGTTGCGTGGGCTTATGAAAGGAAACGGATAGGAGGCTTACATCTTATGTCAAACACTTTCTTTCTCTTATTCTCAGTTGATCTCCTGCTGCTCTTCTGTTTCATGTTCATGCCTGTGATACGCGGGGCTGATGCTTTCTTCGGCGTTCGTGTAAGCGCGGAAACTTACCGGAACGAAGGTCGTCGCATACTTCATCGCTACTGGTTCTGGCTCGCGCTCACATTCATCGAGATAGAGGCGATAGGTTTCATAGTCTCTTTCTACAGAGGCCGCACGGAGTTTGCAGAAGTCGCGCCGCGCCTGCTTGTTCTGCCCGTAGCGATGCTCTTTTACGTCATCTTCTACAAACAGGCCAAACGCCTTGAGCTTGTTGAAGGCGATGAGCGCTTCGCTTCATCACTCAGGACGCGCCACTTGCGCGATTACACGAATTTGGCGCTTGAAGGTGCGGTCGTAGCTCTTACAATCACGCCGATTCTCGTTCTGGTTTACTACTATCCGCAGCTTCCTGAGCGCATACCGACGCATTGGAACTGGCGCGGGCTACCGGACCAATGGACGCGCAAGAGTTACTTCTCCGTCTTCTCGCTCGCTGGCGTTCTGGTTTACATGCAGGGGCTGATGCTCTTCGTCAAACATGGACTTCTTGGCGTGAAGATGACTTTACCGGCAGAGCACACGGAGGAGTATCTCAGTTTGAAAGAAGAGATGCTGGGCATGACTATAAAGTTTCTGGACTGGACGCGCCTTGTGCTGTGCATCATGCTCGGAAGCGTAACTGCCAATATAGCCTTCAGCGCAATAGATTATCTGCGCTTTCTATCTAAAATCGTGACGATTGCTGTCTGGGCATCGACGGCGCTACTGCTCGCAGCCGTTGCTTTCGCAATCTACAGCTTCTACAAAGCGGACCGCAGGTTAAGAGAAGAGGTCGGGCGCGTCTATGTGCAGAGGCATAGGGATGCAAAGCACTGGTACTTGGGCGGGCTTATCTACTACAACCCGGAAGACCCGGCGCTGTGGGTTGAAAAGCTTGTGGGCTGGGGCTACACCTTCAACATGGGCAACAAGTGGGTCTATATCTATCTGGTGATAATGATCGCAGTGCCGCTCCTGCTCATATTGCCGTTGGAGAGAGTGGGATAAAGGCAGGAGTCAGAATTCTGGAGTCAGAAGAAAAGAAAGAAAGCAGCTTTTGGCCTAATCTCCTTCTGGATACTGATTCTCGGAATTCTGCTTTTCAATGGAGACCATTGATGAAAAAATTTACGCTTTCGATTCTTCTGTTTATCTTGAGCATGTTCGTTGTTGCGCAGTGTAACAAGGCTAATTCGCTTGAATCATCCGACTCTGCTCAGGACAAGCAGCAGAGCGCGGACGTTGATTACAGTGCGCCGCCGAATGCTTCGTTCACGGCAGAAGAGGTGACTGTGAATGCTAAAGGCTTCACGCTCGCTGGAACATTGCTGTTGCCGAAATCGGGCGCGCGTCCCTTGCCCGCAGTAATAACAATCACGGGTTCTGGACAACAGACGCGCGACGAACCCATTCCGATTCCGGGTCTTGAGAAATACAGACCCATGCGCCAGATTGCTGAGGCGCTGGCAACGAGAGGCATTGCCGTGCTGCGCGTTGATGATCGAGGCGTGGGCAAATCCGGCGGGCGCGATACGCTGATGACGGCCACGACCTCTAGCTTCGCGGATGACGTGCGCGCAGAGGTCGCGTACCTTCGCTCACGCCCTGAGATTGATCCGAAACGAATAGCGCTCGTAGGCCATAGTGAGGGCGGCCTGATAGCTCCTATGGTCGCTACGACCGATCCTCAGATAAAGGCCATAGTTCTTATGGCCGGAGGCGGCAAACGCGGCGACCAGATAAGCATGGATCAATTGAACGATGCGCTCTCGCGCGCAACCGGATTGAGCGAGGAACAGAAAGAGCAGCAGCGCGCTCAGGAGAAGGAGATAATTCAGGCGGTCCAATCGGGCGGCGATCTTTCAAAGTATCCTCCGCAGGTGCGTCTGCCCTGGGTTAAAGAGTTCTGGACTTACGACCCGTTGCCTACGATTCGTAAAGTGCATCAACCCATATTGATTCTGCAAGGCGCGCTGGACCGACAGATAACAGCCGATCAAGCGACCTTGCTCGAACAGGCTGCAAAGGGCGCGGGCAATAAGGACGTGACCCTGCACATATTCCCGAACCTCAACCACCTGTTTCTGCCCGCCAAAACGGGAGCGTTCGCTGAATACTCCAAGCTTGAGACGACCTCAATCGGCGACGGTGTCCTGAAAGTTTTAGGCGGCTGGCTGGAGGCGAAACTGAAAAAGCAGTAGGCAGTTGGCAGTTAGCAATTAGGTTGTTGAGCGAAGTGTTATCAGTAAAGCATTCACTTCATCAACCCTTAACCCACTGCCAACTGCCTGCTGCTTTTTCACGCTTGATGTACTGCGCTGCTCGCTGCGTGTAGTTCCTGCAATGAATGAACCGTTATCTGATTCTTTGTTGATCGCGCGGTGATTGCTTCGACTATGGCCTGCGCGCCCGTCATTGTAGTGACGCACGGCACATTGTATTGAAGCGCGGCGCGACGAATTGCCTGTTCGTCAAAATGCGATGTGCGGCCCAATGGGGTGTTGATGATGATGTCAATCTCGCCGCGCTTGATGTGGTCAACTATGTTCGGGCGTCCTTCGTTGACCTTAAAGACAGTCTCGATATTCAACCCAACTTCGCGCAGGCGTTCTGCTGTGCCGATAGTCGCCACAATGTTGAAGCCTAAGCGAGAGAGCCTTCGCGCTAAGACAACGGCCTGTCCTTTGTCGCCTTCGTTCACACTGATGAATGCAGTGCCGCTCGTCGGCAGTTCAAGCCCAGCGCCCATAATAGCTTTGGCGTAAGCTTCGCCGAATGTTTCCCCGACGCCCATCACTTCGCCTGTGGAGTGCATCTCTGGACTCAAGACAGGGTCAACGCCAGGAAATTTCACGAATGGAAAGACGGGCGATTTGATGAAATATCGTTTGTTATTCTTCAAGCCTTCGGTTAAATCTTCCGGCAAATTGAATTCGCTCAAAGAGCGCCCGGCCATGACGAGCGCTGCGATGCGTGCGAGCGGAACTCCCATGGCCTTCGAGACGAAAGGAACTGTGCGAGAGGCGCGCGGGTTTACTTCGAGCACATAGACGCGGTCGTCTTTAATCGCAAACTGTATGTTCATCAAGCCGCGCACGTCCAGAGCACGCGCAAGCTCTCGCGTGTAATGGCGCATCGTCTCAAGATGCTCTTCTTCAATTCGCACGGGCGGAAGCACGCAAGAAGAATCCCCCGAATGGATACCTGCCTCTTCGATGTGCTCTTGAATTCCTGCGACAACGCAGGTCTCTTCGTCCGCGAGCGCGTCAACGTCAAACTCGGCAGCGCGCTCTAAGAATTTATCAATCAAGACGGGTCGTTCGGGCGAAGCGTCAACCGCCGTTCGCATGTACTCGTCCAATGAAGCCTCGTCGTAAACAATCGCCATCGCGCGACCACCCAGAACGTAAGAGGGACGCACGAGCACAGGATAGCCTATGCGCGAGGCGCACTCTCTTGCCTCTTCCAACGATGTCGCCGTCCCGTTTTCCGGCTGCGGAATTCCAAGTTCTCTTAGAAGCGAGCCGAAGCGTTTGCGGTCTTCCGCCAAATCAATTGAATCGGGCGACGTTCCAATGATAGGAACTCCGGCCTCGTGCAATCTCATAGCAAGATTCAGAGGCGTCTGCCCGCCGAACTGCACTATGACGCCTTCCGGTTTTTCAACGTCCACAATGTTCATCACATCCTCGAACGTCAAAGGCTCGAAATAGAGACGGTCCGAAGTGTCGTAATCGGTTGAGACTGTTTCAGGATTGCAGTTGACCATGATGGTCTCGAATCCTGCATCGCGCAGAGCGAATGAAGCGTGACAGCAGCAGTAGTCGAACTCAATTCCCTGCCCTATGCGATTCGGACCAGAGCCTAGAATCATTATCTTTCGCTTGTCTGTCGGCTCAGCTTCATCCTCTTCTTCATAAGTCGAGTAGAGATACGGCGTGTAGGATTCAAACTCTGCGCCGCAGGTATCAACGCGCTTATAGACTGGAACTATGCCCTTGCGTTTTCTGTAAGCGCGCACTTCGTCTTCGCTCGTTCCCGTTAAGTAAGCGATGCGGCGGTCCGACAGCGCGGCCTCTTTCGCAGCGCGTATGACTTCCGGTGGAACATCTTCAAGCTTTCTATCTTCAATCCGGTCCTGAATTCGCATCACTTCCTGAAGTTGTTCGAGAAACCATGGGTCTATGCGCGAGAGGCGATAGATTTCGGGAATGGTCCATCCGTGCTGCAAGGCGTAAGTGATGTAAGAGAAGCGTTGCGAGTTTGGGCGCGCGAGCTTTCGCTGCAACTCGTCGTCCGATACGCCGCGAAGGCGAAGAGGCTTCACAGCTTCGAGCGAGCGCAAGCCTTTGAAGAGTGCTTCCTTGAACGTGCGGCCTATCGCCATCACTTCGCCGACCGATTTCATCTGCGTGCCCAGAACATCCTCGGCGTCGCGGAACTTTTCAAACGCCCACTTTGGAATCTTCGCCACGACGTAATCAATCGTAGGCTCGAAACTCGCGGGCGTCTTCCTTGTTATGTCGTTCGGAATCTCGTCGAGCGTGTAGCCTACGGCCAATTTTGCTGCGATCTTCGCAATTGGGAATCCCGTAGCTTTCGATGCCAGCGCAGATGAACGAGAGACGCGCGGGTTCATCTCTATGATGCGAACGTCGCCGTTGGTTGGATCAACCGCGAATTGAATGTTCGAGCCGCCCGTCTCGACTCCAACTTTGCGAATAATCGTAATCGCCATGTCGCGTAAACGCTGATACTCGACATCAGAAAGCGTCTGAGCCGGTGCGACTGTAATCGAGTCGCCCGTGTGCACGCCCATGGGGTCGAAGTTTTCTATCGAGCAGATGATGACGACGTTATCTTTTAGATCGCGCATCACCTCCAACTCAAACTCTTTCCAGCCGAGGATGGATTCCTCTATCAAGACCTGATTGACTGGCGAGGCTGCGAGTCCGCCGCGCACTATCTCTTCAAACTCTTCTGGATTGAAGGCCGTTCCGCCGCCCGTTCCGCCGAGCGTGAATGAGGGACGAATGATCGCGGGGTAGCCAGTCTCTTCAACTATGCGCTCGGCTTCCGCCCACGAGTGAGCGAAGCCTCCGCGCGGCACAGGCAAGCCAACTTCATCCATCGCGCGCTTGAAGAGTTCGCGGTCTTCGGCAACCTTGATGGCCTCGCGCTTCGCACCAATCATCTCAACGCCGAACTCTTCCAGCACTCCAGCATCCGACAATGCGATTGCAAGGTTGAGCGCAGTCTGCCCGCCAACTGTAGGCAGAAGCGCGTCGGGTCTTTCTCGTTTGATGATTGCGGAGACTGCTTGGATGTTGAGCGGTTCGATGTAAGTCTTATCCGCCGTCTCAGGGTCTGTCATGATGGTCGCAGGGTTGGAGTTTACAAGAACTATCTCGTAACCCTCCTGCTTCAAAGCGCGACAGGCCTGCGTGCCCGAATAGTCGAATTCGCAAGCCTGGCCTATGACGATAGGGCCTGAGCCTATGATTAAGATTTTGTGTATGTCTGTGCGTTTCGGCATTCGTTAAAACGTCTGTTCACGAAATAGGCTGCGTAAGTATTTACTGCTAAGGCTTACGGATATTCGATAACTGCGGCAACAGCCAGTGTAATCTCTTCCAGCGTCTCATCAGAAACTTATCCAAGCTTGCGAATGAATCTTTGTTGATCCATGCCGCGCAATTGAAGGGCATCTACGGCAGAAGGTTTGACAAGGCCGTTGAGGGAATCAGGGTCAATCCGAATATGCCAGATGTTCCTCGCATAATGGTTCTTCCAGTCCGTCAGCGGAGCAACCAACTTGATTGGTAATCGCCCGACAGCGTCTGAACTGATGACTACAGCAGGGCGAGTCTTTTTAATTTCCGTTCCTACTGTTGGATCAAAATTGACTAGCCAGATTTCACCCCGCTTTGGTGAGGAACTATGACTCGACAATATCCCCTCCCTGCCATAGCTCACGCTCTCTTGCTTCCGCTTCAGTCTCGTAATGCTTCACCAGTAGCTCGGCTTGTTCTGCCAATTTACGACGGCGCTCGTCAAGCGGCAATTTCATGTAAGCGCGGCGCTCATCCAAAGTTAATCCCCTCTCCTCTATCTCTACTGGCGGCTCTTTGGTAATCATGCTGCCTCTCCTGCCAAAACGTTTTAGGATAAGAAAAGTCAGCTTTTCAAATCGAGCCATTATACATAACGGGTCGGCGGAGCACGAACCACCCTCAAGTCCTGGTAGTGGGGCGATAGTGTGTTGCTCACAAAATAAATAATCTGGCAATTCGATCTTGGTTGTGGCATACTCTCACCATGCCTAAACGCTCAAGCATCCATAAGCACCCGCAAGATGAGAGCCAGCTTGCCAAGTCTATCGTTGACGAACTCACTATAGACATAGATGAGCAAGAGGAAAAGCCCGCTAAGAATCCCGCAGCCGTAGCGTTAGGTCGTTTGGGCGGTCTTAAAGGCGGAATAGCTCGCAGAGACAAGCTCTCACCTAAGAAGCGCAAGGCCATCGCAAAGAAGGCCGCCGAAGCCCGTTGGAAAAAATAAGTCGGCCTCTGCTAAATATTGCTTGACTTTTCGCCTCAGATGAGGCAGAATATCGCGCAACGCACAGGAGTGGGTAATCTTTAGCCGTGAGGTAAGAGAATGAAGGCAACTGTCAAAAAGGGCGTCATCGAGGTTACGAACGCGCTGGCGGAGATTGGTCTCAGCGACGAGATTGTACGCGAGGCCATTTTAGATGGAGAGGTGGCTCGCAATAGTTGTACTGCAAATGACCCGCCTTGTCTTCCCGGTATTGTTGCTTGGGGTGCAAGCGTAAGGTCACTCAGAGACAATCTAATTCCTAAAGGTTGGGAGAAAGACAACGAGGATAACTTCCCGACTGTCATAAACCCTAACGGAAAGATTGCTATCGCGGTTGCGACAGGGGATGAAGGGACAGGAAAAGAAAATGCTAATCCCAAAACGAAATACCCTAAAGGCATTGCAGCAGAGATAGCTATTAGCAGGAATCTGAACTCTTTGTTTCCTGAAGACCGCGCGGCTGCTCAAGCCGCAAAGGAAAAATTAGACAATAGACAGATGTGGATTCTTCTCAAGCGTCGAGAGAAGGATACTGTTTTCGCTGAACTGTCTTTGCCTGCATCTCTGATAAAAGATGAGCAAGTGAAAGATTGGCTTATACGCATCATTCTTGATCCAATAGAAACAGAACCGAATGTTGAGATTCAAGATGATTCGTCAGAAATACCGATTGATGTTCCCGTTCGCCGACGCTCTTAAAGTTCAACCGTATCGGAGTGGTCTATGAAGTTTAATCCGTCGCGGCTTATCTTGGCGCGCAAACGGCGCGGTCTGTCAAAAATAGCCCTTGCGGAAGCGGCTCATATTGGCCTTCGGAGTATCGTTTATTATGAGTCAGGCAACGTCATACCATCAGACGAAGCCGTTGCTACTTTAGCAGAAGTGCTGCAATTCCCCGCACCGTTTTTCTACGGCACTGATATAGAAGAGATTGCCTGTGACGCAGCGAGTTTTAGGTCGCTTAGCACAATGACCGCATCACAGCGTGATGCGTCATTAGCTGCTGGTACGTTGGCTGCCGCTCTAGGTAAGTGGATTGATGAAAAATTTGAACTTCCGACGCCAACTGTACCATCGTTGCGTAACTTTGATCCAGAAACGGCGGCTCAAGTGTTGCGCGTAGAATGGGGACTCGGAGAACGCCCGATAAAGAATGTGGTTCATCTATTAGAAGTTCATGGTGTACGGGTGTTTTCACTACCTATTGATAGTGCTTCAGTAGATGCCTTTTCAGCATGGCATAAAAAGACGCCATTCATTTTTCTAAATCCAAAGAAATCAGGCGAGCGCGGGCGAATGGATGCTGCACATGAGTTAGGCCATCTAACACTACACGGACACGGCATACCACGCAGCAGGCAAGCGGAACTTGAGGCTGATCGTTTCGCTTCTGCTTTTTTAATGCCAGCTAAAGATATATTCGCTCATATCCCACGCGGGCAAATGGAAGTTGAGACTATCCACAAACTTAAAAAACGATGGACGGTCTCTGCTATCGCTTTAGTTCATCGCTTAAAAGCCTTGCAGATAATTACAGAGTGGCAATATCGCACATTCTGTATTGAACTTAGCAAAGAGGGTTCAAGACGTGCTGAAAAGGACGGGATTGCGCGCGAAACGTCTCAAGTTTTCGCTAAGGTATTCAAGGCTCTTCGTGCTGAAGGAAAAACGAGAGGTGCAATAGCGCATGATCTGTTGATTACTTCCGCAGAGTTAGATTCCCTGCTTTCCGGTCTAGCGATTACAGCAGTAGTAAACAACCCAAGCGACAACTCTCGAACTATTGAAACCGCCCCCACAAAAGAAAAGTCAACCCTAAAGGCTGTCTAATATCCCCCAATTAAAATCAGAGAAAAGTGCCTTACTTAGACACTTTTCTATTGACATTGCTTGACCGCTCAAGCATAATAGCAATGTCAGCAACACAGGAGAAAAGATATGAACTGCCAACACTGCGACGGACAAACAAAGCGATTCGGTAAAGATAGAAAAGGCAATCAACGCTTTCGCTGTCTCTCATGTGGAAAGACCGCTATCGCTCCATATCACAAACCGCTTGATGATATGCGAGTACCTTTGGAAAAGGCTCTGATGGTCTTGCAGCTTCTTATTGAAGGTTGCTCAATCCGAAGCGCGGAGCGAATCACGGGCGTTGGCAAGACTGCGATTCTTTCTCTACTCGTTAAGGTTGGCGAAAAGTGCGAGCGTCTTTTCGAGAAGCATATTCGCAACGTGAAAGTTGACCACATACAGGCTGACGAAATCTGGGCTTTCGTTCAGATGAAAGAAAAGACTCGCAAGCGCAGAGGCAAAGATGAAGAAGGCTTAGGCGATTCTTATACGTGGATTTGTATGGAAGAAAGTTCAAAGCTCATCATCGCTTGGCATCTTGGCAAACGTACAGGCAAAGACGCTGAAATCTTTTTAGAGAAGATATACAAAGCAGTAGAAGGCACAAGCAATCGTTTCCAGATGAGTACGGACGGATACGGCGCGTATCCTGATGCGGTCGGTTATTCTCTAGGCACTCGCGTTGACTACGCACAGATAATCAAACAGTACGCTGCGCCCGAAGCTGACGATCATCGCTACTCGCCTTCTGTTTGCATCGGAACTAAAACCGTTCCTGTGATTGGTCAGCCTGATA
>Ga0066662_10000409_pt1 | contig 18947 bp, 18 predicted proteins | sample GraSoiAngelo_111_FD_133939 | JGI IMG/M metagenome (GOLD analysis project Ga0066662, IMG submission 133939) | Grasslands soil microbial communities from the Angelo Coastal Reserve, California, USA - 14_0903_12_40cm | ecosystem: Environmental > Terrestrial > Soil > Grasslands | place: USA...
CAACGGACGTTATCATTGGCTGGTGGTGTCGCAATCGCAGGTGTCCCAATAAGTCGGACCGCAAAGAGGACTCACTGGATCTGAAAATGATGAACTCTTCGCTAGATTTCGCAAAGTCTCCTGATGAAGCACAAGCTTGGCTGGTTGATCCTTCATGAGTGTTGCTCCCTTCTTCGACTCGATTCGCGGAGATTGTACATCGAGAAACCCGAGACACTGCCGCTTTTCATTTACTCATTTACCAAATTACCCATTTACCAATTAAGTTTTACAATGATCTTAATGTCTGACGATAACAACGATCACAACCACAAAAAAGACTGGGTGGGCGCGGAGAAGTATATCCAACTGGGCATCATGCTGCCTGCGGCGGTATTCATTGGCTGGATCCTGGGTGCTGCCCTGGATCGCTGGTTGCACACGCACTGGCTCTCCCTGGTGGGTCTTCTCCTGGGCATTGCCGCCGGTTTCGTCCAACTGGTGCGCATCGGCATGTCTTCAGGGAGCAAGGATTGAGCACCCCTGAAATTGTCCCTTCCCCGGAAGCAGAGGCGTTTTATGCCAATGCCTATCAGCGCATTGTCCGCCTTATGATCATCCTGCCTTTTGTGATTACTCCCTTGCTGTGGGTGAGATTCAACCGCCATGTAGCTTTTGGTTTCATCGCCGGCTGCCTGATCGCGGTCTTCAATTTCTACTGGCTGAAACGGAGCGTCTCCTTTCTGGCCGACCGGGTGACCAGCACCGGACGCAAGCAATCGGCAACCGGCGTCGTCATGGGATTCCTGCTGCGCTACTTTTTGATCGCTGCTGGCGCGTATGGTATATTCAAAAGTTCTGCCGCGAGTGTCTACGGCCTCTTTGCGGGCCTGTTTTTACCTGTGGGCGCCATCCTGATTGAAGCTGTCTATGAAACCTACGGGGCGCTCCGGCGCGGATTCTAATTTTTCAGGAATAAATCAAACGGATGCCAGAACAACTGTGGTTTACTGCGCTTCTGAACCGGACCATCGGCGGGCCGGTAAACTCTTTGCTGCAGTCATTGCCTCCTGCCCTTCATCCGGCCCACCCTCAGGCGCCTATCAGCAATGCTGTGGCCATGGAAATACTGGTGGTCATTCTGCTGATCCTGTATTTCCTTATCGTGCGTGCCCGCCTTTCCGTGGCAAAGCCCGGAGGCATGCAGCACCTCGCCGAGTTGTTCAACGAGTTTATCGGCGGCCAGGTTGATGAGGTCATCGGGCATCACGGGCGCCGCTTCATCCCGTTTCTTTCTGCCGTATTTCTGTTCATTCTGTTCAGCAATTTGCTGGGACTGATACCGGGATTCGAGTCGCCCACGGCTGTAGTGTACGTGCCGCTGGGATGCGCCGTGGTGGCCTTCGTCTATTACAACTTCCATGGCATCCGGGAGCAGGGGCCGGTCGGTTATGCAAAGCATTTCATGGGACCGGTGTGGTGGCTCGCACCGCTGATGATTCCCCTGGAAATCATCAGCCATCTGGCGCGCGTGATGTCGCTCACCGTCCGTCTTTTTGCCAATATGTTCGCTGGTGACCTGGTCACGCTGGTCTTCTTTTCGCTGATACCGCTGGGCATTCCGGTCATCTTCCTGCTGTTGCATTTTGGCGTCTCGCTGCTTCAGGCCTATATCTTTACGCTGCTGACCACGATTTACCTGGCCGGAGCCGTGGCGCATGAGCACTAATCGCTTTTATTACATCCCGAAGCGTAGCGAGGGATCGCTATAGCCGGAAGATGTCAGGGTTGAAAGCTTGAACCCAAGTTACACAATTGGGAATCGAAATATCAGGAGCACTGCGCCATTTCGTGCTCCCCAAAAGGAATCCGGTTACAGGGGATTCCTCGCTGCACTCGGAATTCACACAAAAAGCGACCAGCGTGAGGGCTCCGCTTCCCAAAGCGGACGTCAACCACCCACTGGAAGCGATATTCATAGGAGAGAAACAATGCGTAAAACAATGATGTACGTCTTCATGGTCATGGCCTTCATGCTGCTGGCCATGCCGGTGTACGCACAGGGCGGCACCGCTGGCGGCAACTGGGGCATTCCCATTGCTGCCGGAATCGGTATGGGAATCGCGTCGGGTCTGTGCGGTCTTGGACAGGGAAGAGCTACTGCTTCGGCTGCCGAAGCCATGGCCCGTAACCCTGGAGCGCGTCCGGGAATTCAGTTCGTGCTGATTCTCGGTCTGGCGCTGATCGAGTCACTGGCACTCTACACCCTGGTGATCATCTTCATGAAAGTCGGCTAACCCGGTTCAAGTTGTGCAAAAGCCCAGTCGCGAGGCTGGGCTTTCTTGTTTTTGCCGCTGATCAACGCTGATGACGCTGATTATCTTGTAAGCTCGTCGTCTCGATGGCTCTCCAGGAAGTGGAGAGTCGGAGGGACCTTCTGTTTCTGATTCATTAAGGCCAGGCGAATTCGCGAACATGTTAAGGTTTTAGCTAGCAGCCAGGAGCTAGTAGCTAGCAGCTAATGACGTCCCCCGCGCTCGAATTCGACAACATCACCAAGCAATACCGCAGCTTTTTTCATAACGAGTCCGTGAAGGCGCTGGACGGATTTTCGCTGCGCGTGGAGCAAGGCGAGATCTTCGGCTTCCTCGGGCCGAATGGAGCAGGGAAGACTACGGCCATCCACATTGCGCTGGGCTTTATGTTTCCCAGCAGCGGGCGCGGCCTCATGCTGGGGCGTCCCTTCGGCCACGCGGCCACCCGCCGCCGCGTGGGTTTTCTGGCGGAGAATGTGGCCTTCTATCACCGTCCGGCGGGCAGGCTGGTGCGCTTTTATGGGGCATTGAATGGCATGCATGGCCCGCAGCTTCGCTCGTGTACCGCCGAACTCTTGAAAGAGCTTGAACTCTCTGAGGTGGCCGGGCGCAATGCCTCAAAATTTTCGCGGGGCATGCTGCAACGTGTAGGACTGGCGCAGGCGCTGGTCAACGATCCTGAACTTCTCATCCTGGATGAGCTAACATCAGCCCTTGATCCGCTGGGCCGTATCACCGTGCGGGAGATCTTGTTGAAGGCCCGCAATGCCGGGAAAACCGTCTTTCTGAGTTCTCATCTGCTTTCTGAGGTGGAACAAATCTGCGACCGCATGGCCATTGTGATCAAAGGACGTGTGGCCCGCGTAGGTACCGTCTCTGAATTGCTGGAGGCCCAGAACCGCTTTGTGATTACCGCCCGGGGTATCGATGAACTCCTGTTTGAAGGCACACGGCAGAATGGCTTCATCAAGATCACCGTTCCCGCGCTGGGCCAGCGCCAGGCAATTGAGAAAATCTGGCTGGCTGGGGGTGAGGTGATTGCCGTGAACCCCATCCGGCGCACTCTTGAAGACCTGTTTGTCGAACTGGCCCACAAGAACGGCGGCCCGCATACGGAGAAGCGCCGGCAATGAGACCGATCCTTCTTCTTGCCGCAAATTTCGTGCGCAGCCAGTGGACCGTGCTCACCATCATGCTGGTTTATGTTGTGGCCATGCTTGGCTTTATCGGCCTGCATGAGCAGCGCGCGGAGGTGCTGTTTTTCATCCGGCAGTTGTCTTTTTATGCCATCTTCCTGGCTACGATGCTTACCATTCCGGTCATTCAGAATGAGCGTAAATCACGCCGCATCTTGGCCGTTCTTTCCAAGGGAATTCATCGCTGGCAGTACCTGGCGGGATTGCTTTTGGGAGCGCTGCTCATCGTAGGAGCGTTTTGCCTGGCCGTGACGCTGGCAACCTGGTGGCTGGCCCGCCAGGCTTCGCTTCCCACTGCCGGTCTCGGCGCCTACATGCTGGTGCTATTCCTGGGCTGTGCCGCCTGCGCCGCAGTATCGTTGTTTTCCTCAGTCTTCCTGCATCCGTTTGTGGCTCTGCCGGCTGCAATCATCATTCTGTTTCTTCCACTCGCGCTTGAACTCAGAGGAGTTTATCCCTCCTCTCTCCTGTTTCCGGTGTCGGCAATTACGCACGTGGCATCGGATTACACCTTCCAGCCGCCGGGAACAGGGCTATGGCGCATTGGCGCGGCAGCAGCAGTTCAGGTGATCGTGTTCCTGGCGTTGGCGGCAGTTATCTTTGCGCACCGGGACATTACGGTTACATCTGAATAGCACATTAGAGCGTTCAAAACTTCTTCTCTATTGTGCGATATCTTTGAAGTCATCCGCAGCGGCCAATGTTTATCGGTACTACTGTTGTTCAGATTCTTTTCCGCTTGCGAAGAATCCTTCCGCGCAGCCGAGGGCGGCTACGGTCCATAAAGTTTTCTTATTTTGGTTGCGACCCTGCTGCGCTGTGTGATCTGTGGTGAAAATCAGTGTTCATCAGCGTTTATCAGCGGCAAAAATTTGAAACAATGGCTCCGCTACGCTCTGCTTACTTCAACGTCTGCACCGGAGCAGCGTTCGCATTATTGGCAGGTTGCACGGTCTTACTGAAGGGTCCGGCTTTCAACGCCTGTGCTCCGTGATGAGCAGAGTCGAGAACATACCCCGGCAGCACACCCAAGTAGATCGTTCCAATAGCAGCCAGCACCAGCGCCAGTGCCATGGAAGGCGAGACACGCTCGGGAGGAGCATCCACGGTTGCTTCCCGCATGTACATCATCACGATCAAACGCAGGTAGTAGTAAGCGGCGACTGCGCTGTTCACTACGCCAATGATCGTGAGCCAGACCAGGTTGGAATGCAGGGCGGCATTGAAGACGTAATACTTGGCGAAGAAACCGCCGGTCAGCGGAATGCCGATCAACGACAGCAGGAAGATGGTTAGCGTAAAGGCCAGCAGGGGAGAGCGCTTGCCCAGCCCGGCGTAATCTTCAATATCGATATATCGTTCGCCTGTGCCGCCAAAATGGCTGACTACGGCAAAGGCGCCCACGTTCATCGCCGCGTAAGAGGCGGTATAAAAGATAGCAGCGGCCATGCCGATTTCCCGTCCAGCGGCAAACGCTACCAGAATGTACCCGGCATGGGCGATGGAAGAATAGGCCAGCATGCGCTTTACGTTGTTCTGGATGAGCGCGCCGAAATTTCCCAGCGTCATGGAGAGCGCAGCTGCGATCCAGATCAGCCAGATCCAGTCATTGGGCACAGCAGTGGCAAACAAGACGCGCAGCAGCACGGCAAAGGCGGCTGCCTTGGGTCCAGTGGACATCAGCGCCACAACCGGAGCAGGCGCGCCTTCGTAAACGTCCGGCGTCCAGACGTGGAAGGGAGCGAAGGCCACTTTGAAGCCCAGCCCGATCAGCATAAGGGCGACTGCGATATAGACCAGAGCGCCGGAAGTTGCGCCGTTCAGGGCTTTGTAAATTTCAGGGATGCTGGTGGAACCTGTGGCCCCGAAGATCATGGCCACGCCGTAGAGGAAAAATGCGGTCGCGAAAGAGCCAAGAAGGAAATACTTGATGGAAGATTCCGTGCCGGCAGCACTGCTGCGGCGGTATCCGGCCAGGATGTAAGTAGAGATGGATGAGATTTCCAGCGCGATGAAGATCAGCACCAGCTCAACCGCCGAAGTCATCAGCACCATTCCGGCGGTGCCAAAAAGAATCAGGCCATAGTATTCGCCGCTGTGAATGTTCTGCTGGTCCAGGTACTCGAGCGAGGCCAGAATGCAGATTGCAGAGATGCAGGGAATCAGGATGTGGAAGAAGATGCTGAAGCTATCCACCTGCACCATGCCGAACCATGCCGGGCCGTGAAAATTGATCTGGTAGAAGCCGGCGGCCATGGCCAGAAATGAGCCGGTCAGCGAGAGAATACCCAGGCCTTTGCGGCTGCCGCGTCCCAGCAGGGGATCGATCAGCATGACCAGGATGCCGAAAAAGGTCAACACCAGTTCGGGCAGAATGCGGATGTAATCGTTGTATCCGATGGAATTCATTGTCTGTTTTCTGAAACATTCAACGGCTTCTGAATCTCGATCTTGGCATTGACTGCTTTCTTGTTTACCGCCGCTACCGCCGGGTCGATGGCTTTCATCCAGTAGGGCGAAACCACACCCATGACCAAAGCCATCACAGTCACGGGCCACAGTGAAAGCTGCTCACGGAGATCAATATCCCGGAGGGCGCGGTTTTCTTGATGCTGAATCGGCCCGTAGAAAACTTTCTGGTACATCCACAGCAGGTAGGCCGCGCTCCAGATCACGCCGGAGCAGCCCAGGATGCCGTACAGCATCTTGTACTGGAACGCACCGCTTAACACCAGGAACTCGCCCACGAAGCCATTGAGCAGGGGCAAGCCGACCGACGAGAGCACAGCGATGAGGAAGAAAGTTGCATAGATGGGCATGGGAGTAGCCAGCCCGCCAAACTCACCGAATTCGTAGGTATGCTTGCGCTCGTAGAGCATTCCCGCCAGCATGAACAGCGCGCCGGTAGAGACGCCATGGTTCAGCATCTGGTAAACAGCGCCGTCTATCCCGATCTGGGTGAAGGTGAAGATGCCCAGCACCACAAAGCCAAGATGGCTGACGGAAGAATACGCAATCAGCTTCTTCAGGTTGGGCTGCACCAGCGCCACCAGCGCGCCGTAGATGATGCCGATAATCGCCAGCACATTGATCCATGAAGCGTTGTGGTGAGCCTGGTCAGGGAAGAGGCCTACGTTGAAGCGCAGCAAGCCGTACGTCCCCATCTTGAGCAGTACGCCAGCCAGCAGCACCGATCCGGCCGTGGGCGCTTCTACGTGCGCATCCGGCAGCCAGGTGTGCAGCGGGAACAGAGGGACCTTTACGGCAAAGGCGATAAAGAAGCCGAGGAAGAGCCATTGGAGCACATCAGCAGGAGGATGGCCCGGTCGTCCCAGCCATTCCTGTATGGCCGTGTAATCAAAGCTGCCCGCATGAATGTAAAGCCAGATGATGGCAGCCAGCATGAAGACTGAGGCCACCATGGTATAAAGGAAAAACTTTACCGCAGCATAGATGCGGCGCTCGTGTCCGTACATGCCGATGAGCAGCGCCATGGGAATGAGAGTGGCTTCCCAGAAGACGTAAAAGAGGAACATGTCGAGGGCGAGGAAGACCCCGATCATGGCGGTTTCAAGAAGCAGCAGCAGGACGAAGAACTCTTTTACGCGGTCATGCACCGACTTCCATGAAACCAGAACGCTGAGTGGCACCAGGAAGGTGGTCAGCAGCACCAGCCACATGGAGATGCCGTCTGCACCCAGGCGGTAATGGATGTCTCCGATCCAGCGCGTATCTACCTGGAACTGGAATCCTGATGTGCCGTTCTGAAAATGGACGGGCAGATAGAGCGAGAACGCGAAGGCCAGCAGGGAAATAAGCAACGCCGCCCAGCGGATGATCTTGTCATTGCGCGGCATGAGCATGAGCAGCACTGCGCCGACGGCGGGAATGAAGGTAACGAAGGTGAGGATCATTGAATCCATTACCTCACCCCCAGGTAGATCATGTAGGCGATCACGGCGGCCCCGCCTGCGGCCACCCAGGCCGCATAGGAGCGGATATTTCCGGACTGCATGTGCCGCAGTCCCTGGCCAATGCCTTTGGAGGCAGAGCCCAGGCCGTTCACCGTTCCATCAATCACACCCTGATCCACGCCGCGCCAGAAGACATAAGTGGAGATGGCCAGCAGCGGCGTGACCAAGAGCGCGTTGTAGATTTCATCCACGTAATACTTGTTCTTTACCAGAACATACATGCCGCGAATGCTGGTGGTAATGCGATCAGGCAGTTCAGGCCGCTTCACATAGAGGACCCACGCCAGGCCCAGGCCAGCGAAGGCCACAACTACAGAAAGCACGGTGAAAGTCAGCTCTGTTCCGCGCTCGCCTTCTTCTTCCTTCACTTCCCGCGCACCTGGTTGTTCACCACCAATTTCTGCAGGCGTGTGGATAGCAGGCGCAAGATAGTTTGCGAACCCCTGATTCCCGCCCAGAGCTTTGGGGATATTGACCCAGCCGCCTACCACCGAGAGCACGGCCAGTACTACTAACGGGGCCAGCATGATCCAGGGTGATTCGTGAACCCCTCCGTGACTATGGGCATGATCATCAGCGTGGCCGTGCGACTGTGAAGCAGCATCATGCTGCGCGTGTGCCGGTGCATTGGCCTTATGTGCTTCTTGGCCTTCATCCACCTGTCCCAGGCGCAGCTCGCCGAAAAAGGTCATGAAGATCAGCCGGAACATATAGAACGAAGTCAGGCCGGCGGTGATGAGGCCGATGATCCAGAAGATGATGTGGCCATAGGGCAGGCGCGAAGCCTGCCAGAGAATCTCATCCTTGCTGAAGAAGCCGGCCAGCGGCGGGATGCCGGCAATAGCCAGGGTAGCAATCATCATCACCCAGAAAGTTACAGGGATGAGTTTTCGCAGTCCGCCCATGCGGCGCATATCCTGCTCGCCGCCGACTGCGTGGATGACGGATCCTGCACCGAGGAAGAGCAGCGCCTTAAAGAAAGCATGGGTCATCAGGTGGAAGATTCCAGCCGAGTAGGCTGCGACTCCGCAGGCCATGAACATGTAGCCAAGCTGCGAAACCGTGGAGTAGGCCAGCACGCGCTTGATATCAGTCTGCGCCATGCCCATAGTGGCAGCAAAGACCGCGGTGATACAGCCGATAATGGCGACGATCAGCAAGGTATGCGGTGCGCGGCTGAAGATGGCGCTGGAGCGCGCAATCATGTAAATGCCGGCGGTCACCATGGTGGCTGCGTGGATGAGAGCGGATACCGGAGTCGGGCCTTCCATGGCGTCCGGCAGCCAGACATACAGCGGCACCTGGGCTGACTTGCCGGTTGCGCCGATCATGAGCATGAGCGCAATCACGCTCAGTACTCCAAAGCTGGTCTCAACTGGCCACAAGGAAGATTCATTCAATTTGTTGAAGATTGTGCCAAAGTTGAGTGACCCAAAATTCTGGATCAGCAGGAACATGCCGATCAAAAATGCGAAGTCACCGATGCGGTTGACGATGAATGCTTTCTTCCCGGCATTCGCGGCTGAATCTTTCAGGAAGAAGAAGCCGATCAGCAGATACGAGGCAAGACCTACGCCCTCCCAGCCAACGAACATCAATAGGTAATTGTTGGCCAGCACCAGCGTGAGCATGAAGAACATGAAGAGATTCAGGTAGGCAAAGAAGCGGTAGAAGCCGCCTTCGTGCGCCATGTAGCCCACCGAGTACAGATGGATCAGGAATCCCACGCCGGTCACGACCAGCATCATCACCGTGGAAAGCTGGTCTAGGTAGAAACCGAAAGGGGCCTGGAAAGAGCTGGTCCAGATCCAATTTCCCGCCTCTTCAACATGCGGCAAAGCTAAGTGTGCGCCTTGTAATGCGGCCCACACCGCATGGACAAAAGACGCGCCGGTGAAGAAAAGGGCCACCGTAGCCACCATGCCGTTCTTAAAATGACGGCCCAAGAGCCCATTGATGGTTGCACCCACCAGCGGCAGCAATGGAATGATCCACAGATGCAAATTAGGTTCGTTCATAGTTTCAGCAAGTTGACGCGATCTACGTTGAGGGTTTCGCGTGCGCGGAAAACAGCAATGATGATGGCCAGCCCCACAGCAGCTTCGGCGGCGGCAACCACCATGACGAAAAAGACGAAGACCTGTCCGCTCAATTTATGCCAGTGATTGGCGAAGGCGACAAAGCTCAGGTTCACCGCATTGAGCATCAGCTCAATCGACATAAAAATGGTGATGATGTTGCGCTTGATGAGAAATGCGGAGATGCCCAGGGCAAACAGGATGGCGCTGAGGACGAGATACCAGGAAAGAGGAACCATTTAAACGCTCTCCTTTCTGGCGGCCAACACCACCGCGCCCATAATCGCGATGAGAATAAGAACGGAGGTCACTTCAAAAGGCAGCAAGAAATCCTTGAACAGTAAATTGGCTATGCCATGGGTGTTGTCCTGGCCCTGTTCCACCATGCTTCCAATCAGCACACCGCCGAACTGCTGGCTGTTGCGCATCACTGTCCAGACGATCACGCCGGTAAGCACCGCTACCCCGGGCCCGCCGATCAATACGGCGATGCGGCTGCCCTGAGTTCGTTCTTCGGCCCCGGCGTTGAGGAGCATGATGACAAAGACGAACAGCACCATGATGGCCCCTGCGTAGACGATTACCTGCACTGCCGCCACGAACTCGGCGCCCAGAAGCAGATAAATCAAGGCCAGAGATCCCATGACCACGACAAGAGAAAGCGCGCTGTTGATCGGGTGGCGCTGGGCGACAAGGTTGATCGCTCCGGCCACACAGATAGCGCCAAAGACGATGAAGAGTACCTGGTGAAGCATCTAGCTGTGCCCCCAGACGGCCACGATAAAACTCGTGACGATAATATTGGCAATGGCCAGCGGCAACAGGAATTTCCAGCCAAAGGCCATCAGTTGGTCGTAACGGAAGCGCGGCAGAGTTCCGCGAATCCAGATGTAAACGAACATGAAAACGAAAATCTTGGCCGCGAACCAGAATACCGGCAGCAGGCTCTGCAACAATGGCGGACCAAACAGGGGACCATGCCATCCGCCGAAGAACAGCAGAGTGGCAATGCAGCTTACCGTGATCATGTTCAGGTATTCGGCCATGAAGAACATGGCGAATTTCATGGCGCTGTATTCAGTGTGATATCCGGCCACCAGTTCGGTTTCTGCTTCCGGCAGGTCAAAGGGGATGCGGTTGGTTTCCGCATAAGCCGCCATCAGGTAAACGAAAAAGGCAATCAACTGCGGGAAGATGTACCACCTGGGTATGTGCCAGAACCAGGCACCCGCTTGGGAGTCCACAATAGCGCGCAGGCTGAAGCTGCCTGCCAGGATCAAAACGCCAACCAGTGATAATCCCAGCGCCAGTTCATAGCTGATCATCTGGGCGCTGGCGCGCAGGGAGCCGAGCAGGGCGTATTTGCTGTTGGAGGACCATCCTGCCAGCGCAATGCCGTAAACACCGATGGAGGTCACGCCGAGGATAATCAGCAGGCCAATGTTGATGTCGCCGGGATGAGGCTGGCCGGGCTGCGGAACACCGGTGATTTGCAGCGCGGTCTGGGTGCCGTTGACGGTAATGGTCTCGCCGAAGGGAATCACCGCAATGGAGATCAGGGCCATCGACAATGCGAGCATGGGAGCCAGAATGTAGAGGCCCTTGTGCACGTTGTCGGGGACCATGTCCTCTTTGAGGATGAACTTGATGCCGTCGGCCAGAGGCTGAAGCAGGCCGAAGGGGCCCACGCGGGTTGGTCCCCAGCGGTTCTGGATGCGTCCAATAATCTTGCGCTCCAGCCAGGTGGTGTAAGCCACGCCGGTGAGCAGAAGAAACGCGACCAGCGCGATCTTGATAATAGCGGCGATGAGGAAAGTTTGTGTATCCACAGTTCTTTAGTAATTAGTAATTAGTACTTAGTATTTAGCTGCTAGCTCTAGCTACTAAGTTCTAGCCAACCGATCATGTCAAAATTGAATATTCCCAGTATTCACCGCAACGGACGCAAAGAGCGCAACGAAAGCAAGAGGCAAACAGTTCAATTCTCAAGTGCTCCGGTATGCATTGGCCCTGCTAAGTACTAACTACTAATTACTAAGTACTTGTTTAATCCGCCATTACCTCTTTGCTCTCCGTGCTGCGGCGGTTCTCGATCACTGAATTCAATGTGTGCGAGTAACGTCCCAGCGTTCCGGAGGTAAAAAGAGAATCATTGGCCGGGACGATCTGCACCAGGCCATTGCCTGCCCCCGCATTGCTGTGCTCGGCGGCGGTCACGTGCTCATCATTACCGGCAATCAGGTTCAACCTTGAAAATTCATAACCCGGCACCAGCCGCTGGATCTCGTCCAGAATCGCCATAGGGTCGAACGGGCTGAGGCGCGGGTCCAGATTATTGGCGGTAAGCCATACAGCATGACGGTCGGCCTCGCCAGATTGCGCGCCGCGCGACTGTCCCATATCCGCATGTACACCCTTGCCGAATGGAACCAGCTTCTTGGTATCCGCGCCCATGCGGTCGGCCACGCGCACGATGATCTCGAAATCGCTTCTCACGCTGCTGATCTCCCCAGCTTTTTTCAGAAGTTGGATATCGCCACAGGTATTGGTGAATGTCCCGGCCTTCTCATAAGCTGAAGCTGCCGGGAAGACCACTTCAGCAAGCAGCGCCGTCTCAGTCAGGAACAGCTCCTGCACCACCACGAAAGCATTCTGGAGGGCTGCCGGATCAAAGCTGTAATCGGTGACCGGATTCGAGCCAACCACGTAAAGCGCAGCCAGCTTGCGATCTTTCGCCGCCTGCATCATCCCGGCGATATCCATGCCCTTGACCTGCGGCACCTTGCCCCATTCCTCATTGAAGTTGTGTGGGCCGTCAGCGGCAACGTAGCCGGGGAACAGGTCAGGGTAGAGGCCCATGTCGGCAGCGCCCCGCGAGTTGGCGTAGTCGCCCAGGCAGATGAACATGGCCCTAACGCCGGAGCCGAACTTCACCAGCGCGGCAATATCGGCGCCGCGCAGCTCAGATCCAAAAATAATGATGGGATCCTGGGCGCCACGCAGTTGGTCCCGTACCTGCTTCAACGAATCATTGGAGACCGCAGGGCTGGTCAGTGAACCGGCAGCGGTGTCATCACCGTTCAGGAAAGCCACAAACTTGCTTTCGCGTCCTTCAGGAACCTGGAGGAAGGCAGCGGCCTGGCGGCGCAGCTTGATGGGCCGGGAGTTCACAATGAACAGCTTCGCGCGGTTCAAGCGCACGTTGCTGCGGATGTTCCACGCCAGCAGCGGATGCTGTTCTGTGGGATCGTTGCCGATCAGCAAAATCGATGACGCCGTCGCCACGTCACGCATGGTTGCGGTGGCGTTCTGCTTTCCGGTAATAGCGCGCGCAAATCCGGCAAAGTCAGTGGTGCGGTGGTGGTCAATGTTGTTCGTGCCCAGCACCGTGCGCGCAAATTTCTGCAGCAGGTAATTCTCTTCGTTGGTGGTGCGGTTGGAGCCGATTACGCCAATCGCCTGCCCGCCCTGGGTATCGCGAATCTCCTTGAGGCGCTTGCCAACGTGCTCCAGCGCTTCTTCCCACGTGGCCTGGGTGAGTTGGCCATTGCGGCGGATCAGCGGATGGCGCAGCCGATCTTTATGGTCGAAATAATCGAAAGCATAGCGGCCTTTGATGCAGAGGAAGTCGCCATTGATTCCGCTCTTGTCGCGATTGTCGCCGCGGACGATGTCCATGCCGGTATCGGAGCGGCGCATGCCCAGCGTAGTCTTGCAGCCATCGCCACAATGCGTGCAGATGGTTCCCACGTGCTTCATTTCCCACGGACGCGTCTTGTAGCGGTACGCACCGGAGGTAAGAGCGCCCACCGGGCAGATATCAATGCACATGCCGCACTCTTCGCATTCCAGATGATCGCCCTGGTTGGGAGCGATCACGGAGCTGGAGCCGCGGTTCTGCACGCCCAATGCCCATACGTCCATGCCTTCGCCGCAGGCGCGCACGCAGCGGTAGCAGAGAATGCAGCGTGGACGGTCGAAGTAAACCACGGGCGACCACTGCTGCTCTTCCTTGTGCAGCTTGCCTTCCATGTAGCGCGATTCCGCCGCGCCGTACTTGAACGTCATGTCCTGGAGTTCGCACTCGCCGCCCGCATCGCACACCGGACAATCGAGCGGATGATTTCCCAGGAGCAGTTCAATCATCGACTTGCGGGCCTGGCGGACCTCATCGGAATCGGAGGTCACCACCATCCCGTCAGTGATCTGGACGGTGCAGGCCGTCTGCAATTTCGGCATCTTTTCGATGCGCACCAGGCACATGCGGCAGGCAGCCTGAAGCGAGAGGCCGGGATAATAGCAGAATGACGGCACTTCAATGCCGACAGCCTTGCAGGCCTCAATGAGCAGCGTGCCAGCCGGCGCCGAGAGACTCTTGCCATCGACGGTGATCGTTATGCTTTTAGGTTCAGCCATATCAAAATCTGGTAATTGGGTAAGTTGGTAATTGGGTAATTTACCGCTGACCCCTTGCTGTTTTGTGTGAAGCCGAAAAGATTGCTGCCAATTGTCGAGCTTCCTTCAAAATTTCTTCAAGCTGCTTCGGGTTCAAGATTCTTGTCTCTTCAATCAGTTCAAGCCAGAAAACCGACTCATCAGCTTCTTCGGCGACGATTCCCATTCTTGCTATGAACTCCGCCTTGGAACGAGACCGGCAGGCTGCCCGGTAATTCGCCCCAACCGAAGTACCGCAACGCAATAACTGCTTCCCCATTACTTGCGCTTCAGAAGACTTGGGGAGCGCCTGAAACAAACGAACAATTCTAATTGCAAACTGCTTTGTTCGGTTACGAAGCTCTTCAGTGCGGTTCAAATTACCAAGTTACCAAATTACCCACTTAACAAATTCTTCAAGCGATGACCGGCAGTTCGCTGATCGTCCTGCTGCCCTCTGGTTCAAATGGACACGGCCTGCCTTCGAGATGTGCTTCGAATTCGCTGCGCCATTTGTCCACGATTGACATCGTCGGGATCGCCGCTGCATCGCCTAGCGGGCAGAAAGTCCGTCCCAGCATGTTCTGCGCCAGATACTTGATGTTGTCGATATCCTTTTTCAGGCCGCCACCGGCATGGAAGCGGGTCAGGGTTTTCTTGAGCCAGTCTGTACCTTCGCGGCAGGGAATACACCAGCCGCAGCTTTCATGCTGGTAGAACTTCATCACGCGCAGCGCGAATTTCACCATGCAGGTCTGATCATCGAGCACCACCACCCCCCCTGAACCCAGGAACTCGCCGCGTTTGCTGAAGGAATCGAAATCCATATTCATCTGGTCGGCTTCTTCAGCGGTAAGAACAAAGGTTGAAGACCCACCGGGAACCACTGCCTTCAGCTTGCGTCCATTGGGAATGCCGCCGCCCACCTCATAGATCATCTTCTTGAGCGGATAGCCGAGGGGCAGTTCATAAACGCCGGGCTTGTTGATGTGTCCGCTGAGACAAAAGAGGCGCGTGCCGCCATTCTTGGGTGGACCATAGTCAGCGAACTTCTGTCCGCCCATGAGGATGATGTGAGGAACCGAAGCGAGCGTCTCGACATTGTTGATGACCGTGGGGCCACCCCACAGACCAACTATCGCCGGGAACGGAGGACGAATGCGGGGGATGCCACGCTTGCCCTCCAGCGATTCCATCAGCGCCGACTCTTCACCCACTTCGTAAGCGCCCGCGCCGGTATGCCAGTGGACATCGAAATCCTTGCCGCTGCCGAAAATATTTTTCCCGAGAAAGCCTTTGGCATAGGCATCGGCGATGGCCTTGCGCATGATGTCTACCAGGTAGCGGTACTCGCCGCGAATGTAGACGTAACCAACCTTGGCGCCCACGGCCAATCCGGCGATCACTACACCTTCAATGACCGAGTGCGGATCGTGCTCCAGGATCAGGCGGTCTTTGCAGGTGCCCGGTTCGCTCTCGTCACCATTCACCAGGATGTACTTGGGCTTGTCCGACTGCTTGGGAACAAAGGCCCACTTCATTCCGGTGGAGAAGCCTGCGCCGCCACGGCCGCGAAGGTTTGAGGTCTTGACCTCATTGATGATGTCGTCCGGCTGCATCTGGAGCGCCTTTTGAACAGCTTTATAGCCATCAAGTTCCAGGTGGCGGTTGATGTCGGCAGCGCCCTTGCCAAAGCGCTGGGAGACAACGCGGGTTTCGTCGGGATGGGAAACGAGATCAGCCATTATTTAGCTTCTAGCTTCTAGCCACTAGCTCCTAGTTCTTGTATCGCCCTTCGGGGCTGTGCGGAACATCTGATTGCTGCTGGCGAATAGGCCTACTGCTTCGCCTTCCTGCTGTATTGATCCAAGACCGCGTCCATCTTTTCAGGAGTTAGGTTTTCGTGAAAGTCGTAGTTCACCTGTACCGCCGGGGCCCAACTGCATGCGCCTATGCACTCCACCTCTTCTAATGAGAACAATCCATCCGGCGTGGCCTGCTTGTGTCCAATGCCCAGGCGCTGCTTGCAGTGTTCGAAAACCTCTTCTCCACCACGCAGCATGCAGGAGATATTGGTGCACACCTGCACGTGATACTTGCCCAGCGGCTTGGTGCGCAGCATGGAGTAGTAGCTGATCACATTGCGTACTTCCAGTTCGGTCAGGTCCACTTTTTTCGCAATGTGCGCGATTGCTTCATTAGTCAGATAACCAAGTTCATCCTGCGTGTAAAGCAACATGGGAACGAGAAAAGAACGCTGCGTCGGGTACTCCTTCATTTTTTCATCGAAGAAGCGATCGAGTTTTTCGGAAATCACCATAAATTGAAAATTGCCAAAATTTGTAATCGGGTAATTTTACTTGCCCCTAGCCGTTTGTTGAGAAGCAGTAAAAATCGCAGTTAACTGCCGGGCTTCGTTCAGTAAACTTTCAAGTTTTTCCTTCTTTACAATCCCTGCATCAATTAACAATTCCATCCACAACATGCATTCGTCTGCTTCTTCGACCACTATTCCAATCTTCGCAATAAATTCCGGCTTGGATCGGGCTCGACAGGCAGCTCGATAATTAGCCGCAACTGACGTTCCACAACGTAAGAGCTGCTTTCCTAATACCTGTGCTTCCGAGGACCGTGGTAATGCTCGAAATAACCGAATAACACGAAGTGCAAAAGCTTTGGTTCTGTTCCGCAGTTCTTCCGATTGATTGCTCAATGATCACCAAACAATTACCCGATTACAAATTACCCGATTATCAATCTTGCTATCGGTCGATCTCACCGAGCACAATATCAATGCTCCCGATCCCGGCCACCACATCGGCAATCAGTCCGCCTTCACACATCAAGGGCAGTGCCTGAAGATTTGCGTATGAAGGCGACCTCATGTGGACGCGCATGGGCTTGGCGGTGCCGTCACTTACCACGTAATAGCCCATCTCCCCTCGCGGAGACTCAATGGCCTGGTAGACCTCGCCTGCCGGGACGGTGAAGCCCTCGGTCACGATCTTGAAGTGGTAGATGAGCGCCTCCATCTCAGTTTTCATCTTTTCGCGGTCGGGCAGCACGACTTTTGGCGCTTCGGCTTTAATCGAGCCGGAAGGCATCCCCTCGAGTGCCTGTTTGGCGATCTCGCGTGATTCGCGCAACTCCTGTACACGGCAGATGTACCGCGCCCACACGTCTCCATCCTGCGAAACAGGGACTTTGAATTTGAAGTTCTCATAACCGCCGTAAGGCATATCGCGGCGCAGGTCCCAATCCACTCCGCTGGCGCGCATGGATGGGCCGGTCACGCCCCAGCCAATTGCGTCTTCTGCACTGATGTGGGCAACACCTTTCAGGCGGTCAATGAAGATGCGGTTGCCGGTAAGCAGGTTTTCGTATTCGTCCACGCGCTCGGGGAAGATGTCGAGAAATTTCTTGACCGACTCGAAGAAGCCGAGCGGCGGTTCCAGCGCCAGTCCGCCAATGCGGAAGTAGGAGGTCATCATGCGCTGGCCGCTGACCATCTCGTAGATGCGCAGCAGGTCTTCGCGCTCGCGGAAGCAGTAGAGGAAGACCGACATTGCGCCGATGTCCATGGCATGGGTCCCCAGCCATACCAGGTGTGAGCTGATGCGCTGCAGCTCCGCCAGCAGCACGCGCAGGTATAACGCGCGCGGCGGAATCTCCAGCCCCAGTAGCTTTTCCACTGCCAGCACATAGCAGTAGTTGTTGACCATGGGGCAAAGATAATCGATGCGGTCCGTCAGCGGAACTACCTGCTGGTAGAACTTGGCCTCGCAGGTCTTCTCAATTCCAGTGTGCAGAAACCCGATGTCCGGCACCATGCGGACAACCTGCTCGCCGTCGATCTCCAGCAGCAGGCGCAACACTCCGTGAGTCGACGGGTGCTGCGGGCCCATGTTGAGGATCATGGTTCTGTCTTGCGCTGAATCGACCACCGGGGTAGGAGTGAGATTTCCCATTAGCGATAGCCCTCCACCGGATAGTCTCTGCGCAGAGGATGGCCCTCCCAGTCTTCCGGCATCATGATGCGGCGCAGGTCAGGGTGGCCGAGAAAGCGGATTCCGAACAGATCAAAGATTTCCCGCTCGAAGAAGTTGGCTGCTGGCCAAACCGAAGTAACCGACTCCAGCATGGGTTCATGGCCATCGAGCCTTACTTTGAGGCGCACTCGCTCCTTCCTGGGAAGCGATAGGAGGTGGTAGGCCATCTCAAAGCGGGGCTCACGGGGATAGAAATCAGCACACGTCAGGTCTGAGAGGAAATTGAATAACCCTTTTGTTTTCAATTGCTCACAAACTTGTGCAATGGACTCCCGGGTGACATAGACGGAGATCTCACCCCGGTCAAACCTAGCGCCTTCAATGATTTGGCGGTTCCAGGCCAAAAGAGTAGCCAATGCAGGATGATCTTTGAGCTGTTCCAGGTCGGTAATGGGGGCTATAAGGGCCATTTATGCCTCATTCCTCTCGGGTTTGTTCCAGTCGATCATCCCTTTTTTCCATATATAAAAGAAACCAACCAGGACCAAGCCGATGTAAACCAGCATCTCCCAGAACCCGAACATGCCGAGTTTTCTAGCAATTACAGCCCATGGGTACAAAAACACCGCTTCCACGTCGAACAGGATGAAGAGCATGGCCACCATGTAGAACTTCACGCTGAAGCGTCCCTGGGCGTCACCGGTGGGTGTAATGCCGCACTCGTAAGGGGAGTTCTTGGCCGGAGTCCATTTGTGTTTCCCCAGCAGGTGGGAAAGCGTGACCATCACCGCCGCCAGGGCGATGCCGACGCCGACCTGAATCAAAAGTGGTAAGTACCTGATGAAGTAATTGTTGTCCAGCATGAAAGGCCTGTATATAATGCGCGACTAGAAAAGGCTAAACACTCGAATGTAATTGGCCGTTCGCCGGAGTGTCAAGCCTGCGGCTTGTTCCGAATTCGCTGTTTTATCCAAAGGTAAGC
>Ga0066662_10000410_pt1 | contig 18913 bp, 13 predicted proteins | sample GraSoiAngelo_111_FD_133939 | JGI IMG/M metagenome (GOLD analysis project Ga0066662, IMG submission 133939) | Grasslands soil microbial communities from the Angelo Coastal Reserve, California, USA - 14_0903_12_40cm | ecosystem: Environmental > Terrestrial > Soil > Grasslands | place: USA...
GCGCGCAAGCGTGCCGCCCGGTACGAGGCGCCCGAGGTCTGCACGGCCGCCAACTCGGGCGAGGGCAGCGCCATCGCGCGTCCGGCGGAGCTCGACGTTGGCCCGCCCGGCGCTGCGATCCGCCGCGCGCGATCGAGGCCGCCGGGGACTACCCGGGCGGCGCGCGCGCCGGCGCGACGCAACGCGGGACGCGCGGCCGCGGCGCGGACAAGCGCCGCAGCCTCCGGCGACCGCAGCAGCCCCCGAAGCTCGCGCAGGACGCCGCCGCGCTGGAGCGCAGCGGCGCGCCACTCCTCGAACGGGACCGAGCGAACCGTCAGCGGTGATGCGGCTGCGTGCGCATACGCATCGTAGAGGTCACGCCATGTCAACCCGTCGTCGTCGTTGACGACGAACGTCCCTCCGACCAGCCGTGGGTCGTCGAGGGCCAATGCGATCGCAGAGACGAGGTTGTCCACGTACACCGTGTTCGCAAGGGTCGAGCCGTCGCCGACGAGTGCGACCTCGCCGGCCTGCAAGGTGCGTGCCGGCGCTTCCGTCCAGATCGCAGACCAGGGTCCGTAGACGTTCGTGGGGCGAAGGACGACCGTTTGAAGCCCCCGCGTCGCTGCGGCGTCGACCTGCTGCTCCGAGTCGATCTTCCCGTCGACGTACGGGTGGCCGGCGAGCGCCGGTGGCCTGGATTCGTCGACCTCCCCCGGCCCGGGATCGAACCCCCAGACGGCGACGGAGCTGAGGTGCACAAACCGCTCGACGCCCGCGCGCCGCGCCGCCTCAGCGACGCGGCCGGTCGCGGTCCCGGTGAGGTCGCGACCGTAGCTGTATGCGCAATGCACCACGGCGGTGCACCCTTCGACAGCCGCGGCGATGGATCGCTCGTCTGCCAGATCGAGGCGGGTGAGCTCGATCGGCAGATGAGCGACGCGCGCCGCGCGCGCCGCGCGGTGGTACGTGCCGCGCACGGCGGCTCCGCGTGCGAGGACGAGGTGCTCGGCGACGCGGCAGCCGACGAATCCCGACGCGCCGGTGACGAGAATGCGCTCGTTCACGCGAGCTCCGTCAGCCACGGCTGCGAAAGCCGACGCCGCATGCGGTACGCATCATCGATCAACTCGAGCACGGCGAGCCCCTCGGCACCGCCGACGGTCGGGGGCGAGCGCTGCTCGATCGCGGTGAGAAAGTCGGCGAGCTGCGCGCGGAACGCGTCGGGGTACGCATCGGCCGCCGCGACATCGACGCGATGCTCCTTGCCTTCGATCTCGAGGATGATCTCTCCGGGCGACGAGAGCGGCGCTTCGATCGAGCCATCGGAGCACTCGATGAGAATGGTGTTGCGCAACGTCCGCGTGCGCGACAGCTCGACCGTTCCGGAAACGTCGCCGGCGAGCCGCACCAGCGCGTCTGCTTCCACACCACCGAGAAAATCGTCTTCGTACGACTCGACGGAGAGGTCGCCGAACCACGCTCGAAGGAGATCGAACACGTGCGGCCCGAGGTCGCCGAGCACGCCACCTCCTGCCTTTTCCGGGTCGAGCCATTCCGCAGACTGCGACTCCCAGGCGAAGACGTAGCCCTCTTCGGCGCTGAAGGAACGAGGTTCGCCACAGACGCGCCTGGTGATCAGGTCCGCGACGAGCGTCGTCGTCGGGAAGAAACGACGAAAGTGGCCGACGGCGAGAATAGTCTCCCCTTGCACGGCGTCCACGACGGCGGCGCCCTCGCTCCTCGAGTTCGCGAGGGGTTTCTCACTCAGCACGTGCGTCCCCCGGGCGAGTAGTGCGCTCGCGATCGGCGCGTGCAGGTGGTTCGGCGTCGCGACGATCGCCGCCTCGACATCGAGCGGCTCCCACGAGGTGGCAGCGTGATCGCGCGGAGCTCCGAGCTGCCTGGCAAGCAGCTCCGCGCGTCGCAGGTCGCGGTCGACGAACCAGACGCTCGCCGGATCGACCAGCGAGCGAAGCGCCGGCAGATGGTAGTACTCAGCGGCCGTGCCGCAGCCGATTAGCGCGATGCGCACCTGGCTCACGCCGCGCTGATCCGCTCGTAGAGCTGTTGGGTCCGTTCCGCCATCGTGTCGAGAGCGTAGAGCTCCTGCACCCGTGCGCGTCCGGCGGTCGCCAGTCTCGAAGCGAGACTCGGATCGGCGAGAAGGCGCTCGATCCCCGCGGCGAGCGCGTGAACGTCCTCGGCCGGCGCCAGCAGGCCCGTAACCCCGTCGACGACGCTCTGCGGGACGCCGCCGACGGCGGTCGCCACCACCGGCCGCTCGGCGGCAAGCGCTTCGGCGACCGCGTAACACATGCCCTCGAATGCCGACGAGAGCGCGAAGAGGTCGAAGGCAGCGAGGACCGCAGGGATGTCGTCGCGCAGGCCGGGAAGGTGGACGACCGCGTCGAGTCCGCGCGCGCGTACCTCGGATTCCAGCTCCGCGCGCAGCGGCCCGTCGCCAACGATCACGAGCTCCAGCTCGGGCCGCCCGTGCCGCACCTGCTCGAACGCGCGCAGAAGATCGACGTGGCGCTTCTGCTCACGCAGCAGCCCGACGGTTCCGACCACCGTCGCACCCTCGCGCACGCCGAGCTCCGCGCGAGTCGCGGCGCGGTCGCCCCCGCGGGCGAAGGCCGCCACGTCGAAACCGAACGGAATGACGGCCGTGCGGCCGGCGTCGACCGGATCGCGCGCGATCGCCGTCCGGCGATCGGCGTCGGAGGTGAAGATCGTCCACGGCCGTGTCGCCCAGGCGGCGCGCACGATCGCGCGCCCCACAGCGTTGAACGACGGACGGAGCTCCGGCGTGTTGTAGGTGACCACGACATGCCGCGAGCCGGCGACGCGGGCGGCAAGGAGCGCAGCCGGATCGAAGTCGGCGCTGTGGACGATGTCGCCTCGAGCCGCGCGGATCGCGTGCCGCAGGCTCGCGATCCGTCCGGGCACGGATTGGACCGCCGGCACCGTCAGGGTGCGCGCCGACACGCTCTCGCGGAGCGGTGCAAGGCTTTCTGCATCGGGACAGACGAGCGAGGGCGCGAACCGGTCACGGTCGAGGCCGGCGATGAGGTCGGAGAGATACTTCTCCGTCGAACCCATGAAGAGGTGGGACTGCACGTAGGTGACGCGTAGCGTCATCGGGATAGATCGTCCAGGATGCGCACGAACCGCTCCGCCACCGCGGGCGCCGCGTAATCGTCGAGTGACGCGTCCGGCGACCATGGAAGGTCGCCACGCTGCTTGCGGGCGTGGAGGTCGCGCAGGCGTTCGGCGATCGTAACCTCGTCCCAGTACGGCGCGGTGACGCCCGCGCGAGCGGAGGTTACGAGTTGTGCGACGTCCGACTCAGGGTCGGCGATCACGAGGATCGGCCTGCGCGCTGCTAGGTAGTCCCACACCTTCGTCGTCATCCACAGTCGGCCGGGCTCGGTTCGAATGACCACCGCGACGTCCGCGGCCGCAATGCGTCGCAAGGCCTCGTCGCGGCCCACGGGATCTTCGAGCGTCAGGACGCCCGCCTCGACGCCCGCGGCCACCGCTTCGTCGACGTCAAACACTTGTCCGACCTGGGTCACATGGACGTGGATGCCCTCCGACTCGAGGCGGGCCGCCGCGCGCACGAGCGGCCCCGGATCGGATGGCCATCGGGAGAGGGTGCCCATGTGGACGACGTCGAGCACGTCGCCGCTCGCGTGCGCCGCCTCGCGGAGATCGAGCGGGTCGAAGCCCTGGGGTAGCACGTGCACTGGAGTCCCGGTTCGCTCGCGCAGGATCCCGGCGAGTGTCGGCCCGACAGCGGTCACGGCCGTCGCGTGCCTGAGCACGGCCCGCTCGAGCACGGCGGCCACCGTCGGCGCCGCCGTCGGATACGTCTGTTCGTCTGCGCGTGCCCACGGGTCGCGGAAGTCGGCGACCCATGCGATGCCGGTCAGCCGGTGCAGTGCGAGCGCGACCGTATGCGACGACGCAGGCGGATAGGTGGAGAAGATCGCAGCAGGTTGCACGCGGCGGGCGAGCCGCACTCCCGCGGCGACGGCGAACGGATTCCAGCCGGCGTACGCGTCGGGCAGCCACACGCGGTCGAGGATGCGGAGCGCAATCGAGCGACGCGAGGGCTCGGCTGCGCCTCCGGGCGACGACACCTCGAGTCCCGCAGCCGCCGTACGACGCTTGCCGAGGAGGCGACGCACCGCGGCGCCCGCGACGTACGGGCTCGCGTCAGGCGCGCGCACGACGTGGTGCCCGGCGAGCCAATCGTGCTGCGAGACCACGCCGTGCATCTGCTGTGCCGCGCGTTCGGTCGTCGCGAGAAAGACTGGACGCCAGCCGTGGGCGGACAGAGGTTCGCACAGCTTGCGCAGGCGCTCGCCTCCCCAGCGGCTCGACGGCTCGGGAAAGACGATCAGGAGGGTGCGCATCGAGAGGTGGGGCCACGCCAGGTAGCCCGGCCGAGCCTGCCGTAGATTAGCGGTTCCCGCCGGCGCGGCGTGGGGCCATGGAACCGACCATCTCGATCGTCATCCCGACGCATGACCGCGGCGAGCTACTCGTCGAGGCGGTCGAGAGCGCGCTGGCGCAGGCCGATGACGCGACGGAGTTGGTTGTGGTCGACGATCGTTCGACGGACGGCAGCGTCGAGCAGCTCGCGCGCTTCGGTAACCGGGTGAAGGTCGTGCGCGGGTCATACGGTAACGCCGCTGCAGCGCGCAACGCAGGCACGCGCGCAACGAGTGGGGCGTACATCGCGTTCCTCGATTCCGACGATCTGATGCTCAAGGGGAAGACGACGTGCCTCGTCCGGGAAATAGAGTCCGACCCGACGATCGCACTAGTGCACGGGACGACCGAGGTGATCGATACCGACGGGCGCGTGCAGCGCGACGCGACTGCCGCCCAGCGAGCCGCCTTCGCCGAAGGCATTCGACGCGGCACGACCTACAGCGCCCTCGCCGAGTTCTGCGCGATGTTCACCTCCGCCACGCTGATCCGCCGGAGCTCGTTCACGGCAGCGGGCGGTTACGACGAATCGCTCGATGCGTACGAAGACTGGGATCTGTACCTACGGCTGTCGCTCTCGGGCCGGCTCGTTTACGCCGATTGCCTGGCCGCGCGATACCGCCTCTGGCCCGGCAACGTCCCCTGGAGATCTACGGCGCTGTGGACGGTCGCGGTTGCGGAACGGCATCTCGCGCACCTCACCGACGTTCCATCCGTGGAGCGCGCACGTGCACGTTCCGGATTTCTCCGTCGCCTCGCCGAGTCGCACCACATCCTCGTCAATCAGCGCGCGGCACGGCGTTCGGCGCTCGCTGCGATCGGAGCCGCTCCCGCCAAAGCCCTCCGCGACCGCGTCGTCGTCCAGGCGCTGCTGCTCTCGCTCGTGCCCACGCGCGTCCTGCGCGGCCGACGACCGAACTGACGGACCGGCGACGTGGATGGCCGTCGGTCATGAGTACGCTGGTCGGGTGACGGACAACGGGAATCCCGGTCGCGCGCGCCCGCTCCGCGTCCTTTTCGTGCACCACCGCAGCGAGCTCGGCGGTGCCCCGTCTAGCCTCTCGTACCTGATAGGCGCCCTCGACCCTGCCGCCTACGAGGCGCACGTCTACTGCCCGGAGGGCGCTGCGGCGGAGCTGTTCCGATCCGCGGGCGCGACCGTCCATACCGGGCCGGTTTCGACCTTCACTCACATCTGGGCGAGCGTCTACCGCGGGCGGCGCTGGCTTCTCTTCGCCCGCGAGCTCGCGCTCCTCCCCGTGCACCTGGCGTCGCTCGGTCGCACGCTCGATCGCACGCAATTCGACATCCTGCATCTCAATGACTCGCCGCTGATCCCCGCCGCCTTCCTTGCGCGCCGCCGCAAACTTCCGATCGTCTGGCACTTGCGCTCCGCGCTTCCGGGAGGCGGAACGGACTTTCGATCGCGGGTCGTGCGGCGACTGATCCGCCGACTCGCCACTGCGACCATCGCGATCAACGACGATGTTGCCGCGAGCTTCGACGTCAACGCCGACGTGATTCCCAACAGCGTCGACCTTCAGCGCTTCATGCCGGGCGACACCGCAGAGGCAAAGCGCCGCGTCGGCCTCGATCCGGACGAAGCAGTCGTCTCCTTCTTCGGTTTCATCTATCCCTCGAAGGGATTCCGCGAGTTCATCCACGCAGCGAACGACCTACGCGAGAGCGGCGTGTCCAGCGTGTTTCTGATAGTCGGCGGCGCCGTTCGCGGCGAGGCGTTCTTTCGCACGATGTTGGGCCGCGCCCTCCGCGGCGCGGGACTCGTGCGCAATTACGAGCTCGAGGCGAAGCAGCTCGTCGACGAGCTCGACCTCGGCGACCGGATTCGGTTCGTCCCGTTTACGTCCGACACCGCCGAGATCTACCGCGCGAGCGACGTCGTCGTCGCCCCCTCCACCGGGCCGGAGCTCGGCCGTCCGGTCATTGAAGCCGCGGCAAGCGGCGTGCCCGTGGTCGCATCGGGCTCGACCACGGGAGGCGGCGTGCTCGTCCCGGACACGACCGGCGTTCTCCTGAACGCGACAGATTCGATGCGGCTCGCTGACGGCGTTGCAGCGCTCGTGACCGACCCAACGCGCCGCAGCTCGATGGGCCAAGCGGCGCGCGCCTACGCGGAGGAGAGCTTCGATCCCGTCCGGAACGCGGAGCGTGTCGGGGCGATCTACGAGCGGCTCGCACACCGCAGCGCGCGCATCCCGGTGCTCTACGTGCACCACCGCCCGCAGCTCGGCGGTGCGCCGGCGAGCCTGGCGGAGCTGATCCGGCACCTCGATGCGCACTACCAGCCGTTCGTCCTGTGTCCGGACGGGCCGGCCGCCGAGCTCTTTGAGCGCGCCGGCGCGACAGTGTTTCGCGGACCCGTCTCGATCTTCTCGCACGCCTGGGATAGCCCGTACGAAGGGTTGCGCTGGCTCGTCCTCGGCCGCGAGATCACTGCCCTGCCATCCCACGTGCGCAACCTCGAGCGACTGTTGCGAGGCGCCAACTTCCCGATCGTGCACCTCAACGACTCGCCGCTCCTTCCGGCCGCGGCCGTCGCACATCGACACGGAGCCAAGGTGGTCTGGCACTTGCGGTCCGCGCTCGCCGCCGAAGGCCGCGACCGCCGCGCAACGATGATCGCGGGTCTAATCGACCGGTTCGGCGATGCCGCGATCGCGATCGACGAGGACGTGGCCGCGCGCTTCCCGATCAAGCTTCCGGTCACGATCGTGCACAACAGCGTGCGCATCCCCGCAGCGCGGCCCGACGCGGAAGCGGCGCAACGCGAACTCGGGCTGGCGTCTGACCGCGTGCTGATCGGGTTCGCCGGCTTTATTCGTCGGCAAAAAGGCTGGCCCGAGCTCGTGCTCGCGGCGGAGAAGCTCGTCGCGGAAGGGCTGCCGGTGCAGTTCGTGATCATCGGCGGCGGCGTTCGCCCACCGGAGTACTTCCGCACCGCGAAAGGCCGCACGCTCGCGGCGCTGAACGTCGTAACAGACGAAGAGTCCGCGATCCGGAAGCTCGTCGCGGACCGCGGGCTGGAGCAATACTTCTCGTTCCTCCCGTTCACGTCCGAGACGGCGACCATCTACGCCGCGCTCGACATCGTCACGTTCCCGAACCAAGGCGTCGGTCTGGGCCGCCCCGTGCTCGAGGCGGCAGCGCACGGCAAGCCCGCAGTCGCGTCCGGCTCGAAGAACGGCGCCGGGCTCCTCATCAACGAGGAGACGGGCATCCTCCTCGACGATCCAACCCCGACGGCGATCGCCGATGCGCTGCGCCGGCTGGTTATCGACCCGGTGTTGCGCGAGCGGATGGGCGTTGCGGCGTTCGAGCGCGCGCGCAACGCGTTCGACCCAGCACGCAATGCACGAGCGGTGGAGGCGGTGTATGACGACTTGATCGGGAGCGGGAGCGGTTCCGCGGACGCGCGGACGCCGCAGGCGGAGCGGCAGTGCGTCTGATGATGGTCACCACTCACGGTCTGCGCCGTGATCCACGCGCGCGTCGCGCTGCGCAAACCGCGGAGAACCTGGGCATAGAAGTCGTGCCGCTGAGCCGGGACGAGGCCACCCTCGATGCAGCCGCGCCGCCGCGACGACGGAGCAGCGGAAGGGTCACCCGTGAGCTCCGCGGCCTCTGGCGGCTCGGCCGGCTCGCAGCCACTACGGCGACGCTCGTGCGCCGCGCGCGGGGCGTGCCTCGCGTCGACCTTGTGCACGCCAACGACTTCGACACGCTCCCTGCGGCCTGGCGGATCGCGCGCAGCAACCACGCCCGCCTCGTGTACGACGCCCACGAGATCTACACCGAGCAGGAGCCTGATCCGCCACGTCTGCACCGCGCGATCGCCGCTGCACTCGAGGGATGGTTCGCCCGCCGTACAGACGCGGTGGTGACCGTGAACCACCCGATTGCACACGAGCTCAAGCGTCGGCTCCGTCTGGCGGACACACCGCTCGTCGTCCTCAGCTGCCCGCCGCTCGTCGACGCCACCGCTACCCCGAGCACCGGCGATCGTCTACGCGTCGTCTACCAGGGCGCAATGGGCCCCGGGCGCTATCTCGGCGACCTCCTCGACGCCGCCGCGGACGCACCGAGCATCGATCTGACGCTCCGCGTCGCCGGCTCGGATCTCCATCGGCTGCGTGCCGACGTTCGCGCGCGTGGCCTCGCGGCCCGTGTGCGGGTTGTCGAGCCCGTCGCGCCCGACATCCTTGTCGAGTCGCTCGCCGGCTTCGACGTCGGCCTCGTGATAAACCGTCCAGTCACGCTGAACGACGAGCTCGTGCTTCCGAACAAGCTGTTCGAGTACCTGATGGCCGGGCTCGCCGTCGTCGCGCCTCGGTTGCCGGCGCTGGAGCCTGTCCTTGACGGCGTGGGACTCACGTTTCCGGCCGGTGACGTCGCCGCGCTCGCAGGTGCGCTCGAGGTCCTGGCCGCCGACCGAGAGCTCGTCCGGACGTTCGCAGCGACGGCACGACAACGCGCGACCAGCATCTACAACGCCGAGGCGCAAGCAGCAACGCTCGCGGTCGCCTGGCAGCGCTAGCGCAATGTGCGGCATCTGCGGAATCGTCGACTTCGAGCATCCACCGCCAGAGAGCGACGTCGAGGCGATGTGCAGCGCGCTCGCCCATCGCGGCCCCGACGGTCAGAGGATCTCGCAGGGACGAAACGTCGTGCTCGGCTTCCGGCGTCTGGCGATCATCGACCTGAGCGACGCCGGCATGCAGCCGCTGACGCGGCGCGAGGGCGCGCTGCAGCTGATCCACAACGGGGAGATCTACAACTACATCGAACTCCGCGCGGAGCTCGAACAGAAAGGCCATTGCTTCCGCACCGCGACGGACACCGAAGTCCTGCTCGCAGCATACGAGGAGTGGGGAACGCGCTGTGTCCAGCACTTCAATGGCATGTGGGCATTTGCGATCTGGGATGCGACGAACCAGCGCCTCTTCTGCTCACGCGACCGCTTTGGCGTCAAGCCGTTCTACTACCGGTGGTCGAACGGCCGGTTCACCTTCGCGTCGGAGTTGAAGGCGTTTCACGCGCTCGGCGCACTCTCGCCAAATTGCTCTGCGATCCTCGACTACCTCGCGCAGGGACACATCGACCACACGGACGAGACGCTGTTCGAAGGGATCACGTCGTTGCCGTCGGCGCATTCGCTCGTGCTCGACCGGAGCGGGCTGAGGATCGATCGGTTCTGGAAGCTCGAACCGAGAAGCGCCCCGAGCGATCCTACGGCCTCGTTCCGCGAGCTTTTCCTCGACTCGATTCGGCTCCGGCTGCGCAGCGACGTGCCCATCGGAACCGCGCTCTCCGGTGGCCTCGACTCGTCGGCGGTCGCGGGCTCGACGTCGCTTCTTCTCCGCACGCATCAGGCGGAGACCGCAGCCGTCGGATCCCGCCAGCAGACTTTCACCGCGTACTTCGAAGACAGTGGATTCGATGAGCGGCCCTACGCACGACGCGTCGTCGAGGCGATCGACGCGGAGGCGCACTGGGTGTCCTTCAGCGACCGTGACCTCGTGGATGCCCTTCCGTCGATCGTGTACTCGCAGGATGAGCCGTTCGGCTCAACGAGCATCGCGGCGCAGTGGTTCGTGATGCGCGAGGCTGCGCGCGCGGGGATCCGTGTGATGCTGGACGGCCAGGGCGGCGACGAGGTGCTCGCCGGCTATCCGGCTTACCGTGGCGCCCGACTCGCCGACCTGCTCGCAGCGGCGCGCCTCTCACAGCTCGCCCGCGAGCTCGCGGCAAATGACGCCTCGACCGCAGCGGAGCTCGTTGCGCTCGCGCGGCCGTTCCTTCCGGACCGGCTGAAATGGAAGCTCCGCGCACGCGCGACGGGCGCTGCGCCGCTTCTCGGGGTCGCGCTCCGCGACGCGAAACAGCATCGAAGATTCGACCACGGGCCGTTCCGCAGCCGGATGCGACAGACGATGTACCGCATCCTCACGCGACAGGGACTGCCTGAACTGCTCCACTACGAGGATCGCAACTCGATGGCGCACTCGATCGAGGCGCGTGTCCCGTTCCTCGACTACCGGCTCGTCGAGCTTCTATTCTCGTTTCCACCCGAGATGCTCTTTCACAACGGTGTGACGAAGGTCGTGTTGCGGGACGCACTCTCAGATGTGCTTCCTCCCGAGGTGCGCGACCGCCGCGACAAGCTCGGCTTCGTCTCTCCCGGGGGACGTTTCTTCCGCGGCGCGCTCGGCGACTTGGCAGCGGACGTGTTCGCGTCCCAGGCGTTCAAGGACCGAGGCTTCGTCGATTCCGAGGCTGCACGCAGCCTGCTCGAACGTCACCGCAGCGGGGCGCGCGAGGCCGGCCAGGAACTATGGCGCGCCCTGAATCTCGAGCTCTGGGCACGCGTGTATCTAGATCGCCGGCCCTAGTCGCTGCGGGCAAGCACGACTACGAGCTCCGACGGCCGGGTCCCGTGAAGAATACCGGCGACACGCTGCGCGGCGCCATTGGCCGCGCGCACAAGCGGGTTCGGCGGCGCCGGGTCGACGTCGTAACCGCACATCGGGCACACGATGCCCGCCCCCTGGTAAAACACGCGCCCCGTCAGCTGGGCGAGCCTCTGGAGGGGCCGCGAGCGGAACGGCCACGGTTCGCCGGTGAGCATCGTCGCCGTGACCGTGAACGCCGGGAACCATGCGGCCACATCGGCTTCCGACACGCGGCGGACGTGATGCGAAGCGTGAAACACCGTGAGACAGCGTCCGCATCGCGCCTGCAGCTGCACGAGGTCCTCACGATGCGGGCAATTGATGACCACGTGGCGACGTGCGACTCGGTCGATCTCGGCCAGCGATGCTTCGAACATCTCCGACGGCAGGTGCTCGAGCACGTCCGATGCAAGGACGCAGTCGAAGCTCCCGTTTTCGAACGGCAACGATGCGACGCTCGCCTCGACAGTCGGCGCGCGCACGAACCGGAGCAGCTCCGGCACGAGATCTACTCCGATGACGTCGAAGCCCGCGTCCACGAGCTCGTTGGCGACGAGGCCGTCGGCGCATCCCACGTCGAGGATCGTTCTCGTGCCACGTGGAATCGACGAAACAACGGCATCGACACGCGCGCGCTCTCCGGCAGAGACGGTTGCGCGGGAACGGCCCCAGATGTCGAGAGCCTTGAACTGCCGTGCGTAGAACTCGGCGTTGCCGCCGACCGACTTCGACACGGTTCGATGTTAACCAGCCGCGCCGCGGCGAGCCTCTGCTGCGTCGGCGAGCTCGAGCGGGGTGAGCGCGGTCCACGAATTGGGCGCCAATGTCCCGAGGAGAGCCCTCAGCCCCTCGCCCGAGCCGTGCAGCACCCTGGGGTTCAGAGCGTGCGCGTGCCAGTTCAGAACGAGCGCCCCGCCGGTCGCGCGAACGGTCTCGACGAGCCGCTCGAGGGCCGGGGCGCGCTCGAACGCCGGAGTGTGTTCGTTGAAGAGTGCGATGTCCATGGCGAGCGTCGGCAAGGCCCATAGGTCGATCACGCGCCGGTTTTCGGGATCGAACGGCCGAAACGGATACGCGATTCCGCGCCGGTAACCGATCCGGTCGTTGAACCCGAACGAGCAGTCGACGCGCACTCCGGCGTCGGCCTGGGCACGCAGCGTGGGCTCGGGCGGGTTGCCCAGCGCCCACCAGTGATGGCGTGCTGAGGCCACTCGTGCGCCGACGACCTCCTCCAGACGCGCGCGCTGCTCGCGGACGGCCGCGGTCGAGCGTCGAGCTGCCAAGGAAAAGTGAACTCCGATCTCTGCTCCCTCGGCGACGAGTGCGCGCAACGTCCGCCGCACCTCCGGATGCGTCACGTCGTACGGAGGGTCGTATCGATCGGCACCATCATCGAACAGGCCTGCACTCGCGACGAAATAGGCAGGCCGTCCGCCGAGGTCCGCGGCAAGCGATGCCCACTCCTCCCATCGGTCGTTGGGGTCGTAGCCCCGCATCGCTCGTCTTGCGATGCGCCGGCCGAGCCCGGCGGCGCGGCGCGCAGCGGACAAGCGCCGCTCCTGCAGCTCGCGCCGAAGCAGGGCCGCGCTCTCCCGCACCGCGAACACATGGCCGAAGTTGGAGTCGACGTCGTGCGTCAGGACGATGGAACGCTCCGGAAGGGCGCCGCGCCCGAGTGCGTCCGCGATCAGGGCCGCGTAACGGTGCACCATCGGCTCCAGCAGCAGGTCGTTTGCGGCGAGCCAGCCGGCCGCGGCGACCGGCGTCCCCACCCGGTCGACCTCGTCGACGCGTTCCCACGGTGCGGTCAGGAACGCGTACGCGGCGTACAGCACGTCGAACCCGAGGTCGGCGCCGGCTCGGCCACGTGCGGGTCCGCCCGGACGATGGAGGATCGCCTGGGAACCGTCACGCGTGAGGACGGGCCGTGGGTCGTTCCAACCGTCCTGCGGGCCAGCGGGGATGACGCAACGGCCAGGCGCGTCACCGTAGGCAATGTCGGCGACCTCTCCGGCGTGCGCATCGCGCGAGGCCACGCCGAGTACGTGAAGGAGGGTGTCGAGTGCGTACCGCGCTTCGGGCGTGTCCGGACACAGCGCGACCGAGACCGGTGTGTCAGCCAACTCCGGCGGCCTCGCGGTAGAGCCGCACTGCCTCGCCGGCAGCGATCAGCTCGTCGCAACGGGCACGCTCGGCGGCGTTCAGCCAGCTGAACACTTCCGTGCTCGGTTCGCTTTGCTCCGGCGTGAGCTCCTCGCCGCGCCAGACTCGCGCGACGACATCGGCCAAGGCCGACGTGCACATACGGATCGCGTGAGCTTCGATGTCGTCGAGGGAATCCCCCGGCTCGACCGGAACGAGCTCGCGGTACACGACCGGGCCGGCATCGACGTCGGGCACGGCGTAGTGGACGACGGCCTCCACTGCAACACCACGCAGAATCGACCAGCCTACGACTCCCGTGCCGCGAAACTGAGGGACGCGCGCGGGATGCGCGTTGAGCACGCCGTGCCGCGCAGTTTCAAGTGACTCCGCCGAGAGGATGCGTGCGCCGCCGAGCACGATGACGTCGGCATCGAGCGAACGAAGGAGCCGGATTCCGCGGGGTCGGTTGAGGTTGCCGCTGATGCGCATCCGCCCGAACTTGCGCATGGGCAGCGCCTGCAGCCAGCGCCGGCCCATACCCAGGATCCGTCGCGGCTTCCGCAGCGCGACTCCGAGCTTCGGACGATGGAGATCGAGCACGACGGCGTGGATTGGGACACCCCGCTCACGCAGGCCCTCTGCGACCCAGCGACCGTAGTACCCGCCGGTGGTGAGCAGCACGATGCGCATCGTCATGATCCTACGGAGTGATGCGTGTAGGTTGCGCGCTAATGTCGGCGGCTCTGACGCGCGCGTACTACTCCGCGATCTCGGAGTCGTCCGAGCAACGACGAATCGTTCGCTTCCTGCGGGACGCCGGCGCCACACCGGACTGGAAGATCCTCGATGTCGCGTGTGGATACGGACGCAATCTCATAGCGATGCAGGATGCCGGCCTCGCTCCAACGGGCGTCGAGATCAACTCGGACGTCGCGGCGGCGGTTCGAGAGCTCGGGTTCACGTGCCACCTTCCGGGTGACCCGGCCATCACGGAGACGACTTGGGACGCCATGGTCATGTCACACATCATCGAGTACTTCGACCACCGCGCACTGCTCGAGTTCATGGACGGCTACCTCGCCGGCTTGCGCGACGGCGGCTTCCTCATCATCGCCGCGCCGATGCTCGACCGCGTCTTCTACGAGGACTTCGATCACGTGAGGCCGTACAATCCCCACGCGATCGGGCAGTTCTTCGGACCTCGCGGACGGCAGGTGAAAGGCGAGGCGAAGACGCAGCTGCAGCTGGTGGATATCTGGTTCCACCGCTCGCCGTTCCTGTTTCGGTTCCATCGTTCGCTGATCGTCAATCGGATGACGGCTTTGCGCGTGGCGCTCGCCGGTGCGAACGTCGCGTTCCGGGTCTTCCATGGCGTCACCCTCGGGCTCGCCGGGCTCAAGCGGGACTGGGTCGCCATCTACCAAAAGGTCGGATGACTCGCGCGGCGCTGACCGCCCCGATGCCGCCTCCGTAAGATCGACGCGTGAATTCGTCATCTGGCAGTGACCGTCCGGCGAGAGAACGCGCCGGCGTCAGGCTCGCGACGTTCGTGGGCCTGCGGGGGGTCGGGCGCGCGCTCCGGGACTTCGCGACCTACCTCCCGACCCAGGCGATCCCCGCGATCGCGGGATTCCTCGTGCTTCCGGTGCTGGCACGTAGGCTCGCGCCGACCGACCTCGGCATCCTCGCACTCGCGCAGACGCTCGTCAGCCTCGGGTGGACAGTGATCGGGAGCTGGCTGACGCAGGTGATCATCCGGGAGTTCCCGGCTGCACGCGCGCATGGGACCGTAGGCGCGTTCGGTGCGACGTTCCGGCATGCCCTGGCCCTGACCACAGCCGCGTACGTCCTGTTCCTCGCACTCGTGGCGGCGGGCGCTGCCGCGAGCGACGCGATCGCATCGAATTTCTGGCTGATCGCGGCGGCCATCTTGGGACTCACGATTCAGAATCTCGCGGTCTCGCTCTACGCAGCGAGCTTCCGCCCGGTCTCGTTCGCCGTCGTCGACGTGCTGGCACGTGTCGGCGGCATTGCGGTCGGCGTCGCCCTCGTCTTCCTCGGCTACGGCGTCCACGGGTACCTATTCGGCCTCGCGACGGCTTCGATGCTCGTCGGGGTGGTCGGCCTCTATTTTGCATGGCCACGCGGTCCCGTTGTAGAAGCTCCGCCTCGCGGCGAGCTGACGGCCTGGGTGCGGTACGGCGTTCCTTCGGGCCTCGCCGGGATCGTTCTCTGGGGACTCTTCTTCATCGACCGATATCTGCTCGCCGCGTTCAAGTCGGCCCACGAGGTCGGCGTCTACTCGGTCGGAAGCGTGATCGGGGACAAGTCGGTGACCCTTCCGACGACGGCCTTCTTCACTGCCGCAGCACCCCTTCTCGTGGCGGCGTACACCCGCGCCGGGAAAGATGAGGTCGAGCGCCTGATGCGCGAGTACACGCGGGTGATCCTCCTGATCGGCCTCCCGATCATCGGCTTCCTCGTAGCGTCATCGGGCATCATCGTCCCTGCGCTCGCGGGCTCGCTCTACTACCACGAGGCGGCAACCGTGGTCCCGATCATCGCCGTAGGATCGCTGATCTACGTGCTCGCGCTCGTCTCGAATACGGGCCTCGTGGTCGCGAAGAAGACGCTCCCTCTCGCATCGAGCGCCGGCATCGGCCTCGCCGCGAACGTCATCGCGAACCTCGCTCTGATCCCACCGTTCGGGATCGTCGGCGCGGCGGTCGCTACACCGATCGGCATGGCTTTCTACCTCGGTGCTCTGCAACTCTTCTCGAGGAAATACGCCCGGTGGGACTTTCCTCGAGCAACGCTCGTGCGCGGGACCGTCGCAACGCTGTGCGGAACCGCGATCGGAGCGACCGTCGCACACACATCCAACTCCGGCCCCGTACAGATTGTCGTCATCGCGTTCCTCGGCGGAGTCGTCTACGTCGCCGTGCTCGCGCTGCTCCGTGAGCACCGCGCTCCCCCGCAACGGGCGCAGGAGATGACACGCTCAGCTGGAGAGCTCAATCGAACCGAAACGAAGGCCACGCACCTCTGAAGGGCAGCGGAAGCACGTCGCTAGTATCGCCGCGTGACAGCGATCCTCGGTCTCAACGCGTACCACGGCGACGCTGCCGCGGCGCTCGTCGTCGACGGCGAGCTCGTCGCAGCCGCCGAAGAGGAGCGCTTCAACCGGATCAAGCACGTGGCCGGCTTTCCTTCGCTCGCAGCTGCGTGGTGCCTGGCCGAGGCCGGACTGAAGCCCGACCAGCTCGATCACGTGGCGATCGGCCGCGACCCGCGGGCGAACTTCGGCGCGAAGATCAAGCGCACGCTGCGCCACCGGCCGAGCGCATCGTTCGTCCGACAGCGGGTCGCCAACCAGGTGCGCGTGCGTGACGCAGGCGACGCCGTCGCCGACGCGCTCGGCGTCGACCGCGGCTCGCTGCGCGCGAAGCTGCACAACGTCGAGCACCATCGCGCGCACGCGGCTTCCGCGTTCTATGTCTCACCGTTCGATGACGCGGCAGTGCTGACCGTCGACGGCTTCGGCGACTTCGCAAGCACGATGCTCGCCGTCGGTCGCGGCGCGAGGCTCGAGGTGCTCGAGCGCGTTCTGTTCCCGCACTCGCTCGGCATCTTCTACACGGCTGTGACGCAGTGGCTCGGCTTTCCGCACTACGGCGACGAGGGGAAGGTCATGGGCCTCGCGCCGTACGGCCGCCCCGTGCACACGGACGAGCTGCGAAAGCTCGTCCGGCCGAAAGGCGATGTCTTCGAGCTCGGGCTGGAGTACTTCACGCACCACACGCGCGGCGTCGAGATGACGTGGGCGGATGGCTCGCCGACGATCGGGCGAATCTTCTCGCACACGCTCGAGGACTTGCTCGGGCCCGCCCGGCAGCCCGACGATCCCGTCGAGACGGACCACGAGGACGTCGCGCGCTCGCTCCAGGAGGTGCTCGAGGAGACGTATCTGCACCTTGTGACCTCGTTGTGGAACCGCACGCAGATGCCGCGAATCGCACTCGCGGGCGGCGTCGCGCTGAACGCGGTCGCGAACGGCCGGATCATCCCCGAGACGCCATTCACCGACGTGTACATCCAGCCTGCGGCCGGCGATTCCGGAACCGCCGTCGGCGCGGCGTACGACGTCTGGCACAAAGTGGCGGACGGACGTCGCGGATTCGTGATGGGCTCGGCCGACTGGGGCCCGAGCTACGACGACGAGGCCTGCGCAGGTGCGCTCGCGTCTGCGGGCGTCACTGCAACGCGCATGGACGACGACGAGCTCTTCCCGTTCGTCGCGTCGAAGATCGCGGACGGTGAGGTCGTCGGCTGGTTCCAGGGGAAGATGGAATACGGGCCGCGCGCCCTCGGCCAGCGCTCGATCGTCGCGGACCCGCGCCGCGACGACATGAAGGACATCCTCAACGCTCGGATCAAGCATCGCGAGCCGTTCCGGCCCTTCGCCCCGTCCGTGCTCGCGGACAAGGTCGGCGACTGGTTCGAGCAGGACTACCCGTCGCCCTTCATGGTGCTCGTCTACAAGACGCGTGAGGAGAAGCGAGAGCTGATCCCCGCGGTCAACCATGTCGACGACACGGGCCGCGTGCAATCGGTCGAGCCTGATGTCCTGCCGCGCTACTGGCGACTGATCTCGGCGTTCGACGAGCTGACCGGCGTCCCGATCCTGCTCAACACGTCGTTCAACGAGAACGAGCCGATCGTGATGACACCGGCGCACGCGATCGAGACGTTCCAGAAGACGCGCATGGACATGCTCGTCCTCGGGAACTACGTCGCGCGCAGAGCAGCTTCGTAGACGTCGAGCAGGCTGCGCGCGCTCGCGTCGTGCGAGAACTCGTTGCGAGCGCGCTCCCGGCCACTCGCGTCCGGCTCGGCGAGCGCCAACTCGATCGCCTCACGTAGGCGGCGCGCATCGCGCGGCGGAACGAGCTCTACCCCGTCACCGCGCAGGTCGAGCAACCCGCCCACGCTGCTCGCGACGACCGGCCGGCCGTACCCCATCGCCTCGCGCGCCGACATGCCGTAGCCCTCTCGGCGCGAAGGCACGGCGACGACCGCGGCCCGCTCGTAGTACGCGCCGAGTTGCGCAGGCGGAACGAAGCCGATCGCGTCCGGAACGCGTCCGCGCAGCGGGCCGTCCCCGACGATCACGCGCGGCAGCCCCTCGGTCGCCTCGACGAACTCGAGGACGCCTTTCTCTTCGCTCAGGCGCCCCACGTACAGGACGTGCGGCGGTTGGGCCGGATCACCGACGCCGTCGGGAATGTCGACGCCGGACGGGACCACGCGGACGTCACGCGCGCCGAGTGCCCGCGCCTCGTCGGCGAGGAACGACGACGCGGCGATCACGAGCCGCGCGCCACGGACGAGCGGACGAACGAGCGCGGGCATGCGCCGGGCCAGTTCGACGTCGGTTCCCCAGACCTGGAGGACGTACGGCTTCCCCGTCGCGCGCGCGGCGAGCGCCGACGGGATCCAGTGCGCGTGCACGAGGTCGGCGTCGCGGGCGGCGCGGCGCGCGACCCGCGCGTAGGCGAGCAGGAAGCCGGGCACGAGCGCGAGCTTCCACGGCGCCGCGCGCAGGTTCTGTGCGATCCCCCCGCTGTAGGCGATGCCGAAGTGCGGGAAGTCGGCCGGCGAGACGACGTCGATGTCGACGCCCAGCGCGCGTGCGCCGTCGACCGCCTCGGCAACGAAGCGCCCGGCGACGTCGTCCGCGTGGCGCGGATACGACGTCGTCAGCACGACGACCTTCATTCCTTGCGCGCGAACACGACGGGCACCGTGAGCGC
>Ga0066662_10000411_pt1 | contig 18882 bp, 9 predicted proteins | sample GraSoiAngelo_111_FD_133939 | JGI IMG/M metagenome (GOLD analysis project Ga0066662, IMG submission 133939) | Grasslands soil microbial communities from the Angelo Coastal Reserve, California, USA - 14_0903_12_40cm | ecosystem: Environmental > Terrestrial > Soil > Grasslands | place: USA...
CTCCGCCCTACTCACGCGCTGAAGAAAACGCGCGTGAGCTTAACGGGCGTTCGGAATGACATCTCTCATTGGGATACAGCATGGTGTCCCTAAAGTAAGTGACATTAGCCGAGGGCGGCTGCGATCCATAAGATTTTGGTCCTATTGAAGTATCCAGTTTGGTTTTGGGTTCATCATAAGAGGAGAATTTATGCGTCTTTCTTCATACTTGTTGGTACTCATTGCTTTTAGCGCTTTGGCCTACGCGCAGCAGACTACCCCAACCAAGCCACTAGCTACTCACCCGCCACAACAGACCAACACCACGCCGTCTGCGGCACAGGGCGCTCCGGCGCCAGCCCCGCGTCCGGGGCATATCGTAACCGGCACCCGGCTGGTCTCGATCTTTTCGCGCATGGAGAACGAATTCTTCACTGCGGTGCAGAAGAAAGATAAAGATGCCGTTGAAAAAATGTGCACTGATGATTTTTCCATCTGGATGCCCAATGAAAGCGGCGATCCTCTGCCACTGGAGGACTGGCTGCAAAGCATGGCCACCGACTACACCCTGAAATCTTTCAAGATTCGCCACATGTCTGCTCATGACCTGGGCGGGCCGGTGGTGGTCAAATTCGAGGTGGGCCAGATGGCCGAGTACAAAGGGAAAGAAGAAGGCGGCGAATATTTCGTGGTGGATGTATGGATGAAAGACGGAGACTCGTGGAAAGTTTCCGACCGCTATATTTCCAGGTACAGTGCTGCCAAACCTGCAGCGACTCCGGTGAAACCTACGGGGAAACAATAGATGCAACCGCAAAGGACGCAACGCAGCAGAGCCGCAACCAAAGCAGCCTCGCAGAATTGCCAAAATTGCCAAAATTTGTAATTGCCAAAAGTTGAAAAACCTAAACTAAGGGTACCCGAAAATTTGCGCGAAAAAGCACGATTTAAGATCTCTTAGCAGTGCGAAGATAGCAAGCCCAGGAAGATGATTCGCGTGAACTGGCGTGATTCGCGTTATTCGCGGCTTCTTTTCTGCTCTGCGCCTTACTGTTATGGTTAAGCCATGCAATCAGCCTTTGGCCACCCGGGAGTTCCACCCACATGGTCTGCCAGTTCCAAAGACGGCATGGGGACAGCTTATTCCACCTCCAGCCGGGTATGGTTCACGCTGGCGCGCGGCATTCTCACAGAGATTTACTATCCGACCATCGATCGCCCGCAGATTCGCGATGCCCAATTCCTGATTACCGATGGCGAGACGTTCTTCCACGAAGAAAAACGCGACCTCGCCACCCGCGTAGAGCGCATCGAGGCCGAGACGCTGGGGTACCGCACCAACAGCGCCGATCCTGAAAAGCGCTACCAACTGACCAAAGAGGTGATCTCCGATCCGCATCAATCGTGCGTGCTGGTACACGCCAAGATTGCGGTTTCGAAACAGTGGCAGGAGAAGATCAGGGTTTATTTCCTGCTGGCGCCGCACCTGGAAGTTGGCGGCTGGAACAATTCAGCACAGAAGACGGAAGTTGCCGGAAGGAACGTACTGCTTGCCTGGAAGAACAGCACGTGGCTGGCAATGGGATGCAACCATGACTTCCGGCGCGCCTCCTGCGGCTTTGTGGGCTTCAGCGATGGCTGGCAGGACATCAACAACAACTTCACCATGGACTGGGAATTTGAGCGCGCCGAGAACGGCAATGTGGCCGTAATGGCGGAGATCGATCTCAGCAAAGGCAGTGAGTTCACCATTGGCATCGCCTTCGGCGACGGGCTGCACGCAGCCACCTCGATTCTTTCGCAATCGCTGGCTCTCCCTTATCCGCAGCACCGCACAAAATTCATCAACCAGTGGCAGCGAATCTCGGAGAGCATGGATAAGCTGGGCCATTTGGGCGGCGATGACGGACATCTGTATCGCACCAGCCGCAACCTGCTGCTGTCACACGAAGACAAGACTTTTGCCGGCGCGCTGATCGCCTCCGCAAGCATTCCCTGGGGCGATGCCATGGGAGATGAAGACCTGGGCGGCTACCACCTGGTATGGACTCGCGACATGGTCAACAGCGCCACCGCGCTGCTGGCCTGCGGCGACAAGGTTACGCCGCTACGCGCCTTGATCTATCTGGCCTGTTCACAGCAGCCCGATGGAGGCTTCCCCCAGAATTTCTGGATCGATGGCACGCCGTACTGGCGCGGCATTCAACTCGACGAAGTCGCCTTTCCCATCATGCTGGCGTGGCGTCTGGGGGAGATGCAAGCGCTGGAAAACTTCAATCCCTATGCGATGGTGAAGGCCGCAGTGCGGTATTTGATCGAGAACGGGCCGCGCACTCACCAGGAGCGCTGGGAAGAAAGCAGCGGATATTCTCCTTCCACGCTGGCAGCCTGCATCGCGGCGCTCATCTGTGCCGCTGATTTTCTGCGTTTCCATGGAGAGGAAACCGCCGCCCGCTTCGTTGAAGACCACGCTGATTTTCTCGAATCGCACCTCGAAGCGTGGACTGTAACCACCGAAGGATCGCTGGTACCCGGAATCAACCGGCATTACATCCGTATTCTTCCCATCGGCGTGGATGAAGTCTCTTCACCGGAAGATCCGAATGCGGGGGTGATTAGTATTGCTAACCGTCCGCCGGAAGGGCCATTTCAGTTCCCGGCCAAAGATATTGTGGATGCAGGTTTCCTGGAGTATGTACGTTATGGCATCCGCAAAGCCGGTGATCCGCTCATGGAAGACTCGCTGCGCGTGGTGGATGCGGTGCTGAAGGTCACCACGCCTTACGGCCCATGCTGGAGGCGCTACAACTATGACGGTTATGGACCGCATGCCGACGGCAAATCTTATACCGGCTGGGGCATAGGACGGGCATGGCCGCTGCTTACCGGAGAACGCGCCCACTATGAACTGGCCGCCGGCAGAGATATCCGTCCGCTGATTACGGCTATCGAGAGATTTGCCTCCAGCAGCGGCATGCTGCCCGAGCAGGTCTGGGATGCGCCCCCTATTCCTGAAGCCAACATGTTTCCGGGCAAGCCCTGTGGCGCAGCTATGCCACTGATGTGGGCGCATGCCGAATACATCAAGCTGCTGCGCTCGCTGCACGATGAGCAGGTCTTTGACCGGATTCCGGCAGTGGCCGACCGGTATTTAAATAAGCGCGGACGCTCCGACCTGGAAGTCTGGAAGTCGTCCCGGCGCGTGCGTGAGATTGAGGCCGGAAAAGTTTTGCGTGTTCAGGCTCCCGGCGACTTTCGCCTGCGCTGGTCCGTGGATGGAGAAACAACCAACGTGGATTCAACCTCGATAGCGAGCGGCCTGGGAATCGGCTACCTTGATATTCCCACCCGCGCAGACCAGACAGCGCCTGTGCAGTTCACTTTCACCAGCACCAGCGTGGCGGAACTTTTGAATACGACGTGGCAAGTAGCACTTAGCACTTAGCCCCTTAACATTCTCATTGACCTTGAGACTCACGCAAGGGGAAGCATCTGTGATTTACCGCAGAGGGCGCAAAGGACGCAGAGGAAGATTTCTATTTCTTTTGGTTCCCTTGCGCCCTTTGCGTCCTTTGCGGTTAATCCAGAATGAAGCGTCTGCTCGGATTGCATTCAAAGCACGAGAATGGCCAGGGACTGAGCGCTCCTTGTTAGTGCACGTCAAACCTTGCCGGCGCCACCACAGCGCGGGCATCCGGGTTGTAATAGTCATAAAGAATTGACGGTGTAGCAGCAGCTTTCATGCCGAAGCGCGGCGTGAAGCCGAAGCTGAACTTTGTTCCTCCAGCCTGTGGCCACACGTATAGCACCACGCGGTCAGGCAGCACGTCAAAGTCGTTCACTGCAGACGTCTGTACGGCATGCTGCAAGGACTGGCGGTCAACCTCTGCGCCGGGCGGCAAGCCGATCTCCGCCATCATCATGCCGTAGCCTGTAAAACCAATGCGCTCTATTTCCACCTTGCATTGCACGGGTTTTCCCGGTTGCGGGCTGGTGGTGTCGAATGTCACATCCAGGCGCAGGGCGCGGCTCTCACCGGGTTTGAAGTTGGAGTTTTTCGTGGCCTGCGAATCAGCCCAGCGGATGTAATGGGTGGAGACCACCTCGGCCTGCAGGGGAGATGAGTCGCCGTGGCGCAGCACATCGATCTTGTTTAATCCTGCCTGCAGCAGGTTGGAGATATCCATTCTCAGCGGCATGGAGATGTCATGCGCTGCCGGCAGTTGCAGCGTCCCGGCAAGCTTGCCGTTGACCACAATATCGGCGGGACCGCCTGCGTACGAATGCTGCGCGAAGGAGGGCATGACTTCCACGATGGCCCTGAGCACATTGACGGAAGCCTGGGTTGAATACCACACCCCATAACGGTCTTTGTGCTCGAGAAGATAAAGCATGCCACGGTCAATCAGCCGCGCATCCTGCGCGGGTTGCTCTGAACGCTGCATGCGCGCCAGCGCCCGCACCGCCAGTGCAGTTGTTTCCACACGCCCGGCAAGGCCCCAACTGTAAAACGGAGAGGTATTCGCCTCCAGGTTCCAGTAGGTTGTGGGGCCTTCTTCGTGGGCAAGCTGGTGCAGGAGATCTGTGGCGCGGGCGAGTTGGGCGATGCGTCCATTAAAAGAGGCAGCCAGCGCGTACTGACCCACGAGATACGGGTCCTTCCATTCAGAAATACGCGCCTCCAGGAACTTCATGGCCTTGTCAAACGCAGGCATCAGCTTGTTCTTTTGCTTCTCCCGCTGCATGGTTTCGGCAAAGACGCGGGTAATGAAGGCGCTGAGATTGGGATCGAGTTCCGGGCGGCTCTGATACCAGGAATGCAGCCATCCGCCCTCAGGCCGCTGTTGGTTTACCAGGTATTCTGCCGCGTGCTGGATTATAGAGTCGTTTACCTCGATGAATTCTCCAGCCTGCACCAGGAAATCAAGCACATGCGCGGTCACGGCCAGGTCCGGAGCATTGGTGACCCAGTAAGGAAAGCCGCCGTCATCTTTCTGCAACGCGACCAGCATCGCGTAGGCCTCGCTAATATATTTGTGGGCGCGCCGGGCCAGGGCAGCATGGGGATTGCCGGGCTTGTCCGGATCATCCAGTCCGGCCTTGTGCAACACCTGCAATACCAGCACGCTTCCAAGCGCAATGGAGGTGATCTGTTCAGCGCAGCCTGCCGGCCTGGCGGCCATTCCGTCAAGAGAGCCCAGAACATTTGCTCCAAGATTTGGATAAATCTTCAACTCGGCATCAATGGAGCCGGGAATTGCATTTGCCGGAATGGCAACGTCAAGATTCGAACGATCGCTCGCCAGGATGGCCGCCACGGTCTGCGGCACTTCTTCGCCATCAGGATGAACGGTGACGGTGCGCTCCACGGCGTCACCGGTGCTGCGATTGGCGGCTGTAACCCGCTCTTTGCCTTCATGAATGCTGCGGTCGGCCTTGATGGAAAACTGGGCCAGCGCATCCTCGCCGGGCGCAACTTTCACCTGCTGCCGGGATGCGCTCAGCAGCGAGAACCACGAAGAGGGCTCCAGGGTTACATTCACTTCCTGAGGCTTGGGCAAATGATTACGCAGGATCACCGGGAGTTGAATCTGGTCGCCCTGGGTGAGCACCCTGGGCGGTTCGTGATCGACAAAAAACGGCTGGAATGTACGCAGCTCTTTTTCTGCAATCCCCATGTGTCCATCAACAGTTGAGGCGATCACAGACATCTTCCAGGTGGTGATGTTGTCAGCCATCTGGAATTTCAGTTCAGCATGTCCGGAGGAGTCGGTGACCAGTTCCGGATTCCAGACCAGAGTTTCCGGAAAATATTTGCGCACGCGGGGTGTGAATGCCTGCTGCTCCGCATGCACGTGGATGTCGAGACCACCCCGCACTACATTTGTAACGCTCGCGCTTGTGGTTTCCACCAGCGGCGCAGCAGCGGTCACCTCGACAGTCTCTGATGTCTGGCCCACCCGCAGAGAGGCGTCAACCCGCGTCAGATTGGAAGAGCTCACGGGAACGGCAGTGACAACAGAACTCATGAATCCAGGGCGGGAGATCACAACCTTGTACCTCCCCGCCGGCAGATTGTTCAATTCGTAGTGTCCCGCACTGTCAGAAGTGGTCCTGTACTCCTGACCCGAATACTCTTCGGTAACAATGATCTCAGCCCCTTGAACGACCGCGCCTTGTGGATCAGTCACTGTTCCGGAAATGGCGCCGCTGCTTCCACCAGCCGGGATGTGCGTGATACCGCTGATCCCCGCAGTGGCTGGGGGCGCTGCATAGGCACTCTTCGGAAGCGGATCGCGGCTGCTTTGTTCGGTGAGCACGCGGTAAAACGCCGCCACTGAAAATCCCTCGCCTGGCTGGTTGTGCGGTCCATAGCTCACGACATCAATCGCACCGAGCTTCTGTGTAACCGGGGTCACGTTGGTGTCCCTCTGCTGCTCGCTTCCAGGTGCGGTGTAAACACTGATCGAAACTCTATCGCTGTAGCGGCTGACCTCTCTGAAGCGGAAATGGTATGGATTTCCCCAGGGATCAAGCAGGGCCTGTTGCGTGAGTCCTGAGGCTCTCAGTACCGGCTGCAATTCATCTTCATTGGCAGGAAAGATGGCGGTTTGGCGAAAGTGGTCTGCCAGGGCCGTTTCGAGCAACGTGGATTCGTGCAGGAAATAGTGCGTCAGAGAAGTCCATTCGTACAGGTCATCAGACGAGCCGGCGCCCGGTCGAGCGAACACACCATTAGGACCGGCACTGCGAATGTGAATGCCATAATTATTGGTGTCCACTTCAAAATCGAAGCTGTAGGCATGCCCCCACGGATCCTTCAGTGACTTCAGGTCAATTCCCTTTTTCTGCAAAAGCCGGGCAAGAGTTTCGAAATCGCGAACGTATTTCCCTCGTTTGCATACTCGCGCGCAGCTTCATCAATCTTGTGGCCGATGAACCCGAAGTAGGGCTGTTGGATGGTAAGAGCAGTGAAATCATCCGCAGTGTTGGGCAGCTTGTCAGGCCCATTGCTGATGAGTTCCATCACATCGTATGTCCCGCGAGTAGAAAATGAGGCGCGATAAGGAACACCCCAGGGATCACGCAGTTCATCGAAGTTGATGCCGCTGGCGCTGAGCATCCGGCGCAACTCCGCCAGTTCTTTAGGGTAAGCGAAAGACGAGGAGTAGTTGAACTTGAGCAGGTTCTCGAGCTGCTCCAGCTTGCGGGAAATCTGGGATTGAAATACCTGTGAGGGGCTCTGGTCAAAGGCGCTTTCGGATTCTAAAAACAGATCAAAATTCTGCCCGTTCCAGCCGGGAGCCAGAACGGCCTGGGCCAGCAATTCCAGATCAGGCGGTACCGGACCGGTAAGCTGGCGGTTGAGCAGATCACGGTAGCCGATGCCGGCGATGTGGTTATAGCCGTCCCAGCGGAGATCGTTGTAATAAAAACCGTATCTCCCAAATTCGTGATCACTGCGGACGCGCTCGGCCACCGCCTGGTCATAGATCACGATACCCAGGGCGCTGCGCACCTCCTTACCTTCGGGCGAGCGGACATGAAACGTCGCCAGAGCCGACTCTCCCGGTTTATACGTGGCCTGCTGCAGACGCACACCCGGGTCGAGATCCTGCAGTTCGGGGAACAGTACCTGAGCAGTTGCAGCCGTGCTCCGTTCACTTGCGAAATCCAGTTTGTATGCCACCAGCAGAATGCTGTTCCTGAATTCCTCCTGCCAGTGGATCTCCACATGGCCGCGTCCCTGGTGCAGTTGTATGCGCTGCGTCCCGAGCAGTTTTCCACCGCCCAATACATCAACGTAGATTTCCGGCTCTGCCTCGGAAGATTCAAGTTCCGCATTCACACTCTCGCCTTCCCGCAGCAAAGTCTTGAGAGCAGTGATGTGGAGGTACTCTTCCCCACGCCGCCACATGTGCTCGGAATGGACTCCCCGGTTGCCGTGCCGGTCAGAGGCTTCCAGAAACAATTCCGTATCGGAGTACTGTGATCCGTTATGAGAAGATACCGGGAAACTGGAACGAAAGTGGCCTACACCGTATTTATTCGTGTGAATATGCCCGATTTCTTGCCGGGACGGCCCGGTTTGCGGAAGGCCATCGAGTGGTTCCGGCTGTACCGCGCTGATCTTTACATCAACAGAGGCAGGAGTGCCGTCTGGAAAGGCGGTGGTGATAAACAGATCCAGGGGCCCTGCCGAATCCTCATAGCGGTTGAGCACGTAGAGGTGAATGCGTTCCTTCGTGGTGCGCAGAGTGAAATGTCTTTGTTCCGTGCGGTTCGTGGAGAGGTCGGTGACATAGGCCGCGAAACGGACGTCCTGGTAACGCAGGTAATCCCGGTCGCCTAATTGCTCAAAGTCTTTTTTCAAATCAATGCCGGCAGTGAACTTCCCTGAGCTGTCGAGTTCGCCCTGCTGGAGTATCTGATCCTCTATCTCATAGTCTTTTTTATCCGGGTCCCACCGCTCGGTGCCACTGCGTAAGATACGTACCTTGCCGCGCTTCACCGGTTGTCCAAACAGATAACTGGCGTTTATCTGCACTCGCGCCGCTTCTCCGGGCATGTAATAAGGCTTATCTGGACTGGCTTCTACTGTGAACTGCGGCAGTTCATAGCGGCTGATGCGTATGGCGGCAAATGCCTGATAATCACTCGCGATCTCCGCCCTGAGGGAATATTCCCCCATTCTGATTTTTTGGGGGATTTCCCAGTCAACCTGGGCCACCCCGAACTCTGATGTCTTCGCCTCTTTCTTGAATACGTCATCTTCGGAGCCTCTGGCGATAAATGTTACTGTCCCGCCTGAACGGGCATGGTTGTCACCACCCAGCACCAGTGCGCGCATGTGCAAAACCTGGCCCGGCTGGTAGATAGGTTTATCTGTCGAGAGGGAGACGCTGTAGCGTTCCTGAAGTTCCAGACCAACCGATTGGCTCTCCGCCCATGCGCCCTGGCGCGCCCGCGTTTCGATGGTTGGCTCCGACTCGATATCTCCCGGCACTTTCATCGTAAGGATCAGGTTTCCGCGGGAATTGGTGCGACCCTGCACCACAGGAAGAGGCTTATCGTTCTTCTCAAGCTGCCATTCGGCCTCGACCTGAACGCCTCCCTGGCCTTTGCCCGTTCGCGGATCATCCACGTGCACCCGCAACGGCAGCGTGGAACCGCGTTGGGGATGCTTGAATCCTGAAACCTGCAAGCGAAGCACGGTGGGAATGATCCGGCTGAGCTGCACAATGCCTTCCTGTGCCGGCAGCTCATGCCCATCAGGGACAACCCTGTAGTGCAGCCGGTACCAGTAGAGATCAGATAAAGACTGGCTTGAGAAAACTCCTGGCCAGGGGATATCCAGCGTGTGCGGCCCTGGTTCGATCATGACTTCCGCCATGGTGTCTCGCAGCAACTTGTCATCGGCTTTGAGCACCTGCAGATAGATTCTTGCCGCGATTGGCTTTTCTGCGTGGCTCTCCAGCGGCAATTGCAGATGGGTTACAGGGTCCAGAGGAAACCGCATCCGGGATTCGACGATTTGGTAAACAGAAGGATTGTTGCCGGTTTGTGCCAGCACAAAAACCGGCAGGAAGAGAAAGAGACCCCACAGCCACGACAAGCGTGTACCACCCATGATCCCCCCAAATCTCCCGGCAACGAAGCAGCTTGTTGAAAGAACGAACAGGGAGCAGGAACTTGCGTGGAAAAGCTCTCGGTTCTTAGCTTTTGGCTTTTGGCTCTTGGCTCTTGTTGGTGCTTCGGTGCTCCCGTTCCAGTAATGGAGTTCTGTCGATCTGTGGTGGAACATTTAAAAAATCAGCGTCATCAGCGGCAAAAACTTGGCTCCGGCCCCACTACGTTATAATTAGAGATTGCCCTCATGGTATCCAGAGCATCTGTGAAAGCTGCACAAAATAAGCCCAAAATACGTTCCACTACCGTGGTTTCCGTGCGCCGCGGCCATAGTGTTGTCATGGCTGCCGATGGACAGGTCACCCTCGGGGAAGGCGTGATCAAGCATACGGCGAAGAAGATTCGCCGTCTTTATAACGACAAGATTCTGGCTGGATTTGCCGGTTCCACGGCTGACGCCTTCTCGCTGTTTGCCCGTTTTGAGGCCAAACTGGAGCAGTATCACGGCAACCTGGGCCGCGCAGCCGTCGAGCTGGCCAAAGACTGGCGCACAGACAAGATCCTGCGTCATCTGGAAGCCCTTCTGCTGGTCAGCGATGTGAACCAGACTTTCCTGATCAGCGGCGCCGGAGACGTGATTGAACCCGACGGGGGTGTGGCTGCCATCGGCAGCGGAGGCTCGTATGCGATGGCCGCAGCCAAAGCCCTGGTCGAGAATACCGAACTTCCGGCGCGGAAAATTGCCGAGGAGGCGATGAAAATCGCGGGCAAGATTTGTATCTATACCAACGATACTTTCACCATCGAGGAACTCTCAGACGCGGAGAAGAAAAGCGCCAAGTCAGGAGACGGCAGCTAAATGCAATGGTGGAAGACGGGCTTCAGTACCGCGTTACAGGATGAAATAAAAGGGGCTTGAGCCCTGGCGAATGAGATGGATCGTAAGCTCGAATCGTTTAGTTCCCAACTGAATCAATAAAGAAGACCCTTCCCGGCAAGCAGAAGGAGCAGTAACCAGAATGGCCATTTATCTACCCGGAATCGCAGAAGAAAGCGATATCAGCCTGGACGAACTCACCCCGCGAGAAATCGTCTCTGAACTGGACAAGTATGTCGTAGGCCAGCATGAGGCCAAGCGCGCCGTTGCCATTGCCCTACGCAACCGCATGCGCCGCCAGAAGCTCGCTCCTGAACTGGCCGAAGAGATCATGCCCAAGAACATCATCATGATCGGCCCCACGGGCGTGGGCAAGACCGAGATTGCCCGCCGCCTGGCGCGTCTGGCGAATTCGCCATTCCTCAAAGTGGAAGCTTCCAAGTTCACCGAGGTGGGCTACGTAGGCCGCGATGTTGAGTCGATGATCCGCGACCTGGTAGAGATTGCCATTGACATGGTGCGGGAAGAAAAGATGGAAGAAGTAGCCGAGAAGGCCGAGCAGAACGCCGAAGAGCGCATTCTCGACCTGCTGCTGCCCGGTTCCCCGGCGTCCTCATCATCGGCTTCTACGGCCGGATTTGCCCTGGTCTCCGGCGAAGACGGCAGCGATTCCACCTCACGCACGCGCGAGAAGCTGCGCCAGCAGTTGCGGGAAGGCAAGCTGGACGACCGTATGGTCGATCTCGAGGTTCGCGAACGTTCCATGCCTGCCTTCGAAATCATCTCCAACCAAGGCGTGGAGGAGATGGACATCAACATCAAGGACATGCTGCCTAACATCTTCGGCCAGCGCACCAAGAAGCGGAAGATGAAGGTGAGCGAAGCCTTTGAGTACGTTCTTCAGGAAGAAGAGTCGCGCCTGATCGATATGGATCAGGTCACGCGGGTTGCCGTGGATCGTGTGGAGCAGTCCGGAATCATCTTTCTCGATGAAATCGACAAGATCGCGGGCCGGGAGAGCGGGCATGGCCCGGATGTCTCCCGCGAGGGCGTGCAACGTGACATTCTGCCGATCGTAGAAGGCACGACTGTCAATACCCGCTATGGCATGGTGCGCACCGACCATATCCTGTTTATTGCCGCCGGAGCGTTCCACGTTTCCAAGCCCAGCGATCTCATCCCGGAGCTTCAGGGACGCTTCCCTATCCGGGTAGAGCTGAAATCTCTCACCATGGAAGACTTCATTGCCATCCTGACCGAACCCAAGTCTTCTCTGACCAAGCAATATATCGCGCTGCTGGAGACCGAAGGACTCAGGCTGGAATTTACCCGTGATGCGCTCGATGAGATTGCGCGCTTCGCCTTCCGCGTGAACGAAAATACCGAGAACATCGGCGCGCGCCGCCTGCATACCATTATGGAGCGGGTGCTCGACCACATCAGCTTCGATGCTCCCGATCTGAAAGAGAAAGATGTCAGGGTAGACGCCGCCTACGTGCAGAAGATGCTGTCGGACATCGTGAAGGACCAGGATTTGTCGAGGTATATCCTGTAAGCTTTTTGCAAACCTACTTCTTCACACCCTTTATCTCCTGCCCACCCTGATGCAGCACGAGGCCGGTGACTTCGCCTTTATCATTTTTGACGAATTCGATTTGCACGTTCGCATCCTTGCGGAAGAACATGGTTTCCGATTCGGCAAACAATGTGCGCCTGGGTTGCTGGTTGGCCTGGGCTATCAACCGGCCGTCTTCGACTGTGATGCTTAAGGTGAGCGTGGGCGCCAGTTCATAGCTCCCCACATACTTCGCGAGCGTCTGCTGGGGCAGGGCGGTCTCCTTGCGCTCGGAAGTCAGCACCACTTTTTCACCATGAGCCACCCGGCTGAGCGAAGCGGCGATATCACCCGCAGCAGGGCCATTGAGATTGGCCAGCACCGCCACGACCAGCTTGTCATCAGGATAGTAAGCCAGCGAGGTGTTGAAGCCTTCAATGCCGCCATCATGCGCAATCATCTTGCGGCCATTTCTGGTGGAGACACCCAGCCCGAAGGCGTAATCCTCCTTGAATGGTGTGGTCATTTTTGCCAGCGAGGCGGGTGAGAGCAGTTTGCCGCCAAAAAGACCTTGCTCCCAGCGCAGCAGGTCCTCGGTGGTCGAATAAAGCGCGCCGGCGGAGAGCGGAATGCTCATATTGATGAAGTCCGCGTTCTCAGGGCCGTTCTTGCCGCGCGAATATCCTGCGGCGCGATGCTCGATAATGGCCGCGTTGGAGTCATAGCCTGAGTCCTTCATGCCCAAAGGCGTAAAGATATTCTGCTGTACGAACTCGGCATAGCTCTGCCCGCTGATCTTTTCGATCAAGTAGCCGAGCAGAACGTATCCGGAGTTGGAATAATTCCACTTCGTTCCGGGCTCGAATTCCAGCGGCTTGTCGCGGAACCAGTCCACCAGTTGCTGCGGAGTCATAGTCTCCCACTCGCGCGAATGATAGTCAGGGAAGCTGGTGAAGCTGGGAATGCCCGAGGTGTGCGTGAGCAGATGGAAGATCGTCACCTTATCCCAGGCGGCCGGAGCATCCGGTATGTGCTTTTTGACCAGATCGTCCGTCTTGAGCTTGCCGCGCTCCTCCAGCAGCAGGATGGAGGCTGCGGTGAACTGCTTGGTGATCGAGCCCAGGCGGAACTTAGTGGTGGAAGTATTCGGTACCTGCCACTCCAGGTTGGCGAAGCCGTAGCCCTTGTCGAGCAACGTTTTGCCGCCGCGTGCCACCAGCACCGATCCCATGAATGCATGATCGGCAAGATAGGATTGAATGATCTGCTCCATGCGGGGAACCGGGTCTGCCTGGGGCTTTTCCTGCGCCGAACAGGCAGCGGCAAAAATAAGCAAGAGCGCGATGCGGCAACGCATAAGTTTCCTCCCTGGATGGCGTAGATGATTCGGGACATTATACGTCGGTTGCGCGTGACGCCCTGTCATTCCGGGACTCTGTGTTTTTCATTGGACAACATTCCTGGCTCATCCAACCCTGCAAAGGGATGGAATATCGATGAACGGAGACAGCATTGTTACGGGAGAATCACAGCCTCTCAGAATGTTAGAATTTCCTATTGCCCTCCAATCAAAAATCCGCGCCTGAAGGACGTGTTTTTCTGCTGGACACCATGTCCTTCATCTTCCGCGCCTACCATGCCATGGTGCGGCAGCGGCCCATGTCAACCAAGACCGGGGTTCCTACGGCGGCGACCTATGTATTCGTAAACATGCTGCGCAAGCTGCGCACGGATTTCAATCCGGAGCATCTGGCCGCGGTCTTCGACGTGGCTGGGCCAACGTTCCGGGATGAGCAGGCCAAAGCGGTTACCTCGGTTCAGAAGTTCGATATCAAGACACAGACCTTCCAGCAGATCGAGTATCACGGCTATAAAGCCAACCGTACGGAGATGCCCCAGGATCTTGTCCAGCAGGTGCCGTATATCCGGCGGGCGCTCGATGCTTACAAAATTCCCATCCTGGAGCAGAAGGGATTCGAGGCCGATGACGTGATCGGTACCCTGGCGCGCAAGGCCGCGGAGCGAAGGTACGAGGTCTTCGTCGTTTCCAGCGACAAGGACATGCTGCAACTGGTGAACCAGAAGATCTGCGTTTTAAATCCCACCAAAGACAACCTGATCTGCGATGCCGCCAAGGTGGAAGAGATTCTCGGGGTGCCCCCGGAGCAGGTGATCGATGTAATGGCATTGCGCGGAGATTCCATCGATAACATCCCCGGCGCTCCCGGCATCGGCGATAAAGGCTCAGTAGACATCATCAAGAAGTTCGGCACGCTCGAAAATGCGCTGGCCCATGCTGACGAGGTAGAGCGCAAGACCTACAGGGAATCATTGCTCAACAACAAAGACACCATTCTGTGGAGCAAGCAACTGGTCACTATCGACCAGAACGTGGCGATTGAATTTGATGTGGACAAGATGATGGCCGGTGAACCGGACACGGAAGCCCTGCGCTCCCTCTTCACCGAACTGGAGTTCACCACGCTGCTCAAAGAACTGGTGCCCACGCTGGAGCTTAAAGATACCGACTACCGTGACTTGCAGCAGAAGGACTTTACCGTTCTCAGGAAAGCCAGGCCTCTTGCGGTGGCCTTCGAATTGACGGCGGCTGCAACCGTAAGCAAAGAGGAGGAAGCGGAACTGGAGCGCGAATCAGGCAACCTGCCGCTGATTCCTCCATCCCTGGCCGCAGGTCCGGTAGTCGCACCGCTGAAGCTGGCATTGTCTCCGGCAACCGGGCAGGCATTCACGGCGCATGTGACTGAAGATGAACTCTCTGCGGACATCAAGCAACTGCTTCAGGACACAAAGGTCCTCAAGACGGTGCACGATTACAAAGCGGCCTTGCGAGAGCTGGAGCCGCGAGGCATAGAGCTGGCAGGCGTGGAGCATGATCCAATGCTCTATTCCTATCTGATCAACCCCACGTATTCCAATCACTCGCTGGCCGAGGTGGCTGTGCGCAGCTTCAATCTCAGGCTCTCTGATTCGCTGGCTGAATCGGCTGACGTGACCGGAAGGATCGCCCTGGTGTTGCGTAAAGAGGTAGAAGACGCGGGGCTGCTCTCCGTCTATGAAGACATCGATCTGCCGCTGGCGCCGGTGCTGGCGCGCATGGAACATGCGGGCGTAAAGATCGATTGCGAGATGCTCGGCAAGCTCTCGGTGGAGCTTGAGAAGCAATGCGACGCCAAAACGCGCGAGATTCACCAGAAGGCAGGCTTCGAGTTCAATATCAACTCGCCCAAGCAGCTCGGCGACGTGCTCTTCAACAAGATGAACCTGCCCAAGCCGGTAAAGTATGGCAAGGGTAAAACCATCTCCACGGCCGTGGACGTTCTGGAAGAGCTTTCCGCCGAGCACGAGGTGCCGCGCCTGGTGCTCGATTATCGCCAGCTCGCCAAGCTCAAGAGCACCTACGTGGATGCCCTGCCTGCGCTCCTGAACCACTGCACTAACCGGCTGCATACGACTTTCAACCAGACCGGCGCAGTAACCGGCAGGCTGTCATCTACCAATCCCAATCTTCAGAACATTCCTATACGCACGGAACTTGGACGGGAGATTCGCGCGGCCTTCATCGCCGAGCCGGGATATATGCTGCTGGCTGCGGATTATTCGCAGATCGAGTTGCGCCTGCTGGCCCACTTCTCCGATGATGCGTTGCTGGTGAAGGCATTCCGCCGGGGCGACGATATACACTCGCTCACCGCTTCGCAGGTCTTTGGCGTACCGCCCATGCTGATTGACGCCGAGCACCGCCGCCGCGCCAAGGCCGTGAACTTCGGCATCGTCTATGGCCTCTCGCCCTTCGGACTGGCGCAGCAGTTGGGTATTGAGCAGCGCGAGGCAAAAAAATTCATTGATGCTTATTTCGAGAAGTACAGCGGAGTGCGCACCTACCGCGAACGCGTACTGGACGATACCCGGCGCGAGCAGAAGGTAAAGACCCTGTTGGGGCGCGTGCGTCCTATTCCGGACATCAACAGCAAAAACGCCACGGCGCGCGGGTTCGCCGAGCGCACCGCCGTAAATACACCACTGCAGGGCACGGCCGCCGATCTCATCAAGCTGGCCATGATCAGAATCGATGCGGAGCTGCGCCAGCGTGCCTTAAAAACGCGCATGCTGCTCCAGGTGCATGACGAGCTTCTGTTTGAAGTCCCGCCGGCGGAGTTGGAAACCGTCCGCGAACTGGTCCGTGACCGGATGGAAAATGTCTACCCGGTGAAGGTGCCGCTGCTGGTGGAAATCGGCGTGGGCGCAAATTGGCGCGACGTAGAGTGATTCTGACGCTTGAATTCTTCTTTCAACTCAGGAAAATGGCAGTGAGTCACGTCTTCATAGATAGGGATTACTGCCGCAAGGCCAAGAAGTTTAAGCAGACCAGTGCATTCCTTAATTTCATTAAGTATTCACTTGTAGTATCTGTTGAATCGGCAGATAATCACCCAACTAACTTTCCTTCGGAGTCACCATGTCTTTGAAAGTCAACTCTTATGTAAGTGACGGTTCTGTGCTGCTCGCTTTTGACATGCCACAACCGACAGACGATTTTGCCGGATTTGCCATCGAGTGCTTCCCCAAGGGAGGGAAGCCCTACTTTCTTCAAAACCGGCTCAGCCTCACCAAAGGTGTTTCCAAAAGCACCAAACCTACCAATCCGTGGACAGATTCCAACAAAGCGCCATTTCAGAAGTTCTACTGGATGCACTTTCCACCGACTGCAGAAACCATCCGGCAGTATGACTACGAAGTGACCGCCATGCACTATGCGGGCAAGACCGGCCTCAAAGCCGGGGAGAAGCAGCGCATTTCAGTGAACTTTGACGAGTTCTGCGACCAATACAAGAAATTCTCCCCTGGGTTCACCCGTGGCTATCTTTCTTCGCAGGCCTATGCTGATGAATTCAAGAACGCCCTGATTCGCCCGGATGTAAAGAAGGGCCAGAAGAAGCTCATGCTGTTCGATACCAAAAAGTTTGAGAAGCAATGGGCCTGGCTGGGCTACACGGCTCGCAAACTGGTCTTCAACTTCCTGAATGAGTGCCTGAAGGACAAGAGCATCCACGTTGACCTGTTTGCTTATGACCTGGATGAGCCGGACTTCATTCGCGGGATCGTGGAGTTGGGCAAAGAGGGCCGCCTGCGCGCTTTCCTTGACGATGCCGACCTGCATACCAAGAAAGGCGCCGTTGAGATTGACGCCCACAAAGCGATTCTTGCGGCAGCCGGGGCCCACAATGTTGTGCAGGGCCATTTCAAGCGCTTTGCCCACTGCAAGGTCATGGTTGCCCGCCGCAATGGTGTGCCATTCAAGGTCTTCACCGGCTCGGCCAATTTCTCCATACGCGGGCTCTACGTACAAGCGAATAACTGCATCGTAATCGATGATCCCAAGACCGCGAAGACATACGGTGCTGCCTTCGATGAAGCCTTCACCCAGCAGCAGAAGCTGAAGAGTTCAGCCAAGGTGGCAACGGCTTTCGCCAAGTCTCCCATCGCGGCCAAATATGTTGATTGCTCCGGCCCCGATCTGCCCAAGTTCGAGGTAGCCTTGTCGCCGCATACCACCGAAACCGTATCGCTGGACGTGGTGGCAAAGGCCATTAAAAATGCCAAAAGTTCGGTGATCTTCGCCGTCATGCAGCTCGGAGGCAGCGGCACTGTGCTGCAGCAACTGGGAACCCTGAATCAACGCAAAGACCTCTTTGCCTACGGAATGACGCAAAATGCGAGTCCAGCAGACGACCCTAAGAGCAAAAAGCCTTCCGGAATCACGCTGTTTGCTCCGGGATCGGCGCAGCACGGCGTCTTTGCGGCATTCGCTTCCCTGAATAAGCAGGTGCCTCCGCCATTTAACACAGAATACAGCGGCGGCATGGGCCAGACCATTCACAACAAATTCGTGGTGGTGGACTTCAACGGCGATAACCCGGTGGTGTTTACCGGCTCCTCAAACCTGGCCAAAGGCGGAGAGGAAGCCAACGGCGACAGCCTGCTGGCCATCTATGACCGCAATACCGCCATCGGTTACGCGGTGGAAGGCATACGGCTGGTGGATCATTATCACTTCCGCATGCTCCAGGGGCAGCACCCCAGTTCCAAGCCTATAACCCTTCAGCAGGCAGGGGACAAGGCCAAGAAGTGGTGGACGCCTTACTATGATCCCAAGGACACGAAGTATACAGAGCGTGTCCTGTTTGCCCAGGGTCATCATGCAGCGGTGGCTCACGGCGCGAGCGCCGCGCATCACGCTGCGGGCAAAAAGAAATAACCTGAAAAGTAATAACGATAAAAGCCCTCCTAGAAACAGGAGGGCTTTTTGGTGCAGATGAGATGTGCTCTATTCGAGAAGCGATGGCCGATTCATTAATCGTCACCTGAGGCAGCCAGCGGTTCAACAGGACGCGTCATTGGAGTTGGAGCTGGTGTTGCCGCAGTGGGCTGCACGAGTTCCGTCCGGAATTTCGGCAGCTTGATGTCCCAGGCCAGGCCGAACATGCGCAGCAGGGAGATTCCGTACCAGTTGAGGTCGATTTCCCACCAAGCCAAGCCGTGCCGCGCTGACTGCGGATGAGCGTGATGATTGTTGTGCCAGCCTTCGCCGAAGGTCAGCAGCGCGACCCAGAAGCTGTTCTTGGAAGTATCCTCGGTGAGGAAGCGCTGTGTTCCCCACATGTGCGTGGCTGAGTTGACCAGCCATGTGGAATGAAGGCCAAACACGGTGCGCAGGAAGATGCCCCACAACAGGTAATCGATTCCGCCAAAAGCCAGCAGCCCCACGCCCAGCAGCGTGATCGGAACCCAGTGCCATTTGCTGATCCAGGTATGGAATTTA
>Ga0066662_10000412_pt1 | contig 18832 bp, 38 predicted proteins | sample GraSoiAngelo_111_FD_133939 | JGI IMG/M metagenome (GOLD analysis project Ga0066662, IMG submission 133939) | Grasslands soil microbial communities from the Angelo Coastal Reserve, California, USA - 14_0903_12_40cm | ecosystem: Environmental > Terrestrial > Soil > Grasslands | place: USA...
CGGCTCCGTGGCGAGAGGTTGTCGTTGGGGTCTGGCGCGTCCACGAGGACCTTCACAGTACTCACGCCAATCCCTCCTTCGAGGCGAACCACTCGCTCACGGAGACGGTGCAATCCACGTCGCCAGTCTGGTAATCCTCGTGGTCCGCCACCTGACTGCGCGGTACCCAAACTTCCTCTCCCCCTGCCAGGCGCAGGAGTAGCGCCCGGTCCGTCTCATGCACGATCTCTTCCACGTCCAGGTGAACCCAACTCATGGCACAGTCCTCCTCAGAATTCAGCCGTCGCACCGCAGGACGGGCACACCGCCAGCGCCCGATAGCGCCGGCCCCTGTGCTGCGGGACGAAGCGCAGCCCTTCGTGCCCACACTCCTCGCAGCGGGCACGCTTACACACGCGCCTGTCGATACGGCGCGCCTGGCGGGTGACGTGCGGCGGCGCTCCTGGCAGCCAGCCCGATTCGGACGGGACAGTCTCTGTGCTCGACATTGGCAATCCTCCTCAAAAATCCTCGGGTATCAAATGCCGGGCTGCCTCACACCTTTCACGCAAAGCTTCGGACCAGATATTCTCGTCCGCACGCGTCCCCGCCTGACGGTAGCCGCGTTCAGCCTCCACAATGTCGTTCAGCGCCGTCAAGACGGCAGCATGCTCGCGGCGCAGGATAGCGAGCGGGTGCTTGGGGCACGAAGAGGTAATGTGCTCCGCCATGAGACCGGCCCCCGCGAGTAACTCTTCTTTGCAAGCCACGGGAATCCGATACCCGCAAAAGGTGCAAAGAAGAGGGTGCTCCGAAGGAACCAATGCGTTCTCCGACATGATTCTCCTCCTGATGGGAGGGAGGACTCGGACCGCGTCCGAGTCCTGCCCAGAGATATGGATTCAGACGCTCTTCGCTTGGCCATTGCGATCCCTGATCCCATATGGTTCCGTCCCAAGTTCCCGGCAAATCCGCAGGACCATGTCCTCCAGGGCCATGACGCGCGAATCGATGTCATCCAGACGCGCGGACGTCTTGGCGGCTCGGCCGGACGGCAGCCTCTGCTGCTTCCACTTCACAATCCCTGCCTTGACAGCATCCTGCACGTTGTGCCTTGTAACGGTGAACCCCAGGCGCTGGCTCATCATGACTGCCGCTTCCTGGTAAGTTGTTCCTGTGGCTTCCAGTTCCCCCTGTGCCGCCACCAACTCTTTCCACAGGGCGAACCGCTGTGCAGAGTGCAAGGCGTTCTGCTTGCGGTCCGTCTTGCGGCCGTGCTTAATGTTTTTCTCAGGCTGCTCGTTCGTCATTGGCTGAGTCCTCCTGGTGAGAGTTGCCAGGCGAGGCGGGGTCTCACCTGACGGCTGAACTGGTATCAGACGCTCCTGGTACGCCCGTTGCGCTTGCTCGGCGCCACGGGTTGGACGGGTTCGGCCGTGGAGGGGCCTGGCAGGCTCGCCACGGGCTCCGGAGGCTGGTGGGCGACGTCCAGGGCAAGCCGCTGTCGCAGGCCGCTGTTGGCCTCCTCCAGCGTCTGGGACAGGGACGTGAGACTGCCGGCCAATTGGCGGACAGCACGGCCGAGGGCATTCAATCCAAGCATTCGATACCTCCTGTGTGCAGGGCGAAAACGACGGCGCAGAAGTCAGGACGGCGAGCGGGCGGCTTTCTGCCCGCTCGGTATCCGCCTCCACGCCTCTTCGAGTAGTGCCGCCCGCTGCTCGCGCGGCACTCCGTAGACGTCACCGAAGTGCTCAATCAGAGAGCCGAGGCGCTCGCGCGTCCGTGGCCCACTGCACCGCCACCACTCCAGAGCGACAGCGACAGCCGGGTGCGTCATAGCCTCCCCTCCTCCACCAGCTCCATCAGCGTCAAGACGTGTTTGCAGGAGCGGTGCCTCTCATATCCCCGACAGTCACACGTCGAGCGCTGTCCGTCCACGTTCACGTAATAGACGCTCTCCTCCGGAGCGTCGGGCAGGCTCTTGGCCAGCTCGAAGCCGCGGCCCCAATCGGCCGGTATCTCGCTGAGGAAGTACGCCACGGTGTGCTCTTGCCGTCCCTGGCAGAGAGTGATCGTCAGGACCAATGTGCCCTCCCTGTCCTCCAGGGTGTGCGAGCGTTCGGGTTTCGGCCGCGGCGGGCGTATCTTGGCTGTCACGATCTCCTCCTCCGGGTGATCTCTTCGGTGCAGGCCGCGGCACACGCCAGCAGCCCCAGGCGGGCGAAGGCACGGCAACGGCGGGCGATCTCCAGGTCCGTCCAACAGGACAGCCACCCGGGCAACAGGGCGAGCAAGAGGCGTTCGGCTGGCATGCTACTCCCTCGTGACTTGGTACACGTCCGGACGTCCGGTTTGCTTCACGAGGCAGATGAAGTAAACACTGCGACCTTCACTGACGCGGAATTTGCCCTGTCCCGCGGCAGGACAAGCCGTCACCCAAATCGCCCGCCGTGGCTCGTCCCAGAAGGTAGCAGCGAACTCGGAGGCTGCGTCCCGCAATGTGCGGCCATAGGCGTCCACGGACCAGATCGTCTCGGCCATTGTCCCCACCCTCCCACCAGGGCCGGGCACGAGCGCCGCCCGGCCCCGAACCCTCTCAGTCCCGCCAGAACACCTTGTGCCCCAGGGCCTCCAGAATGCGGCCCAGACGCTCCTGCCGCTTGCTGCCCAGCCTCAGTGTCGGGACGTAACCCCGCATACGAATGGCCGCCTCAAGAGAGCCGTCGTCCGACATTAAGTATTCGACCCCGTTGAAGTTGCCTTGGTAGGCGTATCCCAGGAAGGCCGTCTCCTGTTTGGCGAGGCTGTCCGCCAGCACGCCCAGTTGATAGCGGGCATACCAGCACAGCCACGTCTTGCCCGACGCCGTCCGCCCCTCCTCGGAGGAGTAGCGCTCAGCGTCATGCCGTACATTGGCCGCTGCCCTGTCGGCCCCATGCTCGGTGTACCAGTCGGCCAGGGCGAAGAGGGAGGACACGTCGCCGTCCCCATCGGCCGCCGCCGCCAGGAAGGCTAACTTCTCCGCCTGTGCCTTGGCCGTGGCCAGATACCGCGGTCGCTTCAACGTGCTCGTCATCGTCATGCCCCTCCAAACAGCCTCTCGTCTACTCGTAAATATGCCTCAGAACCAGGTCGTGCAGCAGTTCGGTGGCCAACCGCCTCCTGGCCTCTGCCTCCGCCTCCTTCGCTGTAGCACCACGGCCCCACGCTACACCAGGCAGCCATGCCTCCCAGTGCGAACCCGTGGCACTCGTCACGTAGACGTGCTGAAACTCGTTCTCGCCCATTGTCCTGCCCTCCAGACAGGTCCAGCGTGGACGGCGCTGGGCCAAGACTGCCTCTCTCAGTAAATCGCCACCAGCCGATTACTCATTACCTCCAGCAAGGCAATGAATCCTTCTTCACTCCAAGCCGCTGAAGCACCCTCCTGCCCTGGCACCGCCCAGTAGCGGACCGTGGCAATCCCGTTGCACACTTTTTCGATACAGCCGTTGAGGACCACCCCAGCGGCCGAATTGCAGCCATAGAAGTCAATCGGCCGGCCAATGTGCCGCTTCAAGATCCTTGTCCTCTTGCTCGCCATCTCCCTACCCTCCCCTTCGTTGCCCCTTCTCACGCCGCGATTGCCGACTCAATGGCCCGCTCCAGGTCGTTGGCGCGGTTGCGGTCCGCCTGCGTTTGCCGCTGGCAGTCCCCCTGCACCCGCCGCACAGCGGACAGCATGCCCGCCAGGTGCTCTCTCCCCAATTGCCCCTGCTCAATCACCGCCAGCCTCGCCTCCAGCTCGCTCAAGATCCGGCGGTACAGCTTCACAGCCAATGTCCTGGTCACTGCCATCGTCCTGCCCTCCCCTTTGTTGCCCCTCGTTCAACCCGACAACTTCAGTATAGCAGGGTGGCAGCAACTTGTCAACCACCACTTGACCACCTTTTCAGAATCCCCTAGAATAGGGTGGTGTACGTATGTTAGGATGGTGGATGAAGAGGTGTTGCAGCAATGGCAGAGGTGAGCGACAATGCTGGGCATGGCCAAGAAGAAGCGAACGGGCTCAAAGCCCGACCGATCAGCAGACCGGCATGCCCCGCACAAGATGGTGCGGATACCGCCCCCCTACCACGAGAAGCTCAAGGCGCTGTCGAAGCGAACCAAGCGCTCGATAACGGCGGAGCTGCTAGTCTCCCTGGACGAGCACTTCCGGAAGAACGGAATCGAGCCGCCAGCCGACAAGGAATAGACCGCAGCGGCTTCGTCTACCTGCTCAAGGCCGAGACTGGCGTCTACAAGATCGGCCGCTCGAAGGACCCCACGGCGCGGCTAAACGGTATGGGTACCCTCCCATTCGCAGTCGAGCTTGTCCACCAGGTGGCGACCAATGACGCCGCCTGGCTTGAACACGGCATGCACCGTCGCTTCGCCAAGCGACACGTCCGGGGTGAGTGGTATGCCTTGACAACGGCCGATGTCACCAGAATCGTCGCCGTGGTCCGCTGCGACCGCCCCCAACTCCTGCGCCGTCCCAAGGCACGCAAGCGGCGAAAGAGAATCCCAGGCAGAGACAAACCCCCGAAGGAGGTTCTGTACGTGGAGATGGAGGCGTTGCTGAAGCGACGGCTGATTCGGCTGGCAGAGTTACCCCACCGCAACCGCAAGATCACGGCCGAGGCGATCATGGCGATCCGCCGCTACGTTGAGGAAGAAGAAGCGAAGGAGAATCTACCGCCTCTCAAATGGGAGGACCAGGAGGACCACCCGTGAGTACCACCGACCGCCTGACCGGCATTACCGTAGCAGCCCTGCTGGCCAGCCTCACCCTGGCCGTGGCCTGGGTGCCGCCCAGGCCACCGCCGCAGCAGAGCTACCTGTTGCTCCGGGCGATGCTGCACCGCCCCGGAGGGCCTACCAAGGTGGTGGCTGGCCCAGGCCGCACCATTACAATCGACGCCCAGCCGTTGGAGATGCCCCTGGGCACCGCCGCCGTCCTCTTAGACACTGACGGCTCCCTCAACCTGGACGCCGAGCCGGTGCTCGCCCTGTTCCGCAGACCGCGACAGACTCTGCCCGAGCTGAACCGCATGGCCGGCAAGCTGCCGCTCCCGGGAGACCAAGTAGTCTGGTGCCTCGCCGGGCGGCGGGCCCTCTCGGAGGAGGAGGCCAGCCGACTCAATCTGGCTCTCGGCGAACACTGGACGATCCGGGCCGGCAAGGCCGAGGTCACCACCACCAAGACGACGAGGCTCGATCAGCCGTGAACCCACCGCTACCTGAATCCGCCCTGACGGCGCTGGAGACGAGAGCCTCCCTGGTCCTGCGTGACCTGCCTGCCCTATGCGGTGGTACCGTGCCGTGGGCCGATCAGCATGACGCCGCCGCTGTGCTGCGACTGATCGAAGAGGTACGGCACCTGCGCTCCCTGGGAGTGACGGCGCAGTTGCTGTTCTCCCGCCTGCGCGAAATCGACAGCACCGTCCACGACCTGCGCCGTCACCTCGAAATCCTCGCCAAGGAGCAACCTTGAGCCAACCCCTCACCGATATGATCCTCTCCAGCCTGGAGGCCGAACTGGAACCCTGGCCGCGCCTACTGGTGATCGCGGACCGCCTCGAAGAACTGGGAGAGGATCGGCTGGCGTGGGCCTACCGCTGGCTGGCCGAATACCACAAGTGGCCGAGTCGCCACGGCAGTCTCTGGGTATGGCCCGGTTGGGGCGACGACGAGTGGGGGCAAGCCTCGCACTGCCTGCCGCTGACGCCCGCCCAGTGGCTCAAGAATCGTCCCGGCAAGGTGGGCAGGCACTGGTACCAATTCGATACCCTGCCCGAGGCCCTCCGTGCCGCAGCCGAGGCCGTGGCCACGACACTCTATTTCGAGGTGACGCAATCCCCATGACGGCGCAGATCGAAACCGTCTTCCTCGCCGACGTGCTCGCTCACCTCGAGGATGACGTGGCCCGCCTGGTGTACGCCGATTGGCTCGAAGAGAACGGTGCAGAGAAGCGGGCCGAGCTGATACGCGTGCAGTGTCTCCTGGCCCAGCAGCCAGAGTGCCTCAACGGCCGTGGCGCAGCGGGACTCGTCTGGTGCTGTCGTGTCTGCGACCTGAGGCGCCGTGAACGGCAACTGCTCAGGGCCACAGGTACGGCCGACTCGCCAATCTATCCCCAGGCGCGTGCCGAGTGGGTGCCCTCCCTGCGCGACGCCCTGCCTTGGGACATGGGCGGGTGGACCTGGCACCGTGGGTTTGTCACGGAGATTGCCTGTACCTGTCAGGAGTGGCTTCGGCACGGCCCCCAGTGGGTGCGCGAATATCCCTTGACGGAGGTGAAATTGCTGGACAAGGAACCCTCCCAGGCTGTCGAGTCCGATTTTGTCAAAGGACCGCGCTGGCACTGGTGGCAGGAAGGCGAACGGCGCCGATATCCCAACGTGGCCGCCATGAGGACTGCACTTTGGACAACTCCCGCCTGGTTGCTCCCAGCGTCACTTCGGCAGGCCATGCCGATTGCCGAAAGGCAACTCGGCTGGGACACTGCGGAGGCTGCCCAGAAGGCACTGTCCGACGCCTGCCTGAAGTGGGCCAAAGAAGAAAGAACGGCGCATGAAAGAGGCTGAACTGGCTGCCATTCAGCGGCAAGCGAACCCAGCGGACCCACGAGCCTGGGACGTGCTGAAACTCCTCTCCTACGTCCGCGAACTCCAGGGACAAGTTGCCGACCTGTGGGACGAGTCCCGGGCCTACGAGCTGGGACGGGCGGCCGAACGCGGCCAGGTCCTAGCCCTCCTGCATGAGTACATGAGCCGCTGGGGCCCTGACTCCGTTATGGTCGACATAATCGACGACGTCAAGGCGTTTGGCTCCGCACGCCCGTTGCCCCACCCCGAACAATTGCCCGCCGAGAATGCCGTCCTCCATGCTGCCCTCTATCGCCTGCGCAATCGCCTCGGTGACGTGCCCTGGCTAACCGAACAGGACGACGAATTGACAGCGGCCCTCCACCAGGCCATTACCGCTCTCAACGGCGCAAAAGGAGTATGACGTGGACCTCCCTGCCGACGTCCATGCCCTGGCCGACGCCGCCCGCTGCTACGACCTCACAGCTATCGACCAACTGGCCGACCGCCTCGCCGAGGCCGGAGACGCCGCCCTCCTGCGCGCCACCCTGCGCCGCATACTCGGGATTGCCAACACGCCCTTGACACCCCTGCTGGACACATCCGTTGTCGATCTCTGGCTCAGCAAGAAAATCGGCATGCGAGCAGCCAAGGGATTGCTTCGCCTCTCCCAGCGATTGACGCCACCGCCGAAAGATTGCCAACTCAAACACGTTCTGGCTTTCTCCGCTAAAGACCTACTGGCGCTCAACAACGTAGGAACTGCGACCGTAACACACATTCGCTCCCTGCTCGGCTCCCTCGGCCTCAAACTCCGTGGCGATTAGAAGGCCCCTGGACGCCACCAGGACGGCGGCACGGCCGAAGGCGAGCGGTGTTCGGGACGGTTTGGTGTGGCAGAACGCCTCCTGAGCGAAGAGAGCGGCCTTAGCAGGCATGCTCGGCCGCCACCTGTCCGTGCTCCCGCCACCAGCGCTGCCCCAGCCGCTGAATGCCAGCGTGAACGCTCTGGGCCCGTATCTCGAAGGGCGCTAGACCGGGCACTGTGAGCAGGCACGTCCACACCTGAATCTCACCGTCGTAGATCGTCAAGAACTCGCTCCCGTGGGGCAGCCGGAACAGCGGCCCCTTGCGCCGCACCCTGCGAGGGGCCTCTTGTGCCCCAGGAGGCTGTGGGATGGCCGGCACTGGCTCCACGGCCTTCGCCGGCGGAGCCTTGGCTGGAGCCTTGCCAGGAGCCTTGCCGGCCCCGCTCTGTTTGCCTCGCATGCGCTCGAGCAGCTTGCTCGCCTTGCTGTCGCTACTCATGATTGCTCTCCAGCGATTTCGTCGGCCAGATTAACCAGAGCACCCCAGGGTGTGTAGGCCCACTTGCTCCGCTCTCCCGTGGCAAGGACGGCTTGCCAGCCCTTTTGCCGAGTGGCTGACTCCTCCACCACGTCCAGGCGCAGGGTGACGCCAACCCCCAGGCAGTGCCGTAGGACCTTGTCCAGGGCCAGCACGGCGAAGGCGGGGATGGTAAGGGCTCCGCTGCCCTTGTCCTGGATACGAATGCTGTCCTCATGCGTGGCTCGCACAACCGTTCCCGGCATGGACTCACCCTCCCACTCGCTGGCGCCGCTTGGCCTGGTACTGTCGCCAGTAACCCCGCTCGCAACGGCGGCAGATGTACTTGCCCAGCCGAAAACACGAATCCGCGCTCTGAGTGTGGCCGCAGCGGTAGCACTTGCGCAGGCCGTGCGGCACTCCTGTCTGTCCGCACATGCCCATGCTAGTCGGCCTTTCCATTGCGACACCTGGCGACCCACGCCTGCCCTTCAGCAAAGGCGGCCCTGGCCAGTGTATGCGGATCGTGTGTCGGCCAATCCTCGCCCATATCGTCCGGTAACTCCAGGATCAGCAGTGCCGCCATTGTCGAGGCCAGGAAGGAGCCGTAGGGCAGGGCAGCGATTGCCTCTTGCTTCCAGGCTGGCACCCCCGGCACCAATGCTCCCGTTATTCGCTTACTCACGCGAACAGCCTCCCCTGAGACGGCGCAAAGGAAAAGACGCTTCTCAGCGCAGACCGTCCCCCTTGCCTTCCCTCCGCTCCGTCCGTTTCCGTGTCCGTATTCCTTTTGCTCGAAGTGTGGGGGGAGTCAGGGGAGGGGGATTGCCGTTTGGGAGAAGTCTTGTGGGGTCGTGCCCTGGTAGGTGTCGCTTGCCCGTGCCCGATTGACTCGTGCGCCGTTCTTGCTGGCCTGCCCGTGCTCGTGCCTCATGTCCTTGTCCTTGCTGGTGCCCGTGCCTGGTCTCCTGGTCCCGTGCCCCGGCCTGGCGGAGTGAGGCCCCGCCCCTCGGCTCATGGGTATACGGTTCTCAATACACTCTTCGGTCAATGAGGTATCCGGTTACCGGTATCCGGCATCGCGTATGGGTGGATTCTCACCCATCGTGGGTGAGAATCCTGGCACTGCTTTCGGCGTGGTGGTTTCCTCTTGACGGTCCTACACCGTTCTTCCCGACCAGCCGGAACTTCCCCAACTGGTACACCGGCCTTACCTTGCCGCCCTGCTTCTATGTTGCCTCAATGTGCAAGGCCAGTGAGACTCGCAGGCTGGCGGGTCGTATCCTCCCGCCAAGGGAGCCGCCGGGACGTGAACCCCGGTCGCCACGTGCTCGGCTCAGACGGAATCAGGACAAGGTTTTTGAATCCCCTCCGGGTGCAACAGTAACCGCTGAAGGGCTAGGAGGTTTCGCGCCAGGGTGTCCAGGTCGCCAATGTTCATGCCGGTCAATTCGCTAATCTCCACCTTGACTGGATCGTACCGCCTGAGTACCCGCACCACGGCATGGCAATGGCCAGAAGGCAATGGGAGGTGGTAAATCTCCCAGTCTGTCCCATGCAGTACGCGGAGAAAAGATTGAGTCATGGTGCAAAGAAAAATCGGCCCCCTGCCGAGCAACCCGTGGCCGGTTCATTCTCGCCGAATCGGAGGACGGGCAAGCGAACCAAGTTGTCAGAGAGGGCCAATCCTGAAGGCAAAGTGAAGTCTCCGATTCGGCAAGAGGCTGGCCAAAGCCTCTGGCGCAGAGGTTGAGATACTCAAAGTGTAGTAGCGAGGGCGATGAGTGGCAAGCTTAAATTAAGCTGCCGCCGTAGGATCGCAGCAAATGGAAGCGGATCGGCAAGCACGGCAACAGGCACAGCCAGGCAATCCAGCCCGCCCGCTCCGGCTTCAGAGAGAGGCCAACCCAGAGATCTCGCCACTGCCAGCACAAAGACACGGTGAACTTCGCCGAGTAACCCTTACCGTCTCCCGGAGTGCCCCGGTTCCAGTAGATTCGCGTCAACACCAGCCGCCGCTCTGGCGGAATCAGGTTGGGACGCCACTGGACCGCGAAGCGCCGATCCGGCCTTGGCAACGTCTGAATCATGCGTCTGCCTCACTCTCCCGCGGCACCAGGTCCTGCCCTGCCACCTGGCCCTCTACCGTCTGGCTCACCGGCAGCGGCACGTCGGCCTCGACAAAGTGAACCGCTTCGGCAAGTTCGCCCTCATCCAGGCACTCCAACGCCACGCCTGCCTTGTCTTTGTCCGAACAGCCCGAGTAGCCGTAGGCGTTCCACTTGCCCGCCCCGTTCACTGCCACAGCAATCCGCACCCTCACGGTGGGAGGCGAACCAGTGCTTTCCTTTGCGCCGTTTGAGGACATTGGTAGCCTCGAAAGAAAAAGAGCCCCTGGAGACACCCGGCTTCTTGTGGCAGTTGCAACCGGGCTTGTAACGGTTGCTGAGGAGTAGCAGAGCGAGGGCTCCAGGGACTCGCACAGGAGGACAGTTCGGGAGCCAAGAGTCGAACTTGGCACCTCCAGCTTATACGCTGGCGAGCTAACCGCTGCTCTACTCCCGAAATTGCGGCGGCAGGACTCGGTACTTCAAGTTACAGCCCCGGAGCCTGCTACTCCCAGCGGCCCCGTGAGAAACCGCCGAGCGCTCTGCCCGTTGAGCTACGCCGCGATAAACCCCGCCCCCGAGCTTCTCTCCCAGTGCGAAACATTCCTGGTTTACCCGAGAGCGAGGTTGTTTCATTCTGGACTCCCGCACCCGTCCAGCCCTGCCGCTAAACAGTCGTCCGGGCGCGGGAGTCTGCCCAGGACCGAAACCGACACAGTCAGTGTAGTCTTAGCCTCAGCGAGTGTCCAGAGTCAGAAAGAAGCCGTCTTTCCTTTGCGCCGTCTGGGCTGAGAGCCGTTCAGAACGTTCGCCCCCCTCCAGTTACCTTGAGTCTGCCGGACGCGTCCTGGGGCCAGCCAGGGGCCTTGCTGGGTACACTCCGAAGGACACTCGCCCGCACGCTGCCCTCGTTGCCTCTATCCGGGGGGCGGGACTGCCTGTCCTCGCCGAGGGCGTTGCACTGGTTGCCGGGAACGGGCAGGGTGCAACGGTGCCCTCGCCAGCGTGCGGGCAGGGTGAATCACGAACACGCCCGCAGACAGCACGTGTCGGGCGAAAGGTGCCGCACGAAGTCGCAGAAACCAGGGTCGTCGTCCACGAAGAGGGCTACCTGGTTGTCCCGGCAGTACTCACCCTTGAGTCGGGCATTCTCCGGGCCGTCGCGACCGTGGACCTCGACAATAGGCAGCACCAGTCCGCCCAGTAACGGCGTAACCTGGGCGAGTCGATTAGGCGGATCGTGAACGAACCCAGGCTGGCAGCGTGGGTCCGTCGCCCCCGTGAGCAGGACGACGGGGTGCCCGGCCTGCCGCAGCACGCCGGCCATTGTCCGGAACACGTCCGGATAGGCCGTCAGGGTGCCGTCAATGTCGATTGCCACCAGCATGGACACCCCCTCACGCGCAGCACGACAGCCGAGCCAAGCACGAGGAACACGATCCGCAGTCGATTGGGAGCCAGAGGTCCTTGCGTCCTGGTTCGACGTACTGTCGCGCTGGATTCTGGCACGGTTGACAGGATTCGGACGTCGCCAGGCCGTGCGACCAGAGGATCTCGACAGGACCCCCCGCCAAGCCGTCCAGTTCGCCCGCCGTGGCCTGGCGCAGATAGTCAGCCTCGTCCGCTGTCGTCACCCGGTGCAAACAGAGCGTAATGCACATGCGAAAGAGTCGCTCTTGCTTCGGATCGCCCACACCCTTGAGGGCAGGACAGACGATCTCTCGATACACCTTGGCGAACTCGTGCCGCCACTTGCTGCTGGGCAGAAGCACGTTGCCTTTACCGCGATTCGAGACACTGCAAAGCCAGACTGGCTTTTTTCCTGCCGCATCAAGTCACCGGTTGAGCGAGAGAGCCACGGTGTAGCCGCCCGTGAGTACCTGCCCAGCGGGGAGTTGTCGGCCGCGGTCGTTCGTGAACGGTTGCTGCGCGGCCCGCCGCTGCAAGGGCGTGAGCGTACTGACGTCGAACATGGTGCTGTCTCCCTGGTTCTTGAGGCGAACGAATTTCACGTCCCGTGGCCGTGCCGGTGAGCGTGCGCCGCCGCCTGGGGCGCCGGTGCCGGTGTCGGTGTGGGAGTAGGTGCCGGCGCGGGCGGAGTCTTGGCACTCTCTGTTCTATGATTTGACGGCGCAAGAGACAATCTCGGTAGGCTACACCTTGTACCTCTTCACGCGACGGACGTTTACCTTCGGTATGTGCTGGATATACCGCCAGACGCCCTCGCTGGCGCACCAGTCCAGGGCAATCGAGATCGTCCTTTCGTCCTCGGCCGCCAACAGTCCGGCGCTCTCCAGCTCGATCAGCGGGCACAGCTCGGTAGGACTGCACTCTCCGCGCTGGTACGAGGCGTCGAACCAGCGAACGTGAACCAGCACCAGCCCGGCAGACTTCTTCGGCAACACCAGCCTCCAGTACCTGACTCGGCAGGGTTGACTTAAAAAGGTGGTTTTTCTGCCACCTTTTACATTTCGCTGGCAGATAACGACTTACGATTACCTCCCGCTGTGGGTGGTAGAATTTCGCCACTCTCTGACGCGCTGCCACCCCGCGGCCAACGCCCGTTTCAGGAGGGCGGGCAACTGGGAGCGGTACGGTTCGGGTCCGGCACCGTGGACGTGCCACCCGGGGTAGGAGCGGACGTGGGTGAGGTTGTGGTCGTCCTGCACCTCGAAGTTCTTCTCGCGGCCAATGAGCCGGGGCTGAATGCCCCCGGCTCTCAGGATCAGGTTGAACCCCGTCTCGGTGTCGGGCCAACCAGCAGCATTCTTACCAGTCCACTCGGCCAGTTCATAGGCATGCTCCATGTTCCAGCACGTCCCCAGACGGCGCAAGGTAGGGACGTGCAGCATCGTCGCCGTGTGGCTCACCATGCCCTGCCACTGGTCCGTGGCCCAACTCCGCTCAGACATTTCGTAGCCCACGGCAGGGTACTCGGCACTGCATTGGGACAGCAACCACTCCAGGTAGTCCCGTCTCTTCAAAAAGACGTCGCAATGCGTGTGGTAGAGATACTCCGTCCGGCACAGGGCATGAGCCAGGTCCAGGGCCGTGGCCACGGGTGCGCTGGAGTGCCGGTAGCCGTGGCCGCGAATGAAGTGGACTTCGAGGTCCGGAGCCCTCATCGCCTCCAACCGTTCGCACACCGCGGGCGAACTGCCCGTGTCGATCACCAGAATATAGGGCGGCACTGTCTGGAGACGCAAGAGGGCCACGGCGAGGTCGAGGAGATCGGGAGTGTCCAGGTGAGGGATACAGGCACTCACGCGCCACTGCCACGGTTTGCGCCGCACGCTGCCCTCCCAGCGATTCTCGCCGGGAGTGCCTGCCGGTGCCACCAGCCTGAAGGTATCGGCCCGGTAGGATTCGCAACGCGTACAACAAGGTAGCTCGCCCGTCTTCGTCCCCAGAGTGCAATTACCGTACAGAGCACAATCGTAGACTTTCAGGCTCACCCGCCCTTTGCACGTCCCACAGGGCAACATGTCGCCCGTTGGCTCGCCCTGGTGGACGCAGGGCAGGCGTGCGGTCCGGGGCCGTCCTGGCGTGTGCTGGCCGCCCCACAGGGCACGGTAACGGCTGTCGTACTCGTAGAGGTAACAGTCTCGGCAGAAGGCAGAGGACCAGGGCTCGCCGAGAGGCGGCAGATCCGGAGGACGGTGTTTACAGGGAGGGGGCATATCACTCCGTGATCTGGCAACTGTACTGCGAACCCGTCACTGTATCCACCAGCACGAGGTACAGCGGCTCGCACGAGCACTGCGGGCACAGGGCCGGATTGAAGGCCAGCGCAATCGGCGCCGTGCACCCGCTCAGTGTCACCGTGAAGTCCTCGCATGTGCTACCGCCGCAGGCAAGTGTCACCGTGAGGGTGGCAGTACCCGAGGCACCGGTGTAAGTCGCACTGCCGGACCATGTGCCGCCTGCATACGTCAAGGGCACGTTGTAAACGGTGCCGGCACCCACCCCGCAGAGGTCGGCGCTGGCCGACACCGTGGCGTACAACGTCTGCGGCAGCGCCACACCGCAGCAAGGCGTCATAACAGGAGTACCTCCGCCGCCACCCGAACCTGTCCCCGTCCCCGTACCAGTCCCCGTCCCTGTACCTGTGCCGATCGTGGTGGTGATTGGGCCGCACCCTGGCTCCCACGGGTTGAGGGTGGAGCCTGGGGTGCCGATCCCTTGCCCGGCAAAGCTCCCTGCAAGGTCCGAAATGCGAATGTACTGGAGGGTGGTGTTGGCCTGAGCGCCCGAAGGATCGGCCGTGAACTGGTTGAGCGAACCAACTACCTGGGCACTGCGGCAAGTGCCGGTAATCATGGCGTACAGATCGATCCGCGTCGGCCCCGTCGCATGCAGCACGTTGATCGACGTCGATCCCTGGCAAAGAAGAGTGCCGTAGGCCCCGCCCGACGAGGACTTGGGCGGGCTGTCGGCCGTCTCGACAAGGACGTTTAACTCCGTCACCTGCGTCACGCCCACGGCCCGGCTGCTACCCAGCAGCATGGTTGCCGTGCCGCCGCTCACTCCGAAGAGAGCGGTGTACATGGCGGCAGACGAGCCGTAGGGTGGGGACAGGATACCAGGACCTGCCGTGTTCAACGGCACCGTGAGACTGGCGAAGACGTCCCCCTGAATCAAGTAACTGCCGCCCTGGGGCAAGTAAATGGTAAACCCGGTGTTGTACCACACACCGGGAGTAATGTAATCCGGTGAACCACTGGTAGGCAGGGCGAACGAGGCACCCATGCACTGCTGGCCGAACAGCAGGCGCGGGTAGGCCGGCACGGGTGCCGTGGGCACGCCGAACGAGAGGATTTCGTCCTGGTGCTCCAGCCACGGCGGTCTGGTGACACGGGTTTCAATCCGGTCCGAGGCATGGAGCCATTCGATCTCGCCTTCGAGCCCCGAGGCGGACCACGGACACACGCCGGCGTAGGCAGCGTCCGTCGTGGCCCGCAACAGCCAGCGGTAGTAGGCGAGGGCAATGCCCTGCGCCGAATTGCGCAGTTGGGTGTCATTGGTGGGCGTGCCACCAGCGAAGGGCAGCGTGGCCAATGTCTTGCAGTGAAAGAGCTTCGAGCCCGGGAACCCGGATACCGTATCGGGCACCTCGGGAAGAGCCAGGCTGGCCAGCGTCACAACGTAGGGAGTCGGCGCCAGAACGGTGTAGCCGTCACTGGCCACTGTCTGAAAGGCCACCGTGACGGATTCGGGCAGACAGGCGTTCAAGTCATTGATTGCCACGGCGTTCTAGGACCCAGCCAGGGAGGTAATCGTAAGTCTAGTGGTAGCAAGGACAAGAAAAAGGTGGCAGAAAAACCACCTTTTTCCGGGCCTCAGGTAGGGCTCTTGACGCCCTCTTCAATCAACTCCCAAGCGTGGGTAAGCGAGTCGGGGATAGGCGGCTCCAGCAAGACGGCGCGGACAATGGCCAGGATACGCTCCCGCTCTTCACGGGCGGGGTCCGGCAGGTTCTCTCCTGCCACGGGCAAGGGATCGCCCTCGGTAGGTTGGGGTTCGTCCGCAGGCACTGCCGCCCTCTCCTGCGCCGTCTCCTGGGGTGGTTGTGGCTGGTCGATCTCCACGAAGGGGCGGCGCATGCTGGACGTCCCCTGCGGTTGTTCTTTCTCCGGCATTGGTTGTCCTCATTCGGTAAGGGCGAATTGTCCACCGGCAATACGCGGTGTGGTGAGGGCCAGGTTGGGCGTGTAAAGCGCCTGTGCGCCGTCCACGTTGACAGCCTCTACGCTACCGTCGAGGCCGCATACGATCCGGTGCTGCACCACGGCCGCCACCTGATCCAGAATCAGAGGCAACGGCTCGTAGTCCCAGACGCTCAGACTCGGATCGGGGGTGACGTCTCGGCTGCCGTCCAGCGGATAGGCGATCTCGATACCCAGGGCCAGGGCAATGGCGTCGTACAGTTGCGACACCGAGGCCGTCAGCACGGCTCCGGTGAAGGCACCCGGGCGAAACCACCAAAAGAACCTGTCGTCCACCAGCGTCAACAGGTACAGGTCCTCACCAATGTCGTCCTGCGCCGCTCCTGTGGCCAGCGGTCTGGCAGGCAGGAGCCACATGTCCGTCTGAACGCTCGTGGTGCCGTCGTCGAGGACCAGGGGCAGGAATTGCATGCCCCCACCCGCGCCGTGAATGGCTGCCAGGGCCGTCTCGTTGCACAGATAGTGAGCCGTGGCGAACCTTGAAGCTCCCCACGTAGGCCAGCGCAGCACACCAGGACGAACAGGGCCACGGGGCCAGTAATGCGGCGGCGCGAATTGCGTCCTCACCGTGTCCTGATAGCCCAGCAGCTTCACCGTTGTCAACCGCGTGCTCGCTTGGCCCCGAGAGAGAAATTCGGCGCTCCAATCGAACGGCACGTGCGCCTGCACCCAGGCAATCTGTGCCGGTGTGGGAGAGGGGAGTTGCACGCTGGCGTAGGAGATCACGTTGGGTCCTCGGATCAGGCAATGACACTGTCCGGCACCGTCGCACCCGTCGGCGCAGAAGGCAACTGCAATCCCAACGTGCGGAGCGAGAACGCCCGTTCGGCCCACCTTTGCACGGCGCCATAGGCGTTCGTCATGCCCAACAGCCACTGATCGCCCACGATCAGTTTGTTGGCGCCGCTGAACACCGACACGAACGGCCCGCCCGCGTACACCTGCGCCATGACGGCCAGGGCCAGCCGATCCACGAACACCGACTTGCCGCTGTCAATGGCCGTGGACAGGCGTATCCGGAACTTCGCCGTGGCCGGCAGGACCGCTGGCGTGCGAAAGACGCCGCTCACGGGTTGCCACGTCCCCGTTACGGCCGTGAGGGATTGGGTGACAGCGTTGGGCGTGCCGGCCGCGTCGGCGAGCACGGCACCCGTGCCGTCGATCAGGGCGAACTCGAGGGCTCCCGCGGCGGGCGTGGCACTGCACTTGATCCAGCAGTTGAAGGCGTACTGCGTGGCCGGCAAGAGCGTCGCCGCCGTCCCGCCCGCTCCCACCGTGGCACTCGGAGCCACCCCGAACTGCTGTGTCACGGCGTCCAGAAGCGCCGCGCCCGTCCCCGTGAACTGGAGCGAACCCGAACCCGCATAGGCGTTGGCCGAACCGCCGTTGAAAACGTCCGTCCCTGCTGCTCCGGTCGCCAACACCCAGTTGTCTGCTATATTCGCGGTAGAAAATACCTCGAAGTCGCTGTTCTGAAGAAGGTTGCCGGCGCTGTTGTTCTTCGTGCCGTCCACGGCCTTGACGTTCAGCGAGGCCCCCGAGCCACCGGGCCAGTTGTAGGCCAGGGTATCGGAGATCGCTCCGGCCCCCGCTACGGTGAGGGGTTCGTTGCCCAGCGTACTGCCACTCTGGCTATCGCCCGTGCAGGTGAGGGTGAGGACCTCGGGCAAGAGGTACTGAAGATTACTCCCGCGAGTGTTCTTCACACTCAAGACAATCGAAGGCGTGCCGTTGGGGGTGCCATTGGCGGCGGGAGCGGCAGCGGCAGGGGCACTGGCGTTGACGGTGGCCCCGGCGGCGTTCATTTGCCCGATCAGGACGGCCAGGGCACTCGGCAAGTCCTTGGTAGGTAAGGGAGAGTCCAGGTCCACCATTCGGACAACCGTGGCCTGGGACAGGCTCTTGAGGGCCGCGAGGAAGGCCGTCGCCGTACTCTGCCAGGTGGAGAGATTGCTATAGAACCCGTCCGAGACGGACTGAATCCCCGTGCCAGCGGCATAGGCGGCCAAGATCGTCGCGGCTCGGGTGACGGCATTGGCACCCGAGAGTACCCGTGTCGTGGCCGGTCCGCCGCGGAGGGCATTCAAGTCGTCCATGAGCGCCCACACCACTCCGAGCCTACTGTAAAGGCCGCCACTGCCCGTCAACGGTACTGTCATGGCATAATCCTCGCGCCGTGTGTTCTCTTGAGAAGTGTATCAAACCGTGGGCCAATCCCTCACGACGGCGCAGAAGAACGACTCGCTTCTTCCAGCACCTCGGCGTGCGTCCGCCCCGAGGCGTCGAATAGGCACTGTGCCACCTCGCAGCCCACCGACGTCAGGCCGTAGTCCATGTCCTCCGGTGTCGGCCGCTCCTGCTGTTCGCAGTCATAGCAGCGGTACAGCAGGCCACGCCACACGAGCGTATCACCTCCTGGTGGATGAGCCGATAACTTCATCTTCCGCATTCTTCTTGTAATACAAGTAGCACTTCGTCTAAGACGCCGAGCCATTTCGTTGATAGAAACGCCTGCCATATGCAAGTCTTGAATCTGCTGGTCAAGAAAAACATAATCTATAGGAGGCGCTGTCAAGGTAATTCGCAGATAGGAAGCTCGCGATTGAACGGCAGCATAAGTTCGATTTAAGCGAGAAGCAATCGTTGCAATAAGCTCCTTTCCATAACACATTCGGAGGCAGTTATCTTCCTCCCCCGTCCAGTGCCGCTCCATGATCCTACCTAGCAATAAAACCCCGTCCCGATCCTCCTTCGCAGTCACGCCGGGCCGGCAAGGAGGCAGCGGCGGGAACAGGAGGACCGGGCGGGGGTTGTTTGCGAGTCTGGGAGTCTCCTTGCCAAAGAGGGACCTGCGAAGGCCATTGCTGTTGTAGTCTGCGCGTGGGCGCGTGTCCAGGGGTGTTTTTCCGTGCGCCTTGACGCCGATCGACTCCTGCGCCAGCATGAATGCAGTCGCAGCCCAAGGGGGAGTTGAACGGAGGAGGATTGACCCATGCCAGACGAAATCCACCTCGACGACGACGAACTGGCCGACGCCAGCGAGAACGTCATGCACATCGCCAAGGAGCAGGCCGAGCGCGAC
>Ga0066662_10000413_pt1 | contig 18812 bp, 26 predicted proteins | sample GraSoiAngelo_111_FD_133939 | JGI IMG/M metagenome (GOLD analysis project Ga0066662, IMG submission 133939) | Grasslands soil microbial communities from the Angelo Coastal Reserve, California, USA - 14_0903_12_40cm | ecosystem: Environmental > Terrestrial > Soil > Grasslands | place: USA...
CCTGGCCCGTGTCGAGGCTGTCGAACAGCGTCCGCTGCACGACACAATGGGGTGAACACCAGAGCCGCTCCTTGCGCCGATTCTCGCGTCCCTGGTCCGTCCGGTTCCCGTACCCGCCGCTGGAGGTCCAGTGAATCACCGTCCAGCCGTGCCGCTCCAACTCCTCATGCCCCTCCCCCTCGTATCCCGATAATACTATCCTGAGATCGCGGTTGTCGCCGTGCTCCAGGCACCAGTGGCGCACGTCCGCTGCCACCGTCTCCGAGTCCTGGCTGTACAGTCCCTTCGCCCGCTTAGCACCCGTGCCGTAAGGTGGGTCGCAGTTATGGATAAGGGCAAAGGGGGCAGCAAAGAAGTTGTCGCCGTCAACGTCAATGTCCCACACGGGACCGTTGTAGGAAGCGGTCCTCACTTCGCGCACCCGGGCAAGAGTGTGTCCTGCAATGATGCGCCGACCTGAGCGGAAATGCTTGGCGGGAACTGTCCAACCCAGCTTTTCCGAATCCTCCGAGGCGAAGTACACGTCGAAGTTGTTCTGCCGTCGTTTGAACGACGGACGCAACCCGCAGCGGACGGCGATGGCGAACATCTGTCGAGCAAGCCGCTCGCTTGCCGAAGTGCCCGTCAGCTTGAAGCGGTTGCGTGTCTCTTGCGAGGCTCCGCCATCCCCGCGGAGCCACCCTCGCAACAGTTGCATCTGGCAGTCAAATGGTGCTGTCATGAGATCCGGATGAAGCATCTTTGTAACCGCAACCCCTGGCACGTAGAGGGAACAGAACTCTCCCAACGCGGCCGATCCGATCCATGCGACAAGCGTTCGAGTGTCCTCTACGTCCCTGTACGAAAGTTGCATGCCGAATAGGGTACTGGCAAGGCCAGCAAGATCCCGAACGTAAGTCTCCCGCTCGTCCTGGTTGAATGCCCAGACCACCTTGGACGGCACCCGCCCCCGGCCGCGCGCCTTGTACTGAATGTGCCCCTCGGCTGTGTAGTAGCCGAGGAAGCGGAAAAGGTCAGGGCTAGGGTTAAAAGAAGCCGGTCGCAAACGGCCGCGAATCCTGGAAGTGGTCCGCCACTGCCAGGCGACGGGTTTTTCCTTACCACCTGCCGGAACGAGCAAGTAATCACCTGGCTTGACTTCGGAAGCTCGGAGCGTAACTCGTTGGTCCCATAACTGCTCATGCGTTCGGGTGTCCTGTCGCGTGCCAGCAGGGCGTCCGGGAATGGACAGAAGCCAGTGTTCGGGTGTCAGGCGCAACGGGTCTGGCAAACCCGTTACTTTGATGGAGAGCATGTCTCCAACGTGCTGGCGGCAAAACTTCTCAAGTACCTTGCGACCCGGCGCGATGGTTGCCCCAGTGGGCAGGTCCTCGATACGTACCAGCGATTCGTCTTCTAGCCGAACCAAGGTATCGGGATGCATACAGTACACACCAGTGCTCCCCAGGCGCGTCAGGACGCTCTCGGATGAACATACCCGGCGCCAGTCCCCACAGCAGACGCGGACGTTCCTGAGCCGGTCCCTGAGCCTGCAAAACCACGCCAAGAGCCACTGCCGCCGCTGTTCGCAGGTGCCCATGTCAGTCGGGTTACCCGCGTGAATGCCCATGCCGTACTGTCCGTGGCCGCCAGCAATAAAGGGCCGCTTTTGATCCAACTGCCCCTGACCCTGACCGGCATGGATGCCGGTCAGGGTGTCGTGGGCAGCGGGTATCTGCTGGCTGAGGGTGGGCGTGCCGTGAACGCCCAGAGATCCGTTTTTGCCACCATTGGAGCGTGGCACTTGCTGCGGCAATTCCCCCTGTGCATGCACGCCCTTACCATAACTGTCAGCATTACCGCCACCGAGAACAGGCCGCTTAGTGGTTAGCTTCGAGGCCGGATCGGCGTCCCCACCGGTCCGGTGAACGCCCTGGCCTTTGCCGTGTGAACCGGCAAGGGCAGGGGTAGCGTTCCGGTGCCGCTCCAATTGGCCCACGTCACACCAGCCGCTGCCGATCCAGGCGCAAATGCCATACAGCCACCGTCCCGCCCGCTTGGCATCGAAATAGTCCGGATCCGCGCGCATGCGCTCCCGGAATGCCTCGGCCTCCTCTCCCAGCACGAGCCAACGGTGAATTGAGTGGAGGTCCACCTCGTTGACGGGCCAGTCACACCATTCGACTACTTCCTCGGGTGCAAATTTCGTGGCCCGCCAGAAGTTGGCAATCATGTGGCAGGCGTCGTTCACTGTTTCTATCCGTGGCGGGTGCGGCCGTGCCAGCAGAAAGGCACACGAACCGCAAAAGGGTTCGATGACATTGTCGCAGTCCCCCAGTCGCTCCCAGATCAGATGAGCCACGCGAGCCTTGCCCCCGAAGTACGCATTCACGGGAACGGCGCACGGAGCGCCGTTCCCGAGTCTCCTTTGCTATTCATCCCCCCCCCCGTCAGGAATACCACGTCATGCGTCAGGCGCGGCAGTTGTTGCGGCAGGTTCACTTGGCTCCTCCAGTGGCACCAGGGCCACCGTCTCGGGATTCTCGCCCATTGCACACGCTGGACACACCCCTGCTCCTTTCGGCCTACCATACCGTGCATGACACTTCGGACACTCCCACGTCTGCGCCGCCGCCTTCCCCTTGCGCCTGGGAGGGCTTGTCTCCGCGGCAGGCTCCTGCCCCTCTTCCTTCTGCGCCGTCTCTGGTACAGGCTCCGGGCCAGTGGGTGCCTCTGCCACGGCCACCGGCTTCTTCTGCCTCTTCTCCCTCTCTACGCTGCGCTGAAGCCAGGTGAACCAGCCAGAGCAGCGCTCGCAGAAGTAATCCTCGCGGTAGAGTCGCACCATGTCGCTGCGCTGGCACCGTGGGCACTGGGGCATGTTACTCTCGCTCATCGACGTCCTCCAGGGTAATCACCGTGCGCCGTGTGGGCCCACGCAGGCTCTCTACGTTGCCGAGTATGAGCCACTGCGGGCTGTCGTCTAAGAGCACCTTGGCCTTTACCAACCCATCGAGGAGCCCCTTCAGTCTCCCATCACTATCGGCCGGTGTGCGAGGACTCTCGAAGCGCACCGACATGCGACGGCAACCTGTGGCAGGCGGTATGCTGGCCTCTCTCACAGCGGCCCAGACGCGCTCGGCATCGCTGCGCAATGCACGCTGCCGCTTGCTCCAGTGCAGGCGCATGAGCACGTTCAAACGCACCGGAAGGAAGCCGTCAATCGTCAAAAGATACATGACACCTCCCCCGCGTTGGCGCGTCCTCCTGATCCTCGGCCAGGATACGGAGCGCCCTCGCCCCCTCCGGAGTCTGGTCCGGCTCCAAACGGACACTCAGGCCCACCAGGTAGAAGCGATTCCAGGCTCCTGTACAGGTGAGGCGCAGCAACCCTTTCTTCTGGAGAGCCAGCAAGTGACAGACGACGGCGTTGAGTCCTTTGATGCCCAGAGCCTTGCTGATATTTCGGACGGTGGGCAGGTACTGACGCTCTTCGAGGTGGTGGACCAGGAAGCAGTACACTTCGCGCTGTCGCGCCGTCAAGGGCGTATCCGGGGTCACTCTCGGCATACCTGCCTCCACTCCGGTGCCTGCCGGATTATGCTGCACAGCTCGCGACGCTTGCTCTCCCTACTCACTTCGGAGCCGAAGCGTGCCAGCCAATCGCTTACGTCCCCCTTCTCCGGCAGGTCGGGCAGTGACACCAGCCGGATGCTCTCCGCATGCCAGAAGATCAGCGTTCCCGCCGCCGCGACAGCGTGCCGGAGTCCTGCTGCATCGTTGTCTGGCAGGATCGCCACCCGCCGCCCAGCCAGCCAGCGGCCATGCTCCAAGGACCAATTCTCGGCGCCGTCGTCATTGCACGTCGCCAGGAGGCCCAGACGGTGCAAGGCGTTGCAGTCTTTTTCCCCTTCGCAATTGCCAGCGATAGTTGTCTTGCCGTTTCGACGCACTACGAGAAAGCCTGATGGAACGGTACAGCAATAAACTTTTCCATGGTATGGGATGCGTCCGGGCGTCCATGGGTCCTTTCGAGGATTACTCCCAAGAGTCCTCCAGGTTTTCGAGATCAAGGAGAGGTGGTAAATAGGTTGCCGCGATCCGCCGCGATCCTCCCGATGCACCAAGCAGCCATATCCCGTGCAAGCAGCAACCGCTGCAACAGCATCCGCTTCGCCACAACGGACCGTCTCGAACTTGATGCTCTTGCCGTAGCGAGTGCCATCCCATTCAGCAATCTCTTCAATCGCAATCATGCGCAGGGGAGTCGGCCAGTGCAGCATCCCCATAGTCCATGCCTTGTCTGGCATGTGGTCAAGGAGGAACGGCGCATCGTGGCGAGAAAGGCGAATAATCGTTTCGTCACGGGAGACAGAAATCGTATGCGGTATATGCAGGTTAGTGAGGAGGTCAATACAACGAGCAATCTTCCGTGGTTTCTTGAACCTAAAGTTGACAAGGCGACCCCTCGCGGCCACGTTACCGTCAGCGGCGAATGCCACAAGGAGACGGACTTGATTGGGGGTAACAGCTATCTCCCTACCGGCATAAATACCTGCCACGGGAAGACTGAGCCCACGGCCTACTTCGCTGGCGGGAAGGACACGCGGTTGACAGCGCTCGTGTTTGCCGAGCATACGGTGGTCTGGCGTCACAAGCAGATCACACCAATCCCTGGAAAAGTGAATCATGTCTCCGGCAAAGGTGAGCTGCTGAATCGCAGTAGGCGCATGAAAACTGATGGATCCGCTCTCCAGGTGATATTGAGCAACTTCCATCTCCGCGGTAAGGAGAGGAAATGAAACCCATCCGTGACGGGTGAGGACTTCCGTATCTTGCGAATAGCACACACACACGGGAGCGTTCGGTTGGGCGAGGATCTCAGGGAGACGGTAGGGTACTCTCTCCACTCCAGATAGGTCCCACTTCCAGCCACTCCCGTCCCAACGGCGCAAACGAAAACCCTTGGGACAGTAGCGCACCTTCTGGTAGAGGAGCCTGCCACCCTCGTCCCTGTAATCGTAAGTGGCGACGATGGAGCGCTGTGCCCGCACCCCCTCCCCTTTTGGTGGGAACCAATCCGTGGGCTTCGTGTTTGTGGCCAGCACCAGAGCCCGCCAGCCGCACCTACAGGTCCAGCAGTTGGCCAGCAGTTGTCCCTCTCTGCCTATCCAGAGACTCAGAGAAGGTGTACGGTCCCTGTGGACGGGACAGCGGGCAATCCAGGTCTGGGGCCGGCGTGATGGCCGGGCGGAAAGGCGGTCCAGGATAGGAGAGTAGTCCGGTCCCACTAGCGTGCCTCCCCGAACAAGACCCAATCGGCACTCACGCCGTAAAGGCGGCAGAGGGCGGCAACGATTGTCGCCCCGGGTGCCGTCTGTCCCTTCTCGATCTGCCAGAGGTTGACCCGGGAAATATCAGCCCGCTCCTGGACGTCGGAGAGCGAGTAACCGCGTGCCTTGCGCAAGGCAAATAATCTGGCACCTACAGCACGGCGGAAGGCATCGTCACAACGGCGCATCACTCAACCCTCCATCTGGTCTAGCCGGTCGCAATCACTCTCCATGCCGAGTTGTGCGAAGTCGGCCCGCGTGCCCACGTCGAGACGCCGACCACGACGGCGCAAATAAAGAGCCGTTGAACCAAGCTCTTCGATCTCGACGGTGAAGCGCAACCGCTGAAGGCTGTGGTCCCGGAAAGTATTCAGGCCGTTGGCCAACACACGGCCAAAGTGGTTCAATCCCTTCCCTGCAAGTCGCTTCAACTCTGGGCCAAAGCCGAAGATGATAAGGGCAGGATCAATCGCCAGCGCCTCTTCCTCGCGAAGGCGGCCGAACTCGTCCTGCACACACCGATTGTAAGGCTGTCTGTGTCTCATGCGACCTCTCCTGTAATCTCGGCCAGCGTAAACACGCTCCGCACCAGTTTGCCAGCCGGATTCAAGCGCTTTCCTCCGGCTGGGGCACCAGATGCCATTCGCTCGTCTCCTGGATTCGCCACCACCAGGCCCCCTCGGGGTGCCAATCGCGGTTCCCGAAGTGCTCGTCACCAGGCGTTTCGCAGTGCCGCCGTCCGTCGCGCCAAGCCCATTCGCGGCACGTCTTGCCGGGTGCGGCGGAAGGCTCCGCAACACTGGACGAGCCTTGCTGCTGGAGATAGGAAACCACCTCGGCCCGGTGTAGTTTCAACACCTCCAGCATGAGTGGGGTCGCCTGTGCCTTGTCACCTCGAAGATAGGGCGTACCGTCTGGACGGAGAAGGAGCTTCAGGCCGCGGTCCTTCACGGCTTCGAGGATGGCGGCGAGAGTCAGGACACTTCCCGCTCCCGCTTCAGCCGGCCGATCCACCCGCTGGCCTGCTTCTTGGTACACCTTGAGGCGCGCTCTCGACTCACCCCGAACGTCCCGAGCTTCCATATCTGTGCCTCCGTCGCCGGCTCCTCCGCGGGCCGATACTGACCTCCCTGAGAGGCCGTCGCCTGCCGCGGATCGAATGGATTCACGGTATTCATACGATAAGAGACGTCGGCCTTGATCTTCTTCCGGCGCTCGCGCTCTTCCAGGATGAATCCCAACTCCTTTTCGGCCTGGTTCAGCAACTCCTCTACGGGCTTGGCCTCCTTGTCCTCCTCACTGAGTTGACGGGCATAATGCCGCGTGTCCGTGCCGAATTTGCCCCCCAGCACGTCCACGGCGGAGACGATCTTGTGCCGGCCCGCATTGCCGGCGAAGTCCAGGACGATCATGCGCGGCTTGGCGCTTTGAGCAATCGCCAGTCGGCGTTCTTCGGACGTTTCGAGACCGTCCACGATACCTGTGAGCGGTCGCGTACCTCTGCCCAGGGTTTGGGTGTAGACCCCCAGGCTCTTGGTAGGCCGTCCCATGACCACCATGCTCACTTCGGGCACGTCAAAGCCTTCGAGAAATAGAGAGCACGACAGGAGGAATTGCAGCTCGCCGTTGCGAAAGCGCTGTACCGTCCGGCGCCGTTCGTCGGGTGGAGACAGCTTGTGGTCGCCACACAACCAGGCCGTGGCTCCAGGCTTGTATCGCTCGATGACCTCGCTTAACGCCTGAGCGTGTTTCACCGAACAACAAAAGACCAGCGTGGGGCGCGTGCCAGCCTCCTCGACGATGGGTCGTGCCATCTTGTGTAGCGGCGTTTCTTGAGTGAGGAGGTTTTCGAGATCGAGCTTGTGGAACTCGTGGGCGACGTCGCGGACCTGGGAAAAATCCAGGTCGTCAATCTGGACACATTGCTGGTGGACGGGAACCAGCCAGCCATCGTGGATGGCGTCGGCCATTGCGTAGCGATAAGCTACCGTATCGAACACCTGGCCAAGGGCGCGCTTGTCCAAACGTTTGGGCGTGGCACTCACGCCCAGAATTTTGGCCTCGCGGAAGTAGTCCGTCACGGTGAGGTACGAAGGAGCCACAGAATGGTGCGCCTCGTCGATGACGACCAGGCCAAAGTATTCCCGTGGAAAGCGCTGGTGCCGCCCCGGGCGACACATGGTCTGAACGGTGGTAACAATGGTGCGCGGCCAGCGCTCGATGTTCAGGCCGAGGTCGTCCTTGCCCTTGTAGACCCCGGGAGCCTCACCCGTGATGACTTTCACCTTGCTTGCGGCCTGGTCGATGAGTTCCTCGCGGTGGGCCATGATGAGGACACGCCCATCCCAGCGATTCGTGAGATGCGCGAATACCACCGTTTTGCCCGTCCCCGTGGGAAGTTCTACCAGCACCCCGCGATGCTGGCCGAAAGCACCCTGGACAGCGCCAAGACAATCCAATTGATAGGGCCGCGGTGCCAGTTCCGTACTCATTCCTCGTCCTCGTCCGTAACGGGTTGGGACTCAGCCGGTAGCAGCTCCTTCACGGCCTGTTGCATTTCGGGCGATGTGCGCCGCCACACCTCCCACGTCACCCACCCCGCCCCCAGGCAGCCCTTGCACTCCGGGTCGTACTCGCCGGGATGCTCCCAGTTGCAGTAGGGGCATTCAGCCACCCACGGCCGCCAGAACTTGAGCAGGGTCCAGACGCCCTCCAATCCCTTGTGGCGGTAGTAACCCTTGCCAGCGCTCTCCCGGTAGGCCATGTCCTTGCGCAGGCGCTGATCCGCCACGGGGTGCGAGGCCAACTCGTTCAGCTTGGTCGTCAGTTGTTTGTAGAGGGCACGGGCCTCGGCGAAGAGTTTGCGGGACGCGAACACGTCCGCCACCCGTTCGGGCACCGGCAGGCCGATGCCATCCGTTGGTCCGCTTGCCGCTTGCGGCGGGACCTCTTCGTCCTCCGTTGACTCCGCTTTCTTCTTCCGGCCTCCACCGCGGCGCTTCTTCACTTCCTCCTTCTGTTCTTCCGGAGGGAGCTTCGCCACTTCGGCCGCAGCGGCAATGGAGATCTCTTCATTATCCATCGCCTCCACGACTTCCGGCTCACCTTCTTCCACAACCGTCCGGGCCTGCCGGTAGGTGCCGGTACTGCCGAAGCCAGCCCCTTCCGCGGCCGCATCGCGTGTCTTCTGACCCCCCGAAAAAGGTGGCATTTCTGCCACCTTTTTCTTGTCGTTGCTACCATTGGACTTACGATTACCTCCCTGGGAGGGTTGTTTAGTGCTAGGGCGACCGGAGCGGTGGCCGATCTCCGCTTCGATGGCCTTGGCGATGGCCACGCGCTCACTTGCGGTGAAGTCCTTGCGGACCTCGTTCTCCGCGTACTGCCCCGCAAGCATCGACTCCAGATCGAGCACCCGGCACAGGATCTCCGTCCAACCGAGCACGTCCTTGCACGCCTGATAACGGCGCAGACCAGCGATGAGGCGCTTGTCTGGGGTAATCACAATGGGGTGCATGAGCCCCAGGCGGTCGATGCTGTCCGCGAGTTTGTCCAAATCCCCCATGTGCTTGCGGTAGTGACCGTTGATGTCGATGTCCGCGATGGGGACGAGTTTCACCAGGTCCATATCTCATTTCTCCGTGCTGACAAGAGGTGGGCGAGTCCGGCAGTATTCGTTCAATTGTTCAAGTTGGCCGGATGGACTCCAGGTGGAGCACCCGGCACAGAATCTCGGTCCACCCCAGGACGTCCTTGCACGCCCGGTAGCGGCGCAACCCTGCGATCAGCCGATTGTCCGGGGTGATGACGATGGGGTGCAGGAGGCCGAGGCGATCGATGCTGTCCGCAAGGGCGTCGAGATCTCCCACGTGCTTGCGGTAATGACCGCTCACGTCCAGGTCCGCGATGGGGACGAGTTTCACCAGGTCCATGTCTCATTTCTCCGTGCTGACAAGAGGTGGGCGAGTCCGGCAGTATTCGTCCAGTTGTTCGAGCTGTCCCGCTGTGAGGTTGCCAAAGGGTGTTGCAGTCGGCAGGTCCAGGAACTCCATGCAGTCGGCATAGGACAGGCCCGCCTTCTTCATGACGGACCACAGCTCGGCCTTCCGATTGCGTGGCTGGGCCCACGGTGGCAAGGCCGGCTGCCCGACCATTTGCTTCTTGCTCTCGTCGTAGCCGACCCAGATGGAGGGCAAGCGATAGAGATACCTGCCCACTCCGAACTTCACCGCTGCACGCTTCAGGGCATTCGAGACGGCGCTCTTCATGCGGTCGCCGACATCCGGTTGCTTGCTCTGGCCCCCCACGTCGCATTTCGTGATCCACTCGCCATCCACCCGGAGTGACAAACGGCATAGGACACTTCCGTCCGGCAGTACCTGATACTCGTCCTGCCAGCCTCCGAGCCCCAAGACACCGTCGAGTCGCTCAATGATGAGCCTGGCGTCCAGGTAGGGCACGGGGAGGCAGCGATTGCCGCTCACCACCTTTGGCTTCCAGCGAATCTCCCTACCCTCGAAGGGCGCAGCCAAGGCTTCGGCAATCTCGTCACTCGTCACGGTGTTGTCTCCTTCGTAGTCGGTGTGAGTGTGGCCAGGGCACCGGCCACCTCGTGAGGTTGGGCAAACTCCTGCGCCACCAGGTAGTGGCAGTCTCCCCGCTCCCCGCTTACAGGCTTCGGTAGCGGTGGGCACAGGAGGTACGTTGTGCCCTCTTCGTCGGCCATCTCCTGGCCCCAACGGCGCAGATCGGTAACGGGGTCCTTGGGCCGCCACTGCCGGTCGAGGCTCTCCAGCGCGGCCACGGCCAGCGCGGCCACACACACCAGTTGCCGGCGAAAGCGCCCCAGGTTGGCGACTACGGCGGCATCGCAGACGGCCAGGCCGACGTGCCGGGTGAGGAGTGCCACCCACTGCGCCTGAGTGAGTCCATCGTCGTGCTCGGCGCCCCCGTGCTCGCGGTCCTGCGCCTCGCGCTCCTTGCCAATCTCGGCGAAGATCTTCTCGCGCATGGCCTCACTCCTGAGCGGGCGTCTGCACCGTCTCGGCTCTCCGCTCGCATTGTCGGCCGTTGAGCCACACGCGCGTGCGGTGCGCGCCGGGGTAGCAGGGTAACTCCACTTCCACCGTCACGTTGCAGTGGTCTGGCCCGGGCAGGACCTCGACCACCCGGCAGGGCACGAGTACCCTGTCGCCTTCGAGCAGCGGCTGTCCGTTCACGTCCTCGGGCATGGGAGAGACTCTTTGTTTAGGCAGGGGCGAATTGGGGTTGACGTCCATCACCATCTGCATTAACTGCGGGCCAAACTCCGGATAGGTAGCGGCGAGATGGTGAGCATCCCTGCGGATCGCTTCCAAGTCGGCACGCACCGCATGAAGCCGCTGATAAATGGATTGCCGAATGAAGCCACCTTTGAGCAGTGGTTGTCCGTGTACGTCCTCGGGCATGAGGTAGACTCCTTGTGTCACGGCCAAGTATCCAAGTCTGTAGGGCCAACGCCGTAGAGAGGTGCTGGTCCCAAAATCCACGGCGCAGAGGAAAGACGGCGCCGCCTCGGCAAATCGTCATGCAAGAGATATTCTTTGACGGCAATTCTCGCCTGATGAAGTGTTTCAACCCAGACGACAACGAATGTGTTACCGTCAGCGCCATTGGTGCGAACATCGTAGTGGATGGAGACGTCTCCGTCCCGAATGAAGCCATAGAGGTCCGCACTGCGAACGGCACAGGCGTAGCGCAACGTATCCTTCGCAGGGTTGAGGTAGGCGTGAATCGTCAGTTCAGGGAAGACGAATCCACGGGGTTGGGCCGCGAGTGTGCGCAACCGCTTGGCCAACTCCGTTTCAGCACCACTGGTGCGCGAACTGCGGGCCGTGAAACTCGCATATGGGGCTTGCTCGGCTGCAATCGTCTGCACGCGACTGGCGAGGCCACGAAAGCCAAGGCACTTGTCGAGTTGCCAGGCGTCAATCCCAGAGTAGGTGTCGAGGGCCTTGGCGAAAGGCGTTGCGGTCACACCCTCGACGGGGATACACAGGCCGCCACCGAACCAATGCTTGATGGCAGGCCACACCACTTTTTGGAAGGCCAAGGCACTCCAGGAGAGATCGCGCTGAAACTCACTCGGCACGCCGCACCTCCACTCCGCGAGCCTCACAAAACGCCAGCATGTTCTCGGCAATCTCCGAGCCGAATCCTACCCGGCCCATCTCGGCAGCCGCAGCCAGAAACGTGCCAGTCCCAGCGAAAGGATCGAGCACCATGTCTCCAGCATGCGTACTGTGGCGAATGAAGCGTTTGGCGAGCTCCTCGGGTTTCTCCCAGGTATGATCGCGCAAGCCCGTGCGAGCATCGGGAGCGTTGACGTCCTGGACGCTGAATTGCTCCGTCATCTTCTCGCAATCGAGAGGAGGCGCTTCGGGGCCGCGCAGGTAAAAGCAGGCTTGCCAGTTTTGCTTGTAGTCGTTGGCCGGAGCTGGCCCCAGCGTGTTGCGGTAGGTCCACACCAGCACGTTCGCCAGCGTGAACCGCTCCTGCGCCAGCAGCACATCCAGGTAGGCGTATAACTCCTGCGGATAGGCCCCGGTGAAGATGTAGGCGCGGCCGCTGTCCTTTAGACGGGACATGGCGAGCGGCACCCACTCGTGAGTAAAGGAGGCGATGTCCAGTACGTCCGTCATGTAGGGTGGATCAGTCAGGAGGAGATCGACCGATCCAGCCTCAACCTCCTGCTCAAGAAACTCCATGGCATCCATCTGCACGACCAGGGGCGCGTGTTCAGCCGTCCGAACGGCCTGGACGCGACTGGCTCGCTTCTCATCCTTGCGCCGATGCTTGGCAATCACTTGGCCCACTCGGCGCGGCGTGACCTTCAGGTCAGCGGCAATGGCCGCATGCGTCTCGCCAGCCTGTGCCCGTTGCAGGATAGTCGGATGGAGAGCGGGCGGCAGTTTGAGACGGAGGTCAACGGAAGCATTAGGCACGTGCCTAATGCTTCCGTTGCTTTCGATGCTCTGTGCCATCCATCGCCCCACCGTCCGTTGGTCGACCCCAAGGATTTCGCCAATCTTGGCCTGTGGCAGGCCCTCGTTATTGAGCCGAATGGCAAGATCCCGTTGCGTTTCGCGTACCGCCTCGACCTGTTCTGGAGAGAGTTGCCGCCGCCCCAGGTTAGCCTTGATGGCATAGGCTTGTTTGTGAGTCTCCGTTGGCAGACGCACGACCACCCGAGGGCATGGGACGCCAAGCTCCCGCGCTATCGCCTCGCGGTTGTGCCCGTCGAGGATGTCCCCGTTCTCGTCCACTTCGATAGGGACACGGACCCCATCGGCTGCAATGAGACGACGGAGGGTGTCGCGCTCCTCAGTGGAGAGGGGAGGTAAGAGTTGATACTTGCCTGAGCCGTTCTTTGGAGTCTCGTTCGACATGCGCGTCCTCATCGCTCTTCCCAGTCTTGTTGACCACGTCGCCATCAACTCGGTTCCTGAGCGACATTATCTGGCGCAGAATTCTCGAAGCAGACCTTGCAAGCGAACATCCGAGAACACTTCTTGAGACAGACGATCAAGTCCCCCCAATAGGACACCTTCTGATCGAGGTCGCTTCCACCCATAGCGCAACGCTGCACGTCTGGCCACGAGCTGGCGAGTTTGCCATGGGGGAAATCGCGGTTCCCTTTGAAGGTAAGGGTGTAGAACCCGAATCCACTCCTTCTCCGTAGAGAGCAACAAACCAAGCGGTCTGAATTGGTAAGCGATATGAGGGGCTGGCATTTCCAGGAGATATGGAGCCCTATGGTGTGTTACCCAGCGTGCCCGCAAGGCTTGTGTCTGTCCAACGTAAAGAGCATGAAATCCGCTGTAAGCGACATAGACTCCAGAACGGTCGGGAAGTTTTGACCGATTATGGAAGAATTCGCTGCCATCAAAGCGACCCTTGATATCCATCCAGTGCAGCAGTCGTTCCGTCATGCTCTACTTCCTCAACGCTCTTCCCAGTAACTATCATCCGGTGGCGGCGCCCCCAGCGTGTCCTCTACCACCTCGTGTTTCGGCTTTCCCAGCCCCCATTCCGGCGGCAACGTCCTCAGCGAGTGCCAGTCCGTCTCCCCGGCCCGACGCCAACCCGTCGCACCCCAGGGAATCCACCGCCGTAGGATCGCTTGGCTGTGGACCTCCGGTGCCGTGTCCGGCCGCCCTATCACGCTGGTCAGGATCACCCACCCAGGAAGTCGCCACTCGATCAAGCCGTGTGGTACTGCCATGCTTTTCTGTGCCCTCTTGCCCCGGTAGAATAGAGAGCGGTGTGTGGTGTGTCAAGTAACTTGTGACATAAATCCGTGGCACAAGACACTTGACACACCTAACTTCGCGCCGGATAATGGGTTACGCTTTCTTTTTCTCCGTAGCTCTGTTACAAGTGGAGGAGTGTCGAGTGTCCATCCTGCTGCCGAATGGTCTTGTCATGGCCGAGACGGAAGATTCCGTGGACGATGAAGGCCCCTCCTCCCAGACCGTGCGCCTGCCAGTGGACTTGGTCGAGATGGCACGCTTCATTTGCTTCCACCGACGCGGTCCGAAGGGACGGCGCATCATGTTAAGCCGTTACCTGGACAGCAAGTTACGGCAAGCAATCACGGACGAGTACCATGCGCTGCAAGAAGAGATCGCCAGGGCTGCACAATCGCCGCCCAAGTCGAAACGGCGGACCCCACCGTCCTGACCTACACCTTGACTCCCATTGCCCGCAGTCTCTTCTTGGCCACCTCGCTGGCTCGCCGCCGCTGTCCTGGCGTACGCTCGGCCGGTGGCGGTCCGGGCACCGGCTCGCCGAAGGCCGCGTCGAGGTCGCTCTCGGCCACCAGGCGAATGCCCGCCACCATGCGCACCGGCAGCGTCCCCTTGCGGCACAGCGCGTATACCGACGAGCGCTTCCGCCCCAGGAGGGCGGCCACCTCGGTGATGCGGTAGTAGCGCTCTCCTTTCCACTCGATCATGACTGGCCTCCTTTCTCCGCAGCGATGCGCACGCGGGCGGCCTCGAATGCCTGGCACCATGACGGCATGGTCCTCCTGGCCCCGTGCCAGCGCACCGTGGGCAGGACCAGACACGGGCCGAATACGCCGAGCGGTCGGCAACCCTTCGAGGCATACAGGCATGCCGTCTGATAACCCAGAGGTTGGCCGGCTCGCCCGGTGAGGTAGTATTCGCAGGCCTCATACAGGCTGATCGACGTGGCAGGCTGGAACGTGGCCAGGTCAATGCTCAGGTCCACAGGCGCGAAGGGATCGGTAGCAGGAGCAGGCGCGTCCATGTTGATTGCCTCCGTAGGTGACTTTCACTTACGGAGGCAATCATAGACGGCGCAAGGCAAATCGAAATGTCGGGCGAGTGCTATAGACACGGTCCGTGTCGTGTCCCACGATTCAGGCCAATCCATACCCACGCCGGTCCCGGTCGTTCACCAGCAATCCTAGCGCCACCAGCCTGGCCAACGCCTTACGGATCGTACATTCCCCGTGCAACTCCGCCGTCCCCGCTTCGCTCTGTCGTTGCAACTCAGCCAGGATCTCGGCCCGGACGAAACGGCGCTCGACAGTGCCCCCCAGTGCCTTCAGGACAGTAAGGAGATCGCGCTCGCACGGACTCCGAACCTGCGATCCTCCCTGCCCTTGCGGGCGCAACCACCGCTGCAAATGCCCATGCCCCGGCGGCAAGAGCAACAGGACCACGGCACCTTTGCCATTCTGCGCCACCTCGTGGATAGGCTCCATTACCGCCTCCTCTACCTCTACCAATGTCTCCAGGGCCTTCGTGTGCAACAGGGACCGCAGCGGCGAGGCACCATTCAAATGCGCCGACATGGACTCCGTCCTCCTGGCGATGATATGAGCGCCCACTTACATGATTGGAGCGCTTGCAAGTTCATACAAGTATACAGAATTGGAGTGTGGGCAAGCTAGGGGAGGACTGTGGAAGGTATGGGGAATGGCCTGGATTGGGGCAGAGTGCCACAGTGACAGGGTAATTATGAGAGGTGAATGAGAACGGCCGGAGGTGTGACACCTCCGGCCCTGCCTGGCAGAACAATGGACGTTTAGCCGATCAAGTGCATGATACGGCGCGCAAGTTCGGATTGCTCGGTGTAATGCGCCGTGGACGAGGGCTCCCGGTGCCCGCCCACGGCTTGCGCCCCCTCCTCACCGTTCCTGCCAGCCGCGTGCTCGGCCAGCTTCACCTCCGTCAAGCGCAGGTGCCGTATCTGCCCCGGGGACCACTCCGGCAAGCCATGCCGCCGGCACACGCGCCGCACGGCCAGGCCGTAGCTGTCCTTCGTGTAGCGCCCCTTGCCCTGCCGTGTCCCGCGAAAGCCCGACGTCGGGAACAGCCATGCCTCCGGACACGGCGCAGCAGCGATCAGGGGATCGAGGATGACGCGCGCCGCTGGGCCTACCCAGTAGGTTTGACCCTCCGGCCGGACCTCGCAGTGCTCCGTCTTCCAGGTGTACGGGCTATACAGCCAATCCCCGCTCCCGGGGTCCGCGTGCAAGTCGATGTCCACGGGACGCAGGATGCACGCCTCGCTGGCCCGGCACCCCAGGAGCCGGTGGACCTGCACCAGCATCCGCAGCACGGGCCGCAGATAGGGCAACGTAGCCTCGACCAGGGACCAGGAGACGAGCCGCACCTTGCGCCCCTCGGGGGCCGTGGTCTTGGTCCGGCGAAGTCCCTTCACCGTAGCCAGTAGTTGCACCGTGGCCAGAGGGACGTAGCCGTGCTCGACGCCCCACGTCCAGATCCGGCGCACCCGGTTCACCTGCTCGTTGACGTAGCCGCGCGTCCACGGTGCGCCGGTCCGGGTCCTCTCCAGGAGGAAGGCGTCGCGCACGTTGTGGAGTTGCCTGGGGCCGAAGGCTACTGCCTTCGTGTCCCCATAGAGACGCGACAGCGGCCCCGCCGCGCTCTGGAAGCAGTACCACTCCGACGTCGGGCGGCCGTGCTTGCGGTACTCCTGCTGGGCGTGAGCCAGGAACCCGGCCAGCATTTCGTCTACCGTACTGTCCGCCTGGGGCCGGGGGAGAGGCTGGCTGTTGTTGGCCAACCACTCGGCAATCAAGCGGTGGTAGACCGCCTCGGCCTCGGGCGTGCCCCAGGTGCCGCAGTAATGGTCCTGCCCGTTGAGACGCACCCTGGCTCGCACCTTACCGTTGCGGTCCGTGTGCGGCCGGAGTTTCGGCACCCAACCCGTGTCCGTCCTGCGCCGTGGCATTGGTGTACTCCTACGGTGAAAACCTGTCCAGCAACCGTCAGAATTGCTACAAAGACGGGGTGAGAACGAGTTCGTCGCTCGCTCTCACCCCTGACCACGCAACGAACCTTCAGAGGAGGTCCGTCGAATGGCTATCCATGACAAAGCGCGTACTGAACTGATTCGGAACCACCAGCACGAGTACAACTGCTGGGGGGCGATGCGCGGCCGGTGCCGCTATCCGAAGAACCCGAGTTGGAAATACTACGGTGCCAAGGGCATTCGCGTCTGTGACGCCTGGGAGCACTCCTTCGCGCAATTTCTCGCCGACGTAGGACCGGCGCCGTCCTGGCAACACAGCTTGCACCGGCCGGACTCGGCCAGGAACTATGAACCGGGCAATGTCTGCTGGGCTACGCCTCTGCAACAGACTCTCGACAGAGCTTGCGTCCGATTCATCACGGCGCAAGGACTGACCATCTGTATAGCAGACTGGGCGGCACGGTCCGGTATCGACGAGGCCACCATCCGCAGCCGCCTCAAGGCAGGCTGGACACCGGAAGAGGCCGTGACCACCCCATCCCTTCTCAGGCTCATCACGGCCCAAGGGCAAACCATGTGGCTGGCTGCCTGGGCACGCCAATCGGGCATCTCCGAGGGCACCATTCGCTCCCGCATCCAGAAGGGCTGGACACCAGCAGAGGCAGTCACCATCCCCTCGCGCTCCAGGCGGCGCCGTCGCTAACAGGGTAGCCATCCCCGTTGGCTCCGGCCACAGAAAAAGCCGGGATGGCCGTAACTCGCCATCCCGGCTTGCTTTCTGAATCGGGGCGGGCCGATTCGAACGGCCGACCTCACAGTCCCGAATAGTAGCCTCTCCACTGGACATCCGCCCACCCTGCCGCCACAAAACCCTCTGCGGCCAAGGCACTTCGGTGAAGTGGAGCCCAAGGCGAGACTGCCCCTCCCCGTATACCCACGTCCACCGTTTTGCGCCGTTTTGGGGTACAAGGGGGATTAGTCGCTGCCGCCGGGCATGTCGTTCATGTCGAGGTAGACCCGGCCGGCGTTGATGCTGGGGACGAGGTCCGAGAAGGGCCGTTTGCTGCTGCTGCGGCGGCGGGAGGAGACCGTCCAGCCGCCGATGAACCCGACGCCCGGCACATGGGCGTAGACGGTCTTCTCGTCCGAGGTGCCGGCGAAGTCCACCTGGACCGGATCGCCGTGTTCGTCGGCAACGAGCACCCGCCCGCCCTCAAGCCGGGCACGGAAAGAATGCTTGCTCATCATCGTCTGTTCTCCCAGGTGTTGTGCGTTGTGTCCTCTCCACTGGACACCCGCCCACCATGCCACCGCAAAACCCTCAACGGCCAAAGCACTTAGCCTTGCGGAGCCCGAGGTGCGACTGCCCTCGACCGTATACCCCAGTTCACCGTTTCGCGCCGTTTTTGGGCACCAGGGCACGGCAAAGGGGTAACTACAGGGTAGGAGGTCGGTCGCAGCGCACCGAGCGGCCCACCACCAGGTGCTCGGCCTCGTGTTGCTCCCAGCCGCAACCGCACGGGCAGGAGTGGCGGCGGACCTGGAGTCCGCCGTCATTGGACAGGTATACGGCGAGGACACCCAACCGGCCGCAGGGGGCACGGCTGGTGCCTGGGCCGCAGGAGAGGGACTCAGCCACGGTGGGCCTCCTGCGGGCGCTCATGCCCAGCCGCTTCCCACGCAGCCCATGCGGCTTCTTCGCTGTCATACAGGCCCTTCAGGGCCTGCGACGGACCGTAGCCGCCGTTGCTGTACTCGCCGTATTCGACGAGCACCCATCGGCCCTCGGGCACCGTGTGCCCGTAGTGGCCGAAGATGTTTCCGATTACCCTCGGGCCACAGATGGCCCGCACATCTGTCTTCATCGTCTTACCCTCCTGTGGCCCCTCTCGGGGGCCGGGTCCTCGTTCAGTCGCCCTCAAGCGCCGGATGGCGTCCTCTTACGAGAGGCGACGATCCTTGGAGCGTCTCAGCCACGGTGGGCCTCCTCCAGGGCTCGCGCCGCCCAGGCGCTCTGAGCGGGATAGCCGTCACAGACACACTCCGCCTCTACGGAGTGCGGGTAGAAATCCGGCCCGCCTCCGCCCAGACGGTGCAGCGTCCAGCGCGGCAGAAAGATGGCTGCACCATGCTGATGGGGTCGCGACAACCCCTCGCTCCTAATGGCGATCACGTCGCCATTGCGATCATCGATGTCGATGACCAGGGCCA
>Ga0066662_10000414_pt1 | contig 18809 bp, 14 predicted proteins | sample GraSoiAngelo_111_FD_133939 | JGI IMG/M metagenome (GOLD analysis project Ga0066662, IMG submission 133939) | Grasslands soil microbial communities from the Angelo Coastal Reserve, California, USA - 14_0903_12_40cm | ecosystem: Environmental > Terrestrial > Soil > Grasslands | place: USA...
GTTTCCTGTGCGGGTTCAGAGGCATACCTTCGCGAACCTTCGATTCTGGCAATGCGGATTGCGCCGTACGCAGGCAGCGAGGTCATGGTAATGAATATGAGCAGCAGAGAAAGAAAGACCGTTTTGGATTGTGGGTTCAAAAATACGTTCATGGCAGATCCGAAAGCAAGAAAAAACGAAAGACCACTTACGGGGAAGGCCAGCAGGAGTGAAAGAGTGCCAACCAGGCTGCGCCGCAGTTTGCCCAGAGCAACATGGAAGGGCTGCAGTTGCGCCGGGCTGTCTTGCCATTGGAGTTCCGCGCGTCCCCAGCTGTAGAAGACGAATGCTGAGAATGAGAAGAAACAAAAGGGAATGATGAAGCCGAGCACGTTGGTAAATGGATGCTTGAATACCTGGATAGATCCCATGGCCACGATCAGCATGCAATTCAGCAGAAACACAATTTGCGCCAGGAATACCCGCAGTTGCTCCGGCATGTGAAAGAAAAAGAAGCGGGTGTTGCGGCGGTGGGCCGCTCCCAGGACACGCCGGCGCTCTTCCAGAGCCCAGTGGTGAAACAGGAAGCCCAACAGGAAAGGCGTGCCGACTTCAAGAAGGTATCCCAGGTGCACTGATGCGTGTTTCACCATGGCTATGGCCACAGCGCCGATCACACAGGCATAAGTAAGCAATACAAACGTAACACTGCGCCAGCCTTTAGGACGGAAAAACAGAAATATCTTTTGCGCCGGATTCAGATGGGAGTTGGGATCTTTTTCCAACGCCAGGAGCTTGAGATTCAGCTTGTCAATATCCTGCAGGGCATGCTCAAGAGAGACCTGCACTTCCTTATGCAGAGCAAGATTCTGCTCTTCCGGCAGCTTGGCCGTAGAAAGCTGTGACAGGAATCCCACCAGTTCGCCGGCCCGGTGCAGCTCCTTGTTTCTTCGCGCTATCACGTTGACGCGGCTATGGGTGTATTGAATGAGGCTCCTGGTCAGGGCCAGCACGGAACCGAATACCACGACAATGATCTGGATCTGCTCTTTGAATTCCTTGAGAGTGAAAAGATATTTTCCGACTTGGGTGATCTCGGGGCCTGCCAGCATAAGTGTCCGTTCAATAAATCAGGAAATGCGGCTAGATTTTACCCCAGAAGTAAAAGACATCCCACAGATTTATGCGCTGTTGCTCCCACCCTGAATCAGCGTTCCTCCGTTTTTCATCAGTGGTAAGGTTTTTGTCTGATCTCCGTGGCGATTTGATATTACGTGCCAAACATCTGCAGTTGCTGCTCAGAGGGTTGCGGCATACTGGGTTTGCGGGTTTTCACCAGGTTGCGCAGCCCCAGCCTGTACTTTTCGCCGTACTTCTTCACCAGCGTGGAAATCCGCTTGTGATACTCCTCAGGCAGGTAAGCCCTGCCTTCGTAGCGCTTCTTATAAAGAGGAACAAGCTGCGGGAACTTTTCTTCCAGACATGGCATGAAGACTTTTTCCGAGCAGGGCTTCAAAAACAGCGGGTTGGCATGGACATACGCGGCCCCGGCCTCCGCAGCAGCTTTGATGGTTTTCTCCAGTTCCAGCGGCTGATCGGTGATCCCAGGCAGCACCGGGCAGACGTTTACCCCGGTGCGGATGCCGGCCTCGGTGAGTTTCTGCACCGCCAGCAGGCGCAGATCGGGGCGGGGAGCACGCGGCTCCAGGATACGAGCCAGGTCCGTGTTGGTGGTGGTGACCGTGATGTGAATAGAGAGCAGGTTGTTTTCCGCGATTCTCTTCAGAACCTCAATATCGCGCAGGATGAGATTGGATTTGGTGACCAGGCCGATATCGAATCCCTGGTGGCGGGCAAACTCCTCGAGAATCGCGCGGGTGATGCCAAAGCGGCGCTCGGCGGGTTGATACGGGTCAGTCGCGGTGCCAATGGCGATGTCTTCACCGGCCCGTACTTTCTTCAACTCCTGCCGCAGCACCCAGGCAGTGTTCTGCTTCACGTAGATTTTGCGCTCGAAGTCCAGGCCGTCACGCAACTCCATGAACTCGTGCGTGTATCGGGCATAACAATACTTGCAGGCGAATTCACAGCCGCGGTAGGGATTGATCATCCAGACAAAGGGCATGCGCGGGGCAAGGCAGCGGGTGAGCACCGAGCGATTTTCCAGGGTGATGTACTCGACGTTGTGGCCTTCGTCTACGGCTTCGCCTTCAGCCGCCAGTTTGGCAATACCTACCAGCCGTTCACCGGGCTGGAGTTGAGGGAAAAGAGAGCAGGAGGACATGTTCAGCATCTACTTTCGCTTTTTGTTCACCCATAACCATAGCAGGCGATAGGGCGAAAGTAAAGCGAAAATGCGGGGTAGTTAAGCGCTGGGAAATGAAAGAAGCAACAGAGACAAGCTCCGTAGGGGCGGCACAGCGATGTTGTTGGCTGTCTTGTCCTAAGGGCATTGGAGTCAAGGCTAACAGCCAACGCCTAGCGGCTATTTTCAGTAGCCTTCTTCGGCGCCGGAATCCTGATGTCGATGGGGGTTACCTTCCCGAAGGTGGCCAGATCGCGGTCAAAGTCCCTGGCATTCCCCACCACCAGCACCGCCAGTTTTTCCGGATGGACGTATTTTTTGGCGACGCGGTTCACATCCTCAGGAGTTACTTTCTCGATTCCGGCGCGGTAGCGTTCCAGCGAATCCTGCGGGTAACCATAGAACTCGTACGACATGCGCTCGCCCAGCACCTTCTCTTTGGAATCGAACGAGAAGATGAACGAGTTGAGAATGGAATCTTTAGCCTTGTGGATTTCTTCCTCTTTGACGCCGCCATTGACCAAGTCGGCAATCTGCTTGTTCAGCGCATCAATGGCTGCCGCCGTACTGCCGCTCTTGGTACCCATACTGATACGGAGCACACCAGGATGATCATAAGCAGCGCCTACGCCTCCGCCCACACTGTAAGCGAGCCCTTCTTTGGTGCGGATGTTCGAGACCAGCCGGGAAGAAAAGCCTCCACCGAATAGTTCGTTCATGACTTCCACAGCGTAGAAGTCAGGATTGCGGCGTTCGATGCCTAGATCCACTATTTCGATCGCGCTTTGATTCACATCATCTTTTTCAATGAAGTAAATTCCGGGTGTGGGGTCATGGAAGGAAATCTGACTCTTGGGGAATGGCTCGCCCTGGGGAAGCTTGCCAAACATATCGCGCAGCTTGCGCTCCATCACTGCTGCATCAAAGTCTCCGGTAACGCCCAGGATCATGTTATTGGGCGCTACGGTGCGCTTGTGCCATTTCACAAGATCATCACGGGTGATCGCGGCAACGGTGTCATACTCCGCGATGCGGGCATAAGGATTATCCGCACCATAAGCCAGCCGCGTGGATTCGCGCTGGGCGATCTGGTTCACGTCATCGTTGCGCCGCGAAATGAAGCTGGCGACTTCCTGTTTGGCCAGATCAATCTTCTCCTGGCGGAACTCCGGGTTCTCCAGAATGTCCAGCACCGCCGGCAATACCTGGTCAAAGTCTTCTTTCAAGGATGACCAGCTAAGAAAGGTTGAATCGGCGCCGTCGAAGGTCTCGACCCGGGCCGCCTTCATCTCCAGTTCATCGTCAAGCTGATCACCGGTCTTGCTCTTAGTGCCGCCCGTGCGCCAAACCTCAGAGTAGATGTCCATCAGCCCGGTTTTATCGGCAGATTCATCACGTGAGCCGCCGCGGATACGAAAGGTTCCATCGATCAACGGCAGCTCATGGTCTTCCTGCAGAAACACGATTAGTCCGTTGGGCAATTCCACCCGTTTCGGCTCCTGCGGATGGAACTGGTGCAATGGAGGTATGGGTATCTGTTTCCACGAGGTGGCCCCGTTCGCATTTGAAGACGATGTTTTCTCCGGCTTGCCCGACGAAGGCTTCTTTGCGGTCGTCTGGGCCATAGACAAAGAGAGGGAGCAGGCCAGCAGAAGAAGGAAAGCTGAAATCCGGCAGGTCTTCGTCATTATTGCTGTGCTCCTTTATCCGCGGCTGCCGGGGCTTGTGGCTGCTCGGTTTCGATCATCGCGATTGTCCGGTTCTCGTCACTGAACGTCTTGTTGGCTACACGGCGGATGTCCGCCTTTGTGACGTGCTCGATACGGTCAATGTCACGGAACAGTTCGCGCCAGTCGCCATAGCGGGCCTGGGCGGTTCCCAGTTGTGAAGCCAGACCCTGATTGTCTGCAAGCCCGCGTATGAGATCGGCCTTGGCGCGGGTCTTCACCGATTGCAGCTCTTCATCGCTGACATCCTGAGTTTTCAAATGTTCAATTTCATCGTGAATGGGCTTCTCCATCTCTTTGGCCGGGTGTCCTTCAGAAGGAACGGCGAAGAAGTAGAAGAGGCTCGGATACTTGCTGCCGGGAAAACTGCCTCCCTCGGCGGCAACCGCAATTTGCTTGTCGCGCACCAGCGAGCGGTAGAGGCGAGAGGTGCGTCCTTTTGAGAGCAGGTCTGAGAGCACGTCATACACGGCGTCATCGGGATCGCGAAAATCCGGACGATGATAGCCCTCGATATACAAAGGCTGGCTGTGTTCGTGCAGGATGGCCTCGCGGGTCGCGCGCTGTGGCGGCTCGCTGGTGCGCAGCGGTTCCGGCGCAGGTGCGGCAGGGATGCGCCCAAAATATTTCTCGATGACCGGCATCGCCTCCGAGGCTTTCAGGTCTCCGACCACGGTAATGACGATGTTCGCCGGAACGTAATACTTGTGATAGAAGTTAAGCGCGTCGGTGGCCGAGAAGGCGCGAAGATCGGAAGGATAGCCAACCACCGGGCGTCCATAAGGGTGCGCAAAGTACGCCGAGCCCAGGAATTGTTCAATCAATCGTCCTTGCGGAGAGCTGTCAGTGCGCAGGCGACGCTCTTCATAGACCACGTCACGCTCTTTATAGAACTCGCGCATTACCGGATGCAGGAACCGTTCTGACTCAAGATAGGCCCACAATTCCAGACGGTTTTCCGGGAACGAATAGAAGTACCCGGTTTCATCCCAGTTGGTAAAAGCGTTGATGCCCACGCCACCCTGGCTCTCGATAATCTGCGAGAACTCATTCGGCTTAACGTATTGATTGGCGGCTGCAACAGCGTCCTTCCAGGCTTTTTCCAGTTCCGCCAGTTTTTTAGGATCGCGCCCGGTTTCTTTCAAGTTTTCTTTCAGGTAAGCAGCGTAGGCCACTTCTACTTTTGCAAGCGCTACTTTCTCAGCGGCATAGTCCCTGGTGCCGATCTTGTCTGTGCCCTTAAATGCCATGTGCTCGAACATGTGCGCCAGGCCGGTGATGCCCAGCACTTCCTGCGCCGCGCCGGCGTCAACGTGCGTATAGAAGGAGAAGACCGGAGCCTCAGGCCGTTCAACAATCACCACGGTCAAGCCGTTGGGCAGTTTTTTCACCGTGGTTCTTTTTTCAAAAGAAGCCAGATCCTGGGCTTGAAGTGTGGCAGCAAAGAACAGAAACAGAAAAACACTTGCAATGGAGCGTAAAAACACATTTCTCATAGGAGTCATATATTAGGATACCGCAGGAACTTAGGTTGGCTGTAGCCCTTGGATAGCACTCGGCCAAGTCAGGCATGACCTTCCATCGCGACTTCCGATCGCCCGATCACGGCGATCTCCCGATCCCCCGATTCTTCCGCTTGGTTTATCATTGTCCGCTTATGAAAACCGCCAGGCTGATGTTTCTATCGCTGATTGTCTTCTGTGCTGTATCGACCTTTGCTCAAACGCGTCCATTCACCGTGGAGCAGGTGATGAGTTCGCCTTTTCCCACCGATCTCACCACTGCAAAGCAGTCGCCCCGTATGGGCTGGGTCTTCAACCTGAAAGGCGAACGCAATGTCTGGGCGGCGGATGCGCCCGGCTTTCAGGCGCGCCAGGTCACGCATTACCAGGGTGATGATGGCCAGCAGATTCTCAGCCTGCGTCTTACTCCGGATGGACGCGCGGTCGTTTATGCCCGTGGTTCAGAAACCGGCAGGGAAGGCCATGTAGCCAACCCCACCAGCGAACTCAAGGAGCCGAAGCAGCAGGTGTGGGCCGCCGATGTCGAGACCGGCAAACCCCGCCTGCTGGGCGACATGGGTTGCGAGCAGGAGGACTGCGCCGACATCCAGATTTCTCCCGATGCACAATGGGCCGTGTGGACGGCAAAACATCATTTGTGGCTTGCGCCGGTTGCCGCAGATAAACCTGCGCGCCAGCTTACCGAGTTGCGCGGCGATGAAAGCGGTGCGCAATGGTCGCCCGACAGCAAACACATCGCCTACATCTCTGACCGCCACGACCACAGCCTGGTGGTGATTTACGATCTTTCTCCCGAGCGCGTGCATTATGTCGCGCCCAGCGCTGACCGCGATCTGGTAGTGCGCTGGTCAGCAGATGGCAAGCAGCTTGTCTTCATCCGCACCGGAGGCCAGCAGAATCATCTTCCTCTTATTCCGCAGCGCCCGCGTCCCTGGGCCATCTGGCTGGCCGATGCCACAACCATGGAGGCGCACCAGGTGTGGCACAGCAGCAACGATCTGAATGGCTCTTTCCCTCCATTTGCCCTGGAGTCGCTGAAGTTTGCCGCTGGCGGAAGGATCGTTTTCTGTTCGGAGCAGGATGGAAGAAATCATCTCTATTCAGTCTCTACCGAGGGCGGCAACCCAGTGCTGCTGACGCCGGGCAACTTTGATGTGGAAGATGTGGAGCTCACGCCCGATGGAACGGCCCTGCTCTATACCTCGAATGAAGATGATGTAGACCGCCGCCACGTCTGGCGCGTGGGTGTTTCCGGTGGGCCGCAGCAGGCGGTGACCCGGGGGAAGACCATTGAGTGGCAGCCACACATGCTTGCAGACGGGAAGACCATTGTTTGCCTGGGCTCTACCGCGACTTCTCCGGCCATGCCGTACCAGTTGACTGCTCATGGCAGAGAGATGATTGCCGGGAATGTGCTGCCTCCTGATTTTCCATCAGCACAACTGGTGGAGCCGCAGCAGGTCACCTTCCGCAGCGATGATGGGCTGGAGATTCATGGGCAGCTCTTCGTCCCGCGCAATCACCCGCAAAAAGCCCCGGCGCTGATCTTCGTCCACGGAGGCCCGCCCCGCCAGATGCTCCTCGGCTTCCATTACATGTACTACTACCACAACGCCTATGCCGAGAATCAGTATCTTGCCGGCCTGGGCTATGTAGTGCTCTCGGTGAACTATCGCCTGGGCATTATGTACGGGCGCGCCTTCCGTGAGGCCCCAAACAGTTCGTGGCGCGGCTCCAGTGAATATAAGGACGTAGTGGCGGGCGCGAAGTATCTCCAAACGCTCCCGTATGTCGATGTAAAGCGCATCGGCATCTGGGGCGGTTCTTACGGTGGACTGCTCACCGCACTGGGACTTTCGCGCAATTCAGACATCTTCGCTGCCGGCGTGGACTTTCACGGCGTGCATGACTGGTCAACCCAGCTTCGTTTCTTTGTGGAAGGTCCCAATGGCCCGCCCGATACTCAGCAGGCTGCGAAACTGGCCTATGACTCGTCACCTGTGGCCACGGTCTCGCAATGGAAATCACCGGTGTTGCTGATTCATGGCGATGATGACCGTAACGTTCCCTTCCAGGAGACCACCGATCTGGCCCAGCGCCTGAAGGCCCAGAATGTGGAATTCGAAGAGATCATCTTTCCTGATGAGATTCACGATCTCCTGCTATGGCGAAGCTGGGTGCGCGGCTACACAGCCACCGCAGATTTCTTCAACCGCAAATTCGGCGTGCACTGAAGGGTTACTCACCAATGCAAAATCGAATTATGTAGGGGAGAAATTGCGGACTGGGAAGAGCCGAGTTGGAAAGACAATGAGCCAGGGAGCACCAAGTCGGGAAAAGAATGAGGCAGGGAGCACCGAGCCAGCGAAGCTGGCGCTATTCTTCTAGCCCACAACGCAAGCTGTCGGGTACGCGGAAGAAAAGAACGCTGAGCCCGCGAAGCGAGCGACATTGCTCTGCGGTTATTTCGGATTTGTCTCGATGGTACTCATCTGCACTGTAGCCATATCTTTCTTCCTGCGCCAGAAGAGATACAGAGGAGCGCCTAAAAGCACAATCCCGATTCCTGCTCCGGCTTCGCGCGGTTTTTCCAGCATGGCATTCACAGCCCAGATGGTGCCCAGGATTACATAAAGTGCCGGAAACCATGGATACCCGGTGCAGCGGTAAGGCCGGGGCGCGTCGGGCAGCTTGCGCCGTAGGATGAACACCGCGAACACCGTCAGCACATAGCTCAGCACCATCATGAACATCACGTAGGTAAAGAGCTGGTCGTAGCGTCCGCTGAGCACCAGGATCACGGACCATACCCCCTGCAGGATCAGACTCCATACCGGAGTGTGCCAGCGCGGATTTACTTTGGCCAGGGCACGAAAGAAGACACCATCTTCCGCCATGGCATAATAAACGCGCGCGCCGCTATTGATGCATGAGGCCATGGCCCCAAAGCAGGAAAGCGCGATCATCGCCGCCAGCCAGTTCGCAGCCCTAGGTGAGAACATGGCCACCGCAGCGCCCTGCGCTACCGCCTCCTGCGACCCGATCTCGGTCATGGGCAGCGCATAGAGATAGACCGCATTGATGGCCAGATAAACCACGCCCACAATCGTGAGTCCCAGGATCAGGGCGCGGGGAAGATTGCGCTGCGGGTCCTTTACTTCACCCGCTGACCATGTGATGTAGACCCAGCCATCATAGGCCCAGAAAACCGCAATCAAGGCCACTCCCATGGCGCTGAACAGGGGAGGCGCATTTTCGGGCCTGGGCAGCGCGGCTGAGTAGTGGCCCCATGATCCTTTGCCGATTGCCAACCCTAAAACCACGAACGCCGCGATGGCCGCAAACTTCGCCCATGTGGCGATGTTCTGCAGAATAGCGCCACGACGTACGCCAAAGATATTGATGATGGTCTGCACGGCAATGGCCGCAACCGCAACCAGGTGCCCGCGGGTGAGTGTCAACGCGCCGAGCGAAAGTACTGCCCGGCTGGCATTGAGCGCGGGGAAAATGCTGCCGATGTACGTGGCAAATCCCGCGCCCAGGGCGGCAATGGTTCCGGCAACGCTGACGGTAAAGATCATCCAGCCATAAAGGAAAGCGACGAACTCTCCATACGCCTCGCGGACGTAGACATACTGCCCTCCCGCTTCCGGGAACATCGCTCCCATCTCCGCGAACGCAAAGCAGGCCAGCATGGTAATGACCATGCCGATGGCCCAGATGGAGAGAAACAGCAGCGGCGTGCGGGTGTTGATGGCGATATCCCTGGCGGTAAGAAAAATGCCGGAACCGATGATCCCGCCCGACAGCAGCATGATGGAATCAAGCAATGACAGGCCGCGGATAAGTTTGGCGTCTTTTTCCGGATGCGAGGCTGCAGGCATTGCCAACAAACTAACACAGCGCAGGCGGGACAGAACAAATTTTTGCCGCTGATCAACGCTGATTACGCTGATTTTAGTGAACTCACCACAGATCAACACTGATGAACACAGCGTAGCGAAGCCACAACCAAAACCTTTTAACCGCAGAGGACGCAGAGGACGCAAAGGTAACAAAAGTAGTTGATGTGTATTGAATTTGGCGGTGTGTTGCTCCCTATGGACCGCACGCGCCCTTGGCTGCGCGGGAGAATTCGTCGCAAGCAAAGAAGAATTCGATCGTTAGTAATACAGATTTTTCGAGAGCTGGATCCGGTGTGTCGATTTTCTCTAATCCTCTGCGCTCTCTGCGTCCTCTGCGGTAAGAGTCGTTACTCGACTTTCGTCTCACCATTCATGAGTGCCAGCCGCACACGCGGCAGCCCGGAATGCTCTTCGATTCTTTCCGCCAGGGCCGTGGAGTGAGTTGTGATCCACAACTGCGTGTACTTTGAAGCATGAACAATCAGCCGCGCCAGTGCGCCGATGAGATCGGGATGCAGGCTGGTCTCCGGCTCATTCAAAGCCAGCAGTGCCGGCGGACGCGGACTGAGAAGCGCGGCGCACAAGCACAGGAAGCGCAGTTGTCCATCAGAAAACTCCCGCGCCTGCAGCGGACGCAACAGTCCTGGAATCCGCAGCTTCATGCTGAAGGATGTCTCAATGGACTCGATGAGCAACTCAGCTCCGCCGAACGCCTCGGCAATCGCCTCTTTCAACGCGCTGTCTTCACCAACTTCAAGGATGGTCTGCAATGCGGCGGCCAAGTCGTGGCCATCTGTGCCCAGCACCGGAGTCTGCACTCCAATCTGCGGCTGGCGCAAGGGCGACTCCAGGTCAGTGCGGAAGTGATGATAAAAACGCCAGCCCAGAATTTCATGGCGCACGGAGGAGATTTCCGGATACAGGTGAGGATCGATGATCTGCGAAAGCACCGACTCCTGTTTCAGAATCTGGAATGGATAGACGACCATGTTGCCTTCCGCATTGCGCAGCCAGGCGGAAGGTTCATCGCGTTTCAGCATCAGCACCCGCCGCCTGGTTCCTGCCGGCCAGATGTACTCTTCTTTTACGCGCGGATCGAGCGTAAACATGGTCTGCAAGGCAAGTTCATTCGGGGCCGGCAAGCCAGCCTGTAACTCATAGCCAAAATCTTCGCCCTCGAATTCCAGAATGATTCTTTTCGGAGGCTTCTTGCGCTGGTACCGGATGCGCTCGCCACCCGCCCAGAAAACACTGGGTGTGCCGCCTTCCTCAGCTATGGCCAGCGCAAACTGTCCCTGGGCAGCCCGCCCGATCAGCACCAGAGAGTTGTAGAGATTCGACTTGCCGCACCCATTGGGCCCAGTCAAAACATTGATGGGCTGTAGCTCAAGACTCAACTCTCGAACCGACCGGTACCCGGCAATGTGGATGTGCTTGATCATCCTGCAAAACAATACCAGAAGCTCATGCAAAATCTGTGTTGGAATTCGTTCTAAGCCTTAGTGAATGTTTGAATACAGAAAGGCTCGTGTGGCACAGCCGCCCTCGGCTGTGCGGAATGAACTGTAAGAATGGAAGAAAGACAATATATTTATCGCCGCAACCTCCCTCACATTGAGAAAACCGGACGTGAACACTACATAACTTTTGTGACTTACAACCGGTGGAGACTTCCACCCATCGCTCGCGACCTTGTCCTTAAGCACTGCCTGCATGACAACGGCTTAAAGATGCATCTCCATAGTGTGGTCGTCATGCCTGATCACGTGCATATGATCTTCACACCCTTGTCTGCCCACAAGTTCGAGCCCTTCAGCTTCGAAGAGGTGATTGGATGTATTAAGGGTGCCTCTGCTCACTCGATCAACAGAGCTCTCAAAAGGCATGGACATGTTTGGCAGGATGAATCATTTGATCATGTACTTCGTTGTGCAGAGCAATTGAATGAGAAGATCCAATATGTGCGGGAGAATCCGGTTCGAAAGAGATTGGTTTACAGAGCCGAGGATTACAAGTGGCTGTGGCAAGAGTCTCCCCGCACAGCCGAGGGCGGCTGTGCCACACGAGCCTCAATGACTTCCAAATACTCGTTTCAGGAAATGAACCCACGAGAACCTTGCTCTTGCTTTCAGAAACCGCTTTCTTTCAAACCCACGCGAAGCGGTCTCCAGATCCTGCATAGGAACTGCAGCCATGGCCTGTGATTCTTCCACTGACAATCCATGTGCCATGGCAACTGCAGCAGGATCGGCAAAAAAGCTGCTACGCACTTTTCCATCTGTATAAAGCAGTGCCAGGAAGCGTTCTACATCAGCTTGCATGTTGCCGGACCTTTCTCTTTCTTCCTATCGCCATTGCTGCGCGTGCCATCTCCACTTCACGCAGCAGCAACGACATCTCCGGATAAGCGCCATCGCGTTCGAGAATTACCGTCAGCGGTTGTTCGGTCCTCGCTGCAACTTCCGAGAGAAGCTCATAAACTGGTTGCGGCGTTTCGTGCAGGTGATCGTCGAGCAGGTACTGCCTGCTGCCATCCGGAGAGCTGATCCACTTGCCACCCGCGATGTGAATGCAACGAACTCTTTCGAGCGGAATCTCCGCCAGAAACTGCAGCGGATCAAATCCAAAGTTGGTGGCATTTGCATGGACGTTATGAAGATCCAGCAGCAGCCCGCATTCGCTGTCAGCGATGATCTGTGAAATCCATTGTGGCTCCGTGAGTGAACTGCAGGGCGGCTGTATCAAGGTGGCAATGTTTTCCATGCAGGGAGCGGCGCCCACCATCTTTGCAGCCCTGGTCACGTTCCATACGGCACAGTCCACTGACTCCTGGGTACGCGGCGGGGCGGCAAGATGTCCAATTTCGCGGCCACCGGCGCGCACGAAGGCCAGATGTTCTGACCAGGCTTCCGGCTGTACGTAGTTCACCAGCCGCGCAAACCGATCCAGCCGATTGCCGTCCACTTTTTCAGCGCCGGCCAGGCCGAGATCGACTCCATGAATATGGATTGGAACCTCTCTGGCCAGCGACTTCAAGGCGCGTTTCTGCTGATCGTCGCCGGTGAGGCGATCGTTGCCCAGCACCTCCAGCACATCGATCTTGTCGAGCGAGGCGAAGATGCTGCCGGCCAATTCCGGCCGCCAGCCGAGACCAACTCGATCTTTCTTCATCTTATCCTCCACAACCACCACAGCCACCTCCTCCGCAGCCGCCTCCACCTCCACTATCTCCGCCGCCGCTGGAGCTGGTGTCGATCATTCCAAGGTCGCGGAGATACTGCACCTGGGGCACAGTGGCAACACCGAACAAGGCGGCCGCCCACAGCAGGTCGGCTCCAGCCGGCTTGTCTTTCCTGCGGGGCGAACCTTTCAAGCGGGAGAAGAGCGACTGCGCATTCTTAAGATAATCATTGCCCACGGTGGTACGCCGCGGGTTCCCAACCACGATCGCGACGAGTGAACCAACCACGGTGAGAATGATCAGAAAGCCAATATTCTTGTGTCCCCGCGCGATGGCCACAAAGAGCTTGATGATGGAGACGCCCAAAAGCAGCAGTACCGCTTTCACAACCCGGGAACGACGCTCCTGTTTGATGGCAGTATCGGGAAGAAGCTTCTGCCTGCGCAACCGGTTGTCATACTCCACGCACGAATTGAGCTTGGGCGCCAGGTTCAGCAGTTCGCGCGGTGTGCTGAAGTTGCGCTTGAAGTAGTCCAGCACCTCTCTCTCGATTTGCACAGGACTGGTTTGCAGCGCCGGGTCTTGTGAGATGGTGAGCGTCTTCTTTTCTACCTTCAGTGCGCCACGGTCGACCAACGCCATGGTGGCTGCGTTCACCGCCGCCCCTGGACCACCCGCGAGAAATGCATAAAGATAAGGATCATTCAGCTCCTGGGGCGGCAGCAGGCCAGATTCTCTGGAGCGCCGCAGGAAAACCACTGCCAGCAGCGTAGCTGCCAGCAACAGCAGGTAGAAAACCAGGAATTCGGGGCCGCGAAGATCAAACGGGTTCATCTCGCCTCCTTAGATTTCTAGATTTCCTGCTGCAGTTCAAATGCATCATCCTCCACATCCACCGCAACCGCCACCACAACCGCCGCCGCAGCCACCACCGCCCCCGCATCCTCCACTACATCCGCTGCTGTCACCTCCTCCACCGCTGTCGCCCCCACCTCCTCCCCAGTCCAACCAATCGTAGCCTATCCCTTGTCCTGCCGGAGGCCGGGCTAACTCACGAAGGTAATAGGCCGAGGGCACAGCCGCGATGCCGAACAGAGCCGCCATCCACAGCAGGTCGGCGTCCGCTGGATTGACCTTTTCGCGTAGACCCGAAAAGAGCGCACGCGCATTGTCGAGGTATGCATCTCCAAGCTGCGTGCGCCGGGGAGCCCCAACTTTGAACGCAAGCACGATCGCAATGATGGTGAGAAGAACCAGAAATCCGATGTTGGTATGACCACGCGCCAGAGCAACACAGATCTTGATGATTGCCACTCCAGCAAGGACGAGAATGGCCGCTGCTATTCGCCAGCGTCTTGCTTCGATGATTGCATCATCAGGAAGAAGCTTCTGTTCGCGCAGCCTGGCTTGGTATTGAATGCACGGGTTGCGATACTCCGCCTCTTTCAGGAGTTCATAGAGCTTGTCCGGGCTGATGGCGAAGTGATTCAGGAGATCCTGCTCCATGGCTACGGAGCTGGTGTGCAACGCCGGATTGTCTGACAGCTTGATCCTTATGTCATCCACAGCCAGAGCATTGCGGTCAATCAATGTCATGACGGCTGCTTTGATTGCTTCCCTGGAACCGCCCTGGAGACAGGCGTAAAGATATGGGTCAGTTACATCTTGTGGAGGAAATGGGCCTGCTTCGGCAGCGCGCCGCCACAGATGCAGCGCCAGCAGGGTTAAAAGCGTGAACAGCAGATAGAAGACCAGAAACTCGGGGCCGCGAAGATCAAAAGGATTCATCTCGCCTCCTCGGGTGCCATTGCTGCTTGCAAGCCCATTATGCCGGCGGGGGAGTGGACTTGAAATGGGGTTCCGGGAAGCCGGCGCTTGATTTGACAAGCCCGAATGGAGCCCCGTAAACTCTCGTGAGTTCACGTAAGGTCACATCATGCCTGAGCACCATGAGCAATGGTCGGCGCTGGTCAAAACCATCCTGCGCACCCCTGAATTCAAGCGGGCGCCGCTGCGCACCGAGTTGCTGCGCTATCTCTTTGAGCGCCTCCATAAACCCCAGGGCGTGAGCCGCAAGATCATAGCCACAGAGGTATTCAAGAGCACGCAGTATGATGAAGGCGCTGTGGGCGAGCGCTGTCTTGACCTGCGCAATGCGCTCAAAGAATACGCCGAGTCCGGACCGGGCCAGGTGCAGAAGTGGCGCTGCGAACTTCCTCCGGCCGTCCCTTCAGAAGGTTACCGGCTGCATTTCATCAACCGGGTGGCGGCGCCCGGAGCAACAGGCGCGTTCTGGCAGGCGCATCTTTCTCCGGCGCGCAACGTACTCGTTGTCTATAACGAGCCGCTGTTCTACCGTGACGGAAGCGACCAGACCATCACCCGCTATCTCGACATCAATCATGACCAGACACAGTTCAGCCGCGAGACCGCGCTGCAGGAGTTGAAGTCGCAACGTCCTGAGGACCACAGGGAAGGCCTTTATCCTTCATTTCTTTATCTGCTCAGCGGCGAGGTGGCGGCGCGCGACTATATCGAAGAGTGGTTCGCCTCGGTTGCCGGGGTGAAGGCCCAAGCCAGAATTGCCCGCCGCATTACCACCGCCGAGATCGCACAGTCGTCGCCGATCCTGGTGGGAAACCTGCGCACCAACAGCTTCATGCGTAATATTCTCCAGTCAGCGCACTGCGAACAGCTCGCCTACAACCTGCATCCGGAAAAGTTCGGCACCGTTGCAATCACGGAGGCAACTGCAAAGGAACTGGAACTGACGGCCGGGAACCGCAAACGAAGCAAACAGAAAAACGACCTGCACCTCGAAACCACCTCTGATGCCAATCAGGATGTCTATGGCATTGTGACGCGCATTCCCAACCCTTATGAAGATGAAGGGGCCATCACCATGATCAGCTCCGATTACACCCGCGCCGTCGAACAGATTGCCCACACCCTGACCAGTGAACACCGCTTCGCCGGCATGAGTTCACAGGTAGGCTGGTCTCCTGATGAGCCTCTGCCACCCTGCTTCCAGTGCCTCTTTGCCGTGCGCCTGGGGCCGGTGAACATGGACACAGAAGCGCGACCTGCAGTGTTGCTGACGGTCCGCAGCTACGGTCCGTGATGGCGACTAAGACCGGCTGAGAGAATCAACCAGATCCGTGTTTTTTTGTAAAGCTGCGCTTCCGCCTGGGCGGAGCATCATGGCTGTAGTAATATTTCTATTAGAGTCAATGGAGATCTGACATTAGGAACGAATTCTTTCGGAGAAGGGCATGTTATTTTATCTCGTGCGAACCATGCGCTGGGCATTCCGCGTTTTCACGCTGTGGCCAATCCTGATTCTATTGAGTTGCAGAAGCGGCTATGCGCAGCTTGAACACGGCAGTCTTATTATCGGCATGGAGACCGGCTCCAGGATCGTGGTCGGGGCGGACAGCCGCACTGTCAACATGTTCAAGCCGCAGCACACCATGGACGAGCGTTGCAAGATCCTGGTCTTCGGCAACCGGCTGGTCTTTGCCAGCGCCGGATATCCGGTGTTCCGGCCGCCACATCTGCCCGGCGCGCCGGAAGGGCCGTACTGGGATTCCTATGAATCTGCACGCAGGAGCGCCGGCTTGCTTCTCTCGCACAACAAGGTTGTAACTCCGCGGCAGTTGGCCCAGGCATGGATCTCAGAGATGGAAAGGCGCATCCTGCTGGTGAAGCCCGGTTCTTCGTCCTTCGGGTTAACGCAGCTTCCGATAGCGGCTTTTTTCGCCGGGTGGGGAAGCACGGGAGAGCCTTCGCTGCTGCGCGCGACCATGATTGTCCATTTTGGGCGCAACTCTTTCATCGTGAAGGATCCCCTGATCTCCGTGGTCAAGTTCAGCAAAGATGTGGGCGTGGCCGTGGACGCACTGGGCGCCCGCGACATCTGCACGGAAGTGCTCTTCCGCACCACCGAACGAGGCCGCAAATGGGCCAACCAGATCGACATTGAAGCTGCCGTGATGGCACCTGAGGACAAGCTCGCCTTCCGTCTTAAGCGTCTGGGCGAATTCAGCGTGCAATACAGCGAAGACAAAGCCGATATCGGCCTGCCGTTCGATGTGGTTGAGCTGTCAAAAAAAGGCGTCCGCTGGGTCTATGGCAAGAAGAGCTGCCAGAAATCGTATTGAGCGTCGTGTGGCACATCGCCGCTATTGCTTGTCATAGAACTTCAGCGCCATCGCGCCGTGCGTGGCCGCTCCTCCGGCGCGCAATGCGGCCGCCAATAGTGAGCTTTCGACAATTTCCTCGCGCGACGCACCGGTGGCCTTCGCGGCCTTGGTGTGCACCTCGATGCAGTAGGGGCATTGGGTGGTGCAGGCAACCGCCAGTGCGATGAGTTCGCGATATTTCCTGGGGATTGCGCCTCCATCCCGGCCGACAATCTTGTCGAGATTGAGCCAGGCATTGAATTCGGTGGGCGCAAGTTTCCCCATCTCCTTGAGAAGCCGCAGATCGGCGGGATCATGATAGTGGTCAGACATGATTGCCTCCTATGAAGACCAGACATTGTACACAGCCCAGGTACGCCGCAACCAAACCAGGATCTTGATGGATCGCAGCCGCCCTCGGCTAATGTCACTTACTTTAGGGACACTAGCTGTATCCCAATGAGAGATGTCATTCCGAACGCCCGTTAAGCTCACGCGTGTTTTCTTCAGCGCGTGAGTAGGGCGGAGGAATCTGCCCCGCTGCCGCCGCCCATGCGAAAACTCTCTTAAATTCATGCTCGAATGTGCAAAGTAAGTGACATTGGCCGCCCTCGGCTGCGCACAAGAAATTTTTCGCAAGTGATGAAGAAGCAAAGCCTTCAATGCACCGTGTTACTAACAATCAAATTCGTCCCAAGCCGCGAAGAATTTCCGGGGTCTTTTCTGCGCTTTACCCAATCTTCTGATTCGTAAATTCGCGCTATTCGCGTCCTTCGCGGCTTACTTCCCAGACCTCGAGCAGCTTTCCTCTGGGCCCTTTTGTGAAACCTTTGTGCCCTTTGCGGCAGCTTTTGGTTGTGGCTTCAGCGCGCCATGTTCTCGCACACAGCTTTGAAGTCGGAGTAGCTGCCCCAGTCCAGAGTGATCGACGGGTGCTCGATGTGCAGGCCGGACCGAAACGTTTCTCCTACACGATCGCGGCCATCCATCACCAGTTCCGGCCCGCGCCAGGTGCCGTACAGGTCAAAGTATCCCTGTTGTTGCCCAGCAATTAGCTGTCTGCGTTCGAGCAGACGGATCGACATCAGGCTGCCCTCGGTGCTGCGCCAGCCGCCATAGATCGTGCCGTACAGCTTGAGCCGCTGCATGACGCCCCGCGAAGTGCCTACCATCCAGGTGGAGCCTGGAAAAATCTGATCCCGGATAGAAATAAAAATAGAGAGGATACTCGCCGCCTTGTGTGAGCAGCTTGCCGGAGCCCTGCCACATCAGCATCGGCGTCCAACGTCCGCCGATATGAAGCGACCAGGGCGCGACCACCAGGACCACAACATAGATCAGTGCGATACCGAGGAGAAGTACCAGCAATATCTGACGAAGTGTGCCGCGTCGCTTCATGGAGTGAAGTATATCCAAAGAAGCCGGTTTTTTCTCTGCGACCTCGGCAGTGCTATATGCAGAAGTTTTGTATGCATGGAAGCTCTCCATCCCGGCGGCAGCATTGCCTGCATGTCGATGGGTCAAAGATACGCCTTCATATCAATAGCGGAAGGACAAGCGCTATACTCGGCTCACAAATCGTCCTTGCTCGGGGCCTGGATTTTCATGTGCCGCCTCGCTAACCTCCGTCAGGTGCATTAGCGTCGGCGAGGAAGTCCCTTTGCCGAGGCCTCGCCTCCAACTGGTTCACGGAAGGGTTCCACAGAAATGCGCTCGTAGCACACTTCCAGCACGGTCAGGTATTCTGTACCGCCCGGCGATTGAAGGACTACGCTGTCACCCGCTGCTGACTTCATCAATGCGCGCCCCAGAGGTGACACCCAACTGATGTGGTTGCGGTTGAGATCGATCTCGTCGGTGCCCACGATGCTCACCACTCGCTCCTCTCCCGCGGCATTGGCATAGCGCACGGTCGCTCCGAAGAATGCCCTCGTCGCCGCCTGCCCCGCTCTCGGAGCTTCCGGGTCCACCACTTCCGCGGCTTCGATTCGCTTGGTGAGAAAGCGAA
>Ga0066662_10000418_pt1 | contig 18707 bp, 17 predicted proteins | sample GraSoiAngelo_111_FD_133939 | JGI IMG/M metagenome (GOLD analysis project Ga0066662, IMG submission 133939) | Grasslands soil microbial communities from the Angelo Coastal Reserve, California, USA - 14_0903_12_40cm | ecosystem: Environmental > Terrestrial > Soil > Grasslands | place: USA...
CGCCGGAACCCACCACGGTGAGACATACGCCGTTGCAGGCAATCGAGGCGCCGTCCGCAATGGTTGACCGGTCGTAACGGCAGGCAATGCGCAGCCGGTGCAGTTGCCCCTGCGCCACCGCGCTCAGCGCCACGATCTCGCCAATGTCGGTGACAATGCCGGTGAACATTTTCAGGCGCGCTCGTAAATCGTGAGAGTGTCCTTGCCGAGGCTCTCGCTAGCATGAAGTTTCAGGCGCGGCGAGGCGGTGATCGCGCTCAATGGTGATCCCTCAAGCGCCGGCACGCCGTCGGCGCCGATGGCTTCCGTGCCGTGCAGCAGCCAGACCTCGTCGGCCAAGTCGGCCGCGACAAAAGACGCCGCTACCCGCGAGCCGCCTTCGACCAATAGGCGCGTGATGCCGCGCTCGGCCAGCGCGCGCAGCACCGCTTCAAGATCGAGGCCCGGCGAGGCGCTCGCGGCGGCCACCCGGACCACCTGCGCCCCTGCCGCGCCGAGTTTTGCGGCGGCGGGCGCTTCGGCGAGATCCGACGTCATCACCCAGAGCGGCCTCTCGCGCGCGGAATGCACCAGCCGGCTGCTGCCGGGAATGCGCAAGGACCGGTCCAGCACCAGGCGCACCGGCGATCGGTCCTCCATGCCGGGCAGCCGGCAGGTCAGGAGCGGATCGTCCGCCAGCACGGTGCCGATGCCGACCAGGACGGCGTCGCATTGCGCGCGCAGCAAATGCACGCGCGCGCCCGCCGCCTCGCCGGTGATCGCGACCGGTCGCCGGCCGGCGGCGGCGATCTTCTCGTCCGCCGATACGGCGAGCTTGAGGATGACATGCGGGCGCTGGTCGCGAATTCGCCGGAAATGGCCGGCGTGGTCGCGCGCGGCCTCTTCCGCGAACAGCCCGACTTCGACCGCGATCCCCGCCGCGCGAAGCCGGGCATGGCCCTGCCCCGCCACGTCCGGGTTTGGGTCCTCGATCGCCGACACCACGCGCGCCAGGCCCGCGGCGATCACCGCGTCGGCACAAGGCGGCGACTTGCCGTGGTGCGAGCAGGGCTCCAGCGTCACATAGAGCGTGGCGCCGCGCGCCGCCTCGCCGGCGCGAGCCAGCGCCTCGACTTCGGCATGCGGCCGTCCGCCGGGTTGCGTCCAGCCGCGGCCGACAATGACGCCCTCCTGCGCGATCACCGCGCCGACGGCGGGGTTCGGCCAGGTGCGGCCCTGCCCGCGCCGGCCGAGCGCTAGCGCGAGCGCCATGAAACGCCGGTCGGCAGCTTTGGCGGCCTGGTTTTTTGCGGCATATTGATCTTCCAGAATGCGGAAGATCATTTGCGCAGGCTTAAGGGCCGGGTGTCGTCGTCGCCGGATAATTCGCCGAGCACCGCCTCGAAATCCTTCGCCTCGCGGAAATTGCGGTAGACGGAGGCGAAACGCACGTAAGCCACGTCATCGAGCTGGCGCAGGTGCTCCATCACGATCTCGCCGATGGTCTCCGACGAGATTTCGGCCTCGCCGCCGCTTTCCAGCTCGCGCACGATCGCCGAGACCATTTTCTCGACCCGCTCCGGATCGACCGGCCGCTTGCGCAAGGATATCTGCAGCGAGCGCACCAGCTTGTCGCGGTCGAACGGCACCCGGCGGCCGTTGCGCTTGATCACGGTCAGTTCACGCAGCTGCACCCGCTCGAAGGTGGTGAAGCGGAAATTGCAGGCCATGCAGACGCGCCGCCTCCGGATCACCGCGGAATCCTCGGTCGGGCGCGAGTCCTTTACCTGGGTGTCGAGGCTGTTGCAGCTCGGGCAGCGCATCTAGGTGGCCCCGTCACTTCGGCACCCACTCTCTCCGTCATTGCCGGGCTTGACCCGGCAATCCATCCCCTTCGAAAAAGTCTCGCGAAGATGGATGGATGCGCGGGTCAAGCCCGCGCATGACGCTGAGTGGGTGGAAACGCTCGCCAGTCTCACGCGCACCCCCTCCTCAATAAATCGGAAAACGGTCGGTGAGCGCCTTGACGCGCGCCTTGACGGAAGCCTCCGCCTGCGGCGCCTGGCCGTCGCCGGACTGCGCCAGCGCGTTCAGCACTTCCGCGATCAGCCCGCCGACCTGTTGAAATTCCGCAACGCCGAAGCCGCGCGTGGTCGTCGCCGGCGTGCCGAGCCGAAGCCCGGAGGTGACGAACGGCGTTTCGGGATCGAATGGGATGCCGTTCTTGTTGCAGGTCAGCGCGGCGCGCACCAGGGCCTTTTCCGAGACGTTGCCCTTCAGCCCCTTGGGCCGCAGGTCGACCAGCATCAAATGATTGTCGGTGCCGCCGGACACGATGTTCAGGCCGTTGGCGCGGAGCGATTCCGCCAGCGCCTTGGCGTTCTCCACCACGTTGCGCGCATAGATCTTGAAGTCCGGTCGCAGCGCTTCGCCGAAGGCCACCGCCTTGGCGGCGATGACATGCATCAGCGGCCCGCCCTGCAGCCCAGGGAAAACCGCCGAGTTGAATTTCTTCGTCAACGCCTCGTCATTCCACAGCATCAGGCCGCCGCGCGGGCCGCGCAGCGATTTGTGCGTGGTGGTGGTGGTGACATGCGCATACGGCACCGGCGAGGCATGCACGCCGCCCGCCACGAGGCCGGCGAAATGCGCCATGTCGACCATGAAGTACGCGCCGACGCGGTCGGCGATCTCGCGAAAGCGCTTGAAATCCCAGGGGCGCGAATAGGCCGAGCCGCCGGCGATGATCAGCTTGGGCTTCACTTCTTCCGCGCGCCGCGCCACGTCGTGCGTGTCGATCAGCTGGTCGTCGCGCCGCACCGTGTAATGCGCGGCCTTGAACCATTTGCCGGAGATATTGACCGGCGAGCCGTGCGTGAGATGGCCGCCGGCGGCGAGATCGAGCCCCATGAAGGTGTCGCCGGGCTGCAGCAGCGCGAGGAAGACCGCCTGGTTCATCTGGCTGCCGGAGTTCGGCTGCACATTGGCGAAGTTCGCACCGAACAGTTTTTTGGCGCGCTCGATCGCCAGCGTCTCGGCGACATCGACGAACTCGCAGCCGCCGTAATAGCGCGCGCCCGGATAGCCTTCCGCGTATTTGTTGGTCATCACCGAGCCCTGCGCCTCCAGCACGGCGCGGCTGACGATGTTTTCCGACGCGATCAGCTCGATCTCATGACGCTGCCGGCCAAGCTCGCCCTTGATGGCGGCGGCGATCTCGGGATCGGCCTGCTCAAGCGTGGCGGTAAAGAACGAGTCGGGCGCGGAAGCGGCACGGGAGGCTTGGGAGGGAGGGTTCATCGGCGAATATCTCCACCGCCGCAAGGCTTTGGCAGGCTCGCGGGCGGTCACAAGTGGCGGTCGGAAGCGGCGGCTCGCGCATTAGCATATCAGCCGCAGCGGGCCAAGCACTAGCGGCCGTCCCCGTCATTTATGCAAGATATGGTGGGATGCCAGTTTCTTGTCGTCCGGCGAAGGCCGGGACCCATAGCCACCGTATCAGAGAGACGGGAGCTTCAAGCCGCTTGGGGAAGCAGCTCGCGCCATAACCACGCCCTGTGTGGGTCCCCGCCTTCGCGGGGTGCGTCTCGCTAAAGCCCAGTCGCGAGAGCCGCGAGTTTTAAAGCCCGGTAAACCCCGCCTTCACCGGGTCGGTGCGGCCGTCAAGTTCGCGCAAATAGGTCAGGCCGCAGACGGTAAGGCGATGAGTGTCCTTCTCGCCGGCTTCGAACAGTTTTGCGACATACTCGGTCACCTTGGCGCGCGCTTCGGCGCTGCCGGCGGCGGTCTGCTTCACCAACAAGTCATAGGTCTGCATGATGCGGTCGATCGCGGAGTCCATCGGATCCTCGTTTGCGGTAGGTTGCATGGGGTGAGGCTTATTGCTGCGCCGACTGCGTCGCTTCGAACTGCGAGATCGCCCTGTTGGCGAGGCGGAGGCGGTTGCCTTCGCCGCGGTGGAACATCTGAACGATGATCTCGAGCAGCCGGTCGTTGGTCATGAAGGTGTCGGGAATGGCCCCGGTCTTGCGCAGGTAATTCGATGCGATGGCGTAGGCATCGCCGACCGCCTCCACATTCATTACCCGCAAGCCGCGCTCGACCAACATGTCCTTGTCTCCGTCGATATGACGGATAAAGCGCAGCCTCGCGCAAGGTTCCCGTACACGAAACTTTTACATCGCGGCGAACAGTGAAAAAGCGCACCGGGCGGGGCTCGATGCGCTTCGGAAGAAGTGGCTGCCGGTCTTCTGATTCGCCGGCTTGGCCGAAACTTGATTTCGCTCAGAGCCGGTACAGGATCTGGTCGGTCCAGAACCGCTCCAGCCGGTGCAGCGATTTGTTGAGCGTCGCGAACTCCTCGTTCGAGATGCCGCCGACCTGCTCCACCGTCTTGACGTGCTTCTGGTACAGCGCCTCGACGATGCGGCGGATCTCCTGGCCCTGCGCGGTCAAGCGGATGCGCACCGAGCGGCGATCGACGCGCGAGCGCTGGTGATCGAGGAAGCCGAGTTCTACCAGCTTCTTCAGGTTGTAGGAGACGTTGGAGCCAAGATAATAGCCGCGCGTGCGCAGTTCGCCCGCGGTCAATTCCTTGTCGCCGATATTGTAGAGCAACAGCGCCTGCACCGAGTTGATGTCGGCGCGGCCGCGGCGGTCGAATTCGTCCTTGATGACGTCGAGCAGACGGCGATGCAGCCGCTCCACCAAGGTCAATGCTTCGAGGTAGAGCGGCTGCACCGGCGCCTGGCCGGCGGTGCGTTCAGCGGTATCCACCGCCGTTGCAACGGCTTTCATCATGACACTTCCCCTGTTGTCGTTTGCCGACTTATTCGACGAAACTTTTCGTCCCGCCTGATAGCCGTAACCTAGGGGAGCGGTTTGAAGATCAGCTTAAATAAGACAATAAAGAGATCATGAATTTAAGACAGTGAATCGCGGATTAAGCCCGCCGCACAAGGGCTTTTTGCAATATCTTGTTGACGAAGCTGACCGCGTGTTCACGCTTCGTCGCACTCTTCTGTCGCAGAGCGGAACACAACGGCTGCAATTCGAAACATCTGCGTAACGGAGATGACCGGGCCGTTTACGGTGAGCGGAATCTTACCGGAAAAAAATCCGGAAAATTTTATGCGGATTCAAATTCGTCGTCCCGGCGAACGCCGGGACCCATAACCACCGTGGTTATTGTTGACGACTTGTGCTGCAGGGGTGCTGATATCTCGCGCATCGCCACAACGGAGTGTATGGGTCCCGGCGTTCGCCGGCACGACGGAGTATTTGAACCTACGGCGGGCGTTCGCGCGCGGCCATCCAGGCCAGCGCGAGATAGGCGGCGAGCATCGTCGCCTCGACCGCGACGATGGCGATGCTGCCGCCGTAGATCGCGGGAAACATCAATTCGATCACTGCCATCGACACCACGGTGGTCAGCCAAACCACCGCGCCCCAGGGCGTCGCAAGCCAGAGACCCACGGCTGCGACGAGCTCGATCACCGCGAAATAGATGGTCGCTGCCTGCCAAGCCATCGACTGGTTTTCGAACGCGTCATCCTCGCCGCCGACGAAGCCGGTGACCTGCGCCCAGTGATAAAGCCCCTTGGCGACCGAGACGACCGCCATGATGCGCAGGAACAGCACCAGCCGGGCGGTCCAGATATTGTCGCCGGTCTCGGCGCGCCCGGACGAGATCGCCGCCACGGAAATGGCGTGGTCTCGCGGCGTCTGGTCGCGCGACGGGAGTTCAGACATGCGGGTTCGTCATCTTACCAGTTCGGTCCGGCCGACTCTTGACCTGCCGCAACGACAAAATCAACGCGTAACACCATATAGCGGGAACGCGGTGACGGAGCACCGTTCAAGTGCTAGGGTGGCAACGGGTAAATCCCGCAGGTTTCAAGGGAAATGACATGGCGATCAAATTCGGGCGGCCGATAGAGATGCGCGACGCGCGCCGGGAGTCTGCGCAAGCGGCCCCTGCCCTCGACCTCGCAATGCGCCCGCGGCGCAACCGCAAGGCGGAATGGGCGCGCCGGCTGGTGCGCGAGAACGTACTCACCACGAACGACCTGATCTGGCCGCTGTTCGTGGTCGACGGCCACAACACGCGCGCCGCGGTTGCCTCGATGCCCGGCGTGGAGCGGCTCAGCGTCGACCAGGCGGTGCGCGATGCCGAACGCGCGGTCAAGCTGAACATCCCCTGCATCGCGCTGTTTCCCTACACCGAGCCCAGCTTGCGCGACGAGCACGGCTCGGAGGCGCTGAACGCGGATAATCTCGTCTGCAAGTCAGTGCGCGCGATCAAGAAGGAATTTCCCGGCCTCGGCGTGCTGTGCGACGTGGCGCTCGATCCCTTCACCAGTCACGGCCATGACGGCCTGATCGAGGACGGGCGGATCCTCAACGACGAGACGGTGGCGGTGCTGGTCAAGCAGGCGCTGGTGCAGGCGGAAGCCGGCTGCGACGTCATCGCACCCTCCGACATGATGGACGGCCGCGTCGGCGCCATCCGCGCGGCGCTGGACCGCGCCGGGTTCCTCGACGTCCAGATCATGGCCTATGCCGCCAAATACGCCTCCGCCTTCTACGGCCCGTTCCGCGACGCCATCGGCTCCGCCAAGACGCTGACCGGCGACAAGCGCACCTATCAGATGGACTCCGCCAATTCCGACGAGGCGCTGCGCGAGGTCGAGCTCGACATCGCCGAGGGAGCCGACATGGTGATGGTCAAGCCGGGCATGCCGTATCTGGACGTGGTGCGGCGGGTCAAGGATGCGTTCGCGATGCCGACCTTCGCCTACCAGGTGTCCGGCGAATACGCGATGATCGCCGCCGCCGCGCAAAACGGCTGGATCGACGGCGAGCGCGCGATGATGGAAAGCCTGCTCGCGTTCAAGCGCGCCGGCGCCGACGGCGTGCTCACCTATTTCGCCGCCCAGGCCGCGGAGAAGCTGAAGATGCAATCGTAGGGTGGGCAAAGCCGGCCGACGCGAATGCGTCCGCCGGCGTGGCCACCATCACACGCATTCAATGGTGGGCACGGCGCAAGGGCGCCTTTGCCCACCCTACGCACCGCGTGTCGCAAGGCCTTGCAACCGGTTCTGGCGACACCATGTGCTGCGTCGAAAGGACCGACCGATGTCTTACACCAGCCCGCACAGCGCCGGCCTGCCGCCCGCGGACCCCTATGATCCGTGGCTCTATCCGGAATTGTTTCGCGGCGTCCTGACCCGGCGCGTATTCGCGTTCCTGATCGACCTCCTGGTGCTGTCGGTCCCGGTCGTCCTGGCCTGCATCTTCATCGCGCTGTTCGGCGTGGTGACGCTCGGTCTCGGCTGGGGCCTGTTCTGGCTGGTGTCGCCCGCGGCCGTGATCTGGGCCGTGGTCTATTACGGCGCGTCGATCGGCGGGCCGCATTCGGCGACGCTCGGCATGCGCGCGATGGACCTGCAACTCCGCTCGTTGAGCGGCGCGCCCGGTTACTTCGTGCTGGGCGCGGCGCACGCGGTGCTGTTCTGGGTCCTGGGCTCGTGCTTCACGCCGCTGATCTTCCTGCTCGGCCTCTTCAACGCCCGTCGCCGGCTGCCGCATGACATGATTCTCGGAACCGTTATCATCAACGGGTCAGCCCAATTCGCGCGGCCGGCGCGAAGCTGGTGAAGGCTGAAGCTTAACGGATTGACCGCCGGCTTGAGCGGGGCGATGCTCGGCGCAACTGCTTCGGAGACCGACGAGACGACGTGACCCAGCATTCGCGCGACACCCCGCAATTCTACCTCACCGCGCCCTCGCCCTGCCCCTATCTGCCGGGCCGTCACGAGCGCAAGGTGTTCACGCATCTGGTCGGCGACAAGGCGGGTGACCTTAACGACCTGCTGACCCATGGCGGCTTCCGGCGCAGCCAGTCGGTCGCCTACCGCCCGGCCTGCGACCAGTGCCGCGCTTGCGTCTCGGTCCGCGTCATCGCCAACGAGTTCCGCCCCTCGCGCAATTTCAAGAAGGTGCTGGCGCGCAATGCCGACATTGTCGGCGAGCAGCGCAGCGCGGTGCCGACCTCGGAACAATATTCGGTATTCCGCGCCTATCTCGATCACCGCCACCGCCACGGCGGCATGGCCGACATGACGGTACTGGACTACGCCATGATGGTGGAGGACAGCCACGTCGAGACCCGCATCATCGAGTATCGCAAGCGCGGTATCGACAGCGGGATCACCGGGCGCGGCGAGGCGCTGGTCGCGGTGGCGTTGTCGGACGTGCTGAGCGACGGGCTGTCGATGGTGTATTCGTTCTTCGAACCGTCCGAGGCGAGCCGTTCGCTCGGCACCTTCATGATATTGGACCACATCGCGCGCGCGCGCCGGCTCGGGCTGCCTTACGTCTATCTCGGCTACTGGATCGAGGGCTCGCGGAAGATGGACTACAAAGGCCGCTTCCTGCCGCAGCAGCGGCTTGCGCCCTCCGGCTGGCTCCGCATCGACGCCGCCGGCGAGACCACCGAGCCGCAGGATTAGTTACCAGAAGAAGTCGAGCACCAGCTTCGCATTCAAAGCGATGATGATGGCGGCGGTCAGCGCGGCCATTGCGGTGACCCAGCGCGGCGCGACGAAGGGGCCCATCTTGGCGCGGCTTGCGGTGAACATCACCAGCGGCACCACCGCGAACGGCAATTGCAGGCTGAGCACGACCTGGCTGAGGATCAGCAATTGCCCGGTCGCCTTTTCGCCGGCCCAGATCGTCACGATCACCGCCGGCACGATCGCGATCATCCGCGTCACCAGCCGCCGCAGCCACGGCGCGATGCGCAGGCGTAAGAATCCTTCCATCACGATCTGGCCCGACAGCGTCGCGGTGATGGTCGAGTTCAGACCGCAGCACAATAGCGCGATGGCAAACAGCGTCGGCGCCAGCGAGGAGCCGAGCAGCGGCGCCAGGAAGGCATGCGCCTGGTCGAGCTCGGCAACGTCGGTTCGGCCGGCGCGATGGAACGTCGCCGCCGCAAGAATCAGGATCGAGGCGTTGATCACCAGCGCCAGACACAGCGCGATGGTGGAATCGATCGTCGCGAGCTTGATTGCTTCGCGCTTTTCCGCGATGCTCTCGCCATAACCTCGGGTCTGTACCAGCCCGGAATGCAGATAGAGATTATGCGGCATCACGGTGGCGCCCAGGATGCCGAGTGCAAGGTAGAGCATCTCGCGATTCTTAAGGATGTCAGCGGTCGGCGCGAAGCCGCGGATCACCGCGCCCCAATCGGGATCGGCCAGCGCGATCTGCACGGCAAAGCAGGCCGCGATCACACCGAGCATCGCCACCACGAAGGCCTCGATCCAGCGGAAGCCGAATGCCTGCAGCGCCAGGATCAGGAACACGTCGGCCGCGGTGATGATCACGCCGATCTCAAGGGGTATGTGAAACAGGAGGTTGAGGCCGATCGCGGTGCCGATCACCTCGGCGAGGTCGGTCGCGGTGATTGCGATTTCCGCCGACAGCCATAGCGGCCACGCCACCCAGTTCGGGTAGGAATCCCGGCACGCCTGCGCGAGGTCGCGCCCGGCGCCGACGCCAAGCCGGGTGCACAGCGACTGCAGCACGATCGCCATCACGTTCGACAGCAGCGCAATCGTGAGCAGCGCGTAGCCGAATTTGGAGCCGCCGGCGAGCGAGGTAGCCCAGTTGCCCGGGTCCATGTAGCCGACCGCGACCAGATAGCCGGGTCCGAGAAACGCCAAGAGCTTGCGCCAAAACGGCCCCTGCTTCGCGGTCCGCACCGAGGCGAACATGCCCGCCAACGACGGCTCGCCACGTGCGCCGCGCCAGCCCCGCGCCTCCAGCGGCGGTGTCGGATCAGGGCTTAAAACGGGCGAGCGGGCGTCCATGACCGCACGATGACGGAGTTTTGCTGTTATTGCAACTCATTTGCAAGTGCATCTGGACTTCGGAGATCGGCTCCAAATCCGCTCTGCCCGGCCCGGCTAAGCGTCAGCGGACGCTGCAGCGGTCCCTTAGTACCGCTGTGCCCCTCTCACTCTTGGGCGACCGTGATGCGAGTGAAGGCTTTGCAGGTCGCAAGCTGCCCGGCGCCGCTTTCGGCAACGACGCAATCCGCATATCCCAGCCGGCTTGCCACTGAGGCTGCTGTCCCGTCCGACGAAGACAGCATGAGCACCTGCGGCGCGCCGTGCGCTTTGCGGAAGGCGGCGATCGAGCCCGCATCGGGCGCGGACTCCCAATCATCCGCGGCGCGCATGAAATCGTGCGCTTCGATGTATTGCAGCGGGAAATAGCCGAAATAACGCGTCGACAGCAGCGTCGAAGACAATCCGGCACCGCCGGCTGCAAGCGCGGCCGTCTGCGCCGCATGCAGCGTCGGCCGAACGCGCCAGGCAAACAGCGTGCTGTCACGCTCGGCAATCAGGTCGACATTGGCGAACGTCGTTGCCGGATTTTGCCGGCCCGCCGCGAGTTCGCTGTCAAGCGTGGCCGACCAGCTCCGATAGGCGATCGACCGGACCGCCGTCTGTCCCACGAGGCCGGCCAGCGCGGCGATGCACAGCACGCGCAGCAGCGCCGGCCCGGGTTGGCGGCTGGCGATCGCCAGCACAAGCGCAATCCATGTGAATGGCGCCAGCCGCTCCGAGAGCGAGGCGGTGCCGGTCTTCAGGTCGAGCAGCGAGACGACGAACACCAGCCCGAAAAAGATCGGCCACGTCAGGTCCCCGGAAGCAATCCGGCGCAACGCCGCCAGCGCCGCCACCAGCAGCGCCGCGAGCAGTGGCGCGAGCGCGACGATCTCCCACCAGGTGAAACTGAACAGATAGGTCGCGGCGAAAATCCGGCGCAGGATCTGGGCCACGCCGCCGTCTGCCGCGTCGGCACCGGGGATGCCGCGATAGGCGAGGAGGAAGCTCGCGGTGATCAGCAGCACCGGCAATGCCGCCGCGACAGCCCAGGCGCCGTCCCTCACCAACTGCTTCATGGCGGGACCGATACCGCGGTCGAGCGTCCGCAGCGCGCGGCCAAGACCGTCGGCGGCAAGCAGCAGGCACGCTGCGACGACGGCGGTGATATGGGTCAGGCAGAGCGCGACCAGGAACAACGCGGTGAGCAGGAAGCAGGCGGCGTCGCGGCGCGCCCGCGCCTTGTGCCAAAAGCTCGCGAACAACAGGAACAGCGGCACGCCGAAGGCGAAATTGTAAAAACCCCAATGGATGAACACGCCGAAGGCCAGCGGCAGCAGCAGCAGGATCGGCAGGGTCGGCCGCGCGGTTTCGCCGCGGCTCACCGTAAAGGCCGCGGCAATCCACACCAGGCCGTACAGGCTAAGAAACAGCGTGTGCGCGATCAGCGCGTCCCCGCTGAGCCGGATCAGCCCCGCCAGCAATAGGTAGATCGCGGAGTTCGGCTCGATGCGTGGATTCCATTGGTAGAAGCTTGCCGCCGGCTCCGGCAGGACGCCACCCCAGCCGACCCGCGCGATCAGGTCGGCCTGCGCGAGATGGACCGGCCCGTCCTGCGTCGGCACCAGGTCGACCAGCCATAGCGGCCCGTCGAGCAGCACGAGCAAACCCAGGAATAGCAGCGTGCCCGAGGCAAGCCCGACAGCTCCCTTCCGTGTCTCGAGCGCCAGCGCGGTCGACATGTCAGCGGCCGGGCCAAAGATGGATTAGGTCGGAGCTGGTCAGGCCGTTCAGCCATGGCAGGTCGACGAAGGTCAGCGCGGCGAACAGCGCGAGGGTGACGGCGGCCGCGATCAGCATCGCCGGCTGCCGCATCAGTTCTTCCGGCCGCGCGGCGGCCGAATCCGGCGTCAACGCCAGCCGCATATAGGCGGCGAACAGCGCGATCAAAAGCGGGATGACTACCAGATATTCGATCCGGTATTTCAGCAGGAAGATCGCCATCATGAAGGCAAAGCCCTGCGCGTAGACGAGGCAACTCGTCACCAGGCTCGAGTGGGTGTAGACGGCAAACGACGGACGATAGGCTGCGAGGTTTGCGCTGCCGCCCGCTTCGACGATCGCACGATGCTCGGAGACGCGTTTGGCCGCCATCAGGAAAGCGCCGCCGAACCAGTAGGCGAGCAGGATCGAGGCGGGCGGCGCGACGTCCGGGGTGACCGCGAACCAGCCGAACAGGAAACGCAAGGGATTATTGAGCGATTCGACGATGACATCGAGAAAGGCGCGATCCTTGGCGCGGATCGGCCGCACATTGTAGATCACGCCGAAGATCGCAAACACGGTTGCCGCCAGGCTGAAGGCTCCGCCGAGCGCGTGTGCCACCAGCACGCCGAGCGAAGTCAGCGCGATATATTGCGCGAACACGATTTTTGGCGACATCGCGGTCTGCACCGCAGGCCGAACGCGCTTGGTCGGATGCATCGCGTCGAACGGCGCGTCCAGCCACTCGTTGATAGTGTAATTGGCCGACGACAGCGCCATCGCCACCAAAAGGCAGGCGATCAGGCGCTGCGCCAGCATGGTGGCATCGAACGGCCCGGCCGCGGACATGATCATCGCAAACGCCACGCCGGGAATGATCAAGACGTGCTTGATCCAGTGATCCGGCCGGGCGATGGCGACGTAGTCGCTGAGCCTCGCCGCCGGCGGCGCGATATGATCGGAAACCAGCATGAACCCCTCCAGCAGCCACCTGCTGTGCCGCATCGGGGCGGCTGACAGCGCAAGACAAGCTCGAAGGGCAGCGATCATGCCGGCGCGGGCACGCCCGACATGCGCGAGACGAAGTGAACTGCAACGCGGTTAATGGCGGCCGCGCGACATGCTTTGCCGTGTTTTCCTGCCGCCTGCGCTGGGACTGAGCCCTACGCTTCCGCCGCCGAGCCTGATGTGAGCCGTAACGTTATCGGCGGCCTGCGCCGGAATGGAACAGCTGTTCCAATCCGGAATCGGCTCGCCTGCTGCGAGCGGGTGCCGGCGCGCTTGCGCTTAAGGCCGCCGAAGGCGTAGCCTGCGGCGGGGGACGTCGCAGCCTCCCCCTGAAATGGCGATCCCATTCAAGCGCTGCTCGCTTTCGTTTGGAGCGAGCCCGTGGATGGATTTCCCCTCGAACTTCCGCTGTTTCTCCTGGCGACGTTTGCCGGCGCGCTGGTCGCGGGCCTGTCCGGCTTCGCATTCGCCCTGATTGCGGCGGCGATCTGGCTGTACATCCTGACGCCGCTGCAAACCGTCACGCTGATCATTGCGTTCGGCCTGATCGTGCAGGGAGCGTCGGTCTGGAAGCTGCGCCGCGCGTTGGATTGGCGGCTGCTGTGGCCTTTCATTGCCGGGGCTGCGCTCGGGATTCCCCTCGGCGTCAGCATCCTGACCTTCGCCGATCCCGCCTATGTGCGCGCGGGCGTCGGTGCCTTTCTGGTGCTGTACAGCCTCTATGCGCTGTTTCGCCCCGCCATGAAGCCGATCGAGGCAGGCGCTGCGGCGGATGCAGGCGTCGGATTCCTCAATGGCGTGCTCGGCGGGATGACCGGGTTTGCGGGTATCCTGGTCACCATCTGGTGCGGGCTGCGCGGCTGGCCGAAGGAAAGGCAGCGCGCGGTATTTCAGCCGGTCGCCGTAGCCATCTTCGTGATGTCAGCATTCTGGATCGGCGCCAAGGGCGCGGTGACTGCGGATACGATAAAACTGTTTTTCATCGGCCTGCCCGCGCTGCTTGCCGGCACCTGGCTCGGCCTGAAGTTGTTCGGCCGGCTCGACGAAGCGACGTTCCGCAAAATCGTGCTGGTGCTGGTGCTCGCGTCGGGAGCAGTGTTGCTTGCGCAAACAGCGGTTAGCTAGGCCGGGTTTTGCAGTGACGATTGACAGAACGAGATTACTCCGCTGTAATTTGCCTCATGGGGGTTTTGCGATCCCCCCACGAGGCGACACGCCCAAGCATCGCGTCCCGTTTTTCACGAGGGCGCCCTCATGTCATCCTTCACATCGATCTCCACCGATAAGCTCGCACGCCTGATCGGCACCGCAAACGCGCCGGCCATCATTGACGTTCGCACCGACGAAGATTTTGCGGCCGACCAGCGGCTGATTCCCGGTGCCATCAGACGCAACCACCAGGAAGCGGCCGATTGGGGTACCCAGTACGCCGGGCGTTCCGCGATCGTCGCCTGCCTGCGAGGCCAGAAGCTCGCGCAGGGCACCGCAGCCTGGCTGCGACATGCCAACGTCTCGGCGGAGGCGCTCGAAGGCGGGTTCGAAGGCTGGAAGGCGGCAAACCTTCCATTGGTGCCGTCGGCCAAGCTGCCGCCCCGGGACGCACAGGGACGCACCGTGTGGGTAACCCGTGCCCGGCCGAAAATCGACCGTATCGCCTGCCCCTGGCTAATCCGCCGCTTCATCGATCCGAACGCGGTGTTCCTGTTCGTTGCCCCCTCCGAGGTGATCGCGGTTGGCGAGCGTTTCAACGCGGTGCCGTTCGATATCGAGAACGTATTCTGGAGCCATCGCGGCGAGCTCTGCACCTTCGACGTGATGATCGAGGAGTTCAACCTCGGCACGCCGCCGCTTTTGCGGCTCGCGACCATGGTGCGCGCCGCCGATACCGGGCGGCTCGAGCTGTCGCCGGAGGCGCCGGGCCTGCTCGCGGCTTCGCTCGGGCTGTCGCGCATGTATGACGACGACCTCGCACAGCTCGAGGCGGGGCTCGTGCTCTACGACGCATTCTACCGCTGGTGCCGCGACGCCACCGGCGAAACCCACAACTGGCCGAGCAACAAGGCAAAGACGTGAGCGACATTGCTACCAAGATGACGAACGAAGCCGATGCCGGTCACGGCATCAGCTTCGGCGAGGCGTTCCGGGTGTGGTTGCGGGTGGCGCTGCTCAGCTTCGGCGGCCCGGCCGGGCAGATCGCGGTGATGCACCGGATCCTGGTGGAAGAGAAGAACTGGATTTCGGAGAGCCGGTTTCTGCACGCGCTGAACTATTGCATGCTGCTGCCCGGCCCCGAGGCGCAGCAGCTTGCGACCTATATCGGCTGGCTGCTGCACCGCACCGCCGGCGGCATCATGGCCGGCGGCCTGTTCATCCTGCCGGGCGTCGTCAGCATCATGACGCTGAGCGTCATCTACGCGGCGTTCGGGAAGGTGAGTTTCATCGAGGCGCTGTTCTTCGGACTGAAGGCCGCGGTGTTGGCGATCGTGATCCAGGCGGTGGTGCGCGTCGGCAAGCGCGCCTTGCGTAATCGCGTCATGATCGCGCTCGCTGCGCTCGCGTTCGTCGCGATCTTTTTCTTCAACGTCCCCTTCCCCGTCATCATCATCGCCGCCGGCGTGATCGGATATGTCGGCGCGAGATTCGGACGGCCGGAATTCGCCGCGGTGGAACATGGCGGGGCTAAGAATGCCGCCGCGGTCGACAGCATGCTCGGCGAGGAATTGCCGGAGCATGTCCGGCCCAGTGTCGCCCGCGCGCTCAGCGTTGCCGCGGTATGGCTGCTGTTATGGCTGGTGCCGGTAGCCGCGCTGCTGATCGTGTTCGGACAGGCCAATGTGTTCAGCCAGATCGCGGTGTTCTTCAGCAAGATGGCGATGGTGACGTTCGGCGGCGCTTACGCGGTCTTGGCCTATGTCGCGCAGCAGGCGGTCGAGCATTATCACTGGGTGTCCGCGCCGGAAATGCTGGACGGGCTGGGGATGGCGGAGACCACGCCGGGGCCGCTGATCATGGTGCTTCAGTTCGTGGGCTTCATGGCCGCGTTTCGCGACCCCGGCGCGCTGCCGCCGATGCTCGCCGGCGCCCTCGGCGGATTGCTGGCAACCTGGGTCACCTTCACCCCCTGCTTCCTGTGGATTTTTCTCGGCGCTCCCTTCATCGAAACCATGCGCGGCAACAAGGGCCTGGCGGGGGCGCTAACGGCCATCACTGCCGCGGTGGTCGGCGTGATCCTGAACCTGTCGATCTGGTTCGCTTTGCATACCGTGTTCCGGCATACCGTGCCGATGCGGTCGTTCGGGTTGTCGTTCGACATGCCGGTGTGGGGGAGCGTGGATGTCGCCGCGCTCGTTCTGGCCATCGCCGCGGCGACCGCTATCTTCCGATTCAACGCCGGCATGCTCACGGTGCTTGCGGGGTCGTGCGCGGCGGGCGTGTTGCTGCGACTGTCGGGGTTGATCTGAGCGAGCTTACAGCGACACCGCGATCAGCTCCTCGACCAAAGGTCCGCCGCCGACCGGGAAGGCGATGTATTGCTTGCCGCCGGCCATGTAGGTAATCGGCGCGCCGGCGGCGTTGGCCGGCAGCGGGATCTCCGCCAGCATCTCGCCGGTGCTCTTGTCGTACACCCACAGATGCGGATCGAAATTGTTGAGGTCGGCGATGCGGCGCAGGCCGCCGGGCGCGAGCCGCGGCGAGCCGTAATATCCCGATTGCACGACGATCAGCACGGTCTTGGTCACCAGCGCCCAGCTGCGCCCGGGAAATCCCATTCGCTCGCGGATGCCGAGCATGGAGATCGTGGGAATCAACTCGCCGCGGCCGATCGGAATGCGCCAGCGATGCTCGCCGCTGTTCATGTCGATCGCGAGCACGCTGCCGAAGGGCGGCTTGAACAGCGGCAGTCCACGCGGCCCCGGCAGATAGCGGAATTCGCCGATAAAGTCGTAGGAAGATTCCATCGGCCGCGGCTTGCGGACCGTGACAACGAACGGCAGGCGATAGGTGCCGACATAGAGCATGCCGGTCTCCGGATCGATCGCGGCGCCCGCCCAGTTGGCGCTGCCGCCGACGCCCGGCATGTGAATGGTGCCGCGCTCCGAGGGCGGCGTGAACAACGGCCCGTGGTCGTATTTGGCGACGATGTCGATTGCTTCCTTGTGGATGTCGGGCGACAGGTCGATCAGATCGTCGTCGCGCACGCCCTGAATATCGATCGGCGCTGGCTTTGTTGGAAACGGCTGGGTTTTCGAGGCGCGCTCGCCGGGCACGGTGGAGGCTGCGACGGGCTGCTCTTCGATCGGCCACACCGGCTCGCCGGTGACGCGGTCGAACACATAGACGAACCCTTGTTTGGTCACCTGTGCGACCGCCTTGATGCGTTTTCCGGCGGCCGTGATATCGATCAGGTTCGGCGCCGCCGGCGTGTCGTAATCCCATAGTCCGTGATGCACCAGCTGGTAATGCCAGACCTTCCGGCCGGTGGCCGCCTCGAGGCAAACGATGCTCTCGCCATACAGGCCGTCGCCCGGACGATGGCCGCCAAAATAGTCGTTGGTCGGCGTGGAGACCGGGAGATACACGAAGCCCAGTTCTTCATCGGCGCTCATCGGCGCCCACACATTGGCGTTGCCGGCTTCTTTCCAGGAGCCGTTCTCCCACGTCTCTACGCCGGGCTCGCCCTCCTGCGCCACGGTGTGGAAGGTCCAGAGCAGCTTTCCGCTTACGACGTCGAAGCCGCGCACGTCGCCCGGCGGCGACGGGCGCTTCCCCCACCAGTCCATCACCGAGGAGCCGACCACGATGACGTTACGCACGATCACGGCGGGCGAGCTCATGGTGTAGTAGTCGCGCTCGACGGGACGGCGCAGGCCAGTGGCAAGATCAACCCGGCCCTCGTTGCCGAACGCTGGCACCGGCTTGCCGGTCTTCGCATCGAGCGCGATCATTTGCGCGAAAGCGGTGAGCATAATGATGCGTTCGTCATCGCCGTTTCGCCAGTACGCGACGCCGCGATGCAGCCAGCCATCGTTGGCGGGAAGACCAAGCCCGTTCTCGTAGACTTTGGGATCGAACACCCATCTGGTCTCGCCGGTGGCAGCGTCGATGGCGGCGATCTGCGAAAGCGAGGTCGAGGTGTAGAGCGTGCCGCCGATCATCAGCGGCGTCGATTCATTGGCCCGCGTCGGGCCGACCGTCGGATTCGCCTGCTTGATCGCCATGTCCGGCGACTTCCAGCGCCAGGCAACGTGCAGGTCCTTGGCGTTGCCGCGGTCGATCTGCGTCAGCGGCGAATAACGTGCCGCCGCATAAGGGCCGGCGTAGGCGGGCCACTCGCCAGGCGACAGGGCGGCGCCGGATTCGGGGAGCGCGCCGGGAATGGTCTGGGCAGTGAGCGTGACTGGTGCGAGCAGCAGCGCGAGCGCCACGGCGAATCTTGGCGTCGTTTCGCACATTGCCGCCTCCCCGGAGTTTGGGTGAGCATCTATGAGAAATCGATCGCAGTCAAAGCTGTCCCAACATCGCCGTCATTCCGAGATGCGCCTCTTGGCGCAGGCCCGGAATCCATAACCCCCCGCTCGTGGTTATGGATTCCGGGCTCGCGCTACGCGCGCCCCGGAATGACGGCGCTTATTGCACCCCCCGCCCGAACCGGTTCGATTTCGGGAAGCCCTTGGGCGGCAGGCGCCCGGCGTCGGCGCGGTTGCCCTGCCAGTCGGACAATTCCTTCATGGTGGCGCCGAATTCGCGCCCCGCGGAATCCTTCCAGCTCAAGCCTTGCTTGGCATCGAACACGGCGATGTCGGACAGCCCACCATCCTTGTACTTCTGCAGCCGCACGCCGCGGCCGCGCACCATCTCCGGCACCTGCGCCAGCGGGAAGATCAACAGCTTGCGGTTCTCGCCGATCGCAGCCACGGTGTCGCCGCTCACCGTCGCCACCGCGCGCGCCTCGTTCGGCATCTCGACATTGAGCACCTGCTTGCCCTTGCGGGTGTTGCCGACGCAGTCGTCCTCGTTGACGACAAAGCCCTGTCCCTCATGGCTCGCGACCAGGAA